>JAESFW010000016.1_pt1 | contig 183150 bp, 207 predicted proteins | sample 9269481 | NCBI WGS metagenome assembly JAESFW01 (sample SAMN14515350, study PRJNA621654) | algae metagenome | isolation source: Lyngbya sp. HA4199-MV5 and co-occurring heterotrophs from soil with... | place: USA: Ahupuaa O Kahana State Park, Hawaii | collected 2009-07-21 | reverse complement strand
GCGATACAATCGGAGCGTTCGGCCTATCCGATGTTGGTGACGTTCGGCGATCTTGCCGATCCGACCAGCGTGGCGCGGGTCGATCCCGATGATCTGGCCTCGACCTTCGGCGAGGGGGTACGCCTCAGGCGCATCACAGTGGAACTGACCGATGATTTGGTCACGACCGGGATTGAGAAGCGGTTGGGGTGGTTGCCGAACGTTCGCGGAGCATTGGTGCACCTGCCAGTGAGCGAATACCCGCCTCGCGGCACCCCACTTCCGCTACACAACACTCTGACCAGCATGGATTTCACGAGGAGGTAACGAGCATGGCACTCAATCCACAGGTGTTTTTGTCGCTCCTTGCTCTCGATGCCTACTATCGCGGGGTAGGTGCGGGTATCAACAACCTTTCCTCGATCCCAAACGTGAGCAGGATCGGCAATGCGACGATCGTAAACGACAGTGATCGGCTACTCGGAGAGGATGCACGCACCGCAGGCTTCTACGCCATCGCCTACGAATGGAATGGCGAGACGGTCATCTCCTATCGCGGCTCAGACTATGATCCCGACATCTGGGGCGATGTCTGGCAGAGTTGGACCGTCGGTGCAGGTTTCCCATTCGGCGGGCAACCTGAACTGGCGCTCTCGTTCTATCGCGCGGTTACCGGGAACACGAATGCGCAAGGAGCCGATGACGTCACTGCTTGCGCGCGGCATTTTCCTACATGGCACTGACAGGCTACCGACAAGGCAGCTCTTTCCCATTGTCACGCTCGAGTCTGTTTCAGTAGGGTGGAAACAGACTCTATTCCATGGTCCGCGCATGGCATTTTTTTGCCGCGAAAAGTGTCAATTTCGGTTCTCAACCATAACCTTCGGAATGATAACCGTAATTTCGGAGAATGGCAGCTTGACACGGTGTCAACCTTGTCAACTTCCCAACATCGGCCGATCAAGCCCGTCGCTCGCCCCTCACACATCCTCGAAGTTCGGCTTCCTGCGCTCCATTTCCGCCATCACCGCTTCGATCTGGTTGCGGGTGCGCATGATGCCGTGCTGTTCGATGCTTTCGTCCATCAGGATCGAATCCGCCTGACGGTCGAACATGCCCGCCTGCAGCCGCTTGGCGCCGCGGATCGCGTGGGGGTTCTTGAGCGCGATCTCGCGCGCGATCGCCAGCGCGCGTTCGCGCGGGTTCTGGTCGAGGTGGGTGGCGAGCCCCAGCGACAATGCCTCGGCCCCGGTGAATTCGCGGTTGGTGTATATCAGCTCGCGCAGCACATCGTCGCGCACCAGCCCGCGCCATAGCACGTATCCGCCCATGTCGGGCACCAGACCCCACTTCAGCTCCATGATCGCCATGCGGGTTTCGGGATGGACGATGCGGATGTCCGCGCCGCTCGCAATCTGCAAGCCGCCGCCGAAGCACACCCCGTGCACCGCCGCGATCACCGGGACGGGGAGTTTCCTCCACTGCATCGCCACCTGCTGCGGGCGATTGGCATTGCCATAGGTGCGCTCGGTCAGCGGCGGTTCGTCCTCGGGCGGCTTGCGCGAGAAGTTGGAGAGGTCGAGCCCGGCACAGAACGCCCGCCCCTCGCCCGAAAGCACCACCGCGCGCAGGCCCTTCATCTTGTGCAGCGCCTGCCCTGCCTCGATGATGCGCTGAAACATCTCCGGGTCGAGCGCGTTCATCTTGTCGGCGCGCACCAGCCGCACATCGGCGACACCGTCCTCTCCCAGGGTGATCGAGACGCGGTCATTGGCGATGGTGGTGGCGGCGGCGGACATAGGTGCAGGATCCCTCGAGGCACGGCGGATAGGGCTTTGACTGGCCGATTCGCCGCATCAAGTCCAGAGCCGCCGCCCGTCAGGCGGTTGCGGGGTTCAGCCGGTCAAAGGTTCCACCAGCTGCGCGCATCGAGGACATAGCCCTCGTCGTCATCGCCGGCGACGAGCTGTGACAGGCCGAAGGCGTCCAGCTTCGCGCACAGGTTGGGCATGTCGACGGCGATTCTGCCAGTCTCCGCCGCAAAGGGGGTCGGCACCACATCGGCCAGCAATTGCGCGCGGGTGACGCGCTCGCCGGGGTGTTTGGCGAGCCGCCACAGCAAGGCGAATTCGTGCGGATCAAGACCCAGCCAGCCTTCCGCAACCCGCCCGTCACGGTGCACCCAATCGAGCGTCACATCGCCTGCCTCGCGGAATCGCGAGTCCGCAACATCGCCAGCGGTAACCAGCCCGCGCGGTGGCAGCGCGTTCACAGCAGGCCTCCAGCGCGCATCGAATAGATGCTGTCGGTGGTAAAGATCAGATGGTCGACCAGCGCGATATCGAGCGCGCGCGCCACATCTGCGAGGCGGCGGGTGGCGGCAATATCGGCGCTGCTCGGGCGGCAGTCCCCCGAAGGATGACTATGCGCAAGGATGATCCCGTGCGCATCGAGCCGCAGCGCATCGCCGATCAAGGCGCGGGTGCGCAGGGCGAGCATGTTCATGTTGCCCGCGCCGAACCCCGCATCGCCAAGCCATGCATGATCGCTGTCGAGGAAGATCGCGTGGGCGCGCTCGTGCGTTGCCGCAGAGGCCAGCACGGCGCGGCGCAGGTAGGCGATCATTGCTCCGGCACGCCGCTCGGTCGGCGCGACGGGGGCGATGGGGAGGGATCTGGCGAGCATTGACCCGGCGCTCATGCCCGAGCCTCCACAAGCGGGCCACGCCAATGGCGGTAGGGGCCGAACTCGCGCAGCCGCATCCGGTGCCGCACAAACCCGCCGAAGATCAGCAGGAGCTGGCAATAGGACGGGCCCGAAGCGAGGATGAGGTAGGCGAGCGGAGAGACGGAATTGACCAGTCCCCTCACTGCGTGAGCGCTGATCGCTACAAGCTGGAACCCTGCGACCCAGAGCGGGTAATTGCGGTTGGCGTTGAGCGCCACCGCAATGAAGCCAACGCCTGCTGCGATGTCGAGGGCAACGTAAATCCAGGCATACGGTCCGAGGGCCAGGCTGCCCAGATCGAGCCACTCGAACATTCTGCTGGGCACAACCATCGCCGCCACAAATATCGCCATCATCCAGCGCTCTGGTGCGGCTCCCCAGCGCCATATCGCCAGCGCCAATACGACGCTGGCGATATGTTGCGCATCGCCCCGATAGGTGTTGAACAATTCCAGCATGATGCTCGGCTGCTTCAGGCGTGAACCCGCTCCGGCCGGGGGGCGGTGGCTGCGATTGCTTCAGCCGGGATGACCGTTTCGTCGCCACTTTCGCCGCCAGCATGCACACGCGCGACCTTGCTCAGCTCGTCATGCACGCGCAGCAGGTTGGTCGACATCGCCATCGCCTGGCTTTCGGCTTCGGTCAGCCGCATCAGCGCGCGCTGGCCGGTGTGGACTTCGACTTCGGGGTTCTGGCGCGCGGCCAGCATTGCCTGCTTGAGGCGCGCCATGGCGATGATCGCTTCATCGGCAATGGCTTCGGCTTCGCGGACCAGCTTCCTGAGTTGATGCGCGTCGGCAAGGATACGTTCGTTCATGGTCATTCTCCGTGGCCCCGGTGCTCAGCCGGTGACCTGAGTTTCCTCTACAGAGACGGCGGCCTTGCCATTCATCGCGGTGCTGAGGGCCATGGCCGCGGTGACAGTCAGCACCACTGCGGCAAGGATCCCCGAAGCGATCCCTATGATCGCCCCCAGACGCATCAGAACGGCGTGTTCCCCATCGAGCACTCCGGGGACCACCCGCGGCTCTCCCGGCCTGAGCCACGGCGCCTGTTCAAACAGGGGCGTCGCGTCGCTCATGACCAGTTGGCCCGGGTCGTCCCGTCCGGCGAAATCGGCAAGATCGGGGGCCGCGTTAACCTGATAATTTATGTATGCAGCTTCGCTCAAGGCCTGCGGCGAAGCTGTATCTGTGGCAATCCCTAAGGTCCTTTCCGGGGTTTCGGTGAAGCTATCTGCTACCGCTTCGTCGGCCGGTAATGTCGCGCGATAGTTCTCGACGAGTTCACCGAGGCTGAAGGCGTTGTAGACGTCCTTGAGCGCGCGGATGTGCTGGTTGATGCGGGTTTCGGACACGCCGAGTTCCTGCGCAATCACCTTGATCGGGACGCGGCGATCGATGCGCTCCATCACGGCGCGTTGCCTGTCGGTAAGCCGCCGCGCGGCTCCGGACAACATGAAGCATCTCCTCTGGCAGTTGATCCCAATTTACATGGAAACTATCGAAATCCCGACGAGGTTTCTTCCATTTTGGACAAGAAATCGTTGCGCATCGTTAAACGACACTGTGATCCCGGCATCACGCTGCTGAACTGTTCACGCCAACCGATTGGAGATAACGCTTAATGTTGCGCGCCGCCTGCCGCAGCCGCTGTTCGTTTTCGACCATGGCAATACGGACATAGCCTTCACCGTTTTCGCCATAGCCGACGCCCGGCGCAACCGCGACCTGCGCTTGGGTAAGCAGCTGCTTGGAAAACTCGAGGCTCCCCATAGCCTTCAGCGCCGGCGGCAGCGGGGCCCAGGCGAACATCGAGGCCGGCGGCGGGGGAATGTCCCAGCCCGCGCGCCCGAACGCCTCGACCATCACGTCGCGGCGCTTGTGATAGAGCTCGCGGTTGGTCTCGATGATATCCTGCGGGCCATTCAGCGCCGCGCAGGCCGCCGCCTGGATCGGGGTGAAGGCGCCGTAATCGAGGTACGACTTCACCCGCGTCAACGCCGCGATCAGCTGGCGATTGCCGACCGCAAAGCCCATCCGCCAACCCGCCATCGAGTAGGTCTTGGACATGCTGGTGAATTCGATCGCGACATCCTTCGCGCCCGGCACTTCCATGATCGAGCGGGTCGGCTTGCCGTCGAAATAGAGTTCCGAATAGGCAAGGTCGGAGACGATCCAGACCTGATTCTCCTTCGCCCACGCCACCAGCCGCTCGTAGAACGGCAGCTCGACGGTTTCGGCGGTGGGATTGGAGGGATAGCTCACTACCAGCACCGAAGGGCGCGGCACGGTGAAGTTCACCGCCCGTTCGAGCGAGCGCCAATATTCCTCGTCGGGCGTGGTCGGCACCGAGCGAATCGTGGCTCCGGCAAAGATGAAGCCGAAGGTGTGGATCGGGTAGGACGGGTTCGGCGCGAGCACCACATCGCCCGGCGCGACGATGGCGGTGGCGAGGCTGGCCAGCCCCTCCTTCGAACCCATCGTCACCACCACCTCGTTCTCGGGGTCGAGGTCGACGCCGAACCTGCGGGCATAATATCCTGCCTGCGCGCGGCGCAGGCCGGGAATGCCCTTGGACTGCGAATAGCCATGCGCATCGGGCTTCGCCGCGACCTCGCACAGCTTGTCGATGACGTGCTGCGGCGGCGGCTGGTCGGGATTGCCCATGCCAAGGTCGATGATGTCCTGCCCGGCGAGCCTCGCGGCATGGCGCATGGCGTTGACCTCCGCGATCACATACGGAGGCATCCGCTTCATGCGATAGAACTGGTCATTCATCGTCCGACGTCACTTTCATCTCGCGCGGCCATGCTGCAATGCCGCAACAATTGCTCCCTAAGCCAAACCGGCGGGACGTGGGAAGGCGTTTTCGCCAATTGCGGCTGGCACGGATTGGCGGCAGTAGCGTTATTCTGCGCGAACAAGGGACATTCCGGCCATGGCACACGACAGCGATCCGATCACGACAGCCGCGGAAAGCCTCAAGGGCTTTTTCGCCATGCAGGGCGACGCGATGCGCGACATGCTGCCGGGCAAGGGGCTTGAGGCGCTGATGCCCAAGGGGCTCGATGCGGGCGATCTTGGCGAATGGACAGCCACGGCTGCGCAGCTCCAGCAATTGTGGCTCGATTTCGCCTCGCACCAGGCGCAGACGGCGGCAGCCAAGGCGGCTAGCGGCGGCAATATGCTCGACCCCGCGCAATGGCTGGTGATCTCGCAGAGCATGGTCGGCCAGGCGCCCAAAGGCCTGTTCGATGCGCAGGCAAAGTTCGCGCAAGACCAGATGCAATTGTGGTCCGGCATGATGAACAGCTTTGTCGCGGGAGCGACCGGCGGGCAGATCGGCGCGGCCCCCGATCCTGCCGCGCTGCCCAAGAACGACCGGCGCTTTGCCGATCCCGCCTGGCGCGAGCATCCGGCCTTCCTGCTGCTGCACCAGACCTATCTGATGCTGGCCGACTATTTCCGCCAGGCGGTGAAGGGCATGGACGGGCTTGATGCGGGCAAGCGCCAGCAGCTCGATTTCGCGGTCGGGGCGCTGGCCGAGGCGATGAGCCCGGACAATTTCCTCGCCCTCAATCCCGTGGTGATGAAGCGCACGATCGAGACCAAGGGCGCCAATCTGGTGCGCGGGATGCAGCACCTCATCAACGACATGAAGCGCGGGCAGCTGACCCACACCGATCCCGAAGCCTTCAAGCTGGGCGAGAACCTCGCCGCGACGCCGGGCAAGGTGGTGCACGAAACCCCGCTCTACCAGCTGATCCAGTACAGCCCCTCGACCGAGAGCGTGCTGGAAGTGCCGCTCATCATCTTCCCGCCGTGGATCAACCGCTTCTACATTCTCGATCTGACGCCCAAGAAAAGCTTCATCAAGTGGGCGGTCGACCAGGGCATCAGCGTGTTCGTGGTCAGCTGGAAATCGGCTGACGAGAGCATGGGCGAGGTGGTGTGGGACGATTACATCCGCGCCCAGATCGAGGCGATCGACCACGTCCGCGCGCGGCTCGATGTGCCGCAGGTGCACGCCATCGGCTATTGTGTCGCGGGAACCACTCTGGCGGCAACCCTGTCGATCCTCGCGCGGCGCGGCGGGGCGGACAAGGTCAGGAGCGCGACCTTCTTCACCGCTCAGGTCGATTTCGAGAAGAGCGGCGACCTCAAGCATTTTATCGAGGACAGCCAGCTCGAGATGATCGGACAATTGTCGCCGCAGGGCTATCTTGACGGGCGTTATCTCGCGGCGACCTTCAACGCGCTCAGGGGCCGCGACCTCATCTGGAACTACGTGGTCAACAACTACCTCCTGGGCGAGGATTATCCGGCCTTTGACCTGCTGCACTGGAACGGGGACGTCACCAACCTGCCCTCCAAATGGCACAATGCGTACCTGCGCGACCTCTACCGGGACAACAAGCTGGTGGTGCCTGATGCGCTCGAAGGCGATGGCACGCCGATCGATCTGACGCAGGTGAAGACACCCAGCTTCGTGCAGGCCGGGCGCGAGGATCACATTGCGCCTGCCGAGAGCGTGTGGCGGATCACACGCCACTTTGCCGGGCCGATCGAGTTCCTGCTGGCCGGGTCAGGCCATATCGCAGGCGTGGTCAATCCGCCGGCTGCGGGCAAGTACCAGTACTGGGTGGGCGACAGCCACGCACCATCGCTCAAGGCCTTTGTCGAAAGCGCGGTGGAGCATCCCGGCAGCTGGTGGCCGCACTGGCTCGAATGGCTGCACCGCCAGTCGGATTCGCAAGTCCCCGCCAAGGGCAAGCGCGTGCCGGGCGGCAAGGGCGATACGGTGATTGAGGACGCGCCGGGGCGTTATGTGAAGACCCGCTAAGGACCCGGTTTCGCGGGCATATCTGCCTATCCCCGCAGCATTATTGTGCAGTGCACAAAAAAGTGTTGACTTCGCATCTGCAATGCCTATTTTGTGCACTGCAACATGAAACGAGGTCATCATGTCCGAAGTTGAAGCCAAGACTGCTGAAGTGAAAGCACCGGTCGCCAAGATCGATGCCGCTGCCGAGAAGGCCTATGCCGAAGCTTCGGCCAAGGTCGTCGCCGCCCCCGCCGCCAAGGTGGTGAAGGCTGCTCCGGCTGCCAAGAAGACTGCTGCGCCGAAGAAGGCCCCGGCCGCCAAGAAGGCGACCCCGGTCAAGAAGGCTGCTGCCAAGACCGTCAAGAAGACGGCCGTGAAGACCACCGCCCCCAAGGTCGCTGCGAAGAAGGCGGTGCCGGCCAAGAAGCCTGCTCCGAAGGCTGCCAAGCCCGCAATCGCTGCCTCGACCAACCCCGTCATCAAGCTCAAGGATACCATCATGGCCACTGCCAAGAACACCGACATCACCGCCACCGCCAAGGAAATGCTGGCCGACGTCCAGGCCCGCGCCAAGACCGCCTACGCCAAGACTACCGAACTCACCGCCGATGCGGGTGAATTCACCAAGGCGAACGTCGACGCCGTCGTCGAAAGCGGCAAGATCTTCTTCGCCGGCGCCCAGGACATCGTGCGCAGCGACATCGAAACCGGCAAGTCGGTCATCGAAACCGTCACCGAAGACGCCAAGAAGGTTGCTGCCGTCAAGTCGCCGACCGAACTGATGCAGCTGCAGGGCGAAATCGCCCGTCGCAACTTCGACGCGCTGGTCTCGTTCGGCTCGAAGCGTACCGAAGCCTGGGTGAAGCTCTACAACGATGCCTTCGCTCCGATTTCGAACCGCGTCAGCGTCGCCACCGAAAAGTTCGGCAAGGCTGCGTAAGCGATACACTTTCCTGAACCGGGCCTCTCTCCCCTCTCTCCCAACCCGGTTCACGATAGCGCGCTGAAAAGCGCCGGCCGGTCAGACCTTCGGGTCTGGCCGGCCTTTTCTTTTTCGGGCCCGCCCCCGACCCCTCCCGCAAGCGGGAGGGGAGCATTAGCGCGATCCACTCCCCTCCCGCTTGCGGGAGGGGCTGGGGGTGGGCCCGTCCAGCAGCAAAGCCTGATGATTCACAACCAATCGCTTGCCTAGCGCGAAGCGAATCCCATAATGGTGGCCAATGTCGCTCCCCGCCCGTCCCTCGCCCGCCAAAGGTGCCGCGCGTCCCGCTAAGCTGCGGCAGGCCGTGCGCGGCGCGGACGAGGATGATGGCAAGACCGACGGCGGCAGCCAGGTCGGCGTCGCCACCAAGACCCGCGCCAAATCGAAAAAACCCAGCCAGTACAAGGTGCTGATGCTCAACGATGATTACACCCCGATGGAATTCGTGGTGCTGGTCTTGAAGCGGTTCTTTTCGATGGACTTGGAACAGGCCACCCGCGTCATGCTCCACGTCCACCAGCGCGGCGTCGGCGTATGCGGGATCTTCACCTACGAAGTCGCCGAAACCAAGGTCAATCAGGTGATGGACTTCGCCCGCCAGAACCAGCACCCGCTGCAATGCACGCTGGAAAAGGCGTAAGCCGGGCGCAGGTCAGGTAACCGCGCGCAATTGAGGGCATGACGCGCCGTTGCGAAGGCGCTAGGGCAGATGCGACTTCGACGGAAACCCTCGTGCTGAACCTCATCCCCAGCATCGACCGCTATATCCTGCGGCTCACCGTGGTGCCGATGCTGGCAGTGTTCGCGCTCGCCGCGTCGCTGCTGATGCTCGACAAGATGCTGCGCCTGTTCGATTTCGTCGCGGTAGAAGGCGGGCCGGTCGACGTCGTGTTCAAGATGCTGGGCGCGTTGATCCCCGAATATGCGAGCCTTGCGATCCCGTTGGGCCTGCTGCTCGGCGTGCTGCTCGCCTTCCGCAAGCTCGCCACGTCGAGCGAGCTCGATACTATGCGCGCCGCAGGGCTGTCGTATAACCGGCTGCTACGGATGCCCTATTTCATCACGCTGGCGCTGGTCGCGGTCAATGTCGCGCTGGTATTCTACATCCAGCCGATCAGCCGCTATTATTACGAGCAGATGGAATACGAACTGCGCTCGGGCGCTCTGGGCGCCTCGATCAAGGTCGGCGAGTTCACCACGCTGGCGGACCGCATGGCCTTGCGGATCGAGGAGAGCGAAGATCAGGGCCGGCGGCTGGTCGGCATCTTCGCCCGCGTCGCCAATACAAAGGGCCAGGTGCTCTCGATCAGCGCGCGCGAAGGCGCGTTTCTGGCCACCCGCGACAATCCCGACACGATCATCCTGCGGCTGACCGAGGGCACGATCATCCAGGACACCGGCGGCGCTACGCCGCGCGTGCTCAGCTTCAGCCGCCACGACCTGCCGATCGATCTGCCCGCGATCGAAGCGTTCCGCGCGCGCGGGGACAAGACCCGCGAATATATTCTGCCAGAGCTGCTGAAGATCGGATGGAGCCGCGACAGCGCGCCCAAGGCACGCGACGCCAGCCTTGCCAGTTTCAACTTCCGGCTGGTCGAAATCGTGATGATGTTCCTGATGCCGCTGCTCGCGGTGGCGCTGGCGATTCCGCCCAAGCGATCAAGCAGCGCGCTGGGCGTGTTCGTGTCGATCATCATGGTGGTCGCCTATCACAAGATCAATCAATACGGAGAGGATGTCGCCGCGCTCGGCCGGCTCGATCCGGTGCTCGCGCTATGGGTGCCGTTCGTGCTGTTCGCGGCGCTGATCGTGTGGATGTATTACCGCGTCGCCTATGTCCCCGGCGGGCAGGCGATCGGCGCGCTGGAGATGGCGTTTGCCAAGCTCTCCAAGCGGCTGGGCAAGCTGTTTGCGCGCAAGCGCCCGCGCGGGCATCCCGCCCCGCCCGAACTGACGGCGGCCCCGGCGGAATAAGGCGCGATGCAGCTCGATTTCTTCCCCTCGCGCACGCTGACGCTGTATCTGGCGAAGATGTTCGTGGTGCGCATCTTCGCGGTGCTCGTCATGCTGGTGCTGGTGCTGATGGCGCTCGATCTGCTGTCGGCGACCGGCAAGATCCTCGCGGCGGAGGGCAACGGGCAGGCGGAGATCCTGCGCTATGCGTCGCTGCGCCTGCCGCAGTTGATCGCGCGCTTCCTGCCCTATTCGGTGCTGCTGGCGACGCTGATCACGCTCGTCACATTGAACCAGAACAGCGAAGTGGTGGCGATGAAGGCGGCGGGGCTTTCCGCGCACCAGGTGCTCTCGCCCTTGCTGCTGACCGCGGCGGTGGTGGCGGTGGTCAGCTTTGCTTTCAACGAACGCATCGTCACTCGCGCAAATGCGACACTAAAGGCGTGGGAGGCGGCGCAATATGGCGCGATCCCTGCGCCGGGCGCCAGTGACGGCGGGGTGCGATCGAACCTCTATCTGACCGATGGCACGCACATCCTTTCGGCCATGACCATGACCGGATCGGGCAAGGACATCGTGCTGACCGGCGTGACCTGGTACGAGCGCGCGCCCGGCGGGATCATCCGCGAACAGGTGCGCAGCGCGCGCGCGACCTATGCCGCGCCGGGCTGGCGGATGGAGCAGGCCGAACGCTTCGACGTGGCGGGCGCGCTGACCGAACCCGCACCCGCGCTGGTAGTGGGCAAGGCGCTCACCCCTGAGCGGATCATGCTGCAATCGATCGATCCCGATGCGCAGAGCTTCTGGGAGCTGTCGGACAGCATCGATGCTTACGAGGCGGCGGGGCGCAACACCGATGAAATGCGCGCCAAGTGGTGGCACCGTCTGTCCGGGCCGCTCTCGGCGCTGCTGATGCCGCTGTTGGGCTCGATTGCGGCGTTCGGCCTCGCTCGCTCGGGCCAGCTGTTCGTGCGCGCGATCATCGGCATGGCGCTGGGCTTTGCCTATTTCGTGGTCGACAATGCTGCGCTGGCGATGGGCTCTTTCGGCGGCTACCCCCCGCTGCTGGCGGCGTGGGCACCGTTCCTGCTGTTCCTGCTGGTCGGCGAGACAGTGCTGATACGGACCGAGGAATGAGCGGGTACCGGATCAGGCTGGCGCGGGCCGAGGATGCGGAGGCCTTCCATCAGGTCGAGGAGGACGCAGCCAGTCTGCTGCGGGAGGAGCCGTCACTTGCCGGGACTGTCATTTCGCCGACTGCCCCGGCCGCCGAACACGCACGGATCATCCGCAAGGGGCGCAGCCTAGCGGCGTTGCACAATGATCGGATCATCGGCTTTGCCGCAATCGGCGTGGTCGGGCGTGAGCTGCATCTTTCCGAACTCAGCGTCGCGCGCGCCCACCAGCGCTGCGGTGTCGGCACATTGCTGATCCGCGCGATGATGATCGACGCGCGCAATTCCGGCTACCGGGCAATCACGCTCAACACGTATCGCGATATCCCTTGGAATGCCCCCTTCTATGCCCGCTTCGGCTTTGTGGAGGTGGAGAATTTCGAGGGGCACCCGCATCTGGCTGAAAGTCGAGCAGAGGCCGAAGCCATCGGCCTACCGATGGACCGCCGCTGCGCGATGATCTGCTTTCTGGATTGAGGGCGCTCCAGTCCCTCCCCATTGCGCAGCAATGGGGAGGTGGCAGACGCCGAAGGCGGCTGACGGAGGGGTAACGCGGCTTGGGGCTTACCCCTCCGTCACGTGCCTGCGGCACGCGCCACCTCCCCATTCCTTTGGAACGGGGAGGGACTTAAGCCCGCCGCCCCATCGTGCTCCGCGCAATCCGCGCGACCAGCGTCAGCATTCCGGGATGGTTCGCGCCTTCATAGGTCGAACCCGTGCCCAGCTCGCGCGCGAGGCGGCGGTGGGCTTCGGGCAGGTCGTGATAGGGCATCGAGGGCATCAGGTGGTGCAGCGCGTGATAGCGCAGGCCCACCGGTGCCCAAATCTCCGCCGCCAGACCCGGCGGGGGGACGTTGACAGAATCGAGGAACTGCGCGGTCACCGTCATCGGCTCGCCCTCGTTCTCCCACAGGTGCGCGACCAGCGTGCGTAGCTGGTTCAGCACTGCAGTGAGCGAGACGATCGCGAGCCCGATCGCCAGCGGCTGCCAGCCGATCGCAAAGGTGCTGCCGATCACCGTCCACGACCACACGAACACCCCGGCTTCCTGCCAGCGCACGCGGGCCACCAGATCGCCTTCGGGCGGGCGGCGGCGGAATTCGGGGTTGATCGAGAGCGAGGAAAACCGCTCCCACGTCAGTGTCCGCACCGCCGGGATCACGGCCCCAAGGGGCACCAGCACCGCCGCGCGCACCAGCAGCGCGACCGGCGCCAGCAGCGCGACGAGCACGAACAGCGGCAGGCTCCACGGCTTCATCAGCGCCAGCGGGAGGTATTCGGGGTCCTCAACCGTGCCATATTGCGTCCGCTTGTGGTGGATGGTGTGGACGCCTTCGTACATATAACTCGGCGTCAGCAGCGGGATGCCGACGAGCAGGTTCCAGCCGGTGCGGAAGCCGGGCAGCGCGTCGCGGTGGATGTGGGTGAGCTCGTGAATGAACATCAACGCGCGGTACAGCGCCAGCGCCGCGATCAGCCCAGCCGCGATCTGCACCGCAAGGCTCGTTGACAGAATCGCCGCCGCAATCCCCGCATAGCCCACGCCTGCCGAGATCAGCATGTCGGGCCAGTAGATCGCGCCCTTGGCCTCGCCCAAGCCCTTGGTCAGGTCACGCGCGGCGCGCAGCATCGCCTTGTCATCTTCAAGGATGAACTGGGCGCGGGTCGCCTTCGCCGGCTGGGAGGAAATGGTCTGGTGCATGGTCATGTGGGGCAGTTCCTGGGCCGCGTCCTACCCGAAATCGGCGGACAAGCCAAACGCACGGCATTGGTGAGAGTGATCGATTGTCTTGCGTCTACGGCGCTGGCGCGACAAGGGACGCGAGGAACGAAAACAGATACGGGACGGGCAGTGTGAGCGACGGGGCGCAGATAGGCATCGAGGCGGTCAGCGGCAAGCACCAGCGCGCGGCCTTTGTCGATTGCGGGCGGGCCTTTTCCGACCGCCTGCCGCATTTCGTCCCGCAGATCCGCGCCGAGCAGATCGAGCTGATCGATCCGGCCAAGAACCCGTTCTTCGGCCATGCGCGGGTGCAGCTGTTCATCGCCAAGCGCGGCGGCCAGGCCGTCGGGCGGATTTCGGCGCATATCGACGAGCTCGCGCTCGCCATGCCGCCCGAACAGGGCTTTGGCCCCGGCACCGGCTTCTTCGGCTATTTCGATGCCGAGGATGAAGCCGTCGCCCGCGCGCTGTTGTCGCGCGCCGAGGCATGGCTGGCCCAGCAGGGCATGACCCGCGTGCTCGGTCCCGTCTCGCTGTCGATCTGGGAAGAACCGGGCCTGCTGGTGCGCGGCGCCGATCATGCGCCGATGGTGATGATGGGCCACCACCCACCGCATTATGCGGGCTGGATCGAGGCGGCCGGATACACCCGCGCCAAGACGCTCTACACCTATGATCTCGACATCACGAAGCCCTTCCCGCCGCTGGTACAGCGCATCGTGCAATCGGGGCACAAGAACGAACGCATCAATGTCCGCCGCGTACGCAAGGATCGTTGGGACGAGGAAGTCGCCACGGTGCTGGCAATCCTCAATGATGCGTGGTCGGACAATTGGGGCTTCGTGCCGTTTACGCCAGCCGAGGTCGCCTATGCGGGCAAGAAGCTGCGGCCGATCATCAAGGAAGAGCTCAACATGATCGCCGAACTGGACGGGCGTCCGGTCGCGTTCATGCTGACTTTCCCCGATGCCAATGATGCGCTGGCGAAGATCAAGGGCAAACTGTTCCCGTTCGGCTGGATCACCATGCTGCGCTGGCTCCGCAACCCGCAGCGCGCCGGGATGCGGGTGCCGCTGATGGGGGTGCTGAAAGAGCTCCACAACAGCCGTCTGGCCAGCCAGCTCGCCTTTATGATGATCGAGACCATCCGGCTGGAGGCCAACGCCAAATACCATTCGACCCGCGGCGAGATCGGCTGGATTCTCGATGACAATCAGGGGATGGTCGCGATCGCCGACACGATCCAGAGCACCATCAACCGCGAATATGCGATTTACGGGAAATCGTTGGGGCAAGGCCATTGAAGTCCCTCCCCGTCCCGTAGGGATGGGGAGGTGCCAGCGCGGCACGCGCTGACGGAGGGGTAAGGCCCAGCAGAGCATACCCCTCCGACCGAGACCTGGCGGTCTCGCCCACCTCCCCATTCCTGCGGAACGGGGAGGGACCAAAACGCCCAACGAAAAAAGGCCTCTGCACGCGAGCGAGCAGAGGCCTTTCGGGATCGTGTCACTGCCGCTTGGACGGGAGGGGGGTCTCGGCGGTGACAAGTCCATAATGATCCGCCGTGCGACCGGTTCCCGACATTCGCATTATTTTTTTCGCGCTCACGAAAAACGCCCGGAAGTTGCGTGAATCCAGCCCCTTGCCGGATAACCGCGACGGCGCGGCGGGGAACCGCTATGCCGCGAATCGATTGCCTGACCAGACCCAGTGAAAGGTGCCTCATGTCGCTCGCCAATCAGATTGCTGCCCATCTGCCGTTCCTGCGCCGCTATGCCCGCGCGCTCACCGGATCGCAGGCGAGCGGCGATGCCTTCGTGCGCGCAATGCTCGAAGCGGTTCTGGCGGACGCGGCGCTGATGGCCTCGCTCGAAGGCGGGCGGGTGCCGCTCTACCGTGCGTTCAGCAAGGTATGGGGCGACACCGCCAGCACCGCCAGCGGCGCGCCGACCAGCGAGCACGAGGCCGGCGCGCAGGCGCGGCTGCGGGTGATCACGCCCCCCGCGCGGCAGGCACTGCTGCTGACCACGCTCGAAGATTTCACCGTCGCCGAAACCGCCGCAATCCTCGATCGCACCCCTGAAGAGGTCGACACGCTGGTCGCCGCCGCGATCGCCGAGATCGAACGCGAACAGAGCACATCGGTGCTGATCATCGAGGACGAACCGCTGATCGCGATGCAGCTGGAAGACCTCGTCAGCGCGCTCGGCCACACGGTCAGCGGCACCGCGGCGACCCGCACCCAGGCGCGCGCGGCGGTGGCCGAAGCGACACCGGGACTGGTGCTCGCGGATATCCAACTGGCTGACGGTTCGTCGGGCCTCGATGCGGTCGACGATATCCTCGCAGTCGGAACGATGCCAGTGATCTTCATCACTGCCTACCCCGAACGCCTGCTGACCGGCGACCGGCCCGAACCGACCTATCTGGTCACCAAGCCGTTCCAGGAAGCGACCGTGCGCGCGGCGATCAGCCAGGCGCTGTTCTTCGGGTCAACGCGGCCTCTGTAATCACTCCGCTCGTCCTGAGCTTGTCGAAGGACTGCCTTTGCACTTTGCGGCTCGTGTGCAATCCGAAGAAAATTGCAACCCTTCGACAAGCTCAGGGTGAGCGGAGATGGGCTGGAGAGTCGCCTTACGGCTTGCGCACCCGCCGATCCGGGTCTTTCTCGCGGATGCGGAAATTGGTGCGGCGGCGTACGGGGACGCGCAGCACGCAGCGCACGCCGGCGGGGTCAAACTCCAGCGCGACCGGCTGGCGCAGCTCGTGCGCGACGACCTTCTCGATCAGCTCGGTGCCGAACCCGCGGTGGCGCTGTACGGCGACCGGCGGCCCGCCGGTTTCCTGCCATTCGACCTCGGCCCAGCCGGTCTGGGCCTCGGCATCCTCGCCGCGCTGCCAGCGGATCGTCACCTGCCCGTCAGGCACGCTCAGCGCGCCATACTTGGCGGCGTTGGTGGCCAGTTCATGCACCGCAAGGCCGAACGACAGCGCATCATTGGGCGCCAGTTCGAGATCCGGCCCGTCGAGCAGGATCGCATCGCCCAGCAGGCTGCGGAAATGCTGCAACTCCGCCTCGATCACTGCGCGGATCGGGGTGGTGCCCCACTCCGTCCCGGTGAGCAGGTCGTGCGTCGCGGACAGCGCGCGGATGCGCCCTTCGAGGCTATCTGCAAATTCATCAAGGCTGTTCGCCCGCCGCCGCGTCAGCGACAGGATCGACAGCACGTTGGCGAGCGTGTTCTTGACCCGGTGATTGAGCTCGCGGGTCAGCGAATTGCGGATCGAATGCTGTTCTTCAAAGAACGCCAACCGCGTCTGATCCTCGAACGCCTGCTTGGTGAGCAGCCGTGCGAGCAGCATCAACAGGCTCGCCAGCGCCAGCCCGAAGGCGAGCGTCAGCATCGACAGCGGCGAGAGCAGCTGCGTCCGAGCGGTCTCGACCAGCAGCAACAGCTTGCGGTCGGCCATCGTCACGCTCTGCGCCACCGTATCGCGCGAGGCATCGTCGATCGAATGGGCGACCAGCAGATGCTCGGTGCTCGCCTCACCGTCATAGAGCCGCACGCCGAACGCGCTCGGCGCTTCGCGATTGATCGCGGCGTCGAGGAACTGGCGCGCGCGGAACGGGGTGTAGACGAAACCCGCCAGCCGCCGTTCGCCCGCCGCATCGCTACGAAACGCGGGCATGTAGATCGCAAAGGCCGGGATGTCGGTGCTGTCGTCCTGCTTCAGCGTGATCCGCCCCGATGCGGCGGGGCGCAGGGTCACCTCGGCCTCGGCCATCGCGGCGGCGCGGGCCGGATCGGAATACATGTCATAGCCCAGCGTACGGCGGTTGCGCGGGCTTGCGGGCGCGAACATCGCAACCGGCGCGATCCGTCCGCTGCCGGGGGCGGGGGTGGGGAAGATCGCTGGAAATTCGGGCTGGCGCGCGCGGGTGCTGGCGTAGAAGCCGGGCAGATCGCCCGCTTCGAGCACCGGGATCCAGCCGATCCCCTCTGCGCCCGAATATTCGGTGTTGAGCTTCAAGGCGCGCACGAAGGTGTCGAAGGTGGCGGGGCTGACGTCTTCCTGACTGGAGAACAGCGCCGCGCCCGCGCGCAGGTATGATGCATAGCCGCTGGCGCTGCGATCGAGCGCGGCGGCGACACTCTGCGCGTATTCGCGCATCTGCGCGCGCTGCGAGTTGCGCGCGTTGCTTTCGATCGCGACGACGCTGAACGCGGTTGCGCCGACCAGCGCGAGGAAGATCAGCACCGGGATCGCTCGCGGATAGCGCACCAGCCAGCGCCGCGCGCGCGCCGCTGTCAGCGAACTGCCGGGTGCCTCGGCTTCGGTGCTGAACGCCGTGCTGTCGATACTGCCCAATCCTGACCTCGCCCGCCCCTGCCCTGTTGCCGCGGCGCATACCGCGAGCGGATGGACCGTTAGCGGAACCAAACTGGTAGCGCATCGTTCCCAATTCGTCCAAACACGTTGCGCCGCCTCGCGGCGCCGTGGGGGGCGTCGGGATCAAGGACATACTGCAAGCACAATGGGCTCTAACCACGATCATGATGGCGCAGCAGGCGGACGCGGCAATGCCGCGGCGCGCAGCGCGCCGGACTGGGCCGACGGGCTGAAGCAGCTGTATGATTCGGTGGTCGAGGAAGACCTGCCCGACAGCTTCAAGGATCTGCTTGACCGGCTGGAAGGAATTGCGTCGCCGAACCCGGATAACGGCGTCCCGGCACCCGCAACGGGCGCCCCTTCAAGCCGGAAACCGTCACGATGAGCGCGGAAGGAGGGCACAGCACCGCGCGCTCGGCGGACGAGAAAGCCGCTTTCAAGCGCGAATTGACCGCCGTTGTCCCGCATCTGCGCGCCTTTGCGCGCGGGCTGTGCGGCAGGCCCGATCTGGCCGATGATCTGGTGCAGGAAACCATGCTCAAAGCCTGGGCCGCGCAGGACCGGTTCGAACCCGGCACCTCGATGCGGGCGTGGACCTTCGTGATCCTGCGCAACGCCTATCTTACCGACATGCGCCGCAACCGCTTTCGCGGCGAGTATGACGAAGGCGTCGCCGAACGCATCCTCACCGCGCCTGCCGGGCAAGAGGAACCTATCCACCTTTCCGATCTGCACCGCGCGCTGCTGACCCTGCCCGCGGAGCGGCGCGAGGCGTTGCTGCTGGTCGGCGCGGGGGGGTTTTCCTACGAGGAAGCCGCCGAGATCTGCGGCTGCGCGGTCGGCACGATCAAGAGCCGCGTGGGCCGCGCGCGCGCCGCACTCTCCGAAATGCTCACCACTGGCAACATCCCGCAACGCTCGACCGATGACGCCGTGGCGCACCGCGCGATCCTCGACGAGCTCGAGCTGGTGGCGGGCGGCAACGGGGTTACCAGCCGCGCGTAAGCAAAAGGCCCGAGGCATTGCTGCCCCGGGCCTTGTTCATTCCCTGACCGGATCGATCAGCTGTAAGTCCACACCGTCCCACGTGCGAGGTTTTCGCTGGCGAAGGCGAGGTTCAGCTTGTTCTCGACGACCGCATCCAGATAGGCCGGACGCTTGTTCTGGTGATCGAGGTAATAGGCGTGCTCCCACACGTCGAGCACCAGCAGCGGGTTGAAATCGCTGTCTGCGAGCGTGTCGGCATCGTGGGTTTCCTCGATCGAGAGCTTGCCGTCCTTTTCGGCCAGCCACACCCAGCCGGAGGCAAAGTGGCCCACGCCGCGATCCTTGAGTTGCTTCTTCAGCTCATCGAGCGAACCGAAAGCATCGTCGATCTTGGCGGCCAGTTCGTCTGACGCATCGGTCGAGGTCGGGGCCATCGAGTGCCAGTAGAAGGCGTGGTTCCAGGTCTGCGCCGAATTGTTGAACAGGCCCTTGTCCGTCCCGCGCGAGGCAGCGACGATTTCCTCGAGCGTCTTGTCGGCGTGGGCGGTGCCTTCGATTGCGGCGTTCATCTTGTCGACGTAGGTCTGATGGTGCTTGCCGTGGTGGAACGACAGCGTCTCGGCGGAAATCGCCGGGTCGAGCGCGTCGGCGGGATAGGGCAGCGGGGAAAGTGCGAAAGCCATGATGTCCTCCAATCGGTCGGGGTTGGTGCAATAACGCAGATGTGCGCCAAGGGTTGCAGCTTCAAGTCGGCGGGTTAGTCCCATCCGCGGCACGGTCAACCGCGCTTGTGACAGCGACGTTCATCGTGACGTTGGCCAATGTACGCATCAGATCGGGCAGCATCTCCACCGCCACCAGCAGCGCCAGCGGCTCGACCGGCACGCCCATGGCGAGCGCAATGGGGCCGATCGAGACGACGAAGCTGATCGAACCGGGCAGGCTGACCGCGCTGAGGCTGATGACGCTGGCGATGAAGATACCCGCGATGGCGACCGTCAGCGGCACCTCCACTCCGGCAAGTGCCGCGACGTAGTAGACCACTGCCAGGTTCATCGCCGCGCTCGTCGCGCGGAACACCACCACCGCGAGCGGCAGGACGAACTCCGCTGTCGACGCGCGCAGGCCCAGCCGCCCGGCCGAATCGAGCATCGCGGGCAGGCTCGCGAGCGAGCTCTGCGTGGACAGCGCCACCGCCTGCGCAGGCAGCATCGCTCTGGCAAATCGCGGCAGGCTGATGCGCCCGCCCACCACCGCCACCGCATAGGCGAGCAGCAGCACGAAGCTGCCCATCGCGGTGACGGTGACAACATAGTGGCCCAGCGCCGCGAAGGCTCCGCCGCCGCTCTGCACGCCGACGCCGAAGGCCAGTGCGAAAACGCCGACGGGCGCGATCCCCAGCACCCAGCCGATGATCAGCAGCATCGCATTGCCGAGCGCGTGGAAGAAGCCCAGCAGCCGCTCGCCCTGATCCTCCGGCAGCCGCGTGATCGCCACCGCGAACATCACGAAGAACAGCGTCAGCGGCAGCATCGCGGTTTCGGCGGCGGCGGCGATGACATTGGGCGAAACCAGCGACGCGAGGAAATCGAGCACCTGCGGCACCTCGCCCACATCGGCAGGGGTCTGCGCGAGGAAGGCGCTCGCGCCCGCAGGCACCGGCACCGCCCGCAGCAATGCAGGCATGGCGAAGGTGGTGAAGGTGCCGCCCGCCAGCTGCGCCGCGACAAGGATCACCAGCATCCGCCGTGCGACCGGGCCGACCCGCGCGGCGAGGATCATCTGCACCAGCCCCAGCACCAGCAGTGCCGCGACCAGCGGGATGATCGTCATCTGCAAGGCGCGCAGCCATAGCCCGCCGATCAATCCGGCGATGTCATCGAGCGCAGCAGGCGCGCCCAGCGCCGCCGCCGCAATCCCGGCCACCAGCCCGGCGATCAGCGCGGCAAAGGTCAGCGCGACCGGCAGGCGGATCGATACCAGCGCGAACTTCCCCTGTCCGGTGCTCGCACCGGCGTAATTATTGTCCTGCAAATTCGTGTCCCTTCCCTTTGCGCGATAACCGCGCCAGAAGCGCGAGACAATCGCGTGTGGGCACGCGGCGGGAAAAGGGGCGCAGGAATTCATGGGACGCAAGCTGTTCGGAACCGACGGGATCAGGGGCCGCACCAATGCCGGCGCGATGACGGCGGCAACCGCGATGCGTGTCGGGCAGGCGGCGGGCACCTATTTCCTCCGCGGCGCGCATCAGCACCGTGTGGTGATCGGCAAGGACACGCGCCTGTCGGGCTATATGATGGAGAGCGCGCTGGTGGCGGGTTTTACCAGTGTCGGCATGGACGTGATCATGACCGGGCCGCTCCCCACGCCTGCGATTGCGCTCCTGACACGCGAGATGCGCGCCGACCTCGGCGTGATGATCTCGGCCAGCCACAACCTTTTCGCCGATAACGGGATCAAGCTGTTCGGCCCCGACGGCTTCAAGCTGGGTGACGAGGCCGAGCTGGAAATCGAACGGCTGATGGACGGCGACATCGCACTTGCGCCCGCCGAGCGGATCGGGCGGGCGCGCCGGATCGACGATGCGCGCGGGCGCTATATCCACGCGGTCAAGCAATCGGTGTCCTCCCGCGTGCGGTTCGACGGGTTGAAGGTGGTGATCGATTGCGCCCACGGCGCGGCCTATCAGGTGGCTCCGTCGGCCATCTGGGAGCTGGGCGCGGACATCGTCACGCTGGGCGTGGCCCCCAACGGCACCAATATCAACGACGGCGTGGGATCGACCGCGCTCGCCGCGCTCCAGGCCAAGGTGGTGGAGGAAAGCGCGGATATCGGCATTGCCCTGGACGGCGATGCCGACCGCCTGATCGTGGTCGACGAGAAAGGCCGCGCGGTCGATGGCGACCAGATCATGGCGCTGATCGCGGGCCGGATGCAGGACAAGGGTGCGCTGCGCGGCGGCGGGATCGTGGCGACGGTGATGAGCAATCTCGGCCTCGAACGCCATCTCGCAGGCCGGGGCCTCGATGTGGTGCGCGCCAGGGTCGGCGACCGCTATGTGCTCGAAGCGATGAAGGCGGGCGGTTACAATGTCGGCGGCGAGCAATCGGGGCACATGATCCTGCTCGATCATGCCACGACCGGCGATGGCACGGTCGCCGCGCTGCGCGTGCTTTCCGGACTTGTCCACGCGGGCAAGCCAGCGAGCGAAATCCTGCACGTGTTCGACCCGGTGCCGCAATTGCTCAAGAACGTGCGCTACGAAGGCGGCCAGCCGCTCGAGGATGCGCGGGTCAAGGCGGTGATCGCCGAGGCTGAGGCCGCGCTGGCAGGCAGGGGCCGGTTGGTGATCCGCCCCTCGGGCACCGAGCCGGTGATCCGGGTGATGGCCGAAGGCGATGATCGCGCCGAGGTAGAGCAGGTTGTCGATGCCATCTGCGAAGCGGTGCGCGCTGCTGTCTAGGAGAACGCAAACCATGCTTGAAATGCGCCCCGACTGCGAACGCTGCGGCACCGATCTTCCCGCCGAGGCTCCCGGCGCGTTCATCTGCTCGTTCGAATGCACCTTCTGTGCCGACTGTGCCGAGGCGCTCGATGACCGTTGCCCCAATTGCGGCGGCGAGCTGATGGACCGCCCGGCGCGCGCCAAGGCGCTGCACGCGAAGTTTCCGCCGAGCGCCGAGCGCAAGTTCAAGGGTTAGTCCGCACCCGCCCGGTGCAGTTCGTCGCGCATATGCGGCGACTCGGGCTTTTGGCCTCCGTTTTGGCACGGGTGAGCCAGCCCGGCATTGGCAAGCGGGCAGACATTGCCAAGATGGAGTGCACGCAGGGGACCGACAACTGAAGGAATACCCATGAAAATCCTGCCTTATCTCCTCGCCGGCTCGGCTCTTCTCGTGGCTGGCGGCGCAGCGGCGGCGACACCGCCGGAAGCGGGCGCCGATACGCAGGCCGGTGCGCATGCGGGCCACGGTCAGCCGGCAGCGCAGGCTCCGGCCGACAGCACCGCGCCGCCCGCGACTGCCGCACCCGCGCCGTCCGCTGATGCGCCGACAAGCTCGGCCAACTTTACCGACGTCGAGGTCAAGAACTTCGCTGCTGCGGCGCTGAAAATCCAGTCGCTTGCCGGTGACGAGGCAACCAAGCAGCAGCAGATGGTCGCCATCGTCGCCGAGGCAGGCATCGACGCCAAAACCTTCAATGCGATCGGCGCGGCAATGCAGAACGATCCGGCACTCGCCAAGCGTGTGCAGGTAGCAGCAGCGGAGCTGCAAAAGTCTGCGGGCTGATCGTCGCTCATCACCCGCACACCCCGGCCCCCGTCGCAATCGCGGCGGGGGTCTTTGCTTGCGCGGCCGGCGTTACCGTGGCTTGCGCATCATAGGGCCGGACAGGTAACGCGTCCCCATGACACGTCCCCCTCCCCGCATCCTCGCCATCGCCGGATCGGATTCCTCGGGCGGCGCGGGAATTCAGGCAGATATCAAAACTATCACCATGCTCGGCGGTTATGCGATGACCGCAATCACTGCGGTGACGGCGCAGAACACGGTGGGGGTGCAGGGTATCGCGGCGCTGGCGCCTGCGCTGGTGGCGCGGCAGATCGCCTCATGCATCAGCGACATCGGCGTCGATGCGGTGAAGATCGGGATGCTCCACGATGCCGCTATCATTGCCGCCGTGGCCGATGCGCTGGCGGGCGTGGACGCGCCGATTGTGCTCGATCCAGTGATGCTCGCGACCAGCGGCGCGGCCCTGATCGCGCCGGACGCGGTGGCGGCGATGCGCGAGACGCTGTTCCCGCGCGCGACACTCATCACCCCCAACCTGCCCGAACTCGCAGCTCTGGCGGGCCGGACGCTTGCTTCTCCAGAGACCATGACCGCCGCCGCGAGCGATCTGGCCATAGCCACCGGCGCGGCAGTGCTCGCCAAGGGCGGACACAGCGAGGGCGAGCAGATCATCGACGTGCTGGTCACCCCGGCGGCGGCTGCGATTGCCTTCGATCACCCCCGCATCGCCACGCGCCACACCCACGGCACCGGCTGCACGCTTTCATCTGCAATTGCGACGTTGCTCGGACAGGGCGAGAGCCTGCGCGAAGCGGTGCGCCTCGCCCGCCAGTTCGTTCTGGCCGCCATCGACGCCGCCCCAGGCTTCGGCATGGGCAATGGCCCGCTGGGGCATCAGGCGGTGCGGCTCTAGTCCCTCAACTCATAGAAATCGGCGATGCAGGCCCAGGCCTCTTCCGCCGTCTCCACCCAGGTGAACAGGTCGAGATCGCTTTTCGAGATCACGCCTTCCTCGGCCAGCGCTTCGAAATCGACCACGCGGTTCCAGAATGCCTTGCCGAACAGGATAATCGGCATCGGCTTCATTTTGCCGGTCTGGATCAGGGTGACGAGCTCGAAAAACTCGTCGAACGTCCCGAAGCCGCCCGGAAACACCGCCACCGCGCGGGCGCGCAGCAGGAAGTGCATCTTGCGCAGTGCGAAATAGTGGAACTGGAAGCTGAGATAAGGCGTCACATAGGGATTGGGCGCCTGTTCGTGCGGCAACACGATGTTGAGCCCGATCGATTCGCTTCCCGCATCCGAAGCGCCGCGATTGCCCGCCTCCATGATCGAAGGCCCACCGCCGGTGGTGACCACGAACTGGCGCTCGCCGTTCTCGATGATGCCCTTCTCGGATACCAGCCGGGCGAGGCGGTAGGCTTCGTCGTAATACTTCGCCTTCTCGGCCAGCCGCGCGGCGACTTTCTGCTCGTATTCGCTGCCCTGCTTCGCCGCCTCGACCAGCGCCTCGGCCTGCGCCGGAGACGGGATGCGCGCCGATCCGTACATCACCAGCGTCGATCCCACCCGCGCCTCGTCGAGCAGCATTTCGGGCTTCAGCAGCTCCAGCTGGAAACGCACGGGCCTGAGCTCGTCGCGCAGCAGGAAATCGTGGTCGCTGAAGGCCAGCTTGTAAGCCGGATGCGCGGTTTGCGGGGTGCGCTCGGGGCCGCCCTCGGCAAAACGGGATTCCTCGCCCGCGCGATAGAACTTGCGGTCGGTCAGGTCTTTTTCGGTCATGCCAGACCCCTAGTAGACCCCTGTCAGGCCCGCAATAGGCGAGGCTAGACCCGCCCTGGCGGGCTGTTTCACGGGTAACGTCGCTGCGGTATTTGGTAGCAAACGCACAAAGACCCGGATGGCGGCTGTGCTGGCCACTTTACAGGACAATCCGAGGCGGTCGCGAATCCAGCATACAGCCGGCACGCTGGATCGCGATGGTGCGAGTTCGATCATCAGGAGCGAACACGATCTCCTTCAAAATGGCCTCCAAGTCGTTGAAGCGCTTGAGGCGCATCCACGTCTCATCGAACTCCATCCCCAGAGCTTGGACGCTCGTGGTGTAGGAGTTATCGGCCACGTCTACGGTGTAGGTCGCGGTCAATCCATGCGGCAGCAGCATACCGTCGATGCTATCCAATGCTGCTCGAAGCAGCTTCGCTTCATCTCCCGGAAGGCGCTTGATCGTCATTGGAAAGACCTTCTCGTGAAGGCCTTTACGTCGGCCGCATCAAGATCAAACCACTCACCATTGACGCGCTTGGCTGCGAACCGGCTGTGCCAATAGGCTTCGATGCCGGGAGCATCATCTGTGCGGATCGCGTGGATTAGCTCAACCGCCTCCGGTAAGGCGATTGTGATCTCTTTGATCCGCCGCTCGATATTGTCCGACCGCCCGATTTTGAAGAAACCGCCCGACCGCAGCAGGTAAACAAAGCTGTCTGCGGTTGGGATCGCTTTCGGCAAGGTTGGTGTTTCTGGGGGTTCAACAAGACCACTCAGACAAGCCCATGCCGGATCGCAATCGATCAACGCCATCAGAGCCCGTGCCAATGACGCCTTGGTCGGGAAGTGGTTTGCGATCGTAGAATGGACCGGAAAACTGGGGTCTTGTTTCCGCTCGAATTTGATCTCGGAATTTGTGGGCAACCGGCCCAGCCTCTTGGTGAGTTCCGCCAGACGTAACAGGATTTCGTTGCTGTCGTGCTTCCCCTGCCATGCGTTAGCTTGGAAGCCAGCCTCAGCAAGAGCGTCGCTCCATTTGACCCAGTGAATGCCACGCCATTTCGCGGTCGATATGCCTGTCGCCTTTACGAAGGCCGCTTGGCCGGGCGGGGCTCCGCCCTGAACCGCAGCGATGCGCTTGATTTCTTGCAGAATATGGTCGCGTAAAGCGTTAGTCATTGAGAGCATTCAAAGGGTTGAAATGAGGCCGACAAGGCCAAGTAATAAACCAAGCGGCCCAATCCACCACTGATGGCCATTCCACAGAGTTAGGGCCTTCTCAGAAAACCTAACTGGCACGTCAGGCTCCCCCGTCGGCGGAAGAGCGGTATCGTCAGGCAGCGCTCCTTTCAACGCATCAGCCAACGCAACTATGTCACGATCACTGGTCCCGTCCCAGAGTCCCGCATCGTTCTCAGGCGGGAATGAAACACCGTTTCCGCGTAAGATACGATCCTTAGCGACTGCCTGCCTGCGAATGGATCGAACGAAGGCCGCCAACAGCCCGGCACATTCGTCAATCGCGACAACCGCCACGTCGCGCTTGTATCTACGAACCTCGGCATCAATCCAGATGAACTGTTCGTTGATCTCCTTGCGGACACCACGGACCACGGCGTCCCAATAGATGTCCCGCGTGGTGCCGCTGAACGCGATTCCGCCATAGCGGATTTCCCGACCGTCGAAGGAGTCGATCGTTACGGGTCCGTCGTTGCCGATGAAGTGCCACTTGTAGAACCACTCATTGGCGAACCACAGGCGGCGTTCTTCAAGTCGGGCTTTCAAGCGAGACGCAGTAGGTGTCATCGTTGGCCAATCTGAATGCGACGCAAAATAATCTCAATAGCCGCAATGCACTGGCCTGTGCATGTGGCAGTTTTGACTCACAGTGTTCTACAAATGTCCTCTTGACCATCGGAGTCCAGATGGCGCAGTTTGCAGCCCGCCTAACGCGTTAGGAGCCAAACCCGGTGCAAACGAAGCCCCAAGTCATCACGCACGTTGAAGAGCTGCCGGCAGGGAGCCTGCTCTACTGCCCCGAATTAGGAGACGGGGTTCTTTGCATCTCGGCAAAATATGAGGGGCATCAGGGGCGATCGTCGATGATTATCCCTCTTGCTGGGAAAGATGGGTGCAGTTTCGCTTTCCAGACAATTCGAGTGGAAAATCTCTCGCAGCAAGTTGTTGTGGTTGAGGGCGTAAGGGCTGAGGTTGACCTATCAACGGCCACCAATTTCGAATACGCAATTGCTTATATAGCAAAAGACGGAACGTATATTCGCTTGCGATCAGAACGCCCTATGGTCGGAATGCGGCAGTTTCTGCGTCTCGATGACGGAGTGCTTTGCCATTCTCCGCCATTTTCTTCAATTGGATTTATGCGTTGGTGGATCGCATCAGAGAACGACCCGAGCGAAGTGCTTTGGGACTCCGCGACAATCGAAGAACTAGACAGTAAGGAAGCATTGAATGGCTGATAAACCGGAAAACAAAGGCGGAAGCAGCAAGTCACAAGACAAAAGCTCTTTGCAGTCCCAGAGGCCAGAGTTTCGGGATGGCTCAGGTGGCAGAAAGCCAATTGTGGAGCAGAAAGTGACTTCCAACTTGAAGCCCCCTACGCGCCCGAAAAATAAATGACGGAAGACGAGCTTCTGGATGAGCGTTTCACGCTTGCTTACCGAGCCGATTATTCAGCTAGATACCATCGCCGCCGATCGTCTTTTCTGAGTCTTATCGACACCCTTTCAAACATCATAGCCATCGTGTCTGGAAGCAGTGTTTTCCTGACCCTTACACAGGGCGGACCGGTCTTAATCGCGCAGATTGCCGGTCTGGTCATTACCACCCTTGCAATCATGCAGGTCGTAATAGGGTTTGGACCGTTAGGCGCGCGTCACGCAGAGTGGATGCGGGCATGGGATAAGCTAGCTAACGACATCAGGGCGAAACCTAATCCCACCGAACGCGATCTGCGACGATGGCACGATCGTCGCGCAGAAATCGAGGGCGAGTGCGTCAGCGAGCTAAGGGCGCTAGGGTATGATTGTGAGAACCAGACGAAATCGCATATGGGGATCGCCCAAGGTCACGTTAAAATTGGCCGATTGCAGCGCGCCTTCATTCAAATTGGAACATTCCAAGGTGAGTTCCCGGAGATCGCCAATCCTGTTTCACCTCCTTCGAGGGAGAATGCTGACCCCGAGCCACCTAGCTCATAACGGGCATACGGCAGAATGAACTATCTAGAGCGGGCCCAGAAAGGCGTCGATGATCTCGAAGCGATCATCATGAGGTTGAACGAGAAAGCCGTTAGGGTGGATGCTCCACTCCATGGAGCGAAGGTCGGCAATCAATCTAGCGTCAACGGAGTTCCGATGATCTTCATCCGGAAGGCCGAGGAAGTCGTTGCCGACATTTTGCTTCATGTAAGCGCGCTTGATGCGCCTGTCCAAGACAGGATCGCCGGTCGGGCACCAGAATGGTGGGAGCAAGTCAAACGAACGGCCGCTCACCAAGGACGTGAAGATGGCGGGACCATGCCGTTCTCCAATGCGGTATCTGCGCTCGATCGCCATGCCAGCGAAGAGACGGTGAGGCTTCTCTGCATCGCCTTCCTCGTAGATGGCTTGGAATTCCACATCATGAAAGCCAGCCAGCCTCCGGGATTTCGAAGCTACAGCGAGCCAAATCCGAACGGAATCACCTTCGCCTTTCACTTTCAGATCGACGCCAATGAGGCCAATTCCGTTAGCAAACTGGCGAGCGATATTCCCGAATTGCAGGAAGCATGTGTGCCGTTTTTCCGCTCGGTCCTCCGCGAAATCGCTGATTGAGATCGGATACGTGACGCGCCGATCGAGATCAGCGCGGTTGGCGTGATAAGTCATACAACGGCTTTCGAGGGAGGACGTGACGGCGAAGTCTAGATCGACAGCCAACTTCGCGGACGAGCAGCGCGAAGTTTAACAATAAACCGCCGCATTGTCAAGACCGTTACTTGCGGTTGGTTGCCGAAGGAAGTCCGCTCGTCAGCGCCGCCACGTCACACCCCATCGCCCTCGCGATCCTAACCAGCGAGACAAACGTCAGGTTGTGTTCGCCGCGCTCGATCCTGCCCACATAGCTGCGATCCAGCCCCGCCTCATGTGCCAATCCTTCCTGCGACATGCCAAGCTCTCGCCGCTTGGTGCGAATGCGTTTGCCGAGGATGTCGAGATACGGGTCCACCTCGCCAAGTCACCCCAGTGATGACTATCGGTCCACGGCATATGAATCCCATTGTTAACCTTTGGGCGGTAATCGTCATGGCATTCAATTCACGACGAAAGGTGCTGGAATGACGTGGAAGTTGGGTTGTGCGATTGCGCTCGCTCTGATGCCGGGTTGGGCGTTGGCGCAGAACAGTGATGCTATGGCGAAGACGGCCAGCAAGCTCATCGCCGCTCGGTTAGTTGACCCGGACAGTATCGTCCTTCGCAACACCCGTGTGGTGACAGCCACGTCGCCATCAGGTGCGACCGTCACACTGCTATGCGGCGAATACAATGCCAGGAACAGGCTCGGCGGTTACGCTGGCTTCCGATCATTCATTTACGAGCCCACCGAAATGCAAGGGGTGATGGCGTTCGGCGAAGACATGACGTTCATGTCAGCCGATGGGCGAAGCGATTACAGCGCTGATGCGATCAAGAACCTGAGCGTCGATCCAAACAAGGTCATGGCTAGGTTCGAGCAGTTGAAGCCGTATTTGATGGCCTATTGGGACCCATGCAGGGGAGCAGCGTAAAACCCTCGATTTTAGGCGATGCATTGTCATGCTGGCCAGTCGTCGAGACGCCCTGTTAGAGATACACACTCCAGAAAGCGAACGACCGCGAACCAGTCGCCCTTTCTTCTTCTAGGGCATGCAAACTGTGCCTTGGCTACTGCAAGCAGCGCTTCGCGTTCAACGTAAGCATGCACCCTACGATAGGAGTCACGCAAATCTTCTCGGCCATTGATTGAAAGGCTTAATAGATTTTCCGAGGAGCGATCTCCCTTGAGCCGATTGGCATGATCGCTGATGACCCGGACGTTATCGTGAACATAGCCTAGGCTAGGGATAATGCGGTCTAGCGAGGGCGAATGCAGCGATCGCTTGCCACCGCTGACTAGTGGTATGCCAAGCACAGGGCACTGGGCCGGGATGATCAAGCGGAGTGGGTCCAGCGAGTATGGAAGCCCCAGCCTTTCGGCCCGCTTTCGTGCCCGCACGCAGAGTTCTTTCGCGGGATCATTCCGGCGTCGAAGCCGCAGATAGTTCCTCATGTATGCGGCATTACATTGCGAACATGAGGCCCGGTTGGAGGGTAAGCCGTGCTCTGGGCACAAGGGCGGCGTAACCGATCCCATGGTTCAGTCCGTCTCTACCACGGACTCAATCCGATAGGTCGCGATCATCACGCGCCGACACACCCCATCCTCATCGGCATTCGTCATATGGCCGATGAGAAACTTGGCGCGTGATGCTTCGGCGGCAAGCTGGTCCACACCATCGAACGGTAAGTCGATGTAGGCGGGCTCCCGCTGGCCCATAAGATGCACGAGGAACGATGCCATCAGGCTGCCAGCTTCCGGCGCTGGAAATAGCCCTTCCACTCGCGGGAAGGCGGATGATGGAGGCCAGCGGTCACCAAGGTCAGGAACTGCTCTCCGTTGGAGATACGGCGCTGATCCTCCCGCCAAGTCAGTTCGTCGGCATACCCTTGCAGATAGGGGCCTGAGATATGGTGATACACACCCTTCTCCGACCGCTTGAGGCGAGCGTGGCTGGATTCTGCAAGGTTAGTGCTGATGCCGTCGCGGGAATAGGCTGCCTCGCCATAGTTCTTGGTATCGTTCCCGTCGTGGTTGACGCGCTGAACAGAGAACATAGCCTCCAGCGGGTCCCAAGCCTTCGCCTCGTCGAAGATCAATTCGGTGCCGATCTCGACGAGATCGCGCATAATGTCGGCGGTCTGCTTCTCCGTCTTCACGAAGGCGCGGGTCTTGCCGTTGCGCTGCCGAAGGACCGTGATCGCCTGCCTCTTGCCGGACTGGTTGGTCGTTTTCCGGCGATCACGGCGGTGCGCCTTTCGGTTGGCCGGCTTGACGTAGCCACCGACATAAGTGGCGTCACCCTCGACCTGCCCAGACAGCTTTTCGGCGTGCTGGAGCGCGCCCATCACCTCGCGCAGCTTCTTCTCCAGCACGAACGCCGTCTTCACGTTCACGTTCATGTCGCGGCACAGATGCAGGGCGGCTTCGCCCTTGGCCCCGTTCACCCAGAGGCCGATGCCGAAAAGGATGTCACGATGTTCGAGCTTGCGGCCGTGGAACATGGTGCCGGAAGTCGGCGAGAACTGCTTGAGGCATTCGGCACAGGTGAACTTCCGTCGCTTGCCGACGATCTGGCCGGTCTTCCGGTTCTTCACATTGCGATCGATCCGATAGACGACAGCGCACCCACAGTAGGGACAATAGGGCTCACCATCCGTCTCTGCCCAACGCAGCCGGACGAACGCATCCACCGCCTCCTCCTCGGACATGCGAGCGATGCGCTTGAGATCAAGCGTCCTAGCTCTTGCCGAGGTGAGAAAATGTTGCGACTTATCCTCCGATGCAGTGAATTTGCATCGGATTTGATGAATAAGTCCGAGTCGGTCAAGTGATTTTTCACCATATGTGGTGAATTATCCTCGTTGGGAGTGATTTATGGCGGATTGGGGTGACAGGGCGGGCGCGCTGCTACGGTCAGAAATGGCGAAGCGCCGGATGAAGTATCCCGATCTGGTGAAGGCGCTCGATGCGATCGGCGTCCAAGACAACGAAAGAAACCTGAGCAATAAAATCGGTCGCGGGACCTTTTCTGCTGGATTCTTTCTCCAGTGCCTCGTCGCGATGGAGGTCAAAAATCTCCGTCTCGACGAGGACTAAGTTATTGTCTGGACTCCAAAACGCGAATCAGGCATAGCGTAATAACGCGCAGTTGATCTGCACGGTTCACCTCCTTCCTACCACGAGGGCGGATGAATTGGAGCCACAGTCGTGTTCGAGACGACTGTGGCTCCGACCTGTGCATCAGGTCGGCGAATCACTAATACACTGATTCGGATGCGCTTGTCTTCGGCAATTATGAGTTTACATTGAGCGCTTCACTGTAAACTCAAACTATACATTGCTAGGGATCAAACGTGATTTCGGGCTTATTGATGGCCCGCCACTGCGCCGGATATTTCCCTGACGACTCCACGGTCCGACCTCGGAACTTCCGAAATGATGCCTCCACGGCGTTCTGAACCCGGCGAAGGGTCTCAGCATCAGGTGCTTCACATCCGACATCTCGCAGGACTGTCTTGGCAACCTCGCGGACAGTCATGGGAACCTCAGACTTCCTCAAGACCTGCATTCCGCGCCTGCCGCACTGGCCGAATGGCACCGGGATATGATGTGTCCAAGGTTTCACAGGCGGTGCCTGTTCCTCCTGCCAGTCGGGATCGGCGTCTTCGAGAAGCAGGCGGGCGCTCTCAATCAGCCGTTCAAGCTGTGGGATGCGCGCTTCAAGCTCCGGCAGCTTTTCGACCTCGCGGTGGATGCGAGCGATCGAAGCGTGAACATCTTCAAGCTGGCCCGTCAGAGCGGAGTAGCGCTTGTTCAGCGATTGGCGAAAATTGGTGTGTCCCATGCCCCCAATGATGGGGCGTGGCGGATTGGAACGCCATCCGGGTCTTTGTGCGTTTGCTACCAAATACCGCGTCGCTGGATGCCCCGCAAGGATTCGAACCTTGATTGACGGAGTCAGAGTCCGCTCTCTTACCATTAGAGGACGGGGCATTGGCCTGCCCCCGGAACGGACCGGGCGGCGTCAGCGAGCGCGCTCCCTAGTTTCGTGCGCGCGCAAGGTCAAGCGCGGCGTTGCGCCCGCGCCGCTTGCTCTTGTCCGGGGCTTGGGGTAGCTTGGTGCCAAGTGCCGCGTGCGCATAGGACGTGCGCGGTGAATCGGAAGTATTGCAATCATGGCGGAAACTCTCCCGCCGGACAGGAATTCAAGTGCTGGGAAACACCGGGGCGGCACGTCCGGCAAGGTAGCCGATTTCCGCTACAAGCGCCCCTCTCAGCCCGATCCCCGCGACAAGCGCGCCGGTGCCGTGCCCGATCTGGCCGCGATCGGCAGACTCAAGCCCGCCAGCCATGGCGAGGCCTATGCCGCGCTCGACCTCGGCACCAACAATTGCCGGTTGTTGATCGCGCGGCCCTCGGGCGGTGATTTCACGGTGATCGACGCCTTCAGCCGCGTGGTCCGGCTGGGCGAGGGGCTGGCGACCAGCGGGCGGCTGTCCGATGCGGCAATGGACCGCACGCTCGCCGCGCTGGCGATCTGCGCCGACAAGCTGCAACGCCGCAATGTCCGCCTCGCCCGCTCGGTGGCGACCGAGGCGTGCCGCCGCGCCGAGAATGGCCCCGCCTTCATCGAACGGGTGCGGCGCGAGACGGGCATCGCGCTCGACATCATCAGCGCGGGCGAGGAAGCGCGCCTCGCCGTGCTCGGTTGCCACATCCTGCTCGAATCCGGCGATGGCCCGGCGGTGATCTTCGATATCGGCGGCGGTTCGACCGAGCTTGTGCTGGTCGAGGCGGGCGGGGCCGAGGCGAGCCGCGTGCCGCGGATCGTCGACTGGCAGAGCGTGCCGTGGGGCGTGGTCTCGCTCACCGACACGGTTGGCCGCGCCGAGGATTCCGAAGCCGCACGCATCGCTCGCTACGCGACGATGCGCCAGCTGGTCGCAGACAGTTTCGCGCCCTTCGCCGCGCGGGTCGCCAATGCCGCGCGGCATGGCGATATCCGCCTGCTTGGCACCAGCGGCACGGTGACGACGCTTGCCAGCCTCTATCTCGAACTGCCGAGCTATGATCGCAAGGCGGTCGACGGGCTGATCGTGCCCGCCACTGCGATGCGCGACATCAGCGCGCGGCTTTCCGTGATGACCCCCTTTGAACGCGCGACCCTGCCGTGCATCGGGCAGGACCGGGCGGATCTGGTGGTGGCAGGATGCGCGATCCTCGAAGCAATCCTCGACCTGTGGCCCGCGCAGCGGCTGGGGGTGGCGGATCGCGGCATCCGCGAAGGCATCCTCAGGAGCCTGATGGCGGCCGAGCGCTTTTCGGAAAGCTCGTTGAAGGTGCTGCGCCAGCACCGCAATGGCAGGCCGGCGGCATGACGCGCGGGGCCAAGGCTACCGGCAAGCGGGTAAAGACCGCCAAGGGCCGCACTGCCAGCCAGGTGCGCTGGCTCGAACGCCAGCTCAACGATCCCTACGTCAAGCAGGCCAAGGCCGACGGCTATCGCAGCCGCGCGGCGTACAAGCTGATCGAGCTGGACGAGAAGTTCGGGCTATTGAAGGGCGCGAGCCGCGTCGTCGATCTCGGCATCGCGCCGGGCGGATGGAGCCAGGTGGTGCGCGCCAAGAAGCCCAAGGCCGAGGTGGTGGGGATCGATCTCCTGCCGGTCGAGCCGCTGGACGGCGTCACCATCTTCCAGATGGATTTCATGGCGGATGAAGCGCCCGCTGCACTCGCCGAGGCGCTGGGCGGGCCGCCCGATCTGGTGATGTCCGACATGGCGGCCAACACCGTCGGCCACAAGCAAACGGATCACCTGCGCACCATGGGGCTGGTCGAGGCGGCGGCGTGGTTCGCGGTCGAAAACCTTGCACCGGGCGGCGGCTTTGTCGCCAAGGTGCTGGCGGGCGGCACCGACGCCGATCTGCTGGCGCTGCTGAAAAAGCACTTCGCCACCGTCAAGCACGCCAAACCCCCGGCGAGCCGCAAGGGCTCGTCGGAGTGGTATGTCATCGCCCAAGGATTCAAGGGGACGGCAGGAGCCGTCTGACGCTTACTCGGCGGCTGCCGGATCGGTGCCCGCTTCGGCAGCGGCGACACCTTCGGCCTCGGCCTCGGCAGCACCCGCTTCGCCCTCAGCCGGGGCCGCACCCGCCGCCGCATCGGCGACGAACGCCGGAACCGGCAGGTTGGCACCCTTCGAATTGAGATACATCGCAATCGCCGCGCGATCCTCGATCTTGGAGAGGCCCGCAAAGCTCATCTTGGTGCCCGAGACATAGCCCTTGGGATTCTTGAGCCACTGGTTCATCTTGTCCCAGTCCCAGGTGCCGCCCAGCGCCTTCAGCTCGGCACTATAGGCAAAGCCACCCTTTGCCGCGACCGGGCCGCCCATCACACCGGCGAGGTTGGGGCCGATGCCATTGGCACCGCCCGCATCGATGGTGTGGCAGCTCTGGCACTTGGAATAGGCCTTTTCGCCCGCCGCGATCAGTTCGGCAGCCGGCATCAGGTTGAGCGCCTCGGCCATCGACATTTCCGCCGCGCCGCCGCCTTCCTCGACCACGCCTTCGATCACATAGCCGAGCTTTTCCGGACGTTCCGGCTTGTCGCCGTGGAAAAACTTGCCCGACAGGATCGAAAGACCCAGGCCCAGACCGGCGGCAAACAGCACCCAGCCTGCGGCAGTGTTGAACAGATCGCCGCCACCGTTCTGGCCTGCGGCGCTATCTTGCGAAGAGTTGTCCTGTGTCATCGAGGCAGGCCCATAGTGGCGGCCTCGCGCCCGCGCAAGACCGATGATGGACTCGTCCCTTGCAGTCTTTGCAAGCAGGCTTGCCGGGCTCGCCGCATGGCTCTAGCAGCCTCGGTGAACATGCGATCCTTCCCCGCCCCTGCCGTTGCCATCGTCAACACGATGCGTGCCGCTGCCGAAGCCGATCCGGCGCGCGCGATTGCCTTCCAGGGCTCGCCCGGTGCCAATTCGCACCGCGCCGCCACCGAAGCGCGTCCCGACTTGCTGCCGCTGCCGTGCTTCAGCTTTGAAGATGCGCTCGACGCGGTGAAGGACGGGCGTGCGGCACAGGCGATCATCCCGATCGAGAATTCGCAGCACGGGCGGGTCGCCGATATCCATTTTCTGCTGCCCGAAAGCGGTCTTGCCATCGTCGGCGAATACTTCATGCCGATCCACCACGCGCTGATGGCGCTGGGCGCCAGTGAACCGGGGCGCACGTTCGAGGCCGCATACAGCCACCCCCAGGCGCTCGGCCAGTCGCGCCGCTTCCTGCGTGAGCGCGGGATCGTGCCATTGAGCCATGCCGACACGGCGGGCGCAGCGGCGTTTGTGGCCGAGCGCGGCGATCCCAGTCTTGCCGCCATTGCCCCTGCCATTGCCGCGGAACTCTATGGCCTCCAGATCATCGCGCACAATGTCGAGGACAGCCCCGACAACATGACCCGCTTCGTCATCCTCGCGCGCGAACCGCTCGCCCCGGCGGCGCTGGTGGGCCAGGCGGCGATGACCACCTTCGTGTTCGAGGTGAAGAACATTCCCGCGGCGCTCTACAAGGCGCTGGGCGGGTTTGCCACCAATGGCGTCAACATGACCAAGCTGGAAAGCTACCAGCAGGGCACCAGCTTTGCCGCGACCGCTTTCTATGCTGACATCGTCGGCGCGCCGGGCGATCCGGCGGTCGACCGCGCCCTGGAGGAATGTGCGTTCCATTCCAAGGAATTGCGGATACTCGGCTGCTATGCGCAGGCCCGCGCGCGCGGATAGCTAACGCGGCGTTACCGGCGCAGCGTTTCGCGGTTGCACCGCAGCATGAGCCGTGCCACCAATCGCGCTTCATGACTGCTGCCGCGCCGCCCATCTCTCCCGAACAATCAGCCACTTCGGACGTGACAACGGCATCCGGGTGGAGCGGCATCCGCAATGATGGCGATATCCAGTTCTCTCCGGTCGCCATCCCCGAGGTCAAACCGCCCGAACCGAACTGGTTTGAACGGTTGCTGATCGATCTGTTCGCCATCCTCGCCGAAGTCTTCGCGCCGATCGGGCAGTTGATCGGAGCCTCGTGGTTCTGGTTGCAATGGGTGCTGCTCGCCGCCGTGATCGCCTTGGTTTTGTGGCTGATTGTGCGGATGTTCATGCAGGATGCCTTCTATGGCCGCGCCAAACCGGCGGTGGAGACCGAGGCCGAATGGCAGCCCGATCGCGCCGCCACCTTGGCCCTGCTCGAAGATGCCGACCGGCTCGCCGCCGAGGGCCGGTTCGACGAGGCGACGCGGCTGCTGCTCCAGCGTTCGGTCGGCCACATTGCCGCTGTGCGGCCCGACTGGGTCGAACCCTCGAGCACCGCGCGTGAACTCGCCGCGCTCCCTGCGCTCCCCGATGCCGCTCGCGGCGCGTTCCGGGTGATCGCCGAGCGGGTCGAGCGCAGCCTGTTCGCCCTGCGCGCGCTGGAACGCGCCGATTGGGAGGCCGCGCGCGCCGCCTATGCCGAATTCGCGCTCGCCCGCCTCCAGACCCGTGAGCGCATGGCATGAGCGAGAACGCGCCCGCCTTCACCCGCGGCGGCGCGCTGGCGCTGGTGGTGGCAGGCTTTGCGCTGTTCCTCGCGCTCATATGGCTGATCGCGGCGGGCGAGGAGTTCGGTGCGCGTGGGCAAGATGGTCAGGCCCACGCGGCGGGCAACGGGCTCAACGGCTATGCGGGCCTTGTCCGGCTGCTGGGCGCGGAAGGCTACGAAGTGACCCGTTCGCGCAGTCCTGCGGGGCTTGAGACCTATGATCTGCTGGTGCTTGCCCCGCCCGCCTTCCTCGATCCCGAGGAGTTTGCCGAGCTGCTGCAGAAGCGCGAGGATTATGGCCCGACGCTGGTGATCCTGCCCAAGTGGCAGGCGGTGCTGCCGCCGCCGCAAATGCCCGAGAAGGTGCGCGAGAAGTTCCAACCCGGCTGGGTGATCCTCGGCGCGGCGACGCCGGTCGGGTGGGCCAAGAAGCTGCCCGAACCCTATACCTTCACGCACGAAAAGGAGCGCCTCAAGCAGGATGAGGCGCCTGGTTGGGCAGGGCTCGGGCTCGAAGGCCGGATGCCGACCCGCACGTTCCTCTACGCCAAGGACAACACCCGCCACGAAACGCTGATCGCGGATTCCGCCGGTCACCCGCTGGCGCTGCGGATCGCGGGCACCGAAGGCTCGGACTACAACGAGAACGCGCATTGGACGATTTTCGTCACCGATGCCGACCTGATGAACAATTACGGCCTCGCCGACCGGACGCGGGCCGAAGCCGCGCTCGCGCTGATCGACGAGGCGACCTATCAGGGCGACATCACCGCCGTCACCTTCGACATGACATTGAATGGCTTCGGCGCGAGCGAGAACCTGCTGACGCTGGCCTTCCGCCCGCCGTTCCTCGCCGCGACCTTGTGTCTGCTGCTCGCGTTGCTGGTAACCGGCTGGCGCGCGTTCCAGCGGTTCGGCCCGCCTGCGGCTGCGGCTGGCCCGGCGATCGCGTTCGGCAAGCAGCGGCTCATCGCCAACGGGGCGAGCCTGATCGTGCGCGCGCGGCGGCTGCGGCTGCTGGGGGCACCTTTTGCTGCTTTGACCGCGCGGCGACTGGCCGAACGGCTGGGCCTTGCCCGCCCCGATCCCGCCGCGATTGACGCCGCGCTCGCGCGCCGCCTGCCGGGGGAGGAGCCGTTCACCGCCCGCGCCGCCCGCATGGAAGCCGCGCATACCCCCGCCGAAATCCTCGCCGCCGCACAGGCGCTCGATCAACTGACAGCCAAGTTGCAACAGGGAAAGTGACCCGATGACCATGAATACGCCGCCGATGAGTCTGGCCGAAGTCCGCAGCCTCGCCGACGCGATCCGCGCCGAAGTCGCCAAGGCGATTGTCGGGCAGGAGGCGATGGTCGACATGCTGCTGACCGCGCTGCTGTCAGAAGGCCATGTGCTGCTCGAAGGCCCGCCGGGCACCGCCAAGACGTTTCTGGCGAACGCCTTCGCGACCGCGCTGGGCCTCGATTTCGGGCGCATCCAGTTCACGCCTGACCTGCTGCCGGGCGATATCCTCGGATCGAACCTGTTCAACTTCCAGACCAGCCAGTTCACGCTGACGCGCGGCCCGATCTTCTGCGACCTGCTGCTCGCGGACGAAATCAACCGCACCCCGCCCAAGACGCAGGCCGCGCTGCTCGAAGCGATGCAGGAGCGCCGAGTGACGCTGGACGGGGAGACGCACCACCTGCCCGACCGTTTCATGGTGGTCGCGACCCAGAACCCGATCGAGAACCAGGGCGTCTATCCGCTGCCCGAAGCGCAGCTCGACCGCTTCCTGTTCAAGCTGCTGGTGCCCTACCCCGCCGAGGACGAGGAAGCGCGGATCGTTGCCACCTATGGCCAGCGCTCCGGCCCGCAGCGCCCTGCCGACCTGGGCGTATCGGCGGTCACAAACGCCGCCGGGCTGAGCGCGGCGAGCGGTGCGCTCGGCCATGTCACCGTGGCTGACGAGATCACCCGCTATGTCGTGCGCCTGATCCGCGCGACCCGCGATCACGCTGATCTGACCGTCGGCGCATCCCCGCGCGCGGCTGTGCTGCTGGCGAACGCCGCCCGCGCGCGCGCCGCGTTGGAGGGCCGCGCCTATGTGATCCCCGACGACGTCAAGGCGCTCGCGGTGCCGGTGCTGCGCCACCGCCTCACGCTCTCGCCCGCTGCCGAGATCGAGGGGCGCGACATGGAAGCGCTGGTTGCCGAACTGGTCGAAGCCACGGAAGCGCCGCGGTAAGCCATGGCGCGCTTCTCCCTCCCGCGCGTGAACCTGCCGCCGCTGCCGCTGGTCCCGACCGAGCGGGCAGCGCGCGTGGTCGCAGCGCTGGCGCCTGTCGCGCTGGTGATCGCTGCGACCGCGCCGGGGGCATGGGTGGTCGCGCCGATTGCGGGGGCTGCGCTGCTGGGGCTGGTGCTGGTCGATGCGTGGCTGGCGGGCGCAAACGCCGGGTGGGAAGTCAGCGCGCCTGCCGATGTCGAGGTGGGTCAACCCGCCGATGTCACCGCCACCGCGCGGTTTGGCGGAGGGCGGCGGCGCGGCGTCGAAGCGGCGATGGCCTGCGATCCCCGGCTCGCGGCGGGCGGGCGGGTGACGCTGGCGCTAACGCCGATGCCAGACACCCCCGATTGGCGCGGCACGGCGAGCGTCACCGCCGACCGGCGCGGCACGGCCGCGATCACCCGCGCATGGCTGCGCTGGGAGGGGCCCTTGGGGCTTGGCGCGCGGCAGGTCAGCACGCCGCTCGAACAGGCGGTGCGGATCTGGCCCGACCTGTCGCCCGTGCGCTCGCCCGACTTGCAGACCTTCCTGCGCAACGCCCAACTGGGCCTCATCGCCCGGCGCATCCGCGGCGAGGGCACGCAGTTCGAGGCGCTGAGCGAGTACCAGCCCGGCATGGACCGCCGCCGCATCGACTGGAAAGCCAGCGCGCGCCACACCAAGCTGTTCGCCCGCGAGAACGAGAGCGAGCGCAACAACCAGATCGTGTTCGCCTTCGATTGCGGGCAGGCAATGTGCGAGCCGGTCGACGGGTTGCCGCGCATCGACCGCGCGGTTTCGGCGGCGCTGACCTGCGCCTATGTCGTCCTGAAGGGCGGCGATAAGTGCGCGCTGTTCGGGTTCGCCCAGCGCCCGCAGATCATGACCCCGTTCATCGGCGATGCCCGCGCCTTCCGGCGATTGCAGAGCGCCGCCGCCGGCCTCGAATACCAGCCAGCCGAGCCCAATTTCACCCTCGCGCTCGCCACGCTGACCGCGAAACTCAAGCGCCGTTCGCTGGTGGTGCTGTTTTCCGATTTCACCGATCCGACCAGCGCCGAACTGATGGTCGAAAGCCTCGGGCGGCTGGTGGGCAAGCATCTGGTGCTGTTCGTGACGATTGCCGACAGCGAGATCGAGGGCCTGATCACCGAGCATCCCGGCGATATCGCCACCCTCGCCCGCTCGGTCACCGCCGAAACCCTGTCACAGCAGCGCAAGGTGGTGTTGCAGCGCCTCAGACGGTTGGGTGTGGATGTGCTCGAAGCGCCGTGGGAGGCGATCGGCCCGCGCCTCATCGACCGCTATTTCGCGATCCGCGCCAGCGAGGCGATAGGATGAAGGCCCCCGTCATCTCCTCATGGTTCGGGCGCGGCGCAGTGGCCGCTCCGCCCGATATCGAAAGCGCCGCGCTGCGCTCCGACCGCTTCCGGCTGGAACGCGAGGGCGAATGGCGGCGGCTCGAAGCGATTGTCGGGCGGATGGAAGGCGGCGGGCTCAGGCGCATTGCCGACGATGATCTGATTGCGCTGCCTGCGCTGTACCGCACCGCCGCATCGAGCCTCGCGGTGGCGCGCGAGACCTCGCTGGACGCCGCGACCCTCGCCTATCTCGAGGCGCTGGTGCAGCGCGCGTGGTTCCAGGTCTATGGCCCGCGGCAGGGCTTCGCGCGCTGGCTGCGCGGGTTCCTGCTGGGCGGGTGGAGCCGCGCGGTGCGCGAAATCTGGCTCGACATCTGCATCGCATTGTTCGTGATGGTGGCGGGCGCGATCGTCGGCTGGCTGCTCGTCGCGCAGGACGAGGCGTGGTATTACCGGCTGGTGCCCGGCGGCATGGCCGACACGCGCGTGCCCGGCGCGAGCCGCGAGGAATTGCTGGCGACGCTCGCGACCGAGGAAAGCGCGGCGGGCCTCTCCACCTTCGCCGCCTCGCTGTTCAGCCACAACTCGGCGATCTGCATCATGGCCTTCGCGCTGGGCTTTGCCTTCGGTATCCCGTCGCTGATGCTGATGGTGCACAACATGGCGATGCTCGGCGCGCTGCTGTGGCTGTTTGCGGGGCAAGGCCTGCTGCCCGAGATAGCGGCTTGGCTGAGCGTCCACGGCACCACCGAGATTTTCGGCATCCTGCTCTCGGGCGCAGCGGGGCTGCATATCGGGCGCGCGATGGCGTTCCCCGGCAACCGTTCGGTGCTCGATGCGGCCGCCGAGGCGGGGCGGCGCGGCGCGGTGGTGATGGTCGGCGTGGTGATCATGATGGTGATCGCCGGCCTGCTCGAAGCCTTCCCGCGCCAGCTGGTCGACGGCACCGGCCCGCGCTTCCTGATCGGCGGGACGATGCTGGCGTTCTGGCTCGCCTACTTCTTCCTCTACCGCCCGAGCAATGTGGCGGAGCCTGACCGATGAGCGCCGCGAACATCAATCCCCTCGCGGAAAAGCGCGCGCGCACGCTGATCACGCCGGAAGGGATCGCGCTGCCGATCACCATCGCCTCGCGCGGGAGCCGTGCCGGGGCGCTGATCCTCGACGTGACCTTCCTCTCGTTCGGGCTGATCGCGTTTTATCTGCTGCTGCTGTGGATCGCGGGCGGGCTGCTCAAGGACACCATGCTCGATCCCTCCAGAGCGCCCAACGGCGCGCAGGAGTTCTTCCTCATCCTGCTGGTGCTGACCGGTTTCGTCGCGTGGTACGGATACTTCCTGATTCCCGAATTGGGCCCGCGCGGGGCGACCTTCGGCAAGCGGCTGGTCGGCATCCGGGTGGCCGCGCGCGGCGGCGGGCGGCTGACCGCCGAGGCGGTGATCGCCCGCAACCTGCTGCGCGATATCGAGATCTTCTACCCGATCATCGCCCTATTGCAGCTTCTGGTGATGAGCGAGACGGGTCAGGAAATCGGCATGCTCGGCTGGGTGCTGACCGGATGGCTGACGCTGTTCCTGCTGTTCCCGTTCTTCAACCGCGATGCCTTGCGCGCGGGCGATATCATCGCCGGGACATGGGTGGTGGAGCGACCGCGCACCAAGCTTGCCGATGTGCTCTCCACCCAGGGCGCGGCCGCCACGCGCGGGGCGAGCGCGGTCACCGGCGCGCGCTACACCTTCGGCGAGGCCGAGCTGTCGGTCTATGGCGAGAAGGAATTGCAGACGCTGGAGCGGATGCTGCGCGATGCCCAGCCCGATGCGCTCGCCTCGGTGCACGAGACAATCTGCCGCAAGATCGGCTGGGCCCCCGGCGCAGGCGACGAACGCGCTTTCCTCGAAGCCTTCTATGCGCAATTGCGTGCCAAGCTCGAAGGCGACATGCGCTTCGGCAAACGCAAGGCGGACAAGTTCTCATGATCATCGATAGGCGCGTGTTCATTGGTGGCTCGCTGGCGCTGAGCGCGGGCGCGTGCATCCCGCCCGACCAGAGCCCGGTGGGGCGGTTGCAGGCCGAGCTGCGGCTGATCGAAGCGGCGGGCTACGGCACCCTGGGGGTCGAGCTGCTTGATACCGGCACCGGCCTGTCGCTGGGGATCAATCAGGATCAACGCTTCGCCCATGCGTCCTCGTTCAAGTTCTCGCTCGCCGCGCTGCTGCTGCAACGCCATGCGGCAGGCGCGATCGATGCGGACAGGCATGTGACGTGGACCGAGGCGGACATGCTCGAACACGCGCCCTTCACCCGCGAGCGGATCGGCACCGGCGCGACCTTGCGCGAGCTGGCGCGGGCGACGCAGACGACTTCGGACAATCCGGCAGCCAATATCCTGCTGCGCGCGCTGGGCGGCCCGGCGGCGCTGACGGCGTTCTGGCGCAGCATCGGCGATACCGTCAGCCGCATCGACCGTTACGAGCCGGAGATGAACATCGTCCCCCCCGGCGAGTTCCGCGACACCGCCACCCCCGCCGCGATGGCGCGCACGGTCGCGGCGATCATCTATGGCGACGTGCTGCCGGAGGCCGAGCGCGCCGAGTTGAAGGGCTGGATGATCGCAACCGAAACCGGCCTCAATCGGGTGCGCGCCGGGCTGCCCGAAGGCTGGGTGGCGGGCGACAAGACCGGGAGCAGCGGGCTGGTCGGCAATGAGTACACATTCGTCGACATCGGCTTTGCCGAAGCCCCCGGCGGCCGACCGCCGATCACCTTCGCGTGCTACTTCCGCGCGCGGAAAGGCGAGGATGATCTGTGGGAGCGCGGCCAGCTGACGCTCGCGCGGGTGGGCAAGGTGCTGAAGGAGTTTGCCGAGCCGGATCGCGGATTGCCGCTGGTGGGGAAGATTTATTGACCTTCTCCCCCTCCCCTTGCGGGAGGGGGTCGGGGGGAGGGGTCACTCAGGCTAGCTTGCTGTAGCGCGACAAGAGGTTCTGGAGTCTTTGACAAGAGTAATTGGAGCACTCTTTCGGCCCTTCACCAGCCCTCCAGTAGCCGCCGCGCCGCGCCTCAGCCGCTGATTATCAGCTCGCGCGCCGGTGTCACCCCTCCACCTGCCCGGTAGTTCAGGCTCACCTCCTCCATCGCGAACCCGGCGAACATCTCGCGCACCTCGGGCCGGTCATTCAGCGACAGGATGAAGCGCCCCTGGAGCCCGACTAAGAGCCCTCTCAGACGGTCAAAATCGGCCTCTGAGAAGATGTCCTTGCCGTAATCGTCGGTGTGCCCCCAGTACGGCGGATCGCAGTAGAACAGCGTCCCAGGGCGGCTGTCGTATCGCGCGATGCAGGTGCCGAAGTCGAGGCACTCGATCAGCACGTCCTCGAGCCGCTCGTGCACCGCTTCCATCATCGGTTCGAGCTTGCTGAGGCTCCAGCGCGGCCGCCCGTAATCGATCCCGAACGTCCGCCCCATCCCGGCAAAGCTGGTCTTCTGCAGGTAGAGGAACCGCGCCGCGCGCTCCAGATCGGTGAGCTGATCGGCCGGGGTGGCGCGCAGCCGCTCGAAATCGGCACGGCTGTAAAGCTGGAAGCGCAGTACGTCGAGCAGCTGCTGATAGTGCCGCTGGAGGATGCGGAACAGGTTCACCACATCACGATTCACGTCGTTAATCACCTCCAGCCCCGGCCTCGCGGCGCGGCGGAAGAACACGCCGCCCATCCCGACGAAGGGCTCGACATAACGCGCGTGCGGCACCGCCGCGATCCGCTCCCCTATGCGGCGGGCCAGAGCGCGCTTGCCGCCCAGCCATGGGGCGACCGGCTGGACCGGGCGGACGGGCATCAATTCTTCTTTCATAGTTGGCACCTTAACAACGCTCCGCCGCTTGCGGCCGGGGGAGCCGACGGGCCGGTCATGACGGCCCAAGGTGCGAGTGCGACCCGCTCGCGGTTCGGGCTGTTGCGTCAGCCCGGCCACCCCCGTTTTCAGGAGGCGGCCACTTCCTTCCGCAGCACCTCTTCCTCCAGCCCTGCGTCGATGAAGAACTCGTCGGTCTGTTCGACGGTGAGGTGCGCGGCGAAGGTTTTGCCGATCTTCGCGTCGGCCTGCACCGCCTTGATCACCGCCTGCCGGTCCAACTCCACCTTGGTGCGCAGAAAATCCTTCGCGCGCGCCCAGCGCAGGCCGGTGAGCCAGCTCACCACGTCGCCAAGCTTCACACCGCGCTTGAGCTTCACCGCCGGGGTCGAAAGCCGGATGCCGATCTTCGCGCCCGCGATCTCGGCCGAGCGCCTGCCGCGCGCGAGCTCGTCCTTCCCGCCCGCTTCCCACCACGCTTTCAGGCCCGCGAACAGCGGCGCGCCTTGCGCCTCCAGCTCGCGCAGGCGTTCGTCACGCTGCTGCTTGATGCGGTCGATCGCGGCCTCGGCGGCGAGGCGTTCGAGCATCCGGTCGCGCTCGATGCCGACGAATTGGCCGATCATCAGCACCGCCTCCTCGGCGCTGGCAGGGGCGGGGGCGGCGGTTTGCTTGCGGCGGGTCATCAAGGGTCTCCTGATCAAAGGTTGCGGACGGGATAGCGAACGGTGCGCTCGGCGCTGCGGCCGGTGTTGGTGCGCACGAACAGCGTGACGAGGTAGTCCTGTCCGGCCACCCCGCCCGCGTAGCGCCAGCGCAGCTCGCGGCTGGGAACGTCGAAGGTGACGCCGGTGATTTGAAACGCCGCGTCGGCCGAGGTCACCGAATGTTCGGCAATCGTCTCACCGCTGCGCATCCAGTCACCCACGAACCAGAAGTGGTCATCAACATCAGCCGGGTCCATCGGCTCGTTGAGGTAGCTCGGCACAGTCATCAGCTTAACTCCGGTTCGAGGATGAAGCCCGCACGCGCTGGCGTGAGGGCGAAGCCGCGCGGCGCGGGAGCGAGGGCGAGGCGGGGAGCCGCACGCGTGAGCGCAAAGCCCGCGAGCGGCGCATGGAGCGCGAAGCCGGGCAGCACCGCCTCCAGCGCGAAGCCGCGCACCGGGCAGGGCACCACCGGCGCCGCGCCGCCCGCCTGCGCGCTGCCGGAAAGGCCGAGCTGGCCCGCCGCAATCGCCCGCAGATCGACCGCCGCGAGCGCCGCGCCGGTGAAGGCGATTGTGCCGCCGCCCGAGGCGAGCAGGACGACGGTCGCGCCTGCGCTCCCAGTCAGTGGAAGCGACCCCGCCCCCGCCGCCGTGATCCGCACCGAGGCCGCGCTTGCACCGCCCAGAGGCAGCGAGCCGCTCGCACTGGTGGAAAGATCGGAACGCGCAGCCGCGCTGCCAGCGAGAGGTAGCGTTCCGGCCCCGCTGGCAGCGATCCGCACGCTGGCGCTGGCGCTGCCCGCCAGGCTGATCGTTCCGCTTGTGTTGGCTGCGCTGGCGACCGAAGCCTGCGCGGTCCCGCCGAGCCCTAGCGTGCCCGAAGCCACCGCGTTGTTGCCGCTCGCCCCGACTGTCGCCGTCGCCGTGCCGCTCAGCCCGATCGTGCCGCTCGCCTGCGCCTGCGATCCCACAGTGACCACGCCAGAGCCGCCGAGCGCAAGGCTTCCGGTGGCCGTCGCCGAGATGGCGATTGAGGCGGTGGCCGATCCTGAAAGGCCTAGCGCGCCGCTCGCTACCGCCCCGGTTGAAACCGTGGTGCTCGCCGCGCCCGAAAGGTCTAGCGTAGCACTTGCGGTTGCGGTGTTGCCGCTCGCAGCGTTCTGCTCGACCTCCGCCGCCCAGGCGTCAGCCGCCCAAGGCGAAAACCCCCACACTTACATGCCGCCAGAGCGGAGCATGATCGCCCCCAGGTTGACGGTGAACGCGGTGCCGGTGGTCGCGCCGAGCCAGCCCAATATCTGCCCGCGCAGGGCGGCCGTGCCCGGAATGTCCGTCGTGGTGGTCCCGAACCAGATCTCGCCGGTGTCGAGCCGCATCAGCAGGGCGTAGACCCGCCCGCCGCCGGGCTTCATCCAGATTTGAGCGTGGTAGTAACCATTTTGAACAAACGGGATGCCGGTATCGATCTTCGTGCCACCACCCGCGTTGCTGTTGGTCAGAAGGTGCAGGTTGGTGTCCGACCCATCCAGCGCGAAGCCTGCTAGATGCCCGGTGAAGGCGCTGGGATCAGAGGTGACGGTTATGAACGTGCCGCTGTTGACCCCAACATACAACCGCCGCCCGGTCGGCAGAGCAGTCGCAGACGCGAACCGGGCAGTGAACTCAAATCCTCCCCGCTCCGCCGTTGTGTTGTTGGTGACGAGAATCGGGGTGGTGTAGCCAGCTTGTGCATTGGCGGTGGTGGCCGACGCAGTCTGACTGCTGCCCCGCTCGGTCAGGGCAGCGGTGGTCGCTATGCTGGCCGTGCCCGCAGTGCCGGTGACGGTGACGCCCGCAGCCCCCAGCGCCGAAGGCGTCGTCGTCGCTCCGGGCAGGCCCACATAACCTCGTGCCAGGCCGCTTCCAAGGTGCGGTTGCACCATCAAGCCATCGGGTATCAGCGTGGCTGTCGCCGCCGCGCTGAGTGACAGCGCACTGCCGGTTGAGCTGGTGACGAAAGCGTTCGCCCCACGGCTGATCGTGGTGCCGTTCCAGTAGGCGTAGCGCAGCTCCCAAGCGGTGCCATCGTCGAACCGGACCAGCCCCATCCAGCCCGCAGCCACGCCCCAGATGCTGTCGCCCCACCCGATGAAGCCGGGCGCAGCAGCGTTCGGCGTGAACGCCCCGCTCCCCGGCGCGGAGCCGGTGGTGCTCTTGATGAGATTGACGAACGGCCCGGACATCGCTCCGCCCCCTACGCGCCGCCAGCGTTGATGTTGAAGGCAGTCACCGTGATCTGCTGGCCCACCGCGATGCTGGTGTTCTGGATTTCCATGTCGCCGCCGCCGCCTGTCGCGCTGACGGTGCCCTGCATGTGGCAGGTCGCGCCCTGCATGATCTCGAAGTGCCCGGCAGTGCCCGCAGCGTCGGCCGCGAGATCCTGCCACAGTCCCGCCAGCCCCTTCGATCCGCTCGCTGCCGCCGCCATCCAATCAGAGGGCAGCGCCATCGTCGCCAGCACGGTCCCGGTGCGCGCAGCGGCGCAGTTGGTCGGCGGCGCGCCGGTGCGGATGCGCAGGGTCGGGCCGGTGCCGATCGCGGTCTCGATCGCGTCGAGCGATGCGTTGCGTGCCGCATCGGAAAACTGGAAAGCCATCATTCGTTCCTTTCGTTGACTTAGTTCGCCGGGGCGGTGCCCAGCAGTTTGCTCATCACCACGTCACCTTCGCGCCAGACCACCCATTCGCCGGGCGAACAGATGCGCTCGGCATGGCCCGCTTTGACATCGGCGATGGCGGCTTGGAGATCGTGGTTCATGTCTGCCTCTCAGGTTGCGATGATCGTGGCTTCGAGCGCCGTGTTGGTGCTGGAAATCTGGCCGGTGCCCGACGTGCGGCGAAGGTCGATCGTGAAGCTGCGGTTGCCGGAGGTGACCGCGTAGCTGCCGCTGAACATCTCGGAAAATTCAACCGCAGAAATGACCCCGCCGGTGACCACGTTCTGCGAAAGCACGCTGGTCAGCGTGACGCCGTCCAGTTGCAGCCGCGCTTCGAAATCAGCGGTGCCGGTGCCGGTTAAAGGTTCAAGAAATGACAGTCCTTCAAAGCCACCGAAGCTGACCCGGCCGGTCGGGGCCGAAGTCATCGCCAGCGTAAGAATGTTCTGCCAGAGGTTGTTGTTCGCTGTGCCCGCGCTTGAAGTCTGCCGCGCCGTCTTGGCTGAAACCACGCCGCCGGGCGGGGTCGGAACGTAGGTGACGTTCACCGGCAGATCGGTCGCGAGCCCGTCAGTGTGCGTGTAGCGCACCGAATAGGCACCCGACTGGACGATCCCGCTCAGCGCGACGGTGCCGGTGCCGCTGTTGATCGTCGCATCGCCGGTGCCGAGGTTCTCGGAAGGCAGCGACCAGGTGCCGCCAGTCAGCGTCGCGGTCCCGCGCTTGGCGGTGTGGGTGACGGTGCGGTTGCCGGTGTGCCCCGCCTCGCCCTGCTTGATCTCGATCACCGGGAACTGCGGCTCGATGCTGCGCTGCGCGGTGGCGGTGACATCGGCACCGTTCTCCGCGTTGGGGCCGGGGGAGAAGGTCGGGTGGACGGTCTGGCCGATGGCTGCGCTCGCCACCATCGGCTCGGCCAGCGCCAGTTCGATCGCGCCCGCCGCCGCCCCGATCCAGCGCAGTTCGAGCCGCCCGGAAAAGCGGTTGGTGGGCACATCGACAAAGCCCTGCGCAGGGGGATCAGTCAGCAGCCGCGACGTGTTGCCGCTCGCCACCACCACGCTGTCCTGTGTCACCCCGTCTGCTGCGAACATCCACAGTTCAAGCTGCCAGGTGCCGCCCGCCGCCCCGATCCGCTCAATCCGGCTCTGCACCGAAACCCGCTGCCCCGGCGAAAGCGGGAACGCGGGCGTGCTGCCGGTGCCCACCGAGAAGCTGTTACCCGCCGCCGCCGCTGTCCCCGCCGCGCGGAAGGATCGCATCGTGTTGGTCGCGCCGTAGGTAAGCGTCAGCGCGATCGGCACCGGGTTGAACAGCACCGCCCAGCCCTGATTGCCCTCCATCCGCGAGAACGGCACCCGGTTCGCGTTGGCCGGGGCGACCGGGGCGACCGGCGTGCCGTCCGGGTAGGTCAGCGCGCCCGCGACCACCGGCCCGAGCACCCGGCGCGGGCCGATCACGCCGTCAACCTCGTAGGAAATCGCCACCCAGAACGTCCCGCCCGAAACCACCGGAATATCGAACAGCGTCACGTCGGGTTGCAGACTGGCGGCGAAGGTCCAGACGGTGTTCACGTCAGGGGCGGCGACCTGCTGGACGATTTCCGCGATCACGAAACGCGCCGCCGGATCGTCGGCCGCGCCGCTCAGCCGCAGCGCGGGCACCCTCACCGTCCCGTCGATCAGCACCGCCGCCACGCTCCACGCCGCTGCCCCCGGCGCGGCGATCGCGGGCGGGGCGGGCTGGTCGCTCGCCACCGATCCGTCGGTCAGCGGGGCGGTGTCGGAATAGACGCTGGCGGAAATCTGGCGCAGGGTCAGCTGATGGTGCCAGTCGCGGCCCGATCCCCACGCCTCGACCCGGAAGGTGAAGGTCGCGCCGCCCAGGTGCCGCTGGCTCTGCCAGGTCACCCAGTCGCCCTCCTCGATGAAGGCGAAGCGCGGCGGCAGGGTCAGCTGCGCGCGACCCCACAGCCGCCCGAACCGCCGGGCGATCTCGGCCACGCGCTGCGCCTGCGGCCCGTTGGTGACGAAATCGAGGCCCAGCTGCGCTTCCCTCGGCCCGCCATCGGCGGTCACATCGGCGATGTCGCGGCGCACCGGCGCGCTGTGCTGGTTCCAGCGCTGGGCGGGATCGACGTAGCGCGCCACCACCGTGTTGATCCAGTTGTCGTCACCTGCGCCCAGGAAGTCGCTGAAGATCACCTCGCTGCCGACGATCAGGTCATCATCGGTGAAGGTCGCGACCGGGGCCTTCGCCTCGCCGGGATTGACCTCGACCGCGCCCTCGGGCTGGCTGATCGTGCCCGCGACGGCGGCTGCGAAATCGCTCTCGACATCGATGAACGGCTCGGTCGCGGCGACCACGCCGCCGATCCGGTAGCGCGCCGCCCCGCCGACCAGCTCGTCGCACAGATTGGCGCGGGCAAAGACGTTGGCGGGCGGAGCCTCGATGGCGCTCAATCCGCGCCCGATCAGCAGCATTTCGGGCTGCGCGACCAGATCGCCCGCGTAGATCCCGCGCACCCAGTTGTAACGGATGTCGATCGGGTTCTCGGTCCACTGCCACGTCGCCGGATCGCTGCGCCGGTGCGCGCCGCTGCCGCCGACCGTGCTGTCCTTCCTCGCCTGGTAACAGCGCAGCCCGCGCACCACCCAGCGGAACCGGGGCCGCCCGCTCGGCCAGACCGGATTGCTCGCGTCCGAGGCATCGGCCTTGTAGGCGACCACCACGTAGGCGACGCCGCGCCCGCGATCATTGGCGGTCCAGCCCGGCCCGTTGGTGGTCAGGATCGACGGCGGCGACTGCGTCCAGGTGCCGCTGCGCCAGAACACCTGCAGCTGGTTGTTGAAGCCCGCGACGTTGCCGTCGGCGGCAAAGGCGACGTATTTGTCGTCGACGAAAAATCCCTCCAGCGCGTCGCAGCGGTGATCGGCCAGCGCGATCACCAGCACCTCCCAGTCGGTGCCGTAGCGCCCGCCGTAATTGAACGCGTCGACCAGGCTGCCGGAAACCGCTGACCGGCCCAGCACCGCCTGACGCGGCTGTTCGCCCAGCTGCAGGGTCGCGGCGGCTGCCGCGCGGCGCGGCCCGCCTCCGCCCGATCCCAGCAGCGCCCGCGCGCCGAACGAAAACAGCGTCGCCCCGATCAGCGCGCCGGTCGGGCCGCCGATCGCAAAACCGATGGTCGCGCCGATGATCGACGCGCCGATCTGCACGACGGAGCGGATCACTCTACTCATCGGTGCTCTCCGCCGACCAGGCGATGGTCATCGCCGCTCTCGGCAGGCGTTCGAGGCCGCTGCGCCCCGGCCCGACCAGCGTCTCGCCCTCGACCACCATCAGCCGGATGCCGAACAGCGGATCGGGCAGTCCGGCGATGTCGCCGCGCCGCGCCAGCGCCGGTGCGACCCGGTCTAATCGCTTGTCCAGCGCCTGCTTGAGCCCGCCACGCTCACGCGCCATCCGCAGCGCCTCGGCCCGGCTGCGCCAGCGCGGCACGTGCTCGAGCAGGTCTGCGCCGGTCTGCGCCTTGATGCAGGCAGCGGCAAAGCTCACGCAGTCGCGCCCGCGCTGCCAGCCAAAGCGGCGGTCGCCGCGCGCCGCGATCAGCGCGAGCAGGGCGGGGATGTCGCGGGTCATCGCCGCGCCTCGACGATGCTGTTGACCACGCCGCCAAGGAAGCCCGAACTGCTGCCACCCAGCGCCGTCCCGGCCCGCGCAGGCCGCCTGCCGCCCCAGTACAGCGTCTTCTCACCGGCGAATGAGACGTTCTTGAAGAACCCGTCAGAGGCGTCCAACAGCCGCTGATCCGCATCGCTGCGCATCCGCCCGCCGCGCCGCCCGAGGCCCTTGGCCGCGGTCTCCAGCTGCGCGGTGATCGCCGCCGTCCCGCCGATTTCCTCGCGCCGCTCCAGCGTGTCGATCCGCCCGCGCGCCCAGATATCGGCATCGAGCAGCGTGTTCCCGTCGCCCGAAAAGATCAGCCGCCACAGCGTCGCAGGCGCGCCCGAAACGCCCGCCGCATCGAGCAGCGCCAGCGTCGCAGGCTCGATCCCGGAGAGGTTGAGCGTGATGTTCTGCGCCGCATCGCCCAGCGCCCCGCCGCTCACCTCCACCAGCCCGCGATCGCCGATCGGCTCGAAGGTCTGGCCCGCCAGAGTGATCGCGTGCCACCCGCCCCAGACCCGCACCGGCGGCGTGCAGAGGATCTCCACCGCGCCGGTGACGATTGCCGTCCCGGCAGCCAGCGCGTCGAGCGCGGCGGGCGCGATCGACTTCATGCGCGCAGGTCCTGGACAGCGGTGATCGCTCCGCCGGAAAGCACCGCCGCCGGGCCGATCGGCCCCAGATCGCTTTCCTCTGGCACCAGCTGCATCACGCAGGCCGGGTTGTCGAAATGCGCGATCGCGCCGCCGGGGACCAGCGCGGTGTTGATCGGCGGCTCGATCGTCACCTGCGCCTGCCCCGCGCCGTTGGCGGTGGCGGGCAGCACCGCGCGCGCGATCGTGCGCCGCATCATGTTCCCCGCGCCCGCGCCCGCCGCGTCCCACCTCAGGCCGATCATGTCGCCGACCGCGATCTGCAAGCCCGCAGGCAGGCCGTTGAGCGTCATCAGCGCGTTGCCGTTGGCGTCGATCGCCTGGCTCCAGCTGGTCGCGGTGCCATCGAACGGCGTGGACGTGCCCGCGCGCACCAGCCCGGCAAAGCCGAAGCGGTAGTTTTTGGGGAAGCGCCGCGTCGGATCGATCGCGTAGAACCGCCGCTGCCGCCCGCGCAGCCGGTCAAAGAACGCCTGCCACAGATCCGCGCTGTCGGGATCGGAACGGTCGATCTCGAAGCGCGCAAACCAGAGCGGCCAGCCCGCCTGCACGCCGCCCTGCCGCCCGCTCGCCTCGGGCGCGGCGTAATCGATCCGCTCGATCCGGAACCGCACGCGGGCGATGCCGCTGGGCGTGTCGGGCTGGGTCAGGATCATCGCAGCACCCGCCTCTCGCGCGCCTCGCGCACGGTGGCGACGATCCGGCCCGGCAGCTCGGCGCGCAGCCGGTCAAGCTGCGCGTTGACCCGCGCGATCGCGGCGGCATCCGCCCCGGTCGCATCGATGCTGATCGGGATCGTCACGTTGGTGCCGCCCAGCCCGCCACCGCTCATCAACGCCTTGCTGTCGCTGTTGGAAAGCACACCGAGCCCGCCTGGCCCGGCGAAAGCGAATTCCGGGCCTTTCTCGCCGACGATCCCGAACTGGCCGGTGGGGATCGTGCCGCCCGTGGCAAACCCGCCCGCAAACCAGCTGCCGATCGATCCGATCGCGCCCTCCAGCCCGCCTCCGCCGCCGCCGCCGCCGAACAGACTGCCGAAAAACCCGCCGAGGCCCCCGCCGCCCCCGCCGCCGCCGAACAGACTGTTGGCGAGCGGCTTGATGATCGCCTGCTGGATCGCGATCCGCAGCAGATCGGCGATGATCTGGTCGGCGACCCGGCTGAACACATCGCCCAGGCTCTCTGCCCCGGTGATCGCGTCGACCAGCCCGTCGTTCAAGGCCTCCAGCCCGTCGATGCGGATCCCGTCGATCGCTTCGTTGATCATCCCCGAAGTCGCGTTGATCCCGCGCAGGTACCGCTCGGCCTCGGTCTCGTTCTGGCGGCTGACGCTGGCGCGGCGACCGGCGGCGTTGGCGTTGAGATTGTCGAGCGCCGCCTGCGCCCGCGCGCGCTCGGCCGCGTCGGTTTCCTGCGCGGAGATGATCGTCGACAGCCGCAGCCGCTCAAGCCGCTCCTCGGCCTCGAGCAGCCGCAGCGCGATCGCCTTTCTCTCGGCCTCGGTGTCGGCCAGCTCGCCCGCGATCTGCAGCGCCTCCAGCTCGCCCTCGGCGCGGGTCGCGGCCAGCTGCTCGGCCTCGCGCGCCAGCTCGACGCGCTTGTTGAACTGGATCGCCTCGATCTCGGCATCGGCAAGCCGGGTGGTCGCCGCCTCCAGCTCGGCGCGCTGCGCGGCGCTGAGATCGGTGCGCGTGGCAATTTCCTTGATCGCCTCGCGCCGGTCCCACTCGACCCCGCGTTCGGCCAGATCGGCGCGTTCCTCGGCGCTCAGCGCGATCTGCATCCGCGCGCGCAGGATCTGCTGGGTGACCGCGACGAGGTCGCTTTCGTAGCGGCTGTCGATCTCCGCCTGGCTCGGCCCCTGCCGCTCGCGCCCGGAGCGGTTCCGCCTGCCCGGCTGCGGGCCGAGGATGCGGCGCGCCGCCGCGCTGTCGCCGTCCAACCCGGCCAGCGTGTCCTCGAACAGCGCGACGTTTTCGCCCTCGACCCCGAAACTCGTGATCGCGCTGGCGGCGCGGAAATACGCGTCCTCGCTCAGCAGGCCCGATCGCATCCGCGCGCGCAGCTGCTGCTCGGCAGCGGTGGCGGACAGCCGCCCGCGCATCACCAGATCGACCACGTCCTGACCGTTGTCCGCGCGCGTGGTCTGGGTTGGTCCCATCGGCCCCCAACCGAACTGAAGATCACCCAGCCCGCCCTGCCGGATCGACTGCATCTCGCTGCGCGCCGCCGCCTGGCGCTGCATCGCGCCGACCATCCCGGCCGCCGCCTGCGCGCGGGCCAGCGCCAGCATCGCCTGCGATTGGGTGTTGATCTTGCCGGTGGTCGCATCGATCACGTTGCCGAGGATGCCCTGCGCCTCGCCCAGCTTGTCGCTGGCGAATTCGACCGATTGCAGCGCGTCCTCGGCCTCGAACAGCTTGCCCACGAACGGGGCGAGCACGATCGCGGCGGAGCTGATCGCAATGCCCCAGGGGCCGCCCAGGAACGCCGCCAACCGGCTGGTCCCGCCGGTCATCATCTGGATCGACTGGATCACCTGGCCAGACTGGCTGGCGAAGATCTGCATCGGCCGCGCGCCGAGCGAATACATCGTCGCGATGTCGCCGAGCTGGAAGCTCAGCTGCTGCATCCCGGCGCGCTGCTGCCCCGCCGACTGGACGACGCGCTGCCCCGCCTGTTCGAAGCCCGCGCCCATCTGCGCGGCCGATCGCCCGGTGGCGACCATCTCGCCCGCCAGCTTGGCCGAAGACCCGCTGGTCTTGTCCAGCGTCTGCCCCAGCTTCTGCGCGCGCCCCTCTGCCTGCGCCACACCGGACGCGAACTGCGTGTCATCGGTGCGCAGCGTGAGGAGAGCATCGCCGAGTGTCTCAGCCATTTTCGTCCCCTACCGCTTCGCTGCTTGAGGGGACTTCCACCCCCAGCCACTCCTCGATCGAGGCGGTCTCGATCACCCCGGTCTCGCCCGCGCCGATCCCCATTTCCGCCAGCTCGCCCGGATCGAGCGATTGCGCCGGGCGCGCATCCGCACCGCTGGCGCTTGCCCGCAGCGCGTCGAAAATCTTCTCGCGCTCCAGCGGCTGGCCCGCGCCCGCCGCCAGCGCGGCGACCTCGATCGCGGAAAGCTTCTCGCGCGCCTCGATCCGGGGCAGCATCACCGCGAAGGCGCGGACCAGCCCGGCAGGAACCGCCGCCAGCCAGTCCTGCGGCCGCCCGCCGTAAAACCGCTGGAGCCGGGGAACGAGCTCGCCCCAATCGACGCCCTGATCGCCTCGGGCACCTCGCCCGTCGCTGCGGTCATCGCTCCTGCCACCTTCAGCTTCGATCGCAGCAGGAGCCCGGTAAAAAGGTCGATGATCGCCCATCGCTGCGAGCCGGGGAGCTTGTCGAACAACGCGTCCGGCGCGCCGACGCAGATCTTGCGCGCCACCGTGCGCACCAGCTCCTCCAGCTCGGCCTCGACCTCCGCCCCGGTCTGTCCGGTCAGCGCCTCGATCCGCTTGCCCCAGACACCGAAGCGGTGGCTCTCGATCACCGAAAGTTCGTCGGGCGAAAGGATCTCCACCCGCTCGTCATCGATGACGATGAACGGGCGCGCGATCAGCGTGCTCAGATCGAGCAGCGGCTTGGTGGCAGGCTCAGCCATCGCCGCCTCAGATCGCGGGCAGGTGCGCGGCGCGCAGCACGCCGAAGCGCTGCTGGGCGTTGGCGGCAGCGGCGTTCTCGATCACATCGAACTGCAGCTGCAGCCCGGCAGGCACGCCCTTGTTGAAGGTGGGCGAAGGCGCGCCGGTCTGCACGCAGCGCGGGATCTCGAACTGCATGAACAGCTGCGGATTGTAGGGCGAAAGCCCGCGCGCCAGCAGCGCGAATTCGCTGGTGCGGCCCACGTCTTCCGACAACCCCACCGATCGGTGCCCCGGCTGGCCGGATGCAGGCGCGACGGTGGTGATGCCGTTGTTGTTGAGCGCGTAGACGTACTGTTCGAGCGTCATGTCGAGCAGCGTCAGGCGGAACATCAGGTCTTCCTCGGTGAGGAAGATCTTGACCGGGCCGGAAGCGCCTGCGGTGCGGACCTTCTGGTAGGTCTTGGCGTGCTGCACCTGGACGCCCGAATTGTCGTAGTTGCGATCGCCGTTGGTGCCGAGCCGGTTCCACGCGACCGCCGGGGCCGCGCCGATGGTGGGGAAGGCAGTGCCGATCGGCGCGAGGAACACGGTGAGCGGGGCACCGATGATTTCAAAGAAGGACATTGCTGGCTACTCCACTTCGTTAAGCGCAAAAAAGACCTGAAAACTCTGGAACTGGCGCGGCCACTCGGTGGTCGGCTCGCGCCCGGCGGCGCTGCCGCCTGCGGAATTGACCCAGTGGATCAGCACGCCCGCGTGCACCGAACGGCGCAGATTGCGCAGCGCGGCGGCGGCGGCGCGCATCACCTGGGCGGCCTCCAGCGGCGTCGCGCCGAACGCGAAGGCATCGATCCGCTGCGTGTCGTGTTCAAGAAAGCTGTCGCCGGTGAGCGAGACCCCGCCCGATGCGCGCAGCACCAGCGCGCGGCGCGGCATCGCGGCGGTCTCGGCAGGCGGCAGCTCGGACCCGAACACGCGCGTCCCGACCAGCGCGGCCAGCGCCGCGTCGGCCCGCAGGAAGGCGACCAGCCCGGCCTCGAGATTGGCGGCGCTCATTTGCCTGCGCCCTCCTTCTCGAACGTCTTGCGGATGTTCGCGGCGAGCTGCGGGTAGATCGCGTCGGCGGCGGGCCGCAGGTAGGGGCGCGCCGGGATCGTCACGCTCTTGGCGAAACGCACCGAGCCGTCGGCCTGCGGGATCGCCAGCGCGGCGGCGCGCACCGGCACGATCACGCCGCCGAGTTCATGGATCAGCGCGTAGCGCACGTCCTGCGATCCCCAGGTGCCGCTGACGCCGGTCGCGTCGGGCGCGGCGAACTTGGCGATCGCCAGCGATCCTTCGAGCCGCCCGGTGCGGTTCTGCCAGTTGTGATTGCGCCGCGCGTGCTCGGCGCAGGCGGCCATCGTCGCGTTGATGCCGGTGATCTGCGCCCGCCGCATCCGCTCGGTCAGCGCGCCGCCTGTCCAGGTCAGGGACTGGGAGGTCATGACGCCAAAAGCCCAAGTGCGATGCCAAGCAGCACCGCGAGCAGACAAATCAGGAAATCCTTCGGCCCGGGGCGAAAGCCCTCAAACACCAAACGCTCGCGGGGCGGCGATGGAAGCGGCGGCGGCCAGTCGCCATCGTATCCAGGAGGCGGCAAGATTTCCCTCATCCGATCCTCTGCAGCGCGGCTTCGCGGTGGTTGTGTTTGAACTGCACCGGGCCTTCGACCTTCAGCCGCCCGGCGATCACCGCGTTGCCCAGCGCATCGGTGACGCTGACGAATTCGTCGCCCTCGGCCAGATCGACATTGAGCGGCAGCAGCACGCGCAGATCCTCGATCATCGCAGTCTTGGCCCCGTCGGTCAGCTCACGGCTGGTCTTCGAGAACACGAAGCACTTGAGGCTGGCGTGCAGCACGGTGAACACCGGAGCCACCGGCCCGCCGAACGCGTCGGTGCCGGTCGCGGTGTTGCGCTCCACCCGCGCGCGGTGCGTGAGGCGACCCGCGATCATTTGCGGCCCCGCAGATCGAGCGCGATCTCGGCGGCGATCGCGCCAAGAGCCACGCCAACCATCAGCAGCACCCGCCTCGGCGCGAAGCGCCGCAAGCGCGAACGCGCGCCCGGAGCGCTCTGCGCGGAGGAAGCCAAGGCGGGCGGACGCCCGCCGCCCGGCGTCTGAGGGCGCAACAAACTCACGCGAAAACCATCCCGCGCCGGTCGGCCAGCGTCTGCAAGATCGCCTCGCGATCGGCGGCGATGTCACCGCTCAGCGTGAACTGGTAATCGCCCGCCCGCTCGCTGCGCAGCGCGCCGCGATAGCTGAGATCGAGCGCGATCAGCTTGATCGTCACCTCGCCCCGCGCGGCGGCGAGGCCCTGCGGCGTGTAGGTGACGCGGACCAGCGGTGCCCAGAATTCGCGCGGGTTCGGCCCGCCGGTGAGCCGCTGGAGCGTGCGCCCGCCGTGCAGCAGGCGGAAATCCCCCGCCGCCAGCGTCACCTCGTTCGCGGCAAGCCCGGTGTTGCCCGGATCGATCTCGACCACCGCGACCGGCTGCGTCGTGTCCGCCGGACGCATCAGCCGGTGGGTGCGCAGCAGGCGCGAGGCCGGATCGGTCGGATCGCCCAGCTCGATCGTCTGCGCCCCCGCCGGGCCGAACCGCGCGTCAAGCTCGGCGGCGATCGCATCGATCATGGCCAGCAGCTCGCCGTCCGGCAGGTCGCTGGGGACGCGGAGCCTGACCCGGTCGAGAAGCGCGAAATCGGGCATCACGCAGCCTCATGCAGCGAAGCGGTAGGCGACAAAGACGCAGCCTCTTTCTGGGGCTGGACTTCAGCCGGGGCCTGCGCCTCGGGCAGCTCGGCGACCAAGAGGTCCATGCTCGCGCCCACGGTGAACTCCTGCTCGGAATTCGCAGGAACGCGCGCAACTTCCGTCCACTCGGCACCATGCACCGGATCACCGTCGCGCGGATACGACAGAACGGCAGCCGGGAAATCGCCGGTGGTGACGCGGACGCGGATGGTCACTTCGTCGCAGCCTTGTTCTCAGCGGCACGCTTGGCCTTGTTGGCCGGAGCAGGCGCTTCCTTGGCAGCGGCTTCCTTCGCAACGGCCCCAGCAGCGGCTTGCTCAGTGTTGACGCGGATGGTCACTTGGTCGCAGCCTTGTTGGCCGAGGCGGGCTTGGCCTTGTCGGCGGCAGCGGCCTTTTCCTTCTCAGCGGCTTCAGCGGCAGCGGCTTCAGCGGCGGCCTTTTCCTTCTCAGCGGCTTCGGCGGCGGCGGCTTCAGCGGCAGCGGCCTCCTCGCGATCAGCGGCAAGGCGCTCGGCCAAAGCAGGGTCGATATCGCCGTCGACCAGGCCGAACATTTCGGCGGCTTCGGCGGGGATTTCATCGCCCGGCGTCGCGTAGAGGAACGCCGCGCGCGGATCGCCCTCGGCGACCAGCTCGGACTTGTCGGCGACAAGGAACAGCTTTGCAGCTGCGATCATGTTCTGGGACATTGGTTTCTTCTCCTGATTGAAGGTGATCATCGGCTCAGGCTCACGCCGCCCGTCACTGGGCCTTGCGCCAGGTGACGACGAGCCACTCGGTGCTGGTGTCGACGGTCGCCATCGCGATCCGCCCCTCGCTGTTCGCGGGGATCGAGGCGTTGGCGAAGCGATCGGTGCGCACGAACGCAGCGGTGAGCGAGACGACGCTGATCAGCGTGTCGCCGTCGCGGATGCCGGGGACGGGAATGTTGCCGATCGGCCCGCCGCGAACGACGGCGGTGGCGACCGTGCGGGTGAAGCCGGATTGGGTGACGGACATTGCAGTGCTCCTGAAGTCTGGGCTTGCCGGGCGGCTCGGGTGAGGGGAGCCGCCGGGAAAGCCGGGGCCGGTCTGCGGGGATCAGGGCAGACCGGCCCCGACAGGCCAGCGCGGCTGCCATGCAAGCCGCGCTGGCCGGGTTCATCACATGCCGGTGACGGTGTGGAACGCTGCCGGGCGGAACAGCACCAGCGCGGCGCGCATGTCGGCGCGCATCGTGCGGATGCCCTGGCCGAACTGGTTGCCGACGTAGCCGACCTGCAGATCGATCCCGCGCCGTTCGAACAACGTGATCCAGCTCGGCTCGAAGCTGCCGACCAGCGAGGTGTTCTCGGCGATGCTTTCGTTCTGCACCACCGGAAGGCCCCACAGCCGCTCCGGCCCGGCCTCCATCGGCGAACCGAAGATGTAGATGCCGTCGGCGGTGCGCGTCAGGCGGATGTCCTGCCAGTCGAGCGGGTGGATGCACTGGTGGGTCGGCAGCGCCCGGCCAATCGTGCGGATCCGCACCATCGCCTTGTAAAGCGCGTCCATCTGCGGATCGGCACCGCGCGCCAGCGTCTGGATGCCCGCCGTGTTGAGGATGCCGCGCATGTTCGGCGCGGTGCCGTTGCCCGACATCGCCTGCTGGTCGAGCCGCTGACGCACGCCGAACGCGAGGCGGCCGTTGGCGTAGCTTTCGATCAGCGCCACGTCCTCGAGCTGCTCGTCGGTCACCGGCAGGCTGTCGGTGATCTTGACCACCGGGATCGAGCGCTGGGTGAAGACGAAGGTGCTTTCCGCAAACGCCGCGCCTTCAGCCGCTTCCGCAGCCGCGTGGGTGCGGGTGGTTTCTTCCATGTAGGGCACCGCCGCCTGCGAGACCTGCCCCATCGGCAAGATGTCGAGCAGCTGGATCGGGCGGGTCACCGCGTCGACGAAGCCGGGCAGGCGGAGGCTTTCCGGGGCAAAGCCCGCCGCCGTGGTCATCAGCGCCTTGTTGCCCAGGGTCTGGAACTGCGCCGCCTTGGCAAGGAAATCGGAGGGCAACGCATCGAGCGCGATGTCGACCCCGCCGCTCTTGGAGTTGTCGCGCCAGGCCTTGAACTCCTTGGCCTCGGTCATCTGCTGGCCGAGCGACTTGAACTGGCCCTCGTTCGCAGGCCGCCCGCCGTTGCCGACGCCCTGGCCGGGGAAGGTGAAGCCCCGGATGCCCTTTTCACGATCGGCGTGATCGGCAGCGGCCTTTTCGGCAGCACCCAGCGTCTCGATGTGCTTGCAGAGCGCGTCGGCCTCGTCATTGAGCGCCTTGAACTTCTCGGCCACCGCGATGCTGTCACCGGCAGGCGTGCCGAGCGACTTCACGTTGCGGAAATCCAGCTCGCCGCTGTCGGTCTTGGCCTCGGCGATCACCTTGGCCATGTCGTCCTGGCGGGTCTGAAGCTTCTCCTGCGCCTCCTTGCGCGTCAGGTTCTTGATATCGGACATTGTGCGTTTCTCCACTGGGCCGGGCCAAAGGCGAAAGAGCCTGAGGTCCGGCGAAAACCGGTGGAGACGTTCTGGCCGCGCGCGCGGCGCTTCTCGCCCCGGACAGATGTCCGGGCCAGCGGAACGCGGCGTTTGGGGATTGGCGCACTGACTAGCGCGGTAGGCGCGATTGGGCAAATGGAACGCGGTGCGCTAAGGTGATCGGATGCTGCTCGCTCTTACCCCGCTCTTCCTTGGCTCCGCCGCGATCGCCGCCTGCCCGGCCCCCGGTTCGTCCAGCGCCCCGCGCCACCACTGCGTCCACGATGGCGACACACTGTGGTGGCACGGCGAGAAGATCCGGCTGGCAGAGATCGACGCGCCCGAACTCACCGCCAGCTGCCCGCGCGAACGCGCGCTGGCCCTGTCAGCGCGCGACCGGCTGATAGTGCTGCTGAACGAACGCCGCGTCACCATCCGCCGCACCGGCACCGATCGCTTCGGACGCACGCTGGCGGTGATCAGCCCGATCGGCGACCAGCTGGTGCGCGAAGGGCTGGCAGGCCGCTGGCCGGGCCGGATCGATTGGTGTGGCAATGGATGATGACATCGCCGCCCTGCGCGCAGCGTTCGACCGGGTGAAAGAGTTTCCCGAATTCCTGCCCGACGAACGCGCCCGCTGGCTCGATCTGCGCGCTGCGGTCGAGAAATTTCTCGAACGCCGGGGCTGATCGTTCTCAAACACCGCTCAGGCGCGATTTAAGAAGGCATAAGAACCCTGCCGCTGCGCTTTTGGCTAGGCGAGCCCCAGAAAGCGCCTCGCGTCAATTCTGGGGCATTCTAGCGGGGGTCTAGGAACCGCCGCGCGCCGCGCACCGCATCGGCCGCCAGTGCGTGCTCGATGATGTCGCGCGCTTTCGCCTGATCCTCCGCGCTGCCATCGCCCGCCAGCGCCTTGCCCAGCGCCGCGTGGATCGCCTCGAGCTGCTTGCGCCCGGTCGCGGTGAGCGCCGCCGGATCGCCGCCCAGCGCCTCGGTCAGCTCGCCCAGGCCCGCGATCAGCGGAGCGAACGCCGCTTCTTTCAGGCCCTTCATGCTGACCGTCCCGGTGTTGCGCCCCGCGCCGCGCACCACGGTCGAGACTTCGTGCACGTCGAGCCGCTTCAACACCCGCACCCGATCATCGCCGCGCACCTGGAAGTCCGCATCGATGACGTCGAAACCGTAGCTGTACTCCTGCACCGCCTTGCCGTTCGCCAGATCGAACTTCAGCGCGGCGTGCCAGTCCTTCCCGGCCTGCGTTTCGAGATTGAGGTGCAGCTCGGCGTAGGCGATGTCGCCCTCTTCGTAGACCCGCGCCTTGCCGAACGGGAAAGATCGGCGATCGTGGTGATGGATCAGCGGGCACCACTGCTCGCCGCCGTCCTTCCAGCTGAACGCGCCGCGCAGGTACGTCTCGCCGTCGTGATCGACTTCGGACAGGCGGGCGAGGATCGCGAGGCCCTTTCCAGCCTCGCCCATCTCGGTGACGGTCAGGTTCTTGGTCTGCATTTCTCTGGTCCTCAAAACGCTCTGAGCGGTAGGCCGATCAGAGATCAAAATACGGCACGAAGCCGAGGGTGCAATTGGGGCGCATCGTATCGGCCATGATCCGCGCGTCCGCCGCCGCCACGATCTTGCCGTCGCGGGCGATGTGGCTGAGTTCGGATCGCGGCTCGCCGAAGCGCCCGTCGAAGATCACGTATTCATCGACGCCCGCCGCCGCCCCGGCCTCCAGCGTCGAGATGTTCTGCGCGTGCTTGGTCTCGGTGCGGGCGATCACGCGGGCGCGGGTTTCGGCGTTGCCCCAGTGCCCGCCTTCGACCTGGTTGGAAATGCGGTTGGCGAGCGCCTGGATGCCTTCGCCCTCGGCCACGCCTGCGGCCAGCGCATCGAAGATCGCCGCGCGGGTCTGCGCGTCGAGATCGACCAGCCCGGCGCGGGTGCCGCCGGTGGCGAGGATCTGGCGCATCACCGGATCGGGCAGCCCGGTGCCGAAGCCCGCTTCCTCCAGCGCGGCGGCGGTCTCGCGCGCGATCTGGACGTACTGCGCCTGGTAGCGGCTCGACAGGCCCTCTTCCCAGGCCTCGATGTTGAGCAGGTCGATGATCTGCTGGACGAGCGCGGGATCGGGCTCGGCCTTGGTCTCGAAGCCGGGGCCGGACTTGCCGGGATCGAAGCCGCGCGCCCTCAGAACGTCGCTCGCGATCCGGCCTGCGGTGTCGCCCCAGCTTTCGAACAGCGGGCGGAGCGCGGCGGCGAAGGCCTCACGCTGGCCGCTCTCGGCGCGGCGCAGCATCAGCGCGACCCGCTCGGCCCGCGCGATCGCCTCGGGGCTGGCATCGCGCGCGCCTGCGGGGAGCCAGTCCTCGGGGACGGTTTTGGTTCCCGCCTCTGGCAGCGCCTTGGCCGCAGCAGGCGCAGGCAGCGCCGGGTCAGCCTCGGGCGCGGGCAGGGCCAGTGCCTCGCGCGGCTTCCCAGCCTCTCCGAGCGGCACCTCGATCGTGGAGATCGGCCGCAGGTAGTACTTGTGGCTCTCGTCCGCGTCGCGCCCGGTTTCGATGAGGTAATCGTGGAGCGTGATCGCGCCCGCCTTCAGCTCGTTGAGCTTGCGTTCGATCTGGCGGTTCTCGTCCTCGGCCAGCGCCAGCACGTCATCGACGTTCCAGTAAAGCTCGAGGCTGCCGGTCTCGCCGCGCCGCCCGAAATCGGGGAGCAGGCTGCGCTGCAGCTCGTCCGCCAGCGCGCGGCCCAGCGGCAGCACGCCGTTGTGCCAGGCGAGCTTCCTCAGCTCCTCCATCGTCGCGCCGACCTTGGTCTGCTGCAGCCCCGCGCCGAACCCGACCACCGCCGCCGGGATGCCCACCGCCGCGCAGACGCGTTCCTCGGCCACGTCGCGCGCTTCGGAGAGGTTCATCTGCTGCGGGTTGAACCCGAACGAGGCGACCTCGGTGGGCGCGCCCATCACCATCGTCCCGCCGCGATTGTCGCCGCTGAAGTTCTCGCGGAACCACGCCTTCAGCGCCTCGACATCCTCGGGCGTGGAGATCGTGCTGCCTTTGGGGCTGATGATCGTGCCGGGCACGCCCATGTTCCGCAGCAGGCTCGCCACGAAGTTGGAACTTTCCATGTCGGCGAAGATTTCGCGGATCACGCCCTGCAGCGGCGAGAGGCCCAGCCGCATGTCGCGCGGGTTGAGGCCGAGGCGGAAATGCACCACGTCCTCGGGCGCGAGATACTGGCGGCCAAACCCGGTGCCCGGCGTGTATTCGTAATGCGACAGGAACTCGCTGCCGTCGTACCCGGCCTTGGGCGCGATCATCCAGTGCGGGACGTACCACAGCTCCACCGGCCTGCCCGAGGTGCTGCGCACCTTGATCCAGTAGGCGTTGCCCGCGATCAGCAGGCTGAGAATCGTCGCCGACCACAGCGCGATGTCGCCGTAAAACGCGTTCGGCGTGCGGATCAGCGCCAGCATTTCGTGATCGTCGAGATCTTCGCGCGATCCGTCGCGCTTGCGCTGGCGCAGGGCCAGCCGCGCTTCGGGCAGCGCGCGCTGCAGCCACATCACCGGGGCCATCACCACCGAGGCATCGAGCATGTCGCCGACCGCGCCGACGTAATCGAACCGCGTGCGCCCCAGCCGCTGGCCGAAGAACAGCGATTGCACCGGGTGCCACATCCGCGTGAGCGAGGTGGTGACGCGCGCGAGCGCCTTGGTGAGGAAGCTGGCGTTACTCATGCCAGCAGCTCCTTCAGCAGTTCGATCTGGCTGGCCGACAGGATCACTTCCTTTGCGCTGCCCGCGCTGCTCTGGCGCAGCACCAGCTTGCCCGGCTCCACCTTCGCCAGCGTGATGTTGGCGAACACGTTGTCACCCAGATTGTGCGTGCCAGTTTTCATGCCGGGATCCATCCTTCCTCGATCGGGCTGCGCTCGCCTGCGCCGATGCTGCTGGCGACGATCCGCCACGGCACCGCCCCGCCATCGCCCGCCGCGTGGACGGCGAGCGCCAGCGCCCAGAAGCGGTCGGCGTGGCCATCGGGCGTGCGTTCGGCGGTGAAGCGGATGTTGCCGCTGGCGGTCACCGCCTTGGTGACAGAGCGCAGATCGGCGCGGATCGCGCCCGAATACGGAATGCGCAGCCGCCGGTCCTCCATCAGCCCGCGGACCGGGTAGGCGAGCGCCTCCTTGCTCTTGGCAGTGAAGTTCACGCCCTCGATCCGGTACTCGCCGAACTTGCGCTTGGCATCGTCGACCCAGCCGATCCCCAGCCCGGTGTTGTCGATCGCGACCCGCTGGCAGCGTTCGAACCACGGCCAGATCACCTTTTCCTGATCGGGCTTGGTCATGTTCTGCAGCGTCTCGACGTGGCGCGTGTAGAACACATCGCCCAGCTTCTCGACCACCCACAGCACGGTGAGGTCTTTCTTGCGACCGATATCGACCCCGGCGAACAGCGTCCCGCCCTCGGGCGTCTGCCAGTCGACGCCTTGCGCGTACTCGCTGCGCGCGATCAGATCATATTCGAGGAACGCCGCGTCATCATCCGCCGGGCGGCACATGTATTCCTGCTGGAAGCTTTCCTCGTCCGCCGCGCCCGATTTGATGAAGTCGAAATACGCCGCCTCGTCCATCGCCTGGCGCTGATCCTCGGGCGGAAGCGATTGCTGCAGCTTCCACAAAAAGCCCTGGTCGAGCGCGTCCTGCAGCGTCACGGTGTGCAGGCTGATCCCTTTCGGGTTGCCCTGTTCGCGGATCTCGCGGACCAGCTGGTTGAAGAAATTGTTGCTGCCCCGGTGGGTGCTGATCAGCTCCATCGCGCCGCCCCAGGTGATCCCCGGATAGGCGATCGTCCACAGCTTGCGCGGATCGGGGTGGAGCGCGAATTCATCGAGGATGCGCCCGCCGCGCTTGCCCGCCTGCGCGTTGGGGTTGGAACTCATCGAGTTGATCCGCCGCGCGCTGGCGAAGCGCAGCACGTAGGCGGTCTGGCGGTCGCGCGGATCGAGCACCTGCTCGCCGAGGTCTTCGGCGGCGATCGACAGGTTGCCCGCCCAGAACTTGCAGTCTTCGAGGAACAGCTGCGCCTGGATATCATCGCGGCTGCTGACCCACTGATCGTGCCGCGCGGTGGCCAGCGCGGTGCGCGAGACAGCGGCGTAGGCGGTCGCCCAGCTGAGGCCGATCTGGCGCGATTTCTCGATCAGCTTCAACCGCGATTCGTCCGCGATCCACGCCGCCTGGTAGGGCAGGAAGATCGCGCCAGGGCTGGCCGGGATGCGCTTCGCGTTTCCCATCAAACCTGCCCCGTCAGCGCGCGGTTGATCTCAGCCATCGCTTCGGGGGAAACGCCCTTGCGCTTGCCGATCTCGCCCGCTTCCTTCGCCGCTTCGGCGAGGCGCTCCTGCACTTCCTTCTCCAGCCGCTCGCGGTACTCGGCGCTGATCTTCTGCGCGCTCACCGCGCTTTGCAGCGCACGCGAGAGCTGCATGATCCCGGCGGTCGAGACGTTGCCGCCTTCGAGGATTTCGAACGCCGCCACTTTCAGCATCTCGGCCACCGCGATCGTCACCTCGTCGGGCGCGCTCGCGTCCATCGTGCGGGCGAGCTCGCTGCCCATCCGCTGGATTTCATCCAGCCGGCGGAACTGGATCGACTTCCTCACCGCGTAGCGGCTCCACGCGCTCTTGCTGATCGGATCGAGGCCCAGATCGGCGAGCTTCTCGTTGAACTCGGTCAGGATCACCGCGCTGGGCAGCTTGCGTTCGCGCAGGGCCTCGTTCGCCCAGGCGATCGCCAGCTCGGCCTCGTCGGGCAGCCGGTCGATCGACGACAGGTGCCCCCGGCCCTCGCGGCGGTTGGCCTTGCGCGCCATCTCAGCCCAGCTCCGCCGGGCGCATCACGCCGTCGATGACGCTGCGCTCCTCCAGGTGATCGCGGCCCGGAGCCTCGATCCGCGCGAACAGCACCTCGTCGGCCTCGTGCAGGCTGACCGCGCCCAGTTCGGCGAGCTTGCGCATCTGCGTCCTGATCCAGTCGCGCGAGCGGCGGTAGCCGTAAATGTCGAGCACGCGCTTGACCAGCAGGTCGGACAGCCGCCCGTCGGCCTGCTCGGCCAGCGCGCGCAGGATCTTCAGGCGCACTTCGCGGGCGAGCGCTTCGGCCAGATCGGCGGTGAAGCTCACTTGCTCATCCCCTTCGGCACCACCACCGACATGATCAGCTGGATGCTGCGATCGATGTGATCGACCTTGGCCGCCGTCGCCGCGCTGGTCGCCGCGTGTTCGCCCTGCTTGTCGGACAGCGCGCGCTGGCGCGCCTCGATGTCGGGCAGCGATCCGGCCAGCTTGTCGATCGCCTTTTCCACGCGCCGGACATCGGCGGGGCTGGCGGTGTTCTTCTCGATCTCGCCCAGCCGCGTATCGAGCGAGCCGACCTTGGCGGTCAGCGCTGCGACCTTCTTCTCCAGCCCGCCGGTGCCGACCGGATTGCGCGCGCCGCCGCGCCAGATCGCCGCGCCGATCCCGATCACGATCACCGCGATGATCAGCAGTTCAATGATATTGCCCGAAGTCATTTCCCGTCCGGCCTTTCCTGCGGCCCTACCGCTTCGCTGCTTGAGGGCTTGATTGTGTCGGTCGCCAACGAGAAGGTGCGCCGCACGAAGTCCTTCACCTGATTTCCGAACAGCTCGAGCAGCGAGTAGCCCGAAAAGCCCAGCCCGATCGCCACCACGAAAGCGAACAACCAGCCGGGGCGGCTCTCGACGATCCACAGCTCGACGATCACCAGCATGATGAAGCTGACCAGCAGGCGCAGCTTCCAGCCCAGATCGGCCTCGGCGCGCACCGTGAACGGCCGCGCGGCGATGATCCCGATCGCGCCCAGCGCGCAGGTCACCACCGGCACCGGCAGGCCCGCCAGATCGATCAGGAACCGCTCGCCCAGCGGCAGCGCGGGCGCGGGCACCACTGCGCTGACCGCCAGCGCGGGCACCCAGCCGCCCAGGAATTGCTTGGCGCTGAGCGGCCAGGCGATCGGCGGGATCATCGCCGCGCCTCCGCCGCCGTCTGGCAGCCGACGCAGCGCTTGGCCGAAGGCAGCGCCGCGCGCCGCGCCTCCTCGATCCGTTCCCCGCAGGTGAGGCAGAATTCCTCGCCCAGCCCGGCAAGGTTGCTGCGCACGCGCGCCACCGCAGCTTCGCGCTGGCGCTCCTGCAGCGCCTCGTGCCGTTCGAGCCCGCGATCGATGTTGTCGTTCATTGGGCAGGCTCCGGGTTGAAGCGGACCGTCTGCTGCGCCTCGATCCAGTCGATCAGCGCATCGAGCTGCAGCGCCTGCTCGCTGGCGATCAGCGCGTCACTGGCGCTCAGCTCTCCGGCGGCAGGAAGTCGGTCTTCACCGGGCGCTGCATCAGCTCGGGCGGCGGGGCCGGAAAGTCCGGGCAGATCAGCCGCGTCGGCGTGGCCGGGATCGGTTCGGGCGGCGTCTCGCGCGCGCAGCCGCCCAGCGCGAGCGCGCAGGGCAGCCAGATCGCGGCGGTAGTTTGCGACACTCGCATCGGTGATGATCTCCTGTTCGCGGGCGACCCGCAGGGCGTTGGCCTCGGCGTCTTTTTGCGCCTGTCGTGAGGCTTCGAGGAAAGTGTTGACGGTGCCGAGATGCGCGGACCGCTCGGCAACGAGATCAAGGTTGACGCGCACGATTTTGCGGTCGCGTTCGGCGATCTCGTCGCGCAGGCCCGGCGCGGTCACCAGCGCCATCCACATGAACGCGGGAAGCACCGTGCCGACAACCGCGTTGCGCCAGTCCGCCAGCAGCCACTTAAGCGCCGCTGAGACGCCTCTCAGAAGCGCATCAAACGCGCCCGAGAACAGCAGCTTCAGCCCCAGCAACATCAGCCGATCCCCGGCGCGTTGCGGGCCAGTGCGGCGCGGACTTCATCCTTGATGTCGAGCGGGCGGGCGCTGCTCCAGTCAGGCTCGCCGTTCTTGCGGACGCGTTCGTAGAACATCACCACGCCGTCGCCGCTCCAACGCCCGTCGAAGAACAGATCGCGTTCGGCCTTGCGGCGGGCGATGATCTCGCGCGGGCGCGACCAGTTCATGAATTCGGTCCAGGCCTTGTCGCGGCGGCCGAGGAGGAAGCTCTGCACCCAGTCGGCTTGGCCGATCGCGCCGGTGTTCCAGTGGAAGGAAAGGGCGGCGGCGGTCTGCGCCTCGGTCAGCTCGCGGCCCCGGAACGCGGCGGTGACCTGCGGCAGGTATTTGGTGCGCAGCAGCCACTCGAACACTTCGACCGCGCGCTCGACGGTGGAGGGCGCGCCCCAGTAGCGCGCGACCTTGTGCCCGCTCGCGTCAGTGACGCCGAGGCCCCACGTCGGCTCGCCCGCGCTGCAGAGGTAGGTCTCCAGCACAAGGCCTTCGTGCTCGGCGATTTCGAGAACGGTCCGGGGGGTGAGAAGTGCGACGCTCATGGCGACGCTGGATGGGGGAATTCGGCGGGTCTCGCGCCCCGGACAGATGTCCGGGCCTAGCCGGTGAAGAGGTCGCCCTGGCGGGGATCGCCGATCCGCAGGCCTGCGCGCTTCAACGCGGCGCGGCGGCGGCGGATGGTGCGGATCGTGTAGCCGCAGGCGCGGGCGATGTCACGTTCGCTGCGCCCGGCGCGGATCATCGCATCGGCGCGCGCCTGCGCCTGCGCGATGAAGCCGGTGTCGGCCAGCGGGATTTCGATGCGGATCCCGCCGAAGCCGCCGGTGAAGTGATCGGCGATTCGCTGCGCGGCGTCCGATCCGACCAGCTGCACCAGCCAGTGATCGGCTTCGGGCCTGGGTGGAATGTAGACCCGCGTCCCGCCGACCGCGCCCGCCACGCTGCGCGCCGCCGCCTCACCCGCGATCAGGGCGATGTCGGACAGCGCATCGGGCAGCGGGGCGGCGGGCTGGGTCACTGGGCGGCGGGCTCCCACACCGGCTCGCCGGTTTCGGGCTGGCGGGCGAGCGGCAGCGGGTGGCCGCAGCCCGCGCACTCGGCGGCGGCGCGGCCGACGTGCCAGCTCTTGCCGCTGCACTGCGGACAGCGGTTGGTCTCGCCGGGCCAGTAGAGCAGCGGCGCGGCGCTGGTGAGGGCGGCGGGCGCGTTCATCCCGCCACCTCGTCAGGCTGACGGAGGTATTCGGCGATCACCTCGCGGTCGAATTCGTCGGCGGCGGGCGGGGCAGCTTTGCTGAAGCACTCAGCCCACCACGCTTTGCCCGGCCAGCCTGCGAGAACGAGACACAGGAAGCCCGGCAGATCGGCGTCGATCTCCGTCACAAGATAAGTCTTCCCGGCTCGCGGAACCTGCGTTTCGTCGAGGCCGGTTTCTACGCAAGCCCATTCATCGTCGTAGATGCACAGCGCCAGATCGCCCACTTGCCAGTTCTCGTTCATGCCGCACCTCCCGCCGCGCGCACCGCCGAAATCGCAGCCTCCGCCCGTGCGTCGTCGATCGCATCGAACAGCGCGTCATAATCGCCTTCGTCCGCAGCCTCGATGATCGCGCAGATGCAGGCCCGCAGGCGATCGGCCTCAGCGGCCAGCTCAATCTGTGTCATGCTCATGCCGCACCTCCCGCTGCGCGCAGTTTCTTGCCCAGCGCCTGGGCGAGGCTCTGGTAGGCTTCGGCGTCCATCGGGCCTGCCGCGCCGCATTCGATCCCGCACAGCCGCCACGCGGCAATGTCGATCGTCCAGTCGGCAGGCACCTCGCCCGCGCCCTTCAGCTTCCACAGGATGGCCTGGCACAGCCCTTCGTTGAGCGCGCGCACCGAAAGCGCCGCGCCGCCCGCATCGACCTGCGGCCAGCCGTGAGTGGTGGCCATCGCCTTCAGCGCCTCGATCAGTTTGTAGCCCTGGCGCTGATCGGCCCAGACCAGCCGCTCGCACTTGAGCTGGCGCTTCGCGAAGGCTTCGAGCGCCTGTTCGGAAGGGCTGCGCACCGCGCCGAGGTGGTGGAGGCTGATCCACAGCGCCCGCGCCTTCCTCGCCACCGGATGCTGCGCGGGGCGGGCAGCGGCGGCCGCGCCCTTGGCAGGCAGCGGCTTGAAGCCCTTGCCCTCGAACACGCGGATCACCCGCTCCAGCTCGGCGTCGGTGCAATCGGCGGCGCTGCTGCGCCCGGTCGCATCGAGCATGATCTGGCGGTAATCATCCTCGTCGAGCGCGAGCTGTTTCTTGGCGACGTGGATCTTGCCGAGCATCGCGTTGCGGCGCTGTTTGGACCGGTCGAACCGGGCAGGCTGCGCCGGAGCGGTGGAAGCAAGCGAAAGTCCCATCATGCGTCTCCCGTGATGGCGGCCAGCCCGATCGCGCAGATCGTCGCGAGGCACAGGGTGAGGGTGATCGCGACCGCTTCGACCCGGGCAGCGCCGGGGCCGTAGACCGCGTCGTAATCGCGCACGACGGTGCGGATAAGGATGAGGAGGTGGGTCATTCCCGATCCTCCTTCCAGTAGGCAAAGTTCACGTGCAGCTCGTCCACGAAGTTATCGAGCGCATCGCGCAGGGTGTCGGCCTCTGAGCTGAGCACATGAATTTCGCTGTCGTACCAGTCGTATCCGATCAGCTCGATCTGCTTGCGGATCACGGCGATGCGGCGCTTGGTCCGGGTGTGGGCCAGCTCCTCAAAGGCTTTGCGGCGGCTCACAGCGCCCTCGCGGAGTTTTGGCTCCACGCCTTCTTGAGGTGCTGGAGGCTCACCGGCGCGCCCTGCGCCACCGCCAGCATGTGCGCCACTTCGAGCGCGAAGGTCGCGCCCCGGATCGCGCCCGGCTTGTCCACGATCTCGCGCAGGAACGCGATCATCTTTTCGTCGGTCACCTGCCACGCCGCCGCCAGCGCCTCGGCATCGCCCGCCACCGCGCGCGGGCGCGGCAGCCTGAGGCCAATCCGGCTGAACAGCTGCGCGAACTCCGCCGCGCGCGCGACGCCATCGATTGACTGCTGGACCTTCTCGTTGCCCATCAGCACCATGCCGGCGCCGGTCGCATCGTAGATGCTGCGCAGCTCCTCCAGCGCCTTGATCGAAAGGTGCTGCGCCTCGTCCACGATCAGCACCGCGTGCTTGCGGCCCGCCAGCTTCTCGATGATCATCTCGGTCAGCGCGGCGGGGGAACCGATCACGTTCTTCTCACCCAGCGCCCGCAGCACCCGCTGCTGCATCGGCATGATCCCGCTGGTCGAGGGCGTCATCGTTGCCATGTAACTGGCGTGATTGTCGCGCAGGAAGTGCTTCGCCGTCTCGGTCTTGCCCAGGCCTGCGCCGGTGACGATCAGCACCAGCCGCCCGCGCTGCGCCCAGTGCAGGTAGTGGGTGATCGCGCTGCTCGTCGGCGTTTCGAAGTAGCCCGGCTTTTCCGGCAGATCGGCGACCAGGCTCTGCTGGGTCGCCTTGGTCTGGCGAAAAAGCGCGATCTGATCGGCATATTTGCGCCGGTTGCCGGTGTAACCGCCATCGGGCTTGAGCTGGCTGATGGTGCCTTCGGAAATCCCGGTTTCGCGCGCCAGCAGCGCCCAGCTCATCCCGGTTTCCTCCTTGTGCGCGTTCAGCCACGCGAACTGTTCGGAGACGAAGGCGCGCTCCGCCTCGCTCTCCTTCGCGCCGATCGCGTCGCTGAGGGTTTCCTGTGCTCGGGTAGCCATGTATTCGTTCTCCTGTTCCTTGCTTGGGACAGATGCGCGGGGGCGAGTGGAATTGGCCCCGCGCATCACTTCTTCACTCGACGATCCTGAGATTGACCTTGCCCAGGGCGGCGATGATGTCGGTCTCCGCCTCGCTCGGCGTAGGGGCGGGCTGGGGTTTCAGTGCGGCCGCGCCGACGCTGGCACGGTGGCGCACCGGCGCGATCACGCTGGGTTCGGGCAGATCGGGCAGATCGATGGCCACGCGCGTGGCGGCGACCTCCGCCGCATCGAGCGTGCGGTGCGCCTCCAGCGATTCCTTCGCCTTGCGGCGCGCGTTGCGGCGGCGCTTGGCCACTTCCTCGGCCCCGGCCTTGTCGAAAAAGCCGTGATCGGCGATCACCGGAGCCTCGGCGATGAAGCGCCCCTCACGGTCGTAGAGGTAGACCTCGCGGTGCAGATCGTCGGGATCGAAGCGCACCGTCACCCGCTCACCCAGCCGGTCGATGCACTGTTCGGCGTAATACCGGTTGCCGTAGAGCTTCACCTCGCCGGTGCGGCTGTCGAGCTTCTTCACTTCCGACGCGAGCAGCGCCATCCGCAGTTCGCCCGCGCTTGCCTGCCGGATCGGCGCGACGGCGTAGCTTTCGGCGAAGGTTTGGTCGCAGCTGCGGCCCGCGCAGGCCCCGGCCTGCCGCCCTTCACGCGCGTTGTAGAGCGTGATCCCGCGCGCGACGATCGCCTGCACCTCGTCCCAGCCGAGCACGCGGCTGTCGTAATTCGCGGGCTTATTGACCGGGCTGTTGCCGGTGTAGGCCCCGGCGCATTCCGGCCCGCGCCAGATGCGATCGCCGAATTCGCGGAACGCCCGCTCGATCGGCTTGGACTGGCCTGCGAAAGGCCGGGTGAAGCGCACTTCGATCTGCAGCGACACAAACAGCCCCGCAGGCTCATCATCGGCCACGGCATATCGATAGCGCGTCTCCGCCCCGGCGGAGAGCTGCTTGCCCGCGAAGGTGCGGCTGTTGTCCGACAGGTAGATCGCCGGGATGCCAAAATTGCGGAACACGTCGGCAAAGGCCAGCCGCGTCGCCAGCACGTTTTCGGACAGGTCCACCCGCCAACCGATGATCTTGCGGCTGAAGATGTCCTGCACCGCGATCACCACCGGGCGCACCTTTTCCCCGGTGCGCGGGTGGGCGACGAACACGTCGAGCTGGTGGCCATCGACATTGACCGCCTGCAGCGCGTGCATCGATGTCACGTCGCGGCGTTGATCGGGCACCGTGCGGATCAGCGCATCGGCCCCCTCGCGCGCCAGCCGCCGCACCGATGGCGGCACTTCCTTTTCGAACCGCCGCTGGAAGGTGCGAGCGTGCGGAATGGCGATGCCGCGCGCCTTCGCGGTCCGCTTCACCTCGTCATAACATGCCGCGAGCGGCGGCTTTTCGGGCCGGAGCGCATCGGACTTGTAGATTTCCCACAGATCGGGGTGGATTTCGGCCTCGGCCCCGCCGCCCTGACGGCGCGGGGCAAGCGCGGGGAGCCAGTTGCCGCGCGCAAGGCCCTCGACGCTGCGCAGCCAGTTCCACAAGGTCGATCGACCGACGCCCGACTGGTCGGACACCGCCGCCACCGCCGCGCTGCGGGTCGATCCCGCCTCGCACAGCAGCTCGATCGCGGTGACCGCCTCCAGCCGCCGCTGCGCTTCGGCCTTCACCTTGGCGCTTTGCCGGTCGAGCCAGTCCCAGGCGGTGGCCTGCGCGGACACCGCGACCGGATGCAGGCGGATGATCCCGCGCCGCGCCAGCTCGATCCGCGCCTCGCCCGGCAGCAGGCTGGCGTGGAATTCCACCCCGCCGCCCCGCGCGCCCTTGGTCTTGCGCACCAGCAGGCGATTGTCCGGGCCGAGCCGCGCGGCCCAGCGCTCCGCCGCCGCCCGGCGATTGATCGAACGCTTGTCTCCCGGCAGGCCGGGCAGGCCCAGCGCCTCCAGCTCGGCGGCGGTAAACCACGCGTCCGCTTCCAGCGGGATCATCTGCGCCGCGCGCCCCATCATTCGCCCCCTCTGCGGATTGTCGGCGCGGTGCGGCGCAGCATCCTGATTTTTTCTTCGAGCTGCCGCTTCTCCTGCTCGGCATTGCCCAGCTCGACGAGGTCGATCTCGGCCCCGGTCACCACCGCGCAGCCGCAGCTGCGCAGGTGCCGATCGAACAGATCGAAGCGCCCGGTGACGATGACGATCGCCATCAGCCGCGAAAACGGGACGCGGTGATCCTCGCGCGCGGGGCTGGAGTAGGCATCGAGCATCGCCTTGCTGATATCCTCGTCCAGCAGGCGGCTGACCTCGGCGGCGAGCAGGTAGCGGTCGCGCCCGTCCGAATTGAGCATTTCGCCGACGAGCACGTTGGTGCGGCGTTCAAAGCCCGCGAGCGCGGCCTCGCCCGCAGGCACGATCAGCGCCGCGAAATCGAAGCCGAGCTGGTCGGGGTGGGAGCGCGCTTTACCCATCGGCGTCGCATTTCTGGTGTAGCGGCTTGAATCGCGGCAGAACCGTCACGACGACGTTGCCTTCGAGCACAATTCTTTGCCCGCCACCGAGCCTGACGTAGCACGCGCCGAACTCAACCCCGGCGCGCACCGCCGGGCAATCGATCGCGCGGCGAATGTCGGCATCGGGCAAATCGGCGACCCGCTCCCGGTACCTGTCGACCGCGTGTGCGGTGATGCGGAGATCAGGCATTGCTGCCCTCGCGGAACGGAAAGTGGACGTGCTCGGGGAACTGGAACTCGCGCGCGGCCTTGCTGGGGTCAAACTCAGCGCCGTGACGAGCGAGGTAGGCGCGGACCTCCTGCCCCCACATCTTGCGGCCCCAGACCGTTCCCTGGTGCGCCTGCCAGCCCTTGCCCCACAGCGCCTTGCGCCGCTGCTGGAGCGTCGCGTCGGCGGGCAGGTCTCTGACCAGCTCGGCAATCCGGGCGCGGGCGGCAGCTCTCCAGACACTCATGCTGCGCCCCTGATTTTCGCCGAGAAACGCAGCTTCGCGTGCGAGCTGGTGATGTAGCCGCTGGCGCTGCAATTCACCTGAAGCCGCCAACCATCGGGATACTGTGCGACCACCCGGCGCAGCTTGCCCTGCGCGTCGTAGTAACCGGCAAGGCGCGGCGTGCCTTCGGGCTGAACCCGGAAGAACTCGCACAGTTCGCCGATCGCGCCGGGCGATGCCTCGAATTCGACCTTGGTAAGCGGGCCGAGGTTCATTGCGGCTTCCCTCCGACCCAGCGTCCGGACAGGTAAATCTCCGCGACGACTTCGTGCCCCGTGGCGCGGCTGTGGCGCGCGCCGCACGCAACAGCATTGCGGTCACCCCAGCGCTTGCCGCAGGTAAGGCATTCGGCGAGCCAGTGGACCTGACGCATCCCCTAATCCCTCATCATCCAGCGTGCATCGAACTGTTCGAAGCCGCTCTGTTGTCCCTCGCCCCGCAGGCTCAGCGGCGGCAGCGCCGATTCTCGCCCGCGCCGGGCCATCTTGGCCCGGTGTTCCTCGCGCGCGGCGACCGCCTTCATCCGCGCTTCGGCCTCGATCGGCGTGACGCCCAGCTCGATCGCGAGCTCCATCACCTTGCGGTGGTGCCGGTAGTATTCGGCCTTGCTGGCGAAGCGGGGCATCAGCGGTGTCCTCCTGCGGCCTGCAGGCGCTTGAGCAGCTCGCGCGAACCGAGCCGCAGCGCAGCGTCGCGGCTCCGGTCGTGAACCGGATCGCAATCGTACATGCGGCCCAGTCGCGCGGCCCTGCGCACCGAAATGCCAAGCTCTGCGGCGATCTCGGCGAAGGTCCGGCCTGCCTCGAACAGCTCGACCACCGCGCTCTCTCCCGGTGTCAGTCCCATCACGCGTCCTCCTGCCGGGCGAGCGCGCGAACCTGCTCTTCGAACGCGCGCCGCGCCTGTTGCCGCTGCGCTTCGTGTTGGTTGCGCAGCACTTCGATCCGCCGCGCCAGCGCCTGCGTGTTGGTGGAGGCGGGCAGCCGCTCGATCACGAAATCGCGGGCGATGCGGCGGTTGACGCGCGACCAGCTCCGGCGCGTGGGATCGAACGGAAATCCGGTCAGATGCCGATCGCGCACGAGGTAAATCTTGGCGACGAGGAACCGGTCGCCATCGCGGTAAAGCACGCGATCACCGGGAGAGAACGTCGTCATCCGGCCCCTCCCACGCGCACGAAATACAGCGGCTCGCCATCCGGCGCGCGCGGAATCGGGAGGGGCGCGATCACCTCGATCGCCCGCGCGCGGTTGGGCAGGCGGCGGATCGCGCCGCGCTCTTCCAGCCCGACAAGCATCTCCCGCGTGCTTTGCTTGCTGAGCGGCGAGTTGCCGATGCCGACCGCGATCTCGGCCACGCAGGGGCTGAAGCCCTTCGCCGCCTGAAAGCCGACGATAAAACGCAGCGCGTCCGCCTGCCGCTGGGTCAGCCCGATCATCGCCCCACCACCTTGGCGCTGCTGCGCAGAATTCCCGTCGGGGCGGCGACGCCCGGCCCCTCGATCAGCGCGCGGTCGCGCTCTCGCAGGATCGCGGCCACTTGCTTGAGCCGTCGGATTGCCGTCAGCCGGTCGAACCCGGTTTCGGCCATTTCGCGCGCGATCGCGGCTTCGCTGGGCAGGCCGCTCACTGCGCGAGCTCCCACAGCGTCAGCGCCCACCAGATCACGCCCGGCGCGCAGATCGCCAGCACCAGCCCGACGAGCGCCGCATCGATCAGCCGCGCCCACATCAGATCGTCACCTGCGCGGCGATCGCGCCGACCACCAGCCACACGGCCAGTCCCAGCACCAGCGCGAGCGCCAGCCTCACGTATCCCTTCATCACAGCACCTCCTCAAGCGAGCGAATTTCCGAATTGCGGTGGAGCGGGGGCAGCCAGATCGTGCGCGTTTGGCCGCGCGGCGTGGGCCGCTTCACGTCCCACACGATCCAGCAGTAATCGGTCATCCCGCCGCTGAAGGCCCGCTTGCCCATCGCCGCGATCCTGTCGCCCGGCGGCATCGAGGGGCGCTGGCACAGGTGCAGCACCGCCTGCGGCGGATGATCGGTGAACAGCTGGTAGCGCGCTTGGCTGGCGAGCCACTTGCTCGGCATCAGGATGCAGACCCGGCGCGAGCTGAGCGTGAGAGCGTGCCGCGCAAACGCCTCGGCGATGCCCTTGACGTAGCTGTAGGGCGGGTTGCAGACGATGCTGCACGGGGCAGGCGCGACGGTCTGTTCGAGGAAGTCGCCCGAGCTCAACTTTGGCTGCGCCAACCCCTCGAAATCATCGGGGAAACTTGACCAGGCGAAGTTGTCGACGAGATCGCTGCCAAACGTCTGGAGGCCCAGCTCCCACGCCGCCTGCATCGTGTTCCCGAGGCCGCAGCACGGATCCCAGATCGCAAGACCCTCGGCTTTCTCCAGCGCGAATTCATCCAGCACCAGCGCCAGCTGACGCGCACACCAGATTTCATCGACGTACCAGTCGAGCGGGTGCCGCTTGGAGTGCCGCCCGGAGGAAATCTCGCCCCTCATTGCCCCAGCTCCTCGTTGATCATGTCGCGCACGCGGCGCTTCATGTCGGGGGTGAGCATTCCAACCAGCTTGGGGAGGAATTGGCGCTGATGCGTGGCATCGAGCCGCTTCCAGTTGCTGTGGACGGCATCGAAGTGCTTCTGGTGCGCCACCGGCGTCGCCAATGGCGTCGTAGCACCCACCCCCGCCGCGATCTTCGCATCCTCGACCCCGATTTCGGGATTGGCGAGCAGCGCGTCTATCACCTTGCGGCGGACGCCCTCGTCTTTGAGCCGGGTCAGCTCCTTCAGCTGGCTGCCGTTCTCCCCCACCACCGGATGCTTGGCGAGCGCTTCGGCCAGGTCAGGAAACGGCTCGATCACGAGGCGATAAAGCGCCAGATCGCGATGAATCGTGCGCCGCGACATATCGAGCGCTTCGCCGACTGATTCCTCCCAGCTGTATGCTTGTGCCATCTTGGCATAAGCATCCTCGGTCTCGTCTCTGAGAGCCGCCTCAGCGGTCTCTTCGAAGTGTTTCACGCGGTCCCAGCGTGCCTTCGCGCCCCGCTGATACTGATCCAGATCGCCATGCGCCCGCGCAATCCGCTCCTGCGCGGCGGTCACCAGCGCAGCGGTGAACTTCGCCCGCTCGATTGGCCCCAGCGGGCGGCGGTGCAGGTTCTCCGAGGCCTCCAGATCGGCGAGGTCTTCGGGCTTCCCCTTCACCTCGATCGCGAATACCGTGATGCTTTCGTAGGTCGCCCCCATCAGCCGGTGCATCCCGGTGACCAGCCGCCACGGCGTCTTGCCCTCTGCGACGCAGGCCTCGACCGTCTTGCTCGGCAGATTGCGGGCCACCTTGATGGGATCGCGCTGGCCGTCGACCGCCATCAGGCGCCCTAGCGCCGCTGCCTTGTCCTCGTGCAGGAACCCGATCCGCTCGGGGATCGTGATATCGGTCGGCGAAAGCTCAAGCAGCTGCGCGCTGGCGAGCAACGGTTCGCGAGCGCTCATTTCGCGCCATCCTTTACGGCGAATTCGCCGCACCACTGGTGGGCGTCGGTTATGGCTAGCCCGCTCGAACTCGGCGGAAAGCGGCGGCAGACGCCCGCCAGAAGGCTGAAGCGTGTTTGGTCGAAAAACGGATCGAAGAACCTGCAGTCAGCGCAGGTGCCCGTCGCAGGAGCGTTCATTTCGCGCCCCCACATAGACGGTGCGCCTGATCGGCATCGCGGTTAGCTTGCTCGTCACCCGCACAGGAGAACAGCCCATGCCGAACGCCGATCTCGATCCGATCCAGCAGCTGCGCGATCAGCTCTACGCCCTCCAGCAGCTCGTCCTCGCGCACTGCGTCGCTTTTGCGGCGGTCGATCGCAGCGCCACTGACACCGCCCTGCTCATCGCCGCCGGGCAGGCCGATCAGCTCCTCGCCGGGGGTCGCCCCGTGGCGGCGCAGCGGCTCGCGCTCCTCTGTCAGGAGGTCCAGCAGTGCCTCGATTGAGGCCCGCGCCTCCGCCACCGCACCCTTCACCGCGATGCGCCGGATCAACGGACGGATCACCGCCCGGTCCGCAAAGCCGATATCGGCCAGCGCCAGCCCACTCACGCCGCCACCGCCTTTGCAGGCGCGCTGAACTCATTGCGAGCTTCGGCCTCAATCTCGCGCAGCGCATTCTCGACCTTGTCGAGGGTGCTGAGCGTGATGCTCGTCGGCTCTGGATTGCGCGGCGTTCTCTTCCACCGCGCCACGGTGGAAGGAGCCACACCCGCCCTCAGGCAGACGGCGCGAACCGAAGAATACGCCCGCCGGGCGCGATTCTCGATGTCTCGAACGGTCGATTGCTGGTCCATAGGTTGATAGCATTATTAGCAATCACGCTAACCCGCAATAGCAGGAATGCAATTTTTGTTGCTATCGGGGATTTGGTAGCGCGGCGTCATGGAGGGGCTTGATCAGGATGCTGCGCTCGTGCGCGAGCTCGTGCGCTTTACAGGCCGGACCTCGGCTGAGGTGGCGAGGGCAGCGGGCCTTGCTGCCTCTACGATCAACCGTCACGTCAATGGCACCGCCGAAACCCGGCTAAGCTTCAGCACTGTCGAAAAGCTGCGCGCGGCCTATCCCCAGTTCCCCGGTTGGCAGAAGGCTGGAACCAACGAAACACGCCTCCCGTACCGCCCTCAAGAGCCGGTGCCGCTCTTCGGTTCGTCGCAACCGGATCACGTCCCGGTCCGCGAGATCGACCTCAGCTACGGCATGGGCGCGACCTACCTTGATGTCCCTGTAACCGAGGAAGTCCACCACTTCCCCCGCGCCTGGCTGCGCCGCTACACCCGCTCCGCGCCCGACAAGCTGTTCTTCGCCCAGGGCATCGGCGACAGCATGGAACCGACCCTCCACGACAGCGATCTGCTCCTGATCGACACCGATCAGCGCCAGCTCACCAGCGCCGACCGCATCTGGGTGCTGACCTACGCCGATTGCGGCATGATCAAGCGCCTCCGCCCTGTTCCCGGCGGCGGCATTGAGGTATTGTCAGACAAGAAAGAAGTCGCCCCTTTCACCGCCTATGACGGCGAGATCGAAATCATCGGTCGCGTCGTCGCAGTCCAGAGGAAGCTTTAGTATGGCAGCCAAGCCCACCCTGATCGCCGCAGGCATCGCGGGCGCGCTGACGCTCGGCACCGGCGGCTACTTCGCCAACGAATGGCGCGTCTGCTCCGGGCTTGAAGGCGACTTCCTTGATCGTGTGCAGACCATCCGCAACACCGCCCATCTCAACGCTTTGACCGCCACACTAGGTGCGCCCGTTGATGCAACCCTTCAGCGGAGGGCTGAAGACGGCAATCTCAAGCTTATGCAGATGGAGCTGCAAGCCGTTTATGAGCGCTGCGGAACGGACGCAGGGGAAGCCGCATCCCTCAAGGGGAACAACATTCTCTTTGCTATTTGATGGCCAGCCTTATCATCCATCGCCCTATGCCGGAGCGCTTCGGAGCCCACCTGCGGGAGGCCGTCGAGGCGCTTGGATACTATCGGAACGAGGCGCTTGACCAGCTACTCGCCATGTATCGCGAACGGTGGCCAAAGGGCCTCTCTTCGACCATCTTGCGGACCAGCGAAATTGAGCCGCTACTGAGCGAAAAGGGATTGGCCGATCCCCGCCACGCGCAGAAGGCAACCTTGCTCCGTGCGGAATTCAACCTTCGCCGCGAGGAGTTCGATAGCAACCACCCTGATGGCGCAAGCGGCCTGACGTTCTGGGCGAGGGCGCAGTGGATTTGCGACGCAGCCCGTCAGCTTGACCAGTCGGAAATCCCTTTGGCTCAAAAATGGCCCCTACCGCTGCCTAATTGCCATCAAGAATGGTGCCCATGCAGATGGACTTGGTCATTTAATCTCGACTGAAATTCCTGCCCAGTTCCCCCAGCGCCAGAGAGCACAATTGAGTGCCCTAGAACGGCAGTTTTCTGCGTTTTTCGCGGTGAATTCGGGCCTTGCCGGCCACTGTCCCGGTTATGTCCCAGTTCGCCGCGCCTTCAGACCCGCCTGAGAGGCATCTCAGAGCCTCATTATCGGCCCATAAACCGCAGTTTTCTGGGCCTCAGAAGCCCGATCCATCACAACGGTCCACTCCAGCCGATCTTGTCAGTCCATTGTCTAAATGGCCCCTGACTCTAGACACAGAAACCGAGCGCCGTTTTTTGAGCCCCACAAGGCCAACGCCGCAGAAAACCGCCACTTTCCGACCGCGAAAGACCGGCCAATCCCGCCAAATCCCGCTCAACGGCACTCCAGAACCTCTTGTCATCTAACACTTGCACGTGCGAGGCCTTTCGGCCTCGACCCCTCCCCCAACCCCTCCCACAAGGGGAGGGGAGTTTTGGGTTAGTGATCCGGCGTGGCCGAATCCTTCGCCTCACCCCCGAAAATCGCCACCTCGTTCATGCCCTCACTGGTCGCGCGCCCGCGATACATGCCGGTGGTGTTGAAGCTGAAGATCGCATCGCCCTCGGGCGTGACGAGGATTACCCCACCATCGCCGCCGAGTTCGGCGACTTCGGCCATGACCGCGTCGGCCCGATCTTGCGCGAAGACTTCAAGGCCAGGATAATCTGGGGGCGGAATGTCAAACGATAGGCGCCTCTGAATATCTAACCGCAAACGCGTGCAGATCTCATGCGCCACGCCGACCCGGATGAAGTACTCCCCCCATCCCGTCGCCGACACCGCACAGCTCCGATTATCCGCATAAGTCCCCGCCCCGATCATCGGCGCGTCACCCACGCGGCCCCAGCGCTTGCCGGTCATGCCGCCGGTCGAGGTGCCTGCCGCCATGTTGCCCCGCTGGTCCAATGCCACCGCGCCCACGGTGCCGAACTTCAAGTCGACGTCCAAAGCCGACAGCTTCCGTGCCTTCAGCCGCTCCAGCGCCTCGCGCCGCGCGGGGGTGGCGAAGTATTCAGGCGGGGTGACGGCAAAGCCCTTCTCCACCGCAAAGGCCTCCGCGCCCTTGCCGGTCAGGAACACGTGCTCGCTCTGCGTGCGCACCGTGTCGGCGAGGAGGATCGGGTTCTTGACCGTGGTCACCCCCGCCACCGCCCCGGCGCTGCGGTCGCGCCCGTCCATGATCGAGGCGTCGAGCTCGTTCACCCCGTCCCAGGTGAACACCGCGCCCTTGCCGGCGTTGAACAGCGGGTTGTCTTCCAGCAGAATGATCGCGGCCTTGATCGCATCCATCGCGCTGCCGCCATCGGCGAGCACCTTCGAGCCCGCATCGAGCGCCGCCTGCAAGCCCGCCTCGTAAGCCGCGCGCTTTTCTGGCGTCATGTCCTTGGGATCGAGCGTCCCCGCCCCGCCGTGGATCGCCAGCGACCACTTGGGCGCGGGCGGCGCGTCTTCGGCAAGGACGGGCTGGGACATCAGGGCGAGAGCGATAGCTGCGATCAGTTTCTTCATGGCCGCAAGGTGTAACGCGCCCCTGCGGCTTTCGCCAGCTTAACAGCGCACGTCATCCCCGCTAGGGCTTTGCGCATGATCTATCGCCCTGCCACCCTTTCCGATGCCCCCGCTCTTGCCACACTGGGCGCCGAGACCTTTATCGCCGCCTTCGCGCACCTCTACACCCCCGAAGACCTCGCCGCGTTTCTCGCGCAGGTGCACACGCCGCAAGCGGTCGCCGAGGAAATCGCGGGCGAGGAATGCACCCATTGCCTTGTCGAACAAGACAGGCAGCTCGTCGCCTTCTGCAAGCTGCGTTACCCGAGCAACTACCGCCACCATTCCGCCGCACGCGACCCGCTCGAACTTGGCCAGCTCTACGCGCTGCCGCAGCACACCGGCGCAGGCATCGGCGCAAAGCTGATGGACTGGGCGCTTGGCCAGGCCCAAGCAGGCGGTCACGATGCGGTCTTGTTGTCGGTCTATTCGGAGAACTTCGGCGCGCAGCGGTTCTACCAGCGCTATGGCTTTGCCAAGATCGCCGACATCACCTTCCAGGTGGGCGAACAGCTCGACCCGGAATTCCTCTACGAACTACGGCTGGGAGACAGCGCATGAGCACCTTCGGAAAAGACAGCACGGCGGACGAAGTGCTGGCGGGCAAGGACCTGTCGGGCCGCACGGTGTTCATCACCGGGGCGAATTCGGGGCTGGGGCAGGAAACCGCGCGCGCGATGGCGGCGCGCGGCGCGCATGTGATCATGGCCGGCCGCGATCAGGGCAAGCTGGATGAGGCCGTCGCCGCGATCCATGCCGCGCACCCCAAGGCGCAGCTCGATACAATTACCGTCGACCTCGGATCGCTCGAAAGCATCCGCGCGTCGACCTCGCGCGCCCGGCAGCGGTTTGCCAAGATCGACCTGCTCATCAACAACGCGGGCGTGATGGCGACCCCCTTCACGCACACCCATGACGGGTTCGAAATGCAGCTGGGCACCAATCACTTGGGCCACTTCGCGCTCACCGCCGAGCTCATGCCACTGATTGAACGCGGGCACTTGAAGCGCATCGTCAACCTGTCGAGCCGCGGGCATCACTTTGCTCCGGTCGATTTTGACGACCTGAACTTCGAGACCCGCGCCTATGATCCGTGGGTCAGCTACGGCCAGTCCAAAACCGCGAACATTCTGTTTACGGTTGGCCTCGAAGAACGCTTCGCGGTGCTGGGCATTCATGCCTATGCGGTGCATCCGGGCGGGATCCAAACCAATCTCGGTCGCCACATGACCCCGGAAATGACCGAGGCGCTGATGGCACGGATCACGGCCCGTGGCGAAGACTTCTCGTGGAAAACCATCCCGCAGGGCGCTGCGACAAGCTGCTGGGCGGCGACCGCAGACGCGCTCGAAGGCCACGGCGGGCTCTATTGCGAGGATTGCCACGTCGCCGAGGTGAGCGACGAGTCTGCGACGGACGGCGTACGCTCCTATGCGATCAACCCCAGCTATGCCGACCGGTTGTGGAAGGTCAGCGAGGAGATGACGGGGGCGAAGTTCCCGAGCTAGCTGGCGAGGAAGTCGCGCAAAAGCGCGAACACGTCCTTCGCCTCGCGGGTCGGGGTGATGGCCATGAATACGTGCGGCGCGGCTTCGTACTCATACAGTTTCGCGTCCACTCCGGAGGCGAGCAGCTTGGCCACAAACGTCCGCGAATCGACGATGAACAGATCGTGCCGCCCGGTCCAGATGCGCGTCGTCGGGAGTTGCGCGAGGTCTGCGGCAGGGGCATAAAGCGGGCTGACTTCGGCGCTGGCGATATTGCGTCCGGCCGCGACCAGCGCCCCGCAGGCGCGCAGCGTGCCGATCTTGAGCATGACGTCATGCGGCTCCACCGCGGCAATCGCCGGGTCGGCAAGGCCCAGATCGAGCCACGGTGCGAACAGGGCGAGCTTGCCCGGCATTGGGCCTCCCCGTCGTGCCAGCCGCAGGGCCAGCGCCAGCGCCATGTGCCCGCCCGCGCTATCGCCATTGAGGATGATCCGCGCCGGATCGTGCGCCGCCGCCAGTTGGGCAAAGGCCGCATCGGCGAGGTCATCCTGCGCGCTGTATGGCGCTTCGGGCACCACCGGATAGAGCGGCACGGTAACGCTGATCCCGCAAGCCTCGATCATCGCGGCGACCAGCGGCCAATGCTCCTTGAACATCGGGCGCACGAACCCGCCTCCGTGGAAATAGAGCATGTGCCATTCGCCGGGGCCAGTCCGGGGGTGAAGCGTTACCACCATGTGCCCCAAGACCTGCCGCTCTTCGATCGCAAAGCGGCGGCGGAAGGCTTCGGGCATCGCCGCATCGCGGGGCACAGCGCGACCGGCCATGACCTGCGCAAAGCCATCGGCATCCGGCGGAAACACCGGCGGGCGACGCGCCACCAGCCACTTGATCGCGCGCATCAGCAGGCTCGGCGCGGGGCTGCGCAACTGGATCGCGGTTTCGGTCAGCATGGTCTCTCCTCGTGCGCCGCAGACTGGAGTTCTGCGCTGGCAAGTCAAGCGTGTTGCAGACAAGCGCCGCCGCCAATTTTCGGGCAAGGTGTAACCTGGCGCGCGGACGGTGCGTAACCGCTGGGCAAGAGCGCCCGTTACTGGCGATATGGATGGTGCGACAGGTTTGAATGCTGGCTGACGAGCCCACCTTTGCCCGGCTGATGGCGGCGATGCAGCGCGGTGACCGCGCGGCGGCCAATGTGCTGCTGACCGAGGCGGGGATGTGGCTCGAACGTTATTTCCGCAGGCGCGTGCCGCCGCAACAGATCGACGATCTGGTGCAGGAGGTGCTGATCGCGCTCCACACCAAGCGCGCGACGTGGGATCCGGCGCGGCCGTTCCTGCCATGGCTCGCGGCAATCGCGCGCTATCGCTGGGTCGATCACCTGCGCCGCATCTATCGCAACGCCAGCAACGAGTTGGGCGAGGACAGCGGTGCGGTGGACAGCGAGGAGGAGGTCGTGCTCGCGCGCGTCAGCCTCGAGCGGCTGTTCGCACACCTGCCCGCGCGGCAGGCCGAGGTGATCGAACTGGTCAAGATCGAAGGGTTGTCGGTCGAGGAAGCCGCCGCCCGCAGCGGCCAGAGCGAAAGCCTGGTCAAAGTCAACATCCATCGCGGCCTCAAGAAGCTCGCCGCGCTGGTCGAGAAAGCAGAATAGCATGAACCATCCCGCCGCCCGCGCCGATCTGATCGCCGCCCTGTCCGATGAACTGTCCCCCGTGCGCCCCGTGCGACCGGGCGACGGCGCAGCGTTGATCATTGCCGCGACACTCGCCGCCGCCATTGGGGCGAGCTTGCTTTTCTCCTTCTGGCGCGGGATCGTCAGCGGCGATGCCTCGCCGTTCTTCTGGATCACCAACGGCCTGCTGCTGCTGACCGGTGCGGCAAGCACCGGGGCGCTGGTGGCGGGCGCGCTGCCGCGGGTCGGCGCACGGCCCAATGCGCCCGTATGGGCCGCCGCTATGCTCGGGGTGCTGCCGCTCGCTGCCTTGCTGCAAGTGCTCCGCAGCCCCCCGGGTCATATGCATGGCGATGCGCTGTTCGCTGAGGCGGGGTTGCATTGCCTGTCCTGGTCGCTCGTCGCTGGGCTGGCGGTAGGCGCTGCTGCGGTGCTGTTCCTGCGGCGCGGCGCACCGGTCGCACTGGCGCGGCAGGGGTGGCTGACGGGGTTGGCCGCAGGCGCACTCGGCACGCTGGCCTATGGCGTTACTTGTCCGCTCGACGGGATCGCGCATTTGGGGCTTTGGCATGTGTTGCCCATCCCAATCGCGGCGCTGGCCGGGCGGATCGTGGTGCCGCCCCTGATCCGCTGGTGAGCCGCCCGCGCGCGGGTCATTGCCCCGTCACGCTTGCGGGGTTATAGGCACGCCCATGTCTTCCATCCGTCCGTGGCGCACGATCGAACGGCGCAAATGTCGCCAGATCATGGTGGGGAATGTCCCCGTTGGCGGTGATGCGCCGATCACCGTGCAGACCATGACCAACACGCCCACGGAGGACGTCAGGGCGACGCTCGACCAGATCCGCCGCTGCGAGGAGGTGGGGGCGGACATCATCCGCGTGTCCTGCCCGACGGAAGAATCGACCCGCGATTTCAAGACAATCACCCGCGCCGCGCGGATCCCGATCGTCGCCGACATCCACTTCCACTACAAGCGCGCGCTGGAAGCGGCGGATGCGGGCGCGGCGTGCCTGCGCATCAATCCCGGCAATATCGGCTCGGCCGACCGCGTCGCAGAAGTGGTGCGCGCGGCCAAGGCCAATGGCTGCGCGATCCGCATCGGCGTGAACGCGGGGAGCCTCGAGAAAGACCTGCTCGAAAAGTATGGCGAGCCCTGCCCCGAGGCGCTGATCGAAAGCGCGCTCGACCATATCAAGCTGCTGCAGGACCACGATTTCCACGAATTCAAGGTCGCGGTGAAGGCCTCCGACGTGTTCCTCGCCGTGGCGGCCTATCACGGGCTTGCCGAAACTGTCGATTGCCCGCTGCACCTCGGCATCACCGAGGCGGGCGGGCTGATCGGCGGCACGGTGAAGTCCTCGATCGGCATGGGCAGCCTGCTATGGGCCGGGATCGGCGACACGATCCGCGTCAGCCTCTCCGCCGAGCCGGAGCAGGAGATCAAGGTCGGTTTCGAGATGCTCAAGGCCCTCGGCCTGCGCACCCGCGGCGTGCGCATCGTCTCGTGCCCCTCCTGCTCGCGGCAGGGCTTCGACGTGATCCGCACGGTCGAAGCGCTGGAAGCGCGGCTCGAACACATCAAGACCCCGATGAGCCTCTCGATCTTGGGCTGCGTGGTCAACGGCCCGGGCGAAGCGCGCGAGACCGATGTCGGCCTCACCGGCGGCGGCGCAGGCAAGCACATGGTCTATCTGCGCGGCGTAACCGATCACACCGTGCAGAACGAGGACATGCTCGATCACATCGTCCGGCTGGTCGAAGCCAAGGCCGCGGAGATCGAGGCGGGCGAGGCGGTGGCGTTTGATCCGCATGCCCTTCCGGCGGAAGCTGCGGAATAGCGCATTCTCTTGCGCGTCAGCGTGGGTCATTCTATATTCGTGCCAACGCGTATAGAACGGAGTGACGCGCATGGCGCTCAGCATCAAGGATGAGGAAACCGATGCCTTGGTCAGGAAACTGGCTGAGCGTCGCAAGCTTTCCATGACGCAGGCGATCAAGCTCGCGGTCAGCAATGAACTCAAGCTCATCGAACGCACCGACAAAGCGGACGTTGACGCCCGGATCAAGGCGGTGCGCGAGATCCAGCGCCGAACGCGCGCGTTGCCCGAACTGATGACCGCCGCTGAGGTTGAAGCCGACATGTACGACGAGGACGGGCTGCCGCGTTGATTGTCGTTGATACATCCGCGCTGGTCGCGATCCAGCAGGGCGAACCTGAAGCGGATCAATTCCTCGATATTCTGAGAGGCGAACAAGCCTGTGTCAGCAGCCCCAGCCTGTTCGAATACACGCTCGTCATGATGCGGCGGCAGGGTGGGGAGGCCGGGCGTTTGGCGATGGAACTGGTTCATACGCTCGACATCGCTGTACGGGACTGGACGCACGAGCACGCACAGCTTGCCGCCGAGGCGCACATCCGGTTCGGACGAGGACGACATCCCGCTCAGCTCAACTATGGCGACTGCATGGCCTATGCGCTGGCCAAGGCGTTGGACGCGCCGCTGCTCTACAAGGGCGATGATTTCCGCAACACCGATATCCTGTCCGCCCTTCCCTCCGCATAGCGGCGCATGGCCGAAGCCCTCCTCCTCGCGCTCGCGCTGGCGATGGATGCGTTTGCGGTGGCGCTTACGCAGGGCGCGCGGTTTCGGCCTCGGTTGGCGGCGGGCCTTGCCATCGCGCTCACCTTCGGGGTGTTTCAGGCGGTGATGCCGCTGATCGGTTGGGCGGTCGGTGCACTCGCCCTCGCCTATGTCGCGGCGGTCGATCACTGGATCGCATTTGGCCTCCTCGCCTTTCTCGGTGCGCGGATGCTGGGCGGTCATGTCGGCGAGGATGAGGCGGCACGTGCGCTGACAGGCAAGGCGCTGCTGCTGGCAGGCATCGCGACCAGCGTCGACGCGCTCGCCGCCGGGATCACCCTGCCGACGCTCGCGGTCGAACCGCTCACCGCCGCCGCGCTGATCGGGCTCGTCACCTTGGCCCTCAGCGGCGCAGGCGTATGGCTGGGACGCGTCGCGGGCGACCGTTTCGGCACGTGGGCCGAGCGCGCCGGGGGCGTCATCCTGATCGGCCTCGGGGTGAAGATCCTCGCCGAGCACTCCGGCTTCCTGTGAAGCTGTCCTACACCCCGTGAAGCTGGCATGGTGCCGCGCATGACCGCTCTGATCCGCCCTGTCCTGCCTGCCTTGTCACTCTTCCGGGAAGGGCCGGTTTTTGGTTCTTGGACAGTGTCTCATGTGTCTCACCATTCAGGATGGGAGCTACAAAGCTGAATGCTGCACGTCGTCCACCATGCCGACTACATCGCGCCGCAGCCGACGCGCGGAAGCTTCCGATTCGACAAGTACTGGCTGGTGATGGAGGAACTGCGGGCTTCTGGTGCCGCGATCACCGAACACGCGCCGGAGCCCTGCCCGCGCGCATGGCTCGAAGCGGTGCATTGCCCGACATACGTGGACGAGGTGTTCCGCTGCGAGGTGCCGCGCGACAAGGAACGCCGCATCGGCTTTCCGGTGACAGAGCGCATCCGCGACCGCGTGCGCCACACCAGCGGCGGCACCTGGCTCGCCGCGCAGCTTGCCCTCGAACACGGCTACGCCGCCAACTCCGCGGCCGGAAGCCACCATGCGCTGCACGATAGGGGTGCGGGGTACTGCGTGTTCAACGACCTCGCGGTCACCGCCAACCGGCTGATCGCGGAAAGGCACGCACGGCGGGTGCTGATCGTCGATCTGGACGTGCATCAGGGCGATGGCACCGCCAGCCTCACCGCCGGGCGCGCGGACATCTTCACCCTCTCGCTCCACGCCGAGAAGAACTTCCCCATAAGGAAGGCGCGCTCCAGCCGCGATGTCGCGCTGGCCGACGGCACCGACGATGATGGCTACATGGCGGCGCTCACCTGCCATCTGCCCGAAGTGCTCGGTGACTTCGCCCCCGATATCGTGCTCTATCAGGCAGGCGTCGATCCGCACCGCGACGACAAGCTCGGGCGACTAGCCTTGAGCGATGCCGGGCTGGAGGCGCGTGACCGCTTCGTCATCAGTGAAGCGCGCCGCCGGGGCCTCCCCGTCGCCTCGGCACTGGGCGGCGGCTATGGTGACGATCAGCGCGCCGTCGCCGCGCGCCACGCCCGCTCGATGCTGGCGATGGCCGACGAGAATGCGCGCATCGCCGCGCGATTGCTGCTACAGGCAATGGCCAGCGAGGGGGAAACACCATGACAGCCACCGATTACCTGATCGTCGGCGCGGGCGCGGTCGGCATGGCCTTTGCCGACACCCTGCTCGATGAAGACCCGGATTGCCACATCACCATCGTCGATCGCCACGCGCGGCCGGGCGGGCACTGGAACGACGCCTACTCCTTCGTCGCGCTGCATCAGCCGAGCGCGACCTACGGGGTCAACTCTCTCGAATTGTGCACCGACCGGGTCGATACCGAGGGGCACAATGCCGGGATGTACCCGCTCGCCCGCCACGCCGAGATCCTTGCCTATTACGACAAGGTGATGCGCGAGACGTTCCTGACCAGCGGGCGGGTGACCTATCTCCCGCTGACCGACTACGTCGGCGGCGGCGAAGGCACCCACCACCTGCGCGGCATCCTTTCGGGTGAGGAAAGTAGCGTCACGGTGCGGCGCAAGCTGGTCGATGCGACGTGGTTCCAGACCTCGGTGCCTGCCACCCACAAACCCGCTTTCGCGGTCGCACCCGGCACCCGCCGCGCGATTCCGGGCGATCTGCCGGGGCTGTGGCTGGAAGCCGCCAATCCGCCTGCGCACTTCGTGATCCTCGGCGGAGGCAAAACCGCGATGGATACCGCGGTGTGGCTGCTCGAGGCCGGGGTTGCTCCGGAACGGATCGAGTGGGTGCGCCCGCGCGATAGCTGGATGTTCAACCGCAAGCTGCTGCAACCCGCGCATGTTGCGCTCGAAAAGCTGGTCGAGTTCCAGCTCGCGCTGGTCGAAACCGCCGCCGCATCCGCAAGCGGCCGAGAGATGTGCCGGAAGCTCGAAGATCGCGGCGTGATGCTGCGGATCGACCCGGCGGTGGAGCCATCGATGTTCCACTTCGCGGTCATCTCCGAAGGCGAGATCGCGCTGCTGCAGCGGATCACCCGCGTGCATCGCCAGGGCCGGGTCACCGCCATCGAGCCCGATGCGATGCTGTTCGGCGATAGCCGCGTCGCGGTGCCGCCGGGGACGCTGTTCGTCGACTGCACCGCCACCGCCGTGCCCTTCACCGCGCGCGAGAAGGCCCGCCCGTTCTTCGATGGCGACACCATCACGCTGCAACTGGTGCAGAGCCCATTTGTGCCCTACAGCGCCGCCGTCGCCGCGTTCCTCGAAGCCAATGTCGCCACAGATGCCGAGCGCAATGCGCTGTGCCCGCTGGCGCCGCTGACCGACTGCCCGGATACTTACCCTTACGCGGTGATGGCCAATCTGATGGCAACCGCGATCATGTCCGCCAACCCGATGCTCGATGCCTTCAACGCGAGGAGTCGGCTCCACCCGACCGCCCCCGAAATTGCCCGATTGGCCGCCGAGCGCAGCCCGCGCCTCGCCGCGCTCGCGCATGTGGGTGACACGATCAAGGCGAACCTGCCCAAGGTCATCCAGCTCGGCATGGCGGCCAAGGCGTTGCATGAAGCAGGGCGCCAAACCCGCCGTGACATGCCGCATTAATCGGATGAGGCGCACACAGGCGTTGTCGGGAACGCAAGATTTGCGGTATAGTTGATAGGAAGATGAACAGGCGCGACCTTCTCAAGGGCTCCGTGATGGCGGGGGCGGCACTGGCTTTGCCGGCGCGTTTGGCCGCGTCCGTCGCGCCCGGCACCCCGCGCGACCGCATCCTGTTCGACATCGCGCAGCGCGAGTTGCAGCGCGCGGGCGATGCGATCTGGAAGCGCGACATTGTCGGGATCGCCGATTACGGGTTGCACTCGGCGCGCCCGCGGTTCCACTTCGTCAATCTCGATCGCGGCGAGGTGCGCTCGGTCCACGTCAGCCACGGCATGGGTTCCGACCCGCAGCATGACGGGTGGCTCAAGGCGTTCTCGAACACCGAGGGATCGAACGCGACCAGTCGCGGCGCCTATGTGACGTGGGAGTGGTATCAGGGCCGCTACGGTACTTCGGTGAGGCTGGGCGGGCTCGATTACACCAACGAAGCCGCGCTGCGCCGCTACATCGTGATGCACCGCGCCGACTATGCGGAAGCCTCGCACCTTGCGACTTATGGTCGCCTCGGCCGCTCGAACGGATGCTTTGCAATGGGCACCGAGCAGTTCCACGAGGCGCTGCTGCACATGTCGGGCGGGCGCCTGCTCTATGCCGACAGCCTCGGTCTGGAGGAAGACGGCAGCGTCCAGCCGCTCCCCGATTACGCGATGTACGACCGCCAGCCGCTGCAATTCGGCGCGAGCACGGCGGCGAGCGCGTTCTAGCGCTCAGCTATCCTGCAGATCGTCCTCGATCACGATCACCTCGTCATCGACCACATTGCTGCGGTTGCGTACGCGGGGCTTGTCGAGGCTCGCCAGCACCGGGGCGTCGCGGTTGTAGATGTCCTTGAAAGTCGCCATCTCGCCGTTGATGTCGGAGGCCATCGTGAAATAGGTGATGTAGGCCGACCACGGCTTTTGCAGCGGCACCTTGGTGTATTCGCCCGAGGTGGAGATTTCGACCGCCTCCTCCTTGGTTACGCCCTTGCCGAGGATCGCCATGGTGATCGCCAGTTCCAGCGCGCGCTCGGTGCGCACGCAGCCATGGGAAAGCGCGCGGAAATCGGTCGCGAACAGGTGGCGCGAGGGCGTATCGTGGAAGAAGATCGCGTGCTCGTTAGGCATTTCCAGCTTCATCATGCCCAGCGAATTGCCCGGCCCCGGCTGCTGCACCACGCTGATATAGCCATTGGCGCCGCGCGTCGCGACATAGCCGTTGCGGCGCCCCCACGCCGGGTTGGCGAGCACCTTGGCGCCCAGCCCCTCGCCCTTGACGATCGACTGCGGCACGGTCCAGGTCGGGTTGAACACCACGCCTTCGACCACTTCGGCCAGCTGCGGCGTGGCGGTGCGCCCCGGCTTGCCGACGATTGTGCGGTAGGTGCTGATGATGCGGTCCTTGACCGTCAGACGCAGCTGGAACTCGGGCACGTTGGTGATGAGGTATTGCGAGCCGAGATCGCGCTGGAGCCAGCGCCAGCGGTCCATATTGGCGCGGATCAGCTTGCGCTTGGCCGCCGAGGCGACGGGGGTCTTCGCCAGCTCGGCGCGCAGCTTGGCATAATCGGGGTGGGCCGGGCTCAGCGTCGCCAGCGTGCCCGCAATGTCGCCCGATGCGACCGCTTGAGCCAGCAGATCGGCGGTGCGGAAACGGTCGCGGTCGGGATCGACCACGAACCACTGCTCGCGCGCTTCCATTGGCGTGCGCCCGTCGCGCAGATCCTCGACCAGCCACACGAAGCTCTGCGAGGCGAGCGCGCTCAACTCGTCCGACGGGCCGGAAGCCAGCGCGACCTTCAGCGGCTGAAGATCGTAGTCCTTGGGATCGAGGCCTTCTGCGCCGATCCCCTCGATCACCGCAACCAGTGCGGTCGCCTGAGCGACAGTCCACGGCCGCACCAGAATTTCGGGCGGTTGCACCACCGCCGCCTGCTCAGGCGTGGCAGCGGGCGCAGGGGCGGTCTGGGGGAAGGCCTGTTCGAAGCCGGTGCCCTGTTTGGGCAACTGAACGGGAGCGGGACCGCCCTGCTGTTCGCTCTTGGGCAGCATCTGCCGGTCTTGGGCAGCTTGCTGCGCACCGGCCTGCGCCAGCGCCGCGCTCGTCACCAGCGCCGCGATTGCGATGCCGCCTGCGAGTTTGCCCAGAAACCTCATTATCGAACCCACCTTTGCACCCGGTGCCAGCGCACCCATTTGTCCGGAAGCACATTACTCCGGTCTGGCGGGCCGTATCAACCACCTTGGCTTTCGCACGGATTAATGTGCACAGGCCAAGGGGTTCGCGTGGCACGGTTTCCGCATAGCGCCTATGCAAGCAGCGATGACGCGCCGGAACCACCCCCTGCTGCCTTTCGCCGCCGCACTGGTGGGCGTCGGGTTCCTGTCGCTGATGGACGCCTTCATGAAAGAGGCCGCGCTCTTGATCGGGGCCTATACCGCCACCCTGCTGCGCGCCGCCGTCGGTACCGCGATCATCGCCCCGATCTGGCTTTCGCGCCGCCCGGCGATGCCGACCCGGGCGGTGTGGAAGCTGCATATCGAGCGCGGGGTGGTGTCGGGCTTCATGGCGCTGACCTTCTTCTTCTCGCTGACCCGCCTGCCGCTCGCCGAAGCCATCGCCTTGAGTTTTATCGCCCCGCTGATCGCGCTCTATCTGGCGAGCGTGCTGCTCGGCGAAAGAGTGAGCCGCACCGCGATCTACGCCAGTCTGCTGGGCTTTGCGGGCACGCTGGTGATCGTCGGCGGGCGGATCGGCGAAGGGCAGTTCGATGAAGGCGCGGCGCTGGGCGTGGCTTCGCTGTTCGTTTCGGCACTGCTCTATGCTTACAACTTCATCGTCATCCGGCGGCAGGCGCAGGTTGCGGGGGCGCTTGAGATTGCGACCTTTCACAGCGGGATCGGCGGGCTGGTGCTGCTGACCCTCGCGCCATTCCTGTGGACCGCGCCGAGCGGCGATGCGGCACTGCCATTGCTGGCGGCGGGCGCGCTGACTGTGGCGGGATCCTTCGCCATCGCCTTCGCCTATGCCCGCGCCGAAGCGAGCGCGCTGGTGGCGACCGAGTACTCGGGATTCGTGTGGGCGGCGCTGTTCGGCTGGCTGTTCTTCCGCGAGGGGGTGAGCCTGCCGACACTCGCCGGAACCGCGCTGATCATCGCCGGATGCTGGCTTGCCGCGCGCCATCCCGCCCCGCCGCTCGAAAGCGAGCTTATCTGAGACAATTTGCCCGGTGCCGCCCCCTTGACCTCGCGCGCGAGGCAGCGCAGGAGCGCGGGCGAAACCCTTGCCCCAAATGGCGTCATCGGCTGGATCGGGGCGGGTCAATCTGAAAGGACGCACCCTCCCATGACCGCAATCGGCCAGGACTCGCTCGGCACCCGTCAGACCCTCTCTGTGGGCGGCAAGCAATACGCCTATTATTCGCTCGCGAAGGCCGCAGAGCAGCTGGGCGATGTGTCGCGTCTGCCGATTTCGATGAAAGTGCTGCTCGAAAACCTGCTGCGCTTCGAAGACGGTGGGTTCACCGTCGATCGCAAGCATATTCAGGCGATTGTCGATTGGCAGGCGAACCCCGTCACCGGCGAGGAAATCCAGTACCGCCCGGCGCGCGTGCTGCTGCAGGACTTCACCGGCGTTCCCTGCGTGGTTGATCTCGCCGCGATGCGCGATGCGATCAAGAAGCTGGGCGGCGATACCGCCAAGATCAATCCGCTGGTGCCCGTCAACCTCGTGATCGACCACTCGGTGATGGTCGACGAATTCGGCCACCCCAGGGCGATGGAAGCCAACATGGCGCTGGAATACGAGCGCAATGCGGAGCGTTACGACTTCCTCAAGTGGGGTTCCAAGAGCTTCCAGAACTTCACCGCCGTGCCGCCGGGGACGGGCATCTGCCACCAGGTGAACCTTGAGCATCTCGCCCGCGCGGTATGGTCGTCCGAAGGGACGGACGGCGTGACGGTCGCCTATCCCGACACTTGTGTGGGCACCGACAGCCACACCACCATGATCAACGGCCTCGGCGTGCTCGGCTGGGGCGTCGGCGGGATCGAGGCGGAAGCAGCGATGCTTGGCCAGCCGGTTTCGATGCTGATCCCCGAAGTGGTCGGCTTCCACTTGGAAGGCGCGATGGCCGAAGGCGTGACTGCGACCGACCTCGTGCTGACCTGCGTGCAGATGCTGCGCGAAGTCGGCGTGGTGGGCCGCTTTGTCGAGTTTTTCGGCCCCGGTGTCGCCAATTTGACGCTCGCAGACCGCGCCACCATCGCCAATATGGCCCCCGAATACGGCGCGACCTGCGGCTTCTTCGGCATCGACGACAAGACCATCGATTACCTGCGCCTCACCGGCCGCAGCGAGGAAACCATCGCGCTGGTCGAAGCCTATGCCAAGGCGCAGGGCATGTGGTTCGACCCCGCCAATGTGCCCGTCTTCACCAAGACACTGAGCCTCGACATGGCGGCGGTCGTCCCCAGCCTCGCCGGGCCCAAGCGCCCACAGGACAAGGTGGTGCTCGATCAGGTCGACGACCTGTTCAACGCCGACCTCACCAAGTCCTATGGCAAATCCGCACCCGCGCGCGTCGCAGTCGAAGGCAAGTCTCACGATATCGGCGATGGCGACGTGGTGATTGCCGCGATCACCTCGTGCACCAACACCTCGAACCCCGACGTGCTGATCGCCGCCGGGCTGGTCGCCAAGAAGGCCAATGAGCGAGGCCTCAAGCCCAAGCCGTGGGTCAAGACCTCGCTCGCCCCCGGATCGCAGGTGGTGACCGACTACCTCGTCAAGTCGGGCTTGCAGGAGCACTTGGACGCGGTCGGGTTCGATCTCGTCGGCTATGGCTGCACGACCTGCATCGGCAACTCGGGCCCGCTCGCCCCGCCGATCAGCGCCGCGATCAATGGCAATGATATCGTTGCGGCATCGGTGCTCTCGGGCAACCGCAACTTCGAGGGCCGTGTCAGTCCCGACGTGCGCGCCAACTTCCTCGCCTCGCCGCCGCTGGTGGTCGCCTATGCGCTAAAGGGCACCGTCACCGAGGACATCACCACCACCCCGATCGGCCAGGACCAGAACGGCAACGACGTGATGCTTGCCGATCTGTGGCCCACCAACGCCGAGATCGCCGCCAATCGCGCTGCCAATATCGACCGCTCGATGTTCGAAACGCGCTACGCCAATGTCTATCACGGGGACGAGCACTGGCAGGCGATCACGGTCGAACCGTCCGACACCTACCAGTGGCGCGCGGGCAGCACCTATGTGGCGAACCCGCCCTATTTCGAGGGCATGACCATGACCCCGGCCCCCGTCACCGACATCGTCGATGCCAAGCCGCTGGCGATCCTCGGGGATTCGGTCACCACCGACCACATCTCGCCCGCCGGTTCGATCAAGGAAGACAGCCCCGGCGGCAAGTTCCTGATGGCCAATCAGGTGCTGAAGAAGGACTTCAACTCCTACGGCTCGCGCCGCGGCCACCACGAAGTGATGATGCGCGGCACCTTCGCCAACATCCGCATCAAGAACGAAATGGTCCCGGGCGTCGAAGGCGGGTTCTCCACCTTCAACGGTGAAGTCATGCCGATCTACGACGCCGCCATGAAGCACAAGGACGACGGCACGCCGCTGGTGGTCATCGGCGGCAAGGAATACGGCACCGGCTCCTCGCGCGACTGGGCGGCGAAGGGCACGATCCTCTTGGGTGTGCGGATGGTGATCGTCGAAAGCTTCGAGCGTATCCACCGCTCGAACCTCGTCGGCATGGGCGTGCTGCCGCTCCAGTTTAAGGAAGGCGACACCCGCTCGACCCTCGGCCTCTCGGCGACCGACACTTTCTCGATTCGGGGCCTTGCCGATCTCGTGCCCGGTCAGGACGTTACGGTGGAAGTCACCCGCGCGGACGGCTCGCAGTTCTCCTTCACCGCCTTGTGCCGGATCGATACCGCAAACGAGATGGAATATTACCGCCACGGCGGGATTCTCCATTACGTTCTGCGCAAGCTCGCGGCATAAGGAGCGAATGACGAACGCCCGCTTCGCCCTGCTTGTCACCCCCGCCCTGCTGGCGCTCGTCGCCTGTGGGGGTGAGCCGGGCGAAGCGGAGCGGGGCGGTGATAGGTCATCATCGGCTCCGTTCGGCTTCGAACTGGCGATAGCGGGCACGGCAGGCCTGGACGATGGGTCCGCGGCCCCGGCTGCGCCCGCGCCCGTGCCTGCGCCGGTGATCGACGTGACCCCCGAGGAACTCGCCGCGCGGCTCGCCAAGGGCAATGTCCGCCTGATCGACGTGCGCACCGATGCCGAAGTCGCCGAAGGCACGATCCCCGGCGCCGAGCACATCCCGCTCGATCGCTTCGAACCGGCAACGCTCGACCTGTCGGACGGGCGCGAGGTTGTGCTCTACTGCCGCTCGGGCCGCCGCTCGGCTATGGCAAGCGAGAAACTCGCAGCCGCAATCGGCGCGCCAGTGGAGCACCTTGCGGGCGGCGTTCTCGCCTGGGAAGCCGCCGGCCAGCCGCTCGAAAAGCGTTAAGCCGAAACCGTCGACACAACGAAAAAGGGCGGCTCCCCCCAGAGCCGCCCTTCGCGCTTGCAGGCAAGCGTGATGTGCAGCGCGTCAGCCGAACTTGCGGCGCCCCAGGATCGCGGCAGCGGCAAGACCGAACAGGATCGTCATCGGCGGCGCCGGGACCTCGTGCCCGCCCGACGAAGAGCTGCTGCTGCTTCCACTGCTGCTCGACGAGGATGTCGAGGAAGAGGTCGAGCTGCTGGTGCTCGACGACGTGCTCGAGCTGGTCGAGGACGACGACGAGGTGGACGATGATGTCGACGAGCTGGTGCTGCTGGTGACATTGCCCGACGAGGTCGAGGTCGACGAGGAACTGGTCACCGCGCCGGTCGAGGAACTCACATTGCCTGACGAGCTGGAGACGTTGCCGGAAGAGCTCGAAACGTTGCCGGACGAACTCGACACGTTGCCCGAGGAGCTGGATACCGCGCCGGTGCTGCTCGACACATTGCCGGACGAACTCGAGACTGCACCAGTCGAGCTTGAGACACCGCCGGTGCTCGACGAAACCGCTCCAGTCGATGAGGATACTGCGCCAGTCGAAGACGACACATCGCCCGACGAGGACACTGCCCCGGTGGACGACGAAACCGCCCCGGTCGAGGTCGAGGACGAAACCTGACCCGTGCTCGAAGAGACCGCCCCGGTCGAAGTCGAGGTCGAAACCTGCCCGGTCGAGGTGCTGATCTGGCCCGAGGACGAGGTGGTCGAGGTCGAATTGTCGATGTCGACATCGACGATCACGCCGCTGGTGCCTTCGCCGCCGCTGGTGCTGGTGGTGGTCGATACCGAAACGGTCCCGCCGCCACCGCCACCGCCGAAGAAGCCGCCGAAGAAGCCCCCGCCAAAGCCGCCGCCGAAGCCAAGGCCCCCGCCGACGATCGGCGCACCGGCAAACCCGCCGCCGCCCGAAACCGGGGGCAGCGCAGGCAGCGGCGCTGGCATATAGGCAACCTGTTCGATCGGCGGACATTCAGCCGGATCGACATAGGTCTGCACCACGCCCGCAGGCATGCTCGCGCCGGGTGTCACGGGCTGGCATTCGATTGTGCGCTCGACAATACGGCGGCGACGCGGCTCTTCCACGGGCAGTTCGCGCTGTCGCGACTTGATGTAGCGTGCGCCTGTGACCGGATCGACCGCGATCATCTCGCCATTGATGTTCGAGGAGAATTCCGGAGACTGAGTGTTCATCGGCTCGGCGATGCGCACGGCGCCGCCCTGCAAGAGTGCCACACCCGCAGCGGCGGCGGAAAGCTTGGCGATGGCCAGTTTGAGCGACATAGTCGGTCCTCTGTTTGCCGGTGGAGCGTCATGCGGACCGCCCGCACTCCCCCACGTCCAGAGTCTGTTTGATGTCATCGAGCCGCATCGGACAATCCGGTTAACCATGCGTAAGGCGCGGTTCGGGGCAGGAGTCGGGCAGAATCGCGTGCTTTTCGCGGTCGCTGTCCCGAACTGGCACCGAAACCGGCAGCAAAATCAGTCGCTGCGGTTAACTATTCTCGTCGAACAGCCCTGATTGGCGGCCCGCCGAATCGGTTGGCGGGGTCAGCTCGAGATGCGCCCACCCGGCATCGTTGAGCACGCGGCCTCTGGCTGTGCGGGCGACCAGGCCAAGCTGGATCAGATAGGGCTCGACCACGTCCTCGATGGTGTCGCGCGGTTCGGCGAGGCCGGCCGCCAGCGTCTCTATCCCCACCGGGCCGCCCTTGTAGATGCCCGCGATCATGGTGAGGTAGCGACGGTCCATCGCATCGAGGCCGAGCCGGTCGATCTCGAGCCGGGTCAGCGCCTCGTCAGCCACTTCGCGGGTCACGCTCGCCGCACCCGCGACATCGGCGAAGTCGCGCACCCGCCGCAGCAGGCGCCCGGCGACACGCGGCGTCCCGCGCGCGCGGCGAGCAATCTCGCGCGCGCCATCGGGGGCAATGGCGAGGCCGAGCATCCCGGCGGCGCGGGTAACGACGCGGTCCAGCTCGTCATGGGTGTAGAAGTTGAGGCGGACGGGAATGCCGAAGCGGTCGCGCAGCGGCGTGGTCAGCAGGCCCTGCCGGGTGGTCGCGCCAATCAGGGTGAAGGGCGGGAGGTCGATCCGCACCGAGCGCGCCGAGGGCCCCTCACCGATGATGAGATCGAGCGCGCGGTCCTCCATCGCCGGATAGAGCACTTCCTCCACTACGGGGGAGAGGCGATGGATCTCGTCGATGAACAGCACGTCATGCGGTTCGAGATTGGTGAGCAGCGCGGCGAGATCGCCTGCCTTGGCGATCACCGGGCCGGAAGTGGCGCGGAAGCCGACGCCGAGCTCGCCCGCAACGATCTGCGCCAGCGTGGTCTTGCCGAGGCCCGGCGGGCCGAAGAACAAGGTATGATCCATCGCCTCGCCGCGTGCCCGTGCAGCGGCGATGAAGACCGCAAGGTTGCCCTTGGCCGCTTCCTGCCCGACGAATTCTGCCAAGCGGCGCGGACGCAGCGCCGCGTCCGGGTCACCCGGCTGGCGGGCGGGTGTGTGCAGGGGGATGGGGTTGTTCATGAGATCGTCCAGAAATTCTCCGACTTTTCAACACCACGCTTCACGCATTCTACGAGATTTGAGGTTTCAATACCTAGTTGGAAAATAACTGATTCAGCCCGTTCCCATGAAACGGCTTTTGGTCCTTGCGTGGACTCGGCGCGTGCATAGTCAAATAAACTTTCAGTCAGGGCATGGATTTGGGCGGCTTGGATGATCCAGTCGTCGACATTGAGATGAAGGCCCGCTCGCCGCGCTTGGTCCCGCTGATTCTGAAGAACTTCTACCCTAGCCCACAGAGTCTGAATCTGACGAATTATCTCGGAAATCGGTTCAACTACATCCGGTTGATCTGTTGACGCGATCACCGACTGAAGCTCAACAACATACTGGGCGGGCACAGCAGGTGGATTGAAAGCTCTCGTGGACCCGTGCTCACGCAGATCCGCCTTCACTGCATTCAGCGCCAAAAGCATTCCCCGAAGATGCTCGACTAGGCCACTTAAGGTTAACGGCAAGGTTGCGCGGACGGCGCTATGCTCTCGATGCAAACGCTCCCGTTCGTGCCGGTCGCTTTGCCTGATCTGACGGGAAAGAAACACTGCACCCAAGATCGCGGCTACTAAGGCAAGTAGTCCGCCTTCAAGCCCCTGCCATTCGTACAAACATTGGCTAAAATCGCCCATCCAGTCTGCTGGAATGTCACACGTAAGGCGATCCACCACGTTCACCCCGCCGCCTTCTTCAGCGCCACGCGGATGAGGTCGCCCTCGCTCGCGCCTTCGCCCAGTTCGTCGAGCGCGCGGGCGACGGCCTCGGCCGCCACCGCTGGCTTGAAGCCGAGGTTTTCGAGGGCGCTCGCCGCGTCCGCGCCTTTGCTGCCTGCCGGGGCCGCTGCGACACCCACCGCAAACCCGCCTGACCCACCCGGCATCGCGCCCGCTTTGTCCTTGAGCTCGTTGACGATCCGGCCCGCCAGCTTCGGCCCCACGCCCTGTGCGCGGGCGACCATCGCCGCGTCGCCCTTCCCGCAAGCGTCGCGCAGTTCTCCGGTCGAGAGCGCTGAAAGGATCGCAAGGCCGACCTTGCTCCCCACGCCCTGCACCCCCGTCAGCAGCCGAAACCAGTCGCGCTCCGCCTGCTCGGCAAAGCCCAAGAGGCGCATGTCGTTCTCGCTCACCTGCAATTCGGTGTGGACGGTGCAGCCCTCCCCCACCTCGCCCAGCGCGGCGAGGGTGCGGCTGGAGCAATGGACGAGATACCCCACCCCGCCGACATCGACCACCGCCCAGTCCTCACCTGTCGCATCGAGCCTGCCTGAAAGCTTCGCAATCATGGTTTGTTCTTGGCGTATCGTGGCGGGTTTGGCCAGCCGGAGCGCTGCCTTGTCCGCAGTCAGGAAAGAAGGTTGGTTCGCGCCAAGTCGCCAAGGAAGCCAAGAATGTGTGGTTCGGGGCGAAGCCCCGCTTTCAAACGGTAAGCGGTGATTGGAAAAGCGGCTGCGCCGCAAGGACAATATCTTGGCCACTTGGCTGCTTGGCGCGAACCCCAAAAAGGCGAGATTGGACAGCCGCCCGAACTTGCGCCAGAGAGCGCCCATGAGCTGGAACACCTTCGGGCGCGTGTTGCGCTTTACCACCTGGGGAGAGAGCCACGGGCCTGCGCTTGGCGCGGTGGTCGACGGGTGCCCGCCGGGGCTGCCGATCAGCGAGGATTTCATCCAGCCCTTCATGGATGCGCGCAAGCCCGGCACCAGCCGTTTCACCACCCAGCGGCACGAGGATGATCTGGTGCGGATCCTCTCCGGCACCTTCGAGGGGCGGACGACCGGCACGCCGATCAGCCTGATGATCGAGAACACCGATCAGCGCTCGAAAGACTATTCGGACATCGCCCAGTCCTATCGCCCCGGCCATGCCGATTACGCCTATGACGCCAAATACGGCATCCGCGACTATCGCGGCGGCGGGCGCTCCTCGGCGCGCGAGACGGCGGCGCGGGTCGCGGCGGGTGCAGTGGCGCGGCTCATCATCCCCGAAGTCGCCATCACCGCCTATGTCTGCGAATTGGGCGGCGACCGGATCGATCCTCAGGCCATTGACTACGCCGAGATAGCCAACAACCCGTTCTTCTGCCCCGACCCAGAAGCCGCGAAGCGCTGGGAAGCCAAAGTCGATGCCGCGCGCAAGGCCGGTTCCTCTTTGGGCGCAATCGTCGAATGCGTCGCCACCGGCGTCCCGGCAGGCTGGGGCGCGCCGATCTACGCCAAGCTCGACAGCGATCTCGCCGCCGCGATGATGAGCATCAACGCGGTCAAGGGCGTGGAAATCGGCGATGGCTTCGAAGCCGCGCGCCTGACTGGCGAGGAAAACGCTGACCGAATGCGCCCCGGCCCGGATGGCAAGCCCGTCTACCTCGCCAACCATGCAGGCGGCACCGCAGGCGGCATTTCAACCGGGCAGCCAGTGGTGTGCCGGGTAGCCTTCAAGCCGACCTCCTCGATCCTGACGCCCGTGGAATCGATCAACGCCGCTGGCGAGGCGGTAGACGTCGTCACCAAGGGCCGCCACGACCCCTGCGTCGGCATCCGCGGCACGCCCGTGGTCGAGGCGATGATGGCGCTGGTGCTGGCCGATCACAAGCTCCTTCACAGAGCACAAGTCGGGTAGGCTTTAGCGCGCCAGTTCTTTCGGCGGCACATAGTCCGGATCGTGGGTAAACGGCAGCGCGACCCCGTCCCGTAGCGCGGCCAGCACTGCGGCAAAGACGGTCTCGCAGCGGAACCCGAGATCGTGCTCGATCCGCGAGGGATCATAGACCCGCCCGATACTCTGCGGCAGGCTCCATCCACGCGCGGCGTATAGTGCCGGAGCATCGGGAAACCGCTCGGCGATTAGCGCGGCCGCATCGGTCTTCAGCCGCGCGGCATCGGCGGGCGCAAACGGCGGCGGGGCTGAGACGATGTAGAGGCCCCAGCCCACGCGTGGTGCTGCATCCAAAGCCACCACATGGGCACGGGCGCAGTCCTCGACTGTCAAACGCCGGTTGAGAAATTCGTTGGCCTTGAGGTTCTCGCCCGATGTCTCGCTGTGCGTATCGTCGTCCTCAGGGAAAAACCGCGCGGTTCGCAGCACGATCACCGGCAAGCCGTGGTCGGCATGGAACAACCGGCACAATTCCTCCGCTGCGCGCTTCGTCACGCCATAGATGTTGCGTGGGGCGAGCGGGCCGGATTGCTCGTCCAGCCAAATCGCCTCCTCCGAGTCTTCGTCGCGGATCGCCTGCGTGATCATCAGCGAGGTGGTCGAGGTGAACACAAACCGGCTTGCATCATGTCGCACTGCCGCTTCGAGCAGGTTGAGTGTCCCGATGACATTGACGTCGACAAAGGCCTGTCGCGGATAGCGCACGATATCCGGTTTGTGCAGCGCGCCCGCATGGATCACCGCATCGAAGCGATGTTTGGCGAACAGGCGCTCAATGAGGTCTGCGTCGGCCACGCTGCCTACCGTCTGAGTGTGCAACCCCGGCGCAACGTCCAGTCCGTGGACATCATGGCCCGCGTCGGCAAGCACAGGAGCGAGGAAGCGGCCGAGCCAGCCGGATGAACCTGTCAGGAGGATACGCATGGGTGTGCGTTAACACTGTGCGTGAGGCGCACAAGCCCCACGCCTTCAATCGCTTTCGTCAATCAATCCCCGCGCATTAATCGATTGGACGCATCATCCTCAAAGGGTCATGAAGGAACCGTAGGGCAGTGTGCGCGTAGCGATTCCAGCCCCCCGATCATCATAGAGGAGACACGATCATGGACGCCAAGACCGGAGAGATGAGCGGCGGTTGCCCCTTCCACGGCAGCACCGAAATGCGCAGCCTGCTGGGCCGCACCAACCGCGATTGGTGGCCCGAGGCGATCCAGCTCGACATCCTGACCGAGCAGGGCAAGAGCGCCAATCCCTATGGCGAAGACTTCGACTACGCCGAGGCTTTCAACGCGCTCGACTACGCTGCGCTAAAGGCCGATCTCACCGCGCTGATGACCGACAGCCAGCCCTGGTGGCCTGCCGACTACGGCCACTATGGCCCGTTCTTCATCCGCATGGCGTGGCACGCCGCAGGCACATATCGCACCGGTGACGGGCGCGGCGGCGCGGGCTCAGGCCAGCAGCGTTTCGCGCCGCTCAATTCGTGGCCCGATAACGGCAACCTCGACAAGGCGCGGCGCCTGCTGTGGCCGATCAAGCAGAAATACGGCAAGAACATCAGCTGGGCTGACCTGTTCATCCTCGCGGGCAATGTCGCGATCGAGAGCATGGGCGGGCCGGTGTTCGGCTTCGGCGGAGGCCGCGCCGACGTATTCGAGCCCGAGAGCGTCTATTGGGGCACCGAGGAGCAGTGGGTCAACGAAGGCGTTGCCACCCGCATTCGGCCCAAGGAAGGCCTCGCGCTCGAAAACCCGCTGGCGGCGATTCAGATGGGCCTCATCTACGTCAATCCCGAAGGGCCGCAGGGCAACCCGCATGACCCCGAAGGCATGGCCCGCGACATGCGCGAAACCTTCGCCCGCATGGCGATGAATGACGAGGAAACCGTTGCGCTGACGGCAGGCGGTCACGCCTTCGGCAAGGCGCATGGTGCCGCGCCCGCCGACACCTTCGGCGGTGCGCCGGAAAGCATGGACCTGCACCTGATGGGCTTTGGCTGGCTCAACGACGAGGGCGAGATCGAAAAGGGGCACATCACCACTTCGGGGATCGAAGGCAGCTGGTCGAACAACCCGACATCGTGGAGCCACGATTACTTCCGCATCCTGTTCAAGTATGACTTCGAACTGGTGAAGTCGCCCGCTGGCGCGAACCAGTGGACGCCGATCAACCCCGATCCCGAAGACCTCGCCCCCGATGCGCGCGATCCGAACAAGCGCGTGCCGACGATGATGACCACCGCCGACATGGCGCTGAAGAACGATCCGGAATATCGCAAGATTTCCGAGCGGTTCCTGGCCCATCCCGAGCAGCTCGACGATGCCTTCGCGCGCGCGTGGTTCAAGCTGTGCCACCGCGACATGGGGCCGAAGATCCGTTACCTCGGGCCGGAAGTGCCGTCCGAAACGCTGATCTGGATGGACCCGGTTCCGGCCGGCACCATCCCGTCCGATGCCGAAGTTTCGCGCTTCAAGGCAGCCATCCTCGGCAGCGGGCTATCGGTGCGCGAACTGGTCAAGGCGGCGTGGGCTTCGGCCTCGACCTACCGCAATTCGGACCATCGCGGCGGCGCCAATGGCGCGCGGGTGCGGCTGGCTCCGCAGAAGGACTGGGCGGTCAACGATCCCGAGGAACTCACCAAAGTGCTCGATGTGATCGAGCAGCATCGCGGCAGCCTCAGCATGGCCGATGCGATCGTGCTGGCGGGATCGGCGGCGGTCGAGAAGGCGGCGAAGGATGCCGGGCACGATGTAACCGTGCCGTTCCTCGGCGGGCGCGGCGATGCGACTGACGCGGATACCGACGCGGCGAGCTTCGAACCGCTCGAACCGTTTGCCGACGGGTTCCGCAACTACCTCAAGACCAAGGCCTCCGTACGCACCGAGGAAATGCTGATCGACCGCGCGCATCTGCTCGGGTTGTCGATCCCCGAACTGACGGTGCTGATCGGCGGTCTGCGGGCACTGGGCGCTGTCAGCACCCATACGCAGCACGGCAACAATATCGGCGTGCTGACCGAAACCCCCGGCAAGCTCACCCCCGACTTCTTCCGCAACCTGCTTGATATGAACACCAAGTGGGCACCGGTCGATGACAGCGGTGACGAGGAGTATGTCGGCACCGACCGCAAGACCGGCAAGGAGCGCTGGCGCGCGACCCGCACCGATCTGGTGTTCGGATCGAACTCGATGCTGCGCGCCCAGGCCGAAGTCTATGCCGAAGCCGGGAACGAGGGCAAGTTCGTGTGCGACTTCATCTCGGCCTGGAACAAGGTGATGAACGCCGACCGCTTCGACGTGACCTGCGCCAAATACCACTGAGAGCGGCGCGACTGACAAACGGGGCCTCCGGTAGCGATACCGGGGGCCTTTTTGCTTGGCGAATTGTGACGTTCGTCACAAACTGCTGTTTTGCTTCAAACTTTCTCGCTGGTGTTAACGACCCGTTTACCGGAACCTCCGTAAACCCCTGAAATCGAGTAGGGTTTTTGCTGCAGGGCCGCAATCATGTCGCTGGTAGACCCCGTCTCGGTGCCGCAATGGGCCGAAAGGTATCCGCGCGCGCCGGGACGATTGTCACATTCGCTGGCAGCAGATCCGCTGCTTAGCCCCCCCGCGCTGGCCGTTGCCGCGCGAATGTTGCCGCCCGCGCTGGTGGAGCGGCGCGGCGCTGCGCTGGATGCGGACCAGCACCCTGCCGATGTCATCGCCACGGGCGGGCCGGAAAGCGGCGAGATCGTGCTGCGGTCGCTCGCGCAGCTGCCCGCCTATCGCAAGCTCATCGACCGCCTGCTCGCCGAGCTGTCGCCGCCGATTACCCGCGCCACCGGCCCGTTGCAGGCCCCCGAAGCCGCCGTGATGCTGAGCGCCCCCGGCGCCCCCACGCCGTTCCACTTCGATGCCCGCTTCGCGATCCTCTTCCAGATCGCCGGGGACAAGGTGCTGGCCGCCTATCCTTCGGCCCCACCGTTCCTCGACCTTGCCCGGCGTGAGGCGTGCGAGGCCGGGGGCGAGATCATGCTCGACTGGCAGCCGGAATATGCCGCGGCGGGCGAGCAGCATCTGCTGGCACCCGGTGACGCGCTGTTCGTGCCCTATGCCGCGCCGCATTGGGCGCGCGCGGGCAAAGCCGCGTCGATTTCGCTGGTGCTGAGCTGGCAGAGCCGCGAAAGCCTGCGGGTTGCCGATGCGGTCGCGCTCAATCCGTTGCTGCGCCGGATCGGCCTACCTGCCTTCGATCCGGTGGCGGTGCCGGTGGCCTCGGCCCTGCGCGCAGCGGCGGGCAGGTTCGGACGTGGACTGGGGCTGATTTAGGCGGGCAGCGCGAGGTGCTTCGCGCCGAACACCGATTGCCAGCTTTCGATCTCGTCGACCACCGCTTCGTCCAGAGCATGGATCAGATCGGCGGCGGCGGCATAGGTTAGCGCACTTTCCGCGCCTGACAACAGCAGGCCCATGCGCGCCTCGATCTCGCCGAGCTTTTCTGCCGCCACCCGCGAAATCGCCGCAAAGCGTTCGAAATCGCCGAAATAGCGGATCCCGGCGAGGTTTGCGCCGAGCACCGGGAAGGCCACCCCGAAGAAAGTCAGCAGCGGCGCGAGCTCGCCCGCCAGCGTCTTGGGCAGCACCCCCGCCATGCCGCCGCTCTTGGCCACCAGATAGGTCAGCACCGAGGCAATCGCGAGCGCGAAACACGCCTCCGCCGCCTTGTCGAGGCGGTGATGCACCCGCTCCAGCCGATGCGCCTTGGCCTCGTGATAGACGCGCTGCCCGGAAACATGCGGCAGCACCACGGCGGAAAGGCCCGCGCGAAGATAGGCCCGCGTCACCTGCACCTGCGGCAAGCCGCCGTCGCGCAGCGCGTGGCGGGCGAAATGTTCGGGCCATTCGGCGCTCCCGCCACCCTGCCCGCCCTTCCTAGGCCAGCGCCCGGTCGGCCGCGCCACACCGAGCAGCAGCAGCGCGGGCGCATGGCGCAGATATTCGGCAACGCGGCGCAGCTCGAACCACCGCCGGTGCCAGCCGCGCTGCGATCCTGCCCAGGTTAGCGCCACAATGCCGAGCAGCAGCAGCAGCTCGACCGCGGCAAACACCCATTTGTAGTCGGCAAGCTGCGTCGGCAGGAACGCCACGCCGACGATCACCGCCAGCGCCGCGAGCACAAAGTTGACGCTCATCCCGCTGCGATAGGCATCGGCGAGGCGGCTGGCGATCCCGTCGGCCCAGGCAAAGCTCGGCAGCACTTCCTCAGCAAGCCGCGCGGCCATCGCCGCATCGCCGCCGGGCATCGCCCGCGCCGCGGCAACCACGCGCGCGCCGCTGCCCCCGGCAATTGCCTCGGGCGCTTCGTAGTTGACGCGCAGCGATCCGAACACGCCGACCGATCCGCCAAACACGCCTTCGATCCGGCGGAACAGCCCGAACGCCCGGCTGCTGCGCGGTCGCCACACCTCGCGCGCCAGTAGCGCCGAATCCCAGTCATCGGCGACCAGCGCCGCGCGGATGATCGCTTCGAGCCGCGCTGTATCGGGCGCGTCAGCCCCTCCCCCTTGCGCCAGTTCCTCGGGCCGGGTGAGGATGCGCCACGCCTCGGCAGCAGCCGGGTCGATCAGCAGCACCGGTGTCCCCATCGCCAGCGCGGTGGCGACTGTGTGCCCGGTACCACCCGGCAGATTGGCGACCTTCCCGTCCCACACCGCGATGACGAGATCGGTGCGCTCGATCATCACCCGCCCGGCCAGCGCGACATTGTCCGAAACCAGCGCCTCGAAGGCGCGCAGGGCTGCGCGGTCGGCGGGATCGGCGAGGTGCGCGAGCCACAGCGCCTCGACCTCGGCATCGTGAACAGCCAGTGCGAAGACCTGTGCGCGGGCGATGATGGCGCGGATCGCGTTGGCCCGCGCGTTGACCGCAGGGTCGCTCACCGGCTCGCCTGCCAGCAGCGCGGCGGCATCGGCGGGGGTCGCCGGATGGGCATTGATCGCGCAATTGAGCGGCGCGCCGAACGGCAGCGGCACCACCAGATCCCACCCGCTTGCGAGCGCCAGATCGGCGGCGATCTGATCGGTGCCATCGACCAGCAGGCTGTGCAGGCGCGGAATGCCGCGCACGCCGGGCAGCCCGCTCGCGATGGTCTCGATCCGTGCGAACACCCCCGCCAGCGCGGCAGCGATCGCGGGCGCATGGGCGGAATAGGACGGGTTGGACGCGCGGTGCCCGGTGATCCCCAGCGCCAGATGCGGCTGCCATTTGTCGCGGATCGCGGCCCCGATACTGGCAACTTGGCTCTCAGGCATCGGTGCGATTTCTCCCCCCTGTCTCGCCAGCGGCGAGCGTAAATCCAAGCTTAAGCGCTTGTCCTGTCAGGTGACAAGGCTTGATGCGTGGCGGAGGAAGGCGCATCATGCGTGCGGGGCAAAGCGGGGGACACGCCATGCGTGGATTGTTGGCACTAGTGCTCGGCGGATTGCTGGCACTGGGCGCGGTGCCGACTGTGGCCCACGCCACTCCGGCGATCAGCGCAGACCTGCCTGTCCCGCGCCTCTATCCGCAAGGCACCCTCACCCGCGCGCGCACCAACAAGTCCGCCGAGCAGGTGGCGCGCGAACTGGCCAGCGCCGATGCCGCCGCCGCCGATTGCGAAGCTGGGCGCACCGCCGGATGCAGTGCACTGGGCCTTGCGTACCAGACCGGCGCAGGCCGTCCGCAGAACCGGCCGGTCGCCGAACTGATCTATCGCAAGGCCTGCAACGCCGCCGATGCCGACGGCTGCTACCGCCTCGCCGCACTGCTGCGCACCATCGATGACGATGAAAGCATAGACCCCGAAGCCGTGCAGCTGTTTGCCCGCGCCTGCCGCCTCGGCTCGCTCGACGCATGCGCGGATGAGGCCGACGATCTGGCGAGGGGCGTGCGCGGCCCGCCCGATCTCGCGGGTGCGGACGCCAAGCGCCGCGCCGCCTGCGCGGCGGGCGGGACATTTGCCTGCCTCACGCTCGGCAAGGCGCTGATGGCTTCCGAGCGAACGCCAGCCGAGCGAGCCAAGGGCCTTGCGTTGATCGAGCAGCAATGCCGCGCGGGCAATGGCGAGGCTTGCTCGGAGTCAGTTACCCACTGGCGGGGCGAGGAGAATGGCGACGGGCCGCAAACGCAGGCTTACCTCGAACTGGGCTGCACAGCGCGCCTGGGCTGGGCCTGCACTGCGCTGGGTGACGCGGCGCTGGACAAGGCTCGACGCGGCTTGAACCCGGATGCGCGCGAGCGTGCGCGTGCCGACGCGCTCGGCTGGTTCGACCGTGCCTGCGCGATCGACGCAGCGCTGTTCTGTCACGATGCCGCCCGGCTGCGTGAGGAGCCGCTGGCGGCGGCGCGCTGCGAAAGCGGGGATGCCGCCGGGTGCGCTGCGCTCGGGGCATTGGTCGGGCCGTCGGGCGCAGGGGTCGAGGAACGCGCGCGGGCGCTGGCGCTGCTCGGCCCGGCCTGTGAACGCGGCATCGACACGGTGTGCCTGCCCGCTGCATGGCTCGCCTTCGAACAGGCGCGCGCGACCGGGGCCGATGTCGCCCCGCAGGTCGAGGCCTATCTGGCACAGAGCTGCGCGGCAGGAACGCGCGATGCCTGCGAGGAGCTCGCCGACGAGTTGGCGCGCGGCACCCGGCTGACGCAGGATCTGGCGCGTGCGGGTGTGCTCTACGTGCCGCAGTGCGAGGCAGGGCGCGAAACCGCCTGCAAGTTCCTCGAGGAACAGGCTCTGACAGATCCCGATGCGCCGCTGACGCTGGCCTCTGCCGCCGTCCAGCCCGTCCCCACGCCCGAGGAGGAGGCCGAATTGCGGCGCGCCTTCGCCGAAGACCTGCGGCGAAAGCGTGAGGAAGACCGGGCGAAACGCTGTACCACCACCACGGTCACCTACGAAGGGGTGAGCTACATCGATACCCAATGTGACAGGACCGTGCGGGTGATCGGCGGCGGGTTTGTGGCGGGGCGCGGCGATGCGCCGTGGCAGGCGCTGCTGTGGCGCCCCGAGGTTCTGAACCGCAAGCGGCTGACCCCGGACCAGCGCGTGCTGTGCGGCGGGGCCCTGATCCGCGAAGGCTGGATTCTCACTGCCGCGCATTGCCTGAAGGACGAGGGCGGGGTCTCGGTGCTGGGTGGCGGGCATGAAGTGCGGCTCGGTCTCGCCAACCCGCTCGTTGATGAAGGCTTCAGCTTCCCGATTGTCCGGATCGAACCGCATCCGGCCTTCGATCGCGACACCTTCGCCTTCGATATCGCGCTGGTGCAGTATGATCCCAAGCGCGCGCGACGCGGCGCGGAGGTGCTACCGCGCGCACGCATCCGGCTCGATCCGCAGCCGCTGGCGGCGCGCCGGATCACCACCGGCACGCCCGCCTATACCTTCGGCTGGGGCCGCACCGCGCTGACCGGCGGCGAGCGGCCCGATCGGCTGCGCGGGGCGCGGCTGGCGCTGCGTGATGCGGCGGGCTGCACCGCGATCACCCGCTTCACCGACATCCGGCGGGATTCGGCGATGTGCGCCTCCGAAGCCAGCGGGCCCAGAGGCGGGCAGGCGTGCTTCGGCGACAGCGGCGGACCGCTGATTTCCTATATCGATCCCGACAAGGTGCCGACCGTGATCGGGGTGGTGAGCGCCGGGATCAAGTGCGGGACGACCGGCGTGCCGAGCCGCTTTACCCGGGTTGCGCATCCGGAAGTGCAGAAGTGGCTGGACCGGGTGCTGGGCGGCGCAAGGGCGCGCTAGACGGCGCTAGACCCGGTTCAGGCGGCGCCAGACCCCCTTTAAAGGCGATCCCGCGCAATGTTTCACGTGGAACATCGCGCGGGTGTGCCGGATCAGTTGCCAGCCGGGGCTTCTTCGTTGGTGCCGGGGGCAGGTGCGCCCGGGCCAATCGGGTTGCCGGTGGGATCGAGCCCTTCGGCCGCCTCCGCTGCATCGTCCTTCGCGGCCGCTTCTGCGGTCGGCGCTTCTTCGGCAGGCATCATCATTTCCGCGTCAGCCGTTTCGGCGGGCTCTGCTGGAGCCTCTTCCTGCTTCGCGCCGCAAGCCGCCAGGGCCAGCGCAGCGCCTGCCGCTGTCGCGAACATCACGATCTTTTTCATAGTGTTACCCCTCATATGCCCCCAACGGGCCGTCGTTTGGTATCATGACCCAAGGCGCGAAAGCAAATCGGCGAGCCGTGGTTCCTTGCGCAGCGGATCGAGCAGCGGATCATTGCGCGCAAACAGCATCCCCGGATCGCGCGCGCCAAAGGCCTGTTCGAGCAGATCGAGCGCCGCCGCCGTCTCGCCGCGCTGGGCTTGCACCTGCGCCTGCTGATACAGCGCGGAAGTGCCGAAATCTGCGACAATCGCCGCCAGCGCCGCATCGCTCGCCGCGCTATTGCCCTGTTTCGCCTCGGCAATTGCGGTCGCCGTCAGCGCGAACAGCGGCACCCGCTCGGCCTTGGCCGCAGCCAGCGCACCCTTCGCATCGCCCTGCATCAGCCGCGCATTGGCAATGGCGAACTGCGCGCTGGCGAGGCTGGGATTGAGGCTCAGCGCCCGCTCCATATGCGTAATCACCGCAGGATAATCCTTTGCAAACAGGGTGATATAGCCCGCTGAGCGGAACGCGCGGGCGTTCAGCGGATCGAGCTCCAGTACCTTGGCAATCATGCTCTGCGCCAGCGGCACCTCGGCGCCATAGGAATAGAACGTCGCAATCGCGCGCAGCGCATCGGCATCGCCCGCCGCCAGATTCTCGGCGGACCTGTAATGCGGCAGCGCCTTCGCCCGGGCGAGCTCACCATTGTTGAGCGCAAAGCCCAACGCCAAGTGCCCCTGCGCCAGACGCTCTTCGAGCGCAATCGCCTGCTCCGCCGCCGCAATTGCCTGTGCGTAGAGCCGCCGCGTCTCGGCTGCGTCGCTCGCCGCATTGGCGATCGCGGCGAGCATGGTCGAACGCATCGCGTGCGCGGCGGCATAGCCGGGATCGGCGGCAATCGCCGCGTCGAACTGCACCAGCGCGGCGCGGTCCGTTTCCTCGCCCGAGGACAGGTCATAGAGCGCATGGCCGCGCAGATAGGCCTCGTAGGCGGCGACATTCTCGGTGCCGCCAACCTCCTGTTGCGCCGCGACCGCGCGCTGCGCCTCGTCCTCGCCCGCCACCTCGGCGACCAGCGACAGCGCCACAGTTGACGCGATTTCGGACTGCACCGCGAACACGTCTTCCAGTGCGCGGTCGTAGGTTTCAGCCCAGCGCACCAGCCCCCCGTCGATCGCGACCAGTTGGGCCGAGACGCGCACCCGCTCGGCATCGCGCTGGACGCTGCCGCTCAGGATGTGCTCGACACCAAGCTTGCGGCCGATCGCGAAATCGTCCTCACCTTTGATCGCCGAGGACGAAGACGGCGCGGCGACCTTGAGGCGCGGGTTGCGCGTCAACACCGTGCGTAATTCGCGTGCCAGACCATTTGAGAAATACGTCTGCTCGGGATCGCCCGTCTCATTGGCGAAGGGCAGCACCACCATCGATATCGCCGCCGAGGCGGGCGAGCCGAACAAGCCGAACTGCCACGCGCCGAGCAGTCCTGCCGCGCCCGCCGCCGCTGCACCGCCGACCATAAGGGTGCGCCGCGAGAGCGCTGGACCGCTGGTCTGAGGGGTGGCAGCGGCCGTCGAAGAAGCGGCAAGCGGGGTAAAGGAGGGGCCTGGCGCGGGGCTGGCGGTGCCTGACATGGCCCTGACCGCGACCAGAATGCGCTCCGCCTCGGGCGACGTCGCCTTGCCATTCCATCCGCTCACATCGAGCAGCTGGAACTGCCGGAAGCCGAGCGGCGCCATCGTCCCGTCGATCGTCAGCGGCACCAGACATCCGCGCTCGCGCCCCCGCTGCGCTTCGTCGCGCACCCAGTGCGAGGCCACCGAGGTCGCCGACCACAGCACCACCACGCAATCCGCGCCTTCCAGCGCCGCTTCGGTCGTCTGGAGGTAATTCTCCCCGCCTTCGAGCCGCCCGTCCCACCACACGTTGAAACCGTTTGCTTCCAGCAGGGCGATCACCGGCCGGGCGCAGCCGATATCGCTGCGCGAATAGCTGAGGAACACCGCCGGACGCGGGGAAGTTGCCTCGCTGTCGCTGCCCTGCACTACGTTTCCCCTCCCCGTGTCGCGCCCACCGTCATGCTACAGGCAAACCCCGATCGCCAGCAAGCCCCGCCAGAACCTCGCCGAATCCCCTTGACCGCGTCGCCAACCGATATAAATATGATATCATAATTATATCGTAGATGGAGATTCGTCATGTCCCTTGTTGATACCCCCGCGCTGAACCGCAGCCAGGAAGTTCCGGCCACCACGCAGAGCGGATACCTGATGCTGCTGGTCTGGCTGCTGCTGGCGGTGGCGGCCGTCTGGCTGTTCATCAGCGGCATTTCGTCAGAGCCGGAAAACGGCCTGCGCATTGTCGGCGCGATCTTGGCCGCGCTCATCGGCACTTTCGTCATTTCCGGCTTCTACATGATCAACCCGAACGAGGCCGCAGCGATCCAGCTGTTTGGCGCCTATAAGGGCACCGACCGCACCGAGGGGCTGCGCTGGGTGCTGCCGTGGCTCGCGCGCAAGAAGATCGCGGTGCGCGCCAACAACGTCATCTCGCAGACCATCAAGGTCAACGACGCGCGCGGCAACCCGATCGAGATGGGCGCGCAGGTCGTCTGGCGCGTGGTCGACACCGCGCAGGCGCTGTTCGACGTCGATGATTACCGAGAATTCGTCACCGCGCAAATCGAAGCGGCGGTGCGCGCGATCGGTTCGCGTTACCCCTATGATGATATCGAGCATCTCGAAGTGACTCTGCGCGGCAACCACGACGAGGTCGGCGTCGAACTGCGCGCAGCGCTGATCGAGAGGCTGTCGGTCGCGGGTATCACTGTGGACGAATGCGGGTTGACGCACCTTGCCTATGCCCCAGAGATCGCCGGCGCGATGCTGCGCCGCCAGCAGGCCGAAGCGGTGATCTCGGCGCGCAAGAAGCTGGTCGAGGGCGCGGTGACGATGGTCGAAATGGCGCTCACACAACTGAGCGAGAAGGACGTCGTCCACCTCGACGACGAGCGCAGGGCGGCGATGGTCTCGAACCTGATGGTGGTGCTGTGCGGCGAGCGGGATACGCAGCCGGTGGTCAACGCAGGCTCGCTCTACTGATCGGGCCATGTCTGCCAAGAAAGCCTTCCCCCTGCGCCTCGATCCGGCGCTGCACGACGCGCTCCAACGCGCCGCCGATGCTGACCTGCGCAGCGTCAACGCCGAGATCGAGGTGCTGCTACGCGAGGCACTCGCGCGGCGCGGGGTGAAGGTTGCGGTGAGTGCAGGGGCGAAGCGCGGTCGTCCGCCGGGTGCGATGAAAGAAGGATCGGGATATGAATAATCGGGACAAGCCGTTCATCATGTATCGCGAAGGCTGGGGCAACGTCCGCATTGTCCCGCGCGGCGCGGCCGGCTGGCGCGAGACAATTGTGTGGCTGCTGATGGTCGTGCCGATCATCGGCGGGTTCATTGGCTTCGCTCTGACCGATCCCAAGGGCGTGCCACTCTACATCGGGCTCGGGCTTTTCGCGGTGGCGATGGGGATGTGGGGCATTGGCGGCATGGTATGGATGCGTGGCCGGGCCGAGGTGGTCGACTTGCAGGAATTGCTTGAATTGAAGCGCCAGCGCGATCGCGAGAAGAGCAAACGTTAGAGTCTGTTTCAGTAGGGCAACGGAACAGCCGCCGAGCGAGGGCGTTTCCGACGGTATGCAGGTCCGCCTTTTGATCGCGTCGATGCTGTGCAGCCTGCTCGCTGCTTGGTCGCCCGCCAGCGCGCAACAAGTCCCGCCACCCCCCGCGCCCGTCACCGTCCCGGTGCTGCCTCCGCCGCCCGAAGAACTGGTGCTGCGCGGGAACAATCTCATCACCGTGCTGATCAACGAGCAGCCGGTCACGCTGGAAGTGACTGCCGAGGCGTTTGGGGCGCCGGTGCTCAATCCCGATGCTGCGGCGCGGCTCGGGCTGGTCGGCAATTCGCGCCGGGGCTGGTTGTTCGGGCCGGTGGAGGTCGAAGGGGTGGCAGGCATGCAGCGGGTCGATTTCGGTCTGGGGCCGGTGCCGCTGCCGATTGCCTGGACCCCGCACCAGACCTCGCGCGTCGCCGACGGCGTGATCGGCGTGCACGATCTGCCGCACCGCCGCGTCACTTTCGCGCTGGCCGAACCTGCTGCCGGAGAGACATGGCACCGCTTCCCGCTCACCCGCACCGGCGGGCGCGGCGATACGCGGATCGGCACCGAAGTTCTGGCGGGCAAGAAGCTGCTGACCGTGATCTTCGTGCCTGAACGGTCGGAGAACGTCGTCACCGCGCCGACCGCCAATTTCATCGCCACGCATTTCGAAGGCGGGTTCGCGCCGGGCTCCGACGGGTCGGTCGAGCTCAGCTTCGGCGTGCGCCGCCCGACGCGCACCATGCGGCTGGCGATACCGCTGATGCTCGGCGAGTTTCCGATCGAGCAGTTCGCGGTGCGAGTGGAGGATTACGGCAACCCCAGCCGGGTGGGTGAAATCGGCGAGAACGATCCGCGCTTCGAGAAGGGCCGCATCCTCGTCAGTCGCCGCAAGGGGAAGGGCAAGCCCGATCTCCTCACCCGCATCGGCCGCGACCAGATAGCGCATTGTTCGCGCATCACCTACGACCTCGAATGGAGCGAAATCAGGCTATCTTGCGCGCCGCACCACGAATAGTGGGTGGCCTCAGGATTGGTTCGCGCAGAGACCGCAGAGGAGCAGAGGGCGCAGAGAGATTGCACTTCGCCGCGGTAGCGGCGCTTCAATCACATCGGTTCGCGCCAAGCCGGCAAGGGGCCAAGAGTCGGCACCTAGTCGCGGCCACAAAACTATATCTTGGCAACTTGGCGGCTTGGCGCGAACCTGACTGCGGCTTCGCCGCATCTTCTTCTCTGCGTTCTCTGCTCCTCTGCGGTCTCTGCGCGAACCGAAAACTAACTTGCCTTCGCCGCATTCTCCGCGCGGGCGATTTCGTGGAGCCAATCGGCGTGGCGGGGCGCGGTCTTGGTCTGCGACCATTCCTCCAGCATCACCGGGGCGACGCGGGCGAGTTCTTGGTATTGCTCGGCCGTGCCGATATCGGCGGCCAGTTCCACGCGGTGCCCGTTGGGATCGAAGAAATAGATCGACTTGAAGATCCCGTGATGCGTCGGGCCGAGCACGTCGATCCCCTGCGCTTCGATATGCGCCTTGGCCGCCAGCAGCGCCGCCTCGTCCGGCACCTTAAGCGCCAGGTGCTGCACCCAGACTGGGGTGTTGGGGTCTTTGCCCATTTCCGGCTGATTGGGCAGCTCGAAGAAGGCGAGGATGTTGCCGTTCCCCGCATCGAGGAAGATGTGCATGTAGGGATCGTATTCGCCGGTCGAGGGTACGTGATCCTCGGCAAAGGCGGTGGTGTAGGTCATGCCGAGCACGCGGGCGTACCACTCCACGGTTTCCTTCGCGTCCTTGCAGCGATAGGCGGCGTGGTGGATGCCGGACAGGGATACTGGATGTGTCATTGCGCTGGTTCCTCCACCGTGAGCACACCGCGCTGGATCTGGTCGCGCTCCATGCTTTCGAACAGCGCCTTGAAGTTGCCTTCACCGAAGCCCTCGTCACCCTTCCTTTGGATGAATTCGAAAAACACCGGCCCGACCTGCGCCTGCGCGAAGATTTGCAAGAGCAGGCGGGGTTGGCCCCCTTCGGTGGTGCCATCCATCAGGATGCCGCGCATCTTGAGCGCATCCACATCCTCGCCGTGGCCGGGCAGGCGTTCGGGCAGCATCTCGTAGTAGGTTGCGGGCGGCGCGGTCATGAACGGGACGCCGAGCTTCTGGAGGCGGTCCCAGCAGGCGGTGAGATCGTCGCAGATCAGCGCGATGTGCTGGATGCCTTCGCCGTTAAAGGCGCGCAGGAATTCCTCGATCTGGCCCTTGCCGCCTTCGCCTTCCTCGTTGAGCGGAATACGGATCTTGCCGTCGGGTGCGGTCAGCGCCTTCGACGTCAGCCCGGTATACTCGCCTTTGATGTCGAAGAAACGGATTTCGCGGAAGTTGAACAGGGTCTCGTAGTAATCGGCCCAGTACTTCATCCGGCCCGTATAGACGTTGTGGGTCAAGTGATCGATCGTGTGGAAGCCCGCGCCCTCGGGATAGGGATCGACGCCGGGAAGATACTCGAAATCGATGTCGTAAATGGTGAGGCCATTGCCCTTATCCGCGCCCGCATAGCGGTCGACCAGATAGAGGATCGCGCCGCCGATGCCGCGGATCGCAGGGATGCGCAGCTCCATGATCCCGGTCTGCACCGCGACCGGCTCGGCCCCTTGGGCGATCAGGTGATCATAAGCTGCCGCAGCATCGCGCACCCGGAACGCCATCCCGCAGGCCGAAGGGCCATGCTCGCGCGCGAAATACCACGCGGCGCTCTTGGGTTCGTAGTTGGCGATGAGGTTGATGCCGCCCTGCCGCCACAGGTGCACGTCCTTCGACCGGTGCTGCGCGACGCGGGTGAAGCCCATCGCTTCGAACACGGGTTCGAGCACGCCCTTGGTGGGTGCGCAGAACTCGACGAATTCGAACCCGTCGAGGCCCGCGGGATTGTCGAACAGGTCGGTCGTGGGGGCGTTCATCGAGGGGGACTCCGGGAGGTGTCAATTTAGTTACAATTGAAACTATCTACCCGAAAACGTCGATTCGTGCAAGCGATTGCCAGCCGCGCACGAAGCGGGCAGTCTCCGATCCCGAAGGAGAGCCAGCCGATGATCACAACGCGCGGGATCAACCATATCGCCCTCGTCTGCCGCGACATGGCCGAGACCACCCGGTTCTACACGCAAGTGCTGCACATGCCGTTGTTCAAGACGGTCGAGCTGCCCGATGGCGGCCAGCACTTCTTCTTCGACGCAGGGGGCGGGAATGCGGTGGCGTTCTTCTGGTGGAAGGATGCTCCCCCGGCCGCGCCGGGGATCGCCTCGGTGAAGAAGTTCCCTTTCGACGCCAAAACCGCCGTGGGCTCGATGAATCACCTGGCCTTTCACATGGACGAGGCGGAGCTGGAGGCTGCGCTCGAACGGCTGACCGAGGCCGGGGTGCCGCACACCCACATGGTGTTCAACCACGACGACAGCCCCTCGGGCTATGCCAAGGAGACGCACGAGGGCGTGTTCGTGCGCTCGGTCTATTTCACCGATCCCAACGGCATCATGCTTGAATTCGCCGCGACCACGCGTGCTTTCGGGCCGGAGGATGTGCGGCACGAGCCCGCGACGCTGGCGGAGCCCGCCTGATGCCGCGCCTGAGGGAAGTCCCCCGCGCCGAGGCTGACCCGGAGGTCGCGATCCCGCTCTTTACGATGCTGTTCGGGGATCGTGACCCTGTGGCGGAACCCGGCACCGCGACTGGCACGCCGGGCGACTGGTGGACGGTGTTCGCCAATTCTCCCGCCACATTGAAGCACGCCGCGCAAGGCTTTGCCTATTATCGCTCGCCCGAACGCAAACTCGATCCGGTGCTGCGCGAGCTGGGGCAGACCTGGGCGGGCTGGGCGACCAGCAGCCAGTTTGTGTTCTCGCAGCACTGCAAGAGCTTGCGGGGGCTGGGCGTGGCCGAGGACAAGATCGCGGCGATCCCGACATGGCAAACCGCGTCGGTCTTCGACGCGAAGGAGCGGCTCGTGCTCGCCTATGCCGACCGGCTGGTGTGCCATGCAGGCCGCGTGCCCGATGCGCTGTTTGCCGAGGTGAAGGCAGCCTTCAGCGACGAGGAAATCCTCGAGCTCACCTACATCACCTGCCTCTACCACATGCACGCGATCATGAGCCGCGCGCTCAGGACCGAGTTCGATGATCGCGACGATCCGATCGTCGAAGTGGCCGCGCCCGAGGGCTTCGACGCGCTGGACTTTCTGGGGGGCGCGCGGCACTCTTAGCCCCTTCCCCGGGGGGAAGGCGTTGGGGATGGGGGTTCTGCGCTATCGAACATGGGAGCCCCCACCCCCTAACCCCCTCCCCCAAGGGAGGGGGGACTAAGCAACCTTGCCCACAGTCCGCCCGCGATCATCCTGCGTGAGCACTAACCGCAAGCCAAACGGCTCCCCGCTTTCGAACGCCGCAGCGGTCGCCGGATCGGTCAGATCGGCATTGGCGATCACCCGCTCGCCCGCATCCGAGCGACCGATAAGGATCGCCTCATCACCTTTGGGGCCGCGGTTGATGGTGTAGGTCTCGACTACCGCCGCATCCACCGGCCCGCGCGCCACCGGCACCGCGTCGCTCGCCTTGGGCAGCTTCGTGTAGCGGTCATTGTCGGTCCATTGCGCGGGCGTTGTCGAGTAGATGCCGGTCGCATACTTGCTCATCCACCCGCCATTGGCGCCGACCAGCGCGTAAGCGCCGCGGTCAGCCCGCACCCGCTGCACCGCCTCGGCGATGGCGTGGGCCGAGTAGTTGTTCCCCGCTCCGCCGAAGAACGGCAGGCCCCCGGTGAGCGTCAACCCGCGCGGATCGTCCACCGCCAGCCCGAAATGATCGCACTGATTGAAAACCGGGATCGCGAAGCACGAATAGAAGTCGATGTAGCGCATATCGCCCATCGCCTTCCCCGCCCGCGTCAGTGCCGCCTCGACGCTGGCGATGGACGCGGGGTTCCCCGCCAGATCAGGCCGCTCAGACAGCTTCAGCTCGGTCGCAGCCGTAACCGCGTGGATATGCACCCACTTCTCCTTCGGCACGCCCAACTCGCGCGCCAGCCCGGCGCTGGCGATGATGATCGCGGCAGCCTGATTGACCTGATCGCGCGCCACGGTCATGCGCGGATAGGGTTCGGCGACGATACGGTTGCGATCGGTGACGGTGGCGAGTTCCTCCGCCGTGCGCTCCACCGGCGCGGCGGCGTGGGGGTTGGCGGCGGCAACGCGGGAGAAGGGCGCGAACAGCTTGCCGATTTCGTGGCGGTATTCGTCGAGCCCCAGCCCCAGCTTCGCCCGCCGCGCATTCTCGGCGAGCGCATAGAGCGGGATCGCCCCGCTCGCGCCGTGGGCAAACAGCGCGGGTTCGAGCAACTCCTCGACGCCGAAGCCCTGATCCTCGAAATCGCCGCCGATGGCTTCCGACCAGTCGGGTGTTTCACCTTTGGCGGTCAGCGCCAGCACGGTCGATATCGCTTCGGCGCCGACGATCACCGCGCAGCGGCTCTCCCCTGCCGCAATCGCGGCGGCAAACTCGCCCACCAGTTGCTGGTTGGTCTGGCCGCCGGTGGTGGTGAGGATCGCGCGCTTGGGGTTCGCCCCGACGCGCTTCGCCAGCCCCCCTGGCACATTGTCGGGCGCGCCGAACGGCGGCACGCGGCCGGGCCGCGACATCTCGAAAGCACGGATCGCGGCGAGCGTGTCGATGGCCTCCGCAACCGAGCCACTTGCGCCGCAATCGGCTATAGCCGCAGACAGCGCCCGCCCGCCCAGGTCCATATAGGACAGGCCCTCGTAACCCGCCTCGCCGACCTTCTCCGAATACTGCCCGACCCCGATGATGACCGGGGTATTGTCGGGAACGTAACCCCCCGGTTCAATCGACAAAGCCGTCCACCCGCTCGACGATGATCGCCGGTGCCATGCCGCCCGCCGCGCACATCGTCACAAGGCCGTAACGCCCGCCCCGCCGCTCCAGCTCGTCGACGATGGTGCCGATCAGGATCGATCCGGTCGCGCCGATCGGGTGGCCCAAGGCGATCGAGCCGCCATTCACATTGACCTTGTCCCAATCGAGCCCGAGATCGCGCACGAACTTGGCGGCGACCACGGCAAACGCCTCATTGATCTCGTAAAGGTCGATGTCGTCGGTGGTCATCCCGGCCTTGGCCAGCACCTTCTTCGCCGCCGGGACGGGCGCGTTAAGCATGAGCGTCGGATCATCGCCCATATTGGCGGTGGCGACGATGCGCGCGCGGGGCTTCAGCCCGTGCTTTTCCGCATAGGCCTTGCTCGTCACCAGCACGCCCGCCGCGCCGTCTACGACACCGCTGGAATTGCCCGCATGGTGGAAGTGCTGGATCTCCAGATCGGGATATTTCTGGTTGATCAGCTTGCGGAAAGTCGTGCCCTGAGCATCCAGCGGCACATCGGCGATCTTGGGGAAGGCCGGCTCCAGCTTGGCGAGACCTTCGCGGGTGGTCTGCGGGCGCGGATATTCCTCACGGTCGAGGATCACGCTGCCATCGTCGCCCACCACCGGCACGACAGACTTGGCAAACCGCCCCTCGGCCATCGCTTCGGCGGCGCGCTGCTGCGAGCGGTAGCCGACCTCGTCCAGCTCCTCGCGGGTAAAGCCTTCCAGCGAAGCAATCGCATCCCCGCAGATGCCCTGGTGCGACTGCGGATGCACCTTCTGGAGTCGCTCGTTGTAGCTACCCATCATCGGCGGCTTGATCCCGGCGCGCATCTTCTCCTGGCTCATTGCGGCGGTGAGGCTCATCATCTCGGTGCCCCCGGCGATGACGCAATCCTCCATCCCGCTCATCACCTGCGCAGCGGCGAGCGCGACGCTGGTGATCCCGCCGCCGCAGAAGCGGTCGAGCGTGGTGCCCGACGAGGTGATGTCGAAGCCCGCATCGAGCGCGGCCATGCGACCCATGTCGCCCGCCTGCATCCCGTCCTGCGTCGAGACCGACCAGATCACATCATCGACCGTCGCGGTGTCGAGGCTGTTGCGCTCGGCAATCGCCTTCAAAACCGTCGCGGCAAGGTGCTGCGGGTGGCACGCGGCGAGCGCGCCCTTGCCCTGCTTGCCGATCCCGCGCGGGGTGCGCACGGCGTCGATGATATAGGCTTCGGCCATGGGGGTTCTCTCCTGTGATCTAGCGAAAATGCGGTTGACGCGTCCGTAAACCCACTGCACCAGTCGCACAAGAATTGCGTTTCAAATCGCAATGGCAATTTCGATAGGAGAGAGACCTGTGAGCGACACCGCTGCGCCCGAAGTGCTGACCGAGGTTGAGGACGGCGTCCTCATCGTCACCATCAACCGCCCCGAGGCCAAGAACGCGATGACCAAGGCCGCATCCGAGGCGATTGCGGCGGCGATGGACAGGCTCGATGCGGAGGATGACCTGCGCGTCGGCATCCTGACCGGCGCGGGCGGGACGTTCTGTTCGGGGATGGACCTCAAGGGCTTCCTGCGCGGCGAAAGCCCCAGTGTCCCGGGGCGCGGGTTCGGCGGCGTGGTGCAGGCCCCGCCCGCCAAGCCGCTGATCGCGGCGGTGGAGGGATACGCGCTGGCGGGCGGGCTCGAACTGATGATCGCCTGCGATCTGGTGGTGGCGCACAAGGACGCGAAGTTCGGTATCCCTGAGGCGAAGCGCGGGCTGGTGGCCGCCGCCGGGGGCGTGATGATGCTCCCCGACCAGATACCGGAACGCGTGGCGATGGAACTGGCGCTGACCGGCGATTTCATCGGTGCCGATCGCGCTTACCAGCTCGGCCTCATCAACGAAGTCACGGAAGGCTCGGCGCTCGATGGGGCGAAGGCGCTGGCGGCGCGGATTGCCGCCAATGGCCCGCTCGCCGTGCGCGTCTCCAAGCAAGTGATGAAGCAGTCGCGCGGCTGGGCGATGGACGAACGCTACGCCAAGCAGGGCGAGCTGATCGGCCCGGTGTTCGTCAGCCACGATGCGCGCGAAGGCGCGGCGGCCTTCGCCGAAAAGCGCAAGCCGAACTGGACCGGGAAGTAACACAAGTATCCGTTCGCCCTGAGCTTGTCGAAGGGCTGCACTTCCTTGCGCCATCGCTGAAGTGAAGGACAACCCTTCGACAAGCTCAGGGTGAGCGGGATTAGTTATTGGGAGTATCTGAAATGTCCGTGCTCAACGTGCCCCAACCCGCCTTCATGGAAGACGAGGAAATCGCGATCTTTTCCGACGCGGTCGGCAAGTTCTACCAGCAGCACGCGCCCGAAAAGCGCGTCCAGAAATGGCGCGAAGACGGGCAGGTCGAACGCGAATTCTGGCGCGAAGCCGGGGAAGCAGGCCTGCTCGGCGTCTCGGTGCCGACCGAATATGGCGGCCACGGCGGCGATTTCCGGCATGATCTGGTGGTGATCGACCAGCAGGCCAAGCACAATGTCGAAGGCTTTGCCGCCTCGCTCCACAACACGGTGATCCTGCCCTATCTGGTGCGCCACGGCACCGAGGAGCAGAAGAAGAAGTACCTGCCGCGGCTGGTGTCCGGTGACCTCGTCAGCGCCATTGCCATGACCGAACCGGGTGTCGGTTCCGACCTCCAGTCGATCACGACGACAGCGGTGAAGGACGGCAATGGCTATCGCATCAGCGGGGCCAAGACCTATATTTCCAGCGGCCAGATCGCCGATTTCATCATCGTCGTTGCCAAGACCGATCCGACCGAGCGGGCCAAGGGCATCTCGCTGATGCTGCTCGAGACCGAGGGCGCGGAAGGCTTCCAGCGCGGCAAGAAGCTCGACAAGATTGGGCTTGATGCGGCGGACACCTCGGAGCTGTTCTTCGACGATGTGTTCGTTCCGGCAGAAAACGTGCTGGGCGGGGTCGAGGGCCGGGGCTTCTACCAGCTGATGGGCGAGCTACCGCAGGAACGGCTGATCATCGCCGTGGGCGCGATCAACGGGATCGAGAAGGCGCTCGAGACCACGATGGACTACGTCAAGAACCGCAAGGCGTTCGGCCAGACGATCTGGGATTTCCAGAACACGCAGTTCGTGATGGCCGACCTCAAGGCGCGCAGCACTGCGGCGCGGGTGTTCGTCAATGACTGCATCGCCCGCCATTTGAAGGGCGAGCTTGACGTCGCCACCGCCTGCATGGCCAAGTACTGGGTGACCGAGCTGCAAGGCGAAGTCGTCGACAAGTGCCTGCAGTTCCACGGCGGGGCCGGTTTCATCAACGACTACCCGATCGCCCGCATGTATCGCGACAGCCGCATCACCCGTATCTTCGGCGGCTCGAACGAGGTCATGAAGATGGTGATCGCCAGGGGCATGTGATTCCGATCCAAACTGTGCGCCCCCTCGAATGCGGGGACTCACTGGCGGAAAAAAGAGGGGCGGCTCGAACTATCGAGCCGCCCCTGATTTTTGGCCGAAGCCCGCGCGCTTAGAACTTGGCGCGCAGCGTCACGCCGTACTGACGCGGCGGCAGGGTGAAGGCCGAACGCGAGTTGGCCGCACCCGAACCGCGCAGCGTGGTGTTGAAGGTCACCCCGCGCACCACCTCATCGGTGAGGTTGTTGACCCAGCCTTCGATCGCATAGGCGCCGTCGCCGAAGCGCAGGCCAGCGCGCAGGTTCACGAAGGCCTTGCCATCCTGCACGTCGGCGATGATCAGTGGCGCGGCGTCGACGGCCGCCTGCACTTGCTCAGCCGTCGAACCGGCCGCCACGGTCGGCGGCACGATTGCCTGCGTGGAGGTGCGCTGGTCGCTTTCCATGCGGACCTGACCCGACAGGAAGAACTCCATCGTATCATTGATCGGCTTTTCCCACATCCCGCCGACCAGCGCGACGACTTGCGGCGCGTTGGTGAGGTCGTTGCCGCACAGCGAGGCAACCGTAACCACGGTTTCAAGCCCGGTGTCGCAATCTTCGGGATAGCTCGCTTCGAGGAAGGTCCCGGAAACGTTGAAGGTCAGCTCGTCGCTGGGGCGAATGAGGGTTTCAATTTCGACGCCCCGGGTTTCGGCCACCGGCACATTGAACGTGGTGAACGCAGTCCCGGTGAATTCGAGCACCTGGAAGTTGGTGAACTCTTCGTAGAAGGCGGCGATATTCATCGTCACCGCATCGTCGAACAGCTTGCTCTTGAGGCCGATTTCGTAGGCATCTACCTCTTCCGAGGCGAAGCGCGGATCGGCGCCCAGCACGGCAGCGGTGGTATCGAGGTTGATCCCGCCCGCCTTGTAGCCGTGCGTGAAGCTGGCATAGGCATTGGTCGCCCCGCTGAATTCATAGCCGAGCTTGATGGTGTAGATCAGCTCTTCGTCCTCAAAGTCCGATTGGAATGTCCGGACCAGCGGAAGCGGTGCCACCGGGGGGGTCGCGGAGGGATTGCCGAACGCTGCTGGCAGGTCGGCCGGGGCGGTGAAACCAAAGCAGCCCAAGCCGATGAACGAAGGCCGTAGCGCGGCTGGGATCGCACCCAACGCCCCCAGCGTCGCCGGGCAGATGTCGTTATCGACTGCCGTCTGGGTGAAGCCGCCCGATTTTTCTTCCCAGGAATAGCGCGCACCAATCGTCAGTTCGAGTCCGTCGGTGATCTCGAACGAGTTATGCGTGAACACCGCGTAGCTCTTGGCGTCCTGCTGGAAGCGGTTGGTGTTGCTCGTGCCCGCCGGATCAATGCCGGTGAACACCGTCAGCGGATTGGGCCCGAGCGCGCCGCCGGTCGGCACGAACAGCAGCGCACCGACATTTTCGCCGTAATCCGGGCCCAGCTCAAAGCCGACCGACTGATCGATCTGCTCGTCGGAATAGAAGCCGCCGATCATGTAATTGAGCTTGCCGTCGACCGCTTCGCCCTGCAGCCGCAGTTCCGCAGTCCAGGTGTCGATTTCGAGGTTAAGCCCGCTGACGTTGAAGATGTCGAGGCCGGTGAAGTCGGAATCGTAAGCTTCAAAGCTCTCGTACTTGCGATACGAGCCGATGAAGATCAGGTCGGCGCTGTCGGAGAGCGGGAACTCGAGCTCGCCGGTTACACCATAGTTGTCGATGTCGGCGACCGGGGCGGCATTGGCCGAAACCGTGCGGTTGTCCATCGCTTCTTCGAACCCGGCCTGATCGAACGGAGTGGTCGCGACCGAAGGCTGGCCATTGCCGCCGTTCGCGCCGAGCCCGACCGCAGCGTAGGCACCGCCTGTCACCAGTGGCGACTGGTAGAGCTCGATCGCACCGCAGCAGCTCGACTTGCTCTTGGAATAGTCGGCGATGATCCGGCCGCGCAGCCCGCTGTCGGTATCCCAGCCGATCTGCCCGCGCACCAGCCATTGATCGGCGGTATTGGTCTCGCCGATCTTGGTGCCGGTGCGGTCGACGACGTCAAGGAACCCGTCCCGCTCACGCCAGGCACCGGTCAGGCGGACGGCAACAGTGTCCTGCACGATCGGCACGTTCACCGCGCCTTGCAGGCTCTTCTCGTCGAAATTGCCGTACTCGGCGTTCACGAAACCACTGAACTCGGTCACGTCCGGCCGAGCATTGGTAATGTTGAGCGCGCCCGCTGAGGTGTTGCGGCCGAACAGCGTGCCCTGCGGCCCGCGCAGCACTTCGACCCGCTCGACATCGACGAATTCGCCCAGCGCCACGCCGGGACGCGACTGATAGGCGCCATCGATGAAGATACCGACCGCGCTTTCAAAGCCGATATTGTTCGACGTCGTGCCGATACCGCGCACACGCAGCACCACCGAGCCCGAGGCGAGCTGCGCTTGGCTGGCAGTGAAGCTGGGCGCGAGCGCGGAGATTTGCTGGACGTTGACCACGCGCTGCGTTTCGAGCTGCTGCGGCGAAATCGCCGTCACCGCCAGCGGAATGTCCTGCACGTCCTGCGCGCGGCGGGTGGCGGTCACGATGATGACGCTGTCGTCCTGCACTTCGGGTGCGTCGGCATTGTCCTGCGCGAAGGCGGGGGCGGTAAGCGAACTGCAGGCCATCAGGCCGCCAGCAAAGGCTGCAAACTTGCGCATCATGTTTTCCCTCTCTCCATGTGTCAGCCGGTCTTCGCGCCGGACTTGGCTCTCCGAGGGTAAACCTATCAGCCTTGGCTTCCCTAACAAGAGTCGCAGGGAAGTTCTTGAGGGCAGTAGCAAAAATGCAACATGTCGTGTTGCGGCGCAGCATGAATGCTGCATCGTCGTTGGCAGAGCAATAATCTGTCGTAGGCTCAGAAGCCGTAGCGTAAACCCAGCCAGAGGGTGCGCGGGGTACCGAGATCGATCGAGCCGCCCTGATTGCGCGTTACTATCGCCTCGTCGGTCAGATTCTCGCCGCGCAGCACCACCGAGAGACCCGCGCCGAGGGGTGCTGCAAGAAAAGCGTCCAACGTGGTCGCCGGGGCGAGTGAGTCGGTCTCGCGATCATCCTCGAATTGCGCGGAGACATGGCGCAGCGTTCCCGCCACCCGCCAGCCCTCGGCCGGTTCCCAGCCGAGCGTGAGCGTCGCTGCGAATTCAGGGGTCTGCGCCGGACGGTTACCGTCAAGCTCGGGCGCGGACACGCCGCCGCGCATTGCGGCGTCGGTCCAGGCAATGCCGCCGTCGAGGCTGAACGCGCCCAGCTGCACCGCGAGCGAAGCCTCGATCCCCCGCGCGACGATGGCGGGCAGGTTCTGGCGCTGGCGCAGATTGGGGCCGATCGTGACGTTGGCGATGGCGTTTTCGACTTCGTTGTCGAACGCCGTCACTGACACCACCACCGCCCGCACCGGCTGCCAATCGAACCCGACCTCGAAGCCTTCGAGCCGCTCGTTCTCCAGCGCGGCATTGGCCTGGGTCACCACCGGAAAGACCACAAAGGGCCGATACAGCTCGTTCAAGGTCGGCAGGCGCAGCCCGGTATAGGCCGCCGCGCGCAGATCGAGGCCCCTTGCGGCATTGACCTGTGCCCCCGCGCGCCAGCTCAGCGCCCAATCGCTGCGGTCCGGCGCGATCAGCGTGCTGACCGGCACCCCCGCGGGGCTGACCGCGCGGAAGAAGCCGCCGGTGATGCGGGTGCGGTCAGCGCGCAGCCCGCCGTTCACCAGCAGCGGGCCGATCTGCCAGTCATCCTCGATGAACAGCCCGAGATTGCTGGTCGTCCCGCCCGCGCGGCGGCGTTCGGTGATCGCGCCGGAGACAGCGCTGATCGCCTCCTCCTGCATCTCCCCGTCGGCGCGGCGATAATCTGCGCCGATGCGGATATCGTGGCCTTCAAGCAGCGGCGGGCGCAGCTCGAACTTGCCGCCGATCCCGGTCGAAGGCGTGCGGCGCTGATCGAGCGTGGGAGTGAAGCGCGTCGCAGATATGACGATGTTCGAGAAATCGCGCGCCTGCACATAGGCGAGCGCATCGAACTGCCACGCCCCGCGCCCGACGATGCGCACGCTGACTTCCTCGCCGGAGCTGGACGAATCCGCACCGACGAAGCGCAAGGTGCGCGCGTCGCGGAAGGTGGCGAGGCGGGCCTGCGCCTCGACCGTGTCAGTGATCGGCGCAACGGCGCGCAACGCGACATTCCAGCTTTCGAAGGCGGCGCGCGCGGTGGCAGGAACGCGCTGATCCTCGGGCGTGGTGAAGAACCCCTGCCCGCGGTCCCAGCGCCCGCTCGCCACCGCAAAGCCGCGCCCCAATCGCTGGGTGAGTACGCCGGAAAGCTCGGTCTCGCCGCGATCATTGACCGCTGCGTTGCCAAGCACCGCGCCGCCCGCACCCGGATCGGCGCTGTCGAGTTCGATCGTTCCCGTCAGCGCGCCGGCCCCGAACGGCCCCGACCCGCCACCGCGCGTCACCCGCACCTGCCCCAATGTCTCGGGCGGGATGGCGGACAGCGGAATATAGCCGAAGAAGGGGTCGGCAATCGGCACCCCGTCAAGCAGCACCAGCGCGCGGCTGGTCGCATTGCCGCCGATCGCACGCAGCGTCACGCCCTGCGCGGAAGGATTGGACGAACGGCTGTCCGAGCGTCGGAATTGCTGGAACCCCGCGACATTTCTGAGCACATCCTCGATCCTGCCGGAGGGGCTGACGATGATCGTGTCGCGTTCGAGCGTGGTGGTGGCGTAGATCGCGCTCGACAACGCCGGATCGAGCCCCTTGCCTGTGACGATGATAGCCTCGGCCTGCGGTTCTTCCGGCACTTCGGCATTCTGCGCGGCAAGCGGCGCGGCGAAGGCAAGGGCAAGCAGGCAGACGGACGGGCGCAACATCTCTCTCATGGCACAGGCGCGTAGCCGCTCCACCGCGATGCGTCACCCCAAACCCAGTTGCAGATTGCCATTCAAGACTCGCTTTTGCCGGGACGGTGTGATTACATCGCCTCATTGAGGGAGAGAGAACACCCATGCTTGCAACACCGCCTGATTTCGACGTGCTGATCGTCGGCGCCGGAATTTCCGGGATCGGGATGGCCGCGCATATGCGGATGAAGGCGCCCGGCCATTCCTTCTGCATCGTCGAGCGCCGCGACAATCTGGGCGGGACGTGGGATCTGTTCCGCTATCCCGGTATCCGTTCGGACAGCGACATGCACACGCTCGGCTTCGATTTCGAACCCTGGCGGCATGAGAAGTCGATTGCCGATGCGCTCGCGATCCTCGATTATCTCGACCGGATCGTCGATGAACGCGACATCCGCGAGCATATACGCTTCGGCCACAAGGTGATCAGCGCCGATTTTCGCCACGATGACGCGCGCTGGCATGTTGAGCTCGAAAAGGCCGATGGTTCGCGCACCCGCATGACCGCGAATTTCCTCTACCTTGGCGCGGGCTACTACGACTACGACGAGCCCTATGACCCCGGCTTCGACCTCGGCGAATTCGAGGGGCAGGTGATCCACCCGCAGTTCTGGCCCGAAAATCTCGATTACGCGGGCAATAACGTGGTCGTGATCGGATCCGGCGCGACGGCGGTCACCATAGTGCCCTCGATGGCGAAGGACGCCGCGCACGTCACCATGCTCCAGCGCACACCGACCTGGATGTTCTCGCGGCCCGCCAAGGACTGGATCGCCAACACCCTGCGTAGGTTCCTGCCGGAAACCATCGCCTACCGGATCACCCGATTCAAGAACATCAAGATGCAGGACGTCAGCTTCAAGATGGCGCGCGACAAGCCGCAGAAGGTCAAGGACGCGCTCTACAAGAAGATCGAAAAGGCGCTGGGGCCGGGTTACGACAAGGCTGCCTTCACCCCGCCATACAACCCGTGGGAACAGCGGCTGTGCCTGGTGCCGGACGATGATCTGTTCGCCGCGATGAATGCCGGGAAGGCGGCGGTCGTGACCGGCCATATCGCGAAGTTCGAAAAGGGCGGCGTGCGGCTGACCGATGGACAATTCCTCCCCGCCGATATCATCGTGACGGCGACGGGGCTGAAGCTGGCGGTCGCGGGCAAGATTGCGGTGAGCGTCGACGGTGAGCCGGTCGCGTTCAACCAGCGCTTCTATTACAAAGGCTGCATGTTCTCGAACCTGCCCAACCTGGCGGTGGTGTTCGGGTATTTGAACGCCAGCTGGACTTTGCGCGCGGACATCAACTCCGATTACGTGTGCCGGGTGCTCGAACATATGCGCAAGACCGGCACGACCATCGCCACGCCGGTGCTCACGCCCGAGGCCGAAGCCGCGATTGTCGAAGACGACGTGTTCGATTTCTCGTCGGGTTACATCCAGCGCGGCAAGCATATCATGCCGCGCAATTCGGTCGCCTACCCGTGGCGGCTCAATCAGGAATATGTGCTCGATCGCAAGCGCATGAAGGACGATCCGATCATCGACGGAATCCTCACCTTCACCAAGCCGGGGGCCAACGCGCGCTCCGCCGATCAGCAGCTCGAGGCGGCCGAATAGACGCGAACGAAATGCGACGAACCTCTTTCGGTTGCGCTTCCGTTTCCCTATCGAAGGCGCATGACCTCTCCTGACAAGATCTGGACCGCGGGGCTCGTCGTGATCGGCGACGAGATCCTTTCCGGCCGCACGCATGACAAGAACATCGCGCAGGTCGCGAGCTGGCTGCAGGTGCAGGGCATCCGCCTCGCCGAAGTACGGGTGGTGCCCGATGTCGAGGCGCGGATCGTCGCGGCGGTGAACGATCTGCGCGCGGCCTACGACTACCTGTTCACCACCGGCGGGATCGGGCCGACGCATGACGACATCACCGTTGACGCGGTCGCTGCCGCGCTGGGCGTGCCGGTGGTGATCCACCCGGAAGCGCGCGCGATCCTCGAACGCTATTACGCAACGCGCGGAGGGCTCAACGAAGGACGCCTCAGGATGGCGCGGGTGCCCGAGGGGTCGGAACTGATCCCCAATCGCATGTCCGGCGCGCCCGGCATCCGCCGTGGCAATCTGTTCCTGATGGCAGGCGTGCCGCACATCACCGCCGGGATGCTCGACGCGCTCACTGGCAAGCTCGAAGGCGGCGCGCCGCTCTTGAGCGAGACGATCGGCTGTTGGGTCCCGGAAAGCGAGGTCGCCGCGTTGCTGCGCGAGGTCGAGAAGGCACACGCCAATTGCCAGATCGGCTCCTACCCGTTCTTCCGCGAAGGCCGGGTTGGCGCCAACTTCGTGGTGCGTTCGACCGGGGCCGAGGATCTCAAGCTCTGCTGCGAGAGCCTCATCGCCGGACTCGCGGCCCAGGGACACGCGACGACCTTGGGCGGCATCTAGCCTTAACCCTTTGCTGATACGGGTCGTCATGGCATGGCTCGCGTCTTCATCACCATCGACACCGAGTATTCCTCGGGGCTGTATGCCGGGCCGGGGAGCGCGGACCGGGCCGACAACTTTGCCCGCTCCATCGCCTGCATGACGCCCGATGGCCCGGCCGGCATCACGCACAAGCTCGACCTGCTGCGGGCACACGGCCAGAAGGCGGTGTTCTTCGTCGACCCCATGCCCGCGCTGGTGTGGGGCGTGGCAGCAATCGAGGACATTGTCGCACCCATCCTCGCTGCCGGGCAGGACGTGCAGCTCCATTGCCACACTGAATGGCTGGCGCTGGCGGGCCGCGCCAATCCGCTCGCCTCGGGCCGGACGGGGCGCAACATCGCCGACTTCCCGTTCGAGGAGCAATGCGAGCTCCTCGGCTTCGCCCGCCACACGCTGATCGCGGCGGGTGCGCCTGCGCCGGTGGCGTTCCGGGCGGGCAATTACGGCGCCAATGACGATACCCTGAGAGCGCTCGCCACGCTGGGCATCGCTTTCGATTCGAGCCACTCCCCGGCGCTTCCCGGTCGCATCAGCCTTGGCGCGGAGCACCGCGATCCGCTGCCGCACATGGGCGTCATCGAGGTGCCCATCGGCAGCATTGGCACCTTGGGCGGGGGCCAGCGGCACGCCCAGATCACCGCGCTCACGCTCGCCGAGATGCTCGCCGCGATCCGCCATGCCCAGGCCGCCGGGCGCGACAGCTTCACGCTGGTGAGCCACTCCTTCGAACTCATCAACCGCCGCACCCAGGCAGTAAACCCGATCGTGCGCCGCCGCTTCGCCGGGCTGATCGAAGCGCTGGCGGCGATGCCCGGCGTCGAGACCGGGACTTACGCAGACAGCCCGCCGGAGCCAGCGTCGCTCTGCGCCAGTCAGCCCCTGCCCGCCAACGCGATGCGCACCGGGATGCGGCTGGCCGAGCAGTTCGTCTCGAACACGCTCTACGGCGCGCTCTAACCTTCGTCCGGATCGCTGCCTGCCGCTGCCCCGCCGGCATCATTCAAGCGGGCTGCGGCGCGGCGGCGGTTGCTCTGCTGCTGGAGGAATTGCGCAACAATCGCCTTGCGCTTGCGGGGCGGCCCGTCGCTGAGCGAGCCGTAGCGCAGCGCGATGTAAAGCCACAGCGCCGCAATCACCCCCAGCAGGATCCCCGCCGCGATCCCGAGCCGCAGATCATAGCCCATCACCAGCGCCCACGTGGCCAGCGCCACGAGCGCAACCGGCCATTTGGGGCTGAACCACAGACCATCATCAGGCGGAGCAGGCATGGCGATCCTTGTGGCAGCGAGCGCATCGGGGAGAAGGGGCGTGCGCGCTACCTATCAAAACAGATGGGCCACCCGCCGACGAACGCAAGGGCAATTCGGCCAACGGCACAAACAAAGGGCCGGAACCTCGCGGCTTCCGACCCCTCATTATCCCTTTGCAGGGGTGTAGGAAAGGCGGGCGCGAGCGCCTGCCTGCGGCGAATTACGCGCCTTCGACTTCGCTCAGGTCGACCTTGAGGCCCGGACCCATGCTCGAGGTCAGCGAGACCTTGCGCACATACTTGCCCTTGGCGCCCGAAGGCTTGGACTTCACCACCGCATCGGTCAGCGCCTTGAAGTTCGCCTTCAGCGCATCGTCCGAGAAGCTGAGCTTGCCGATGCCGGAGTGGATGATGCCCTGCTTTTCCACGCGGAACTCGACCTGACCCGCCTTGGCGTCGGTCACGGCCTGCGCCACGTTGGGGGTCACGGTGCCGAGCTTGGGGTTCGGCATCAGACCCTTGGGGCCGAGAACCTTGCCCAGACGGCCGACCACGCCCATCATGTCGGGTGAGGCGATGACGCGGTCATAGTCGAGGTTGCCCGCCATCATGTCTTCCATGAGGTCTTCCGCACCGACCTTGTCGGCCCCGGCAGCCAGCGCCTTTTCGGCGTTGTCGCCGCGCGCGAACACCGCGACCTTCACGTCCTTGCCGGTGCCCGAGGGCAGCGACACCATGCCGCGCACCATCTGGTCGGCATGACGCGGATCGACGCCGAGGTTCATGGCGACTTCGACGGTTTCATCGAACTTGCCCTTGAACTGGCGCAGGACTCCCAGCGCTTCATCGATCGAGTAGAGCTTTTCGCGGTCGAGCGAAGCCAGCACCTTGGCCTTCTTGGTGATCTTGGTCATGTGCTCAGCCCTCCACCACTTCGAGGCCCATCGAGCGGGCGCTTCCGGCGATGATCTTCATCGCCTGATCAATGTCGTTCGCGTTGAGATCGACCATCTTGGCTTCGGCGATCTCGCGGATCTGCGACTGCTTGATGGTTCCGGCGCTGATCTTGCCCGGCTCCTTGGAACCCGACTTGAGGTTCGCGGCCTTCTTGATGAAGAAGGTCGCGGGCGCGGTCTTGGTGACGAAAGTGAACGAGCGATCCGCATAGACCGTGATCACGGTCGGGATCGGCATGCCCTTTTCCATTTCCTGCGTGGCGGCGTTGAACGCCTTGCAGAATTCCATGATGTTGACGCCGCGCTGACCCAGCGCCGGGCCGATCGGCGGCGAGGGGGTGGCAGAGCCCGCGGGCACCTGCAGCTTGATATAGCCTTCGATTTTCTTGGCCATGTGGCCTTACTCCTGTCGCACTGTTGCCGCATCCGACCCGCTCGTCCTGAGCTTGTCGAAGGAGGCTCATGTTAAGCGGTCCAGCGCCATCTGGATGTGCAATCCGTCAGACTCCCGCGCGGAATCGCATGGCCCGAGGGCCAGCGAAGGCGCGCGCATAGCGGTTTTCCCGCGCAATGCAAGCCTGCGCTGCCCTGCTCGGTTCAGCTTTCGGGGCGGTATCCTGAGTGTTGGAGACAATGAGACACTGTCTAGGGAACAAAAAATCGCCTCTTCCGCTGCCGATCGATTGCCGGGACCCGAACGTCCCCTCCGCGCCGCAGGCATTGATCGGGTTCGCGCCAAGACGCCAGGGAAGCAAAGAGCGAGCACCCGGTCGCAAAGCCGCACACCAGCTTGGCCCCTTGGCGACTTGGCGCGAACCAAAAGCCGTTGCGGGTGCGCGCTCAGGCGCACTGTGCCGACAGGCTGGCACGTCCATTCTGAATCCTGCCGGGATAAGTTGCTCGCCATGCCCCACAGCATGGCGCGCAGGCCAAGAGTAGGAAAACCACTTCGACAGTTCGACGTGTTCGAATCCGGCACCACCACGCGAATGCAGTGCCCATGACGGTAATAAATTATTGCTATTTCGCATGTTACGAGCATAGTTGGGGCTTGGGCGCGAGGCCTGGGGCACCACTCGTCAGGGGCAGCATCATGATTACCATCGCGATCCGCGTGCGCGAAATCGTGTCGAGCAATGTCGATACGCTGGTCAGCAAGGCTGGCGAACCGCGCAAGATGCTGCGCCTGCTGCAATCCGAGATCGAGGAAACTCTGATCGCGCTGCATGGCGATGTCGCCAAGGCCCGCCGCCAAAGCGAGCGGCTGCGCGTGACGGCCGATCGGGTTGCCACCGCTGCTGAGGAATGGACCGCCAAGGCCAAGGTCGCGATCGATCACGGGCGCGAGGATCTCGCCCGCGCGGCCTTGCTGGCCCGCGAGAGCGACCGGGCAAAGGCGGCAGCTGAGCGGGATGCGGCGGGCAAATTGGAACAGCAGGTAAGCGAAGCCGAGGCGATCATCGCCGACCTCGACGAGAAGCGCGAAGCAATCGCGCTGCGCCTTGCCGAATTGGCGAAGGAGGCAGTCGCTGCCGCCGCAGAGACACCATCCGCCGTCCGCGCGATGGATCACCGACTTGACCGGATCGACGCGCTCGAACGCCGCGCCGCCTTCGCGGACTCGCCAGACGCGGCACCTTCGCACACATCGCTCGACGATGAGATCGCCGGACTCCAGCAGCAGCGTGCAATCGAAGCCGAACTGGCTGCGATGAAGGGCGGTGCCGCGCCGAAGCGTTCGGGCGGCAAGAAGCGCTCCTAAGCTAATCCGCGCGGCCCTCGGGAGGACGACCGGGGCGTCTTAGCCCCTTGGTGCGGCTGGTGAGGTGGAACTTGCGGCACAGTGCGCACTTGTAAGCCCGCAAGGTCACAACTGCGCGCGCCGCCGCCGCATCGGCTTCCTCGCGGGTGGCGAAGCGGATTTTGCGTTGGCAGATGCCGGGGCGGGTCTTCACCTACGTGAGGTCACTTCCTCGGCCCGCCAACCTTACTTCACCAGTTCGACCTGCTCGAATTCGAGCTCGACCGGGGTCGGGCGGCCGAAGATCGACACGCTGACCTTGACCTTGGCCTTGTCGAAATCGAGCTCCTCGACGATCCCGTTGAAGCTGGCGAACGGGCCTTCGAGCACCTTGACCGAATCCCCGATCTCGTAATCGACGCTGATGTCGCGCTTGGGGGTGGCCTTGGCTTCTTCGACGCCGCCGAAATAGCGCGAGGCTTCGCGTTCGGAAATCGGCTGCGGCTTGTTGCCGGAACCCAGGAAGCCCGTCACCTTCGGCGTGTTCTTGATCAGGTGGTAGATATCGTCGGTCATGGTGAGCTTGGCGAGCACGTAGCCGGGCATGAACTTGCGTTCGACCTGCACCTTCTTGCCGCGCTTCACTTCCGTCACGGTTTCGGTCGGCACCTGCACTTCCTCGACGCCTTCCGAGAGCCCGAGCCGTTCGGCTTCGGAAATGATCGCGTCGCGCACCTTGTTCTCGAAACCGGAATAGGCGTGAATGATGTACCAGCGAGCCATGAAAAGTCCTTGAAAATGGGTCTGACGGGCAGCGGCGCGCGGCGCCTTACTGCAGAAGGCCGATTGCGGAGCGCACGATCGCGCCGAACGCGCTGTCGATGGCGAGGAAGAACAGCGACAGGATCAGCATGAAGATGAACACGAAGATCGAGGTGCGGACCGTCTCGTCGCGGGTCGGCCAGACGATCTTGGATGTCTCGGCGCGCACCTGATTGACGAATTCGCCAACCGAGGTCTTGCGCTTCTTTTCTTCGACCGTGTTGTTCTGATCGGCCATGGTAGCTGCGTTCCTTCGCGTGATGCCTTCGAGTCTGTGACCCGGCTTTCAGGTAGGGGGCCGCGCCGCCCGGGACAAGGTCGCCGGAGGGGCTGGATTTCTACCGATGTCGGGAAGACGGCTGCGCTCATACGCGTGAGGCCGCGGGAATGCAAGGCAGTTGGGTGTTGCCCCCTGCCCTTCCCCGGGCCTGGCCCGGGGAAGGGGAATGTCAGAGGATCAACGCCGCGCAAACAGGCGTTCGAACCACCCCGGCTGCGCCATCGGCTGCAACGGTCCGTGGATCGCAAACTGCCGCGCCGGATCGCGCGTCGGACGCGGCACAGCCCAGCTATCGGGGCGCGAGGAACGAATGGTGTAGGTGCTCATCGTACTCATCCTGTCCGAACCAAACTCGGTTCGTCGACGATAATACACGATTCGGCTTGCGCCGCGATGAATAGCGGAATCGGCATAAGTGCTGTCTCGGCATGAAACATTCGAGCTTTAGAACCCAAACGACGCCGCAGGCGTCGCAAGCGCAACCGCGCGCCCGGACCGGCCCGTAACGAAGCGCAGCGAAGTGGAGGAACAGCCGGGAGGACGAAGCGGCGGAGGCCGCTTCGAAAAACAAGAAATGGCAGGGGTGACAGGATTCGAACCCGTGGCCCTCGGTTTTGGAGACCGATGCTCTACCAGCTGAGCTACACCCCTGCAGCGCGGCAGGCGCGCCCTTTATCCGAGGGTTTGGCGATAGGCAATCCTCTTTGCCTCATGCGCCGCCCGCCTGTATTGTCGGCGGCGATCATGCATGCCCCTGCCAGCCTCCCGATCCCGGTCGAAACGCTGCTGCTCGCCTATCGCAGCGGGATATTCCCGATGGCCGACAAGCGCGAGGACAGCGAGGTGTTCTGGGTCGAACCGCGCGAGCGGGCGATCATTCCGCTGGACGGGCTGCATCTGTCGAAATCGCTGACAAAAGTGCTGCGCGCCGATCGTTTCGCGGTGACAGTCGATCAGGCGTTCGAGGACGTCATTCGCGCCTGCGCCGAACCGCGCCCGGATCATCCCGAAACCTGGATCAGCGAACGGATCGTCGCAAGCTATGTCGGTTTGCACCGCGCAGGCCACGCCCATTCGGTCGAATGCTGGCTGCCCGGCGATGACGGCGCGCCGCAGCTGGTCGGCGGGCTATACGGGGTGATGTTTGACCGGGTGTTCTGCGGGGAGAGCATGTTCAGCCGGGTGCCCGACGCGAGCAAGGTCGCGCTGGCGTGGCTGGTGGCGCTGCTGCGCGCGGCGGGGTTCGTGCTGCTCGACTGCCAGTTCATGACCGAGCATCTGCGCTCGATGGGCGCGGTCGAATTGCCGCAGGCCCGTTACCGGCGGCTGGTCGAAGCCGCGCATGGCCAGCCGCACGCCAGCCTCGGCATGGCGTGGCGGCAGTTCAGCGAGGGTTATGCATCAGGTGCCGGAGCTGGTGCGGGCGCGGGTTCGGGCGTCGGTGCGGCAGCGGGTGCTGGCGCAGGCGCAGGCTTGCCCGATGCGGCGGGCTTGGGCGCCGCCGGGCCTTCCTCGCCCGGGAAGCGCATCGTGCAGTCCTTGACCCACACGTCATAGACCGGGTGTTCGACCACGTTGAGGCTGGGCGATTCGCGGAACAGCCAGCCGGAGAACACGCGGCGGTGCTGGCTCTGCCCGCGCTCGCGGATATCGACCTGCACGAAGGCGCCGGTTTCCTGCGGCAGTTCCCACGGCGGGGTGCGCTCGCAGGCCGAGACGCGGACGATCACCGGACCGACCTCGCGCGCTTCGCCGGGCTTGAGGCGCAGGTCTTCGGTGACGTTGTTGCGTTTGTTGAGGAGGCCGATCACCGCGACGCGTTCTGCCATCGGGGTCGCGCCCTTGGCCTGCGTCGGGGCGGCGGCGCTGGCGGCAGCAGCGGCAGGCGCGGGCTTGTCGAGCGCGACCTTGACCGTATCGGGTGCGGCAGGCTCTTCCGTCCCGCACGCGGCGAGGGCGAGCGCGCCTGCCAGCGGCGCTGCTAGGCGCAAGACCCGCACCGCGCGCCTCAGCTGTCCGCGCCGCCGGGCACCCACGCTTCATAATCGCCGACTGCGCGCGCGCGCTGCCCGCCGCGTTCAAGCGCGCCTTGCGGGACATAGGCCTGCGCGGTGCCGGTGGCGTTGGGGGTATAGTCCGCCTCCCACACACGCGGCGGCGGCAGGTGGCTTTCGGGCACATCGTCATAGGTGCCGTGCAGCCAGCCGTGCCATTCGGCGGGAACGCGGCTCGCGTCGTTTGCTCCGGCGTAGATCACCCAGCGCTTGTCGCGGCTGGTATAGGAGCCGTCGTTCGCGCCGCCTGCCTTGGCTTTGGCGCGGTAATACTTGTTGCCCGCCGCATCGGTGCCGACATGCTCGCCGCCCGCGCGGCTCGCCCAAAGCTGCGTGCCGAAGGTGGCGCCGTCCCACCAGGTGAAGATTTTTCCGAGGATTCCCATGAGGCGAGCGCCTAGCGGAATTGGCGCAGGGCGAAAAGGGGGCAGATCACTCGGGCAACTGGTAAATCACCCGGTCCCCCGGCACGATCCCCAGCGCCGCCGCGCGGCCTGCGCGCAGTTCCAGCACCGCGCTGGCGAACCCCTTGGAGACGACCGAATCCAGCGAATAGGGCACGGTGTTTGCCGCGATATTGGCGATCCGGCCATCCGGGCCGACAAAGATGATGTCGAGCGACAGCGGGGTGTTCTTCATCCAGAAGCTGCGCGGCGCGGGCACGTCGGACGGGAACAGCATTCCCTCGTTATCGCCCAGTTGCGAGCGGAACATCAGCCCGCGCGATTGCGCTTCGGGGCTGGCAGCGAGTTCGACCTTGAACGGCAGGCGCTTGTCGCCGCGCATCACGACGAGATCGATCACCTCGAGGCCCGAGACCGGGTGGCGCGTGCTGACCGGAGCCTGCGCCGCCGGAGCCTGTGCGCGCGCCGCCGTGCCCTCGCCCGGCGAACACGCGGTGAAAGCGCCCAGCACTGCCAGTGCGGCCAGCATCTGCCTTACCATCGCTCGTCCATTCCTTCTTCGTCGGCGGCCTCGGCCAGCCATTCGTCCACATCCTCGGGCGCACCCGCTGCGAGGATAAATCGCGCGTGATCATACTGGTGGCCTGCGCGCAGCATTGCTGCAACGGCTTTTTCGTGGGCCTTGCGGCGTGCCAGCGGATCGCTGTCGGCAGGCGGTGCGCCGAACGGGCCGAGCCGCTTCTTCTGCGCCATCAGCGCCGCCGCGCGGCGGCTCGCACTCTCGCCGGGCGCATGGGTCTGGCGGATGGTTTGGGCGACGCCGGCATGGCGCAAGGTCTCCTCGACCCGCCGCGCACCATAGCCGCGCGCTGCCAGATCGCGCGCGCGCATCCTTGCATAGGCATCATCATCGACATAGCCCAGTTCCGCCAGCCGGGCGACGAGCGCGGGGACGTCGAACGCGGCTTCGTCCACCACGCCGCGCTCGCGCAATTTGCGCGCCAGATAGGCCTCGAGCCGCGCGCCGGTGGTGGCAAAGCGGGCCGCGTAATGCAGCGCCAGATCGCGTAAACCGCTCTCGTCAAGCGGGCGCGCGACCCGCTGCCGCTCCCGCCGCGCGGGCCGGGCATCCTGTCCGTCATGGCTACCGGACGATGACGAATTCGCTTTACGTGAAACCATTTCGCCTTATTCGTGCCACCTTCCTACTTAAATGCGAAACATTGGAGCGCCGCCGACTATGCCCGGCGGCACGGGGTAATGCCAGAGCGCGAGCGGGCTGTCGCCTTCGGACGCGCCGCAACTGACGGGTATCGCTGAAAAATATGAACGACGCCGTTTTGACGCCGACGCCGAATGACTGCGATTTGCCGCGAATCCGTGCGCAATTTGCAACCTTCAACGAAGCGATCGACTACGCCGCCCGCAGCCAGAAGGGGCTCAACTTCCACGACATGCGCGGCGAATTGGCGCGGGTCTATCCCTATGCCGAAATGCGCGAAGATGCGCTGGTGATGGCGCGGCGGCTAATCGCGGCGGGGATTGGCAAGGAAGACCGCGTCGCCCTGATCGCGGAGACGGGCGCAGATTTCGCCGCGCTGTTCTGCGCCTGCGTCTATGCCGGGGCGTGGCCGGTGCCGCTGCCGCTGCCCACCACCTTCGGCGGCAAGGACAATTTCATCGACCAGCTGGCGATCCAGCTGATGAGCGCGGACCCCAAGATCCTGCTCTACCCCGAGGAAATCGCCGAGATGGCCGCCGCCGCCGCCGCGCGGCAGGGCTGCGATGCGACCAGCTGGCAGGATTTCGCGCAGCGCCCCGCGCCCGACTGCGACCTCCCCACCGCCAGCCCGGACGATATCTGCTACCTGCAATATTCCTCCGGCTCGACCCGTTTCCCGACCGGGGTCGCGGTGACGCACTCGGCGCTGCTGCACAATCTCTACGGCCACGCCGAGACGATGAACCTCGGCACCAATGATCGCTGCATCAGCTGGCTGCCGTGGTATCACGACATGGGCCTGGTCGGCTGCCTGCTCTCGCTGATCGCCAATCAGGTCTCGGGCGATTACCTGAAGCCCGATGCCTTCGCGCGCCGTCCGCTGGCGTGGCTCGACATGATCAGCCGCAATCCGGGCAACACGCTCTCCTATTCGCCGACCTTCGGCTACGACATCTGCGCGCGGCGCATCTCCAGCCAGAGCCATGTCGCCGAACGCTTCGACCTGTCGCGCTGGCGCATCGCGGGCAATGGCGCGGACATGATCCGCCCGGACGTGATGCAGAATTTCGTCAACGCCTTTGCCGAAGCGGGGTTTAAGGCTTCGTCGTTCACCCCGTCCTATGGCCTTGCCGAAGCGGTGCTGGCGGTAACCGTGATGCCGCCGGGCGAAGGCATCCGCGTCGAACTGGTCGAGGAAGAACGCCTGTCGGGCGCGGCGCGCGATCTGTCGCGCCCGGCGCGCTACCGCGCGATCGTCAATTGCGGCAAGGCGCTGCCCGACATGGAAGTCGCGATCCGCGGCGAGGACGGCAAGAGCCGCGCCGATCACCAGATCGGCAAGGTGTGGTGCCGCGGGCCGAGCGTGATGCACTCCTATTTCCGCAACGAGGAAGCCACCAGCGACTGTCTGGTCGATGGCTGGCTCGACACCGGCGACATGGGCTACACCGCCAACGGCTATCTGTTCATCGTCGGCCGGGCGAAGGACATGATCATCATCAACGGCAAGAACCACTGGCCGCAGGATATCGAATGGGCGGTGGAGCAGCTCCCCGGCTTCAACCACGGCGATATCGCCGCCTTCGCGATCGAGATGGAAAACGGCGAGGAAGCCCCGGCTGTGCTGGTGCATTGCAAGGTTTCCGATCCCGAAGAACGCGTGCGGCTCCGCGACCAGATCGCCGACAAGGTGCGTTCGGTCACCGGCATGAGCTGCGTGGTCGAACTGGTCCCGCCGCGCACGTTGCCAAGGACGTCCTCGGGCAAGCTCAGCCGGGCAAAGGCGAAAAAGCTGTATCTGGCGGGCGAGATCGTGCCGATTGCGCTGGCGGCGTAGTCCTCTCCCTTTTGCCCCCGCTATTGTGCTATTTCTCCGCTGAGATCACCACGCTTGAAACGCGTGTTTTAGATCACTAATACAGTGGGGACGGCTTCGCGCCCCGGCGCGCGGCCTTTGAGGAGCACGATAGAGGCATGAGCACCGAGACCCAGACGGCGACCGCGACCGACTTCACCCTCACCCCGCCCGATCCGGTGCCGCAGGTCGCGCCGGAACAGGCCGCAGGGCTGGTGCCCGTCACCGACGAGCAGAAGTCGAAGCTTGACGTGAAGGTCGATGCCTTCGTGAACGAGCTGGTCAGCGTCGACGCCAATTCGCCGCAATTCGGCGAGAAGGTCGATCAGATCACGCGCATGGGGCAGGAACAGATCCGGGCCGCCGCCGCGATGTCGAACCGCTTTCTCGACCGCCCGGTGCGGGCGATGGATGCCGATGGCTCGGTGGGCAAGGATCTCGCCGAACTGCGCCGCACGGTCGAGGACTTGGATCCGGGCCGGCAGGGCAAGCTTTCGGGGCCGCGCAAGCTCTTGGGCATCATCCCCTTCGGCAACAAGATCAAGAACTACTTTGACAGCTATACCAGCGCGCAGGGGCACATCGCGGCGATCCTGACGCGGCTCGACAGCGGTAAGAAGGAGCTGCACCTCGATAACGCCGCGATCGATACCGAGCGGCAGAAGCTGTGGGCGGCGATGGGCGAGCTGGAGCAGATGATCCACATCGCCAAGGCGCTGGACGGGCGGCTGGAAGCCAAGGCGCTGGAACTCGACAGCTCGGATCCGGCCAAGGCCAAGGCGCTGCGCGAAAGCGCGCTGTTCTATGTCCGCCAGCGCACGCAGGACTTGCTGACGCAAATGGCGGTGAGCGTGCAGGGCTATCTCGCGCTTGACCTCGTGAAGAAGAACAATGTCGAACTGGTCAAGGGCGTCGACCGCGCCAGCACGACCACCGTGGGCGCGCTGCGCACGGCGGTGACGGTCGCGCAGGCGATGACCAACCAGCGGCTGGTGCTCGGCCAGATCACCGCCTTGAACAAGACCACCAGCGACATCATCGATTCGACCAGCACGCTGCTGCGCGAACAGACCGCGCAGATCCACGAACAGGCGGCATCCTCCACGATCCCGCTCGAAACCCTGCAACGCGCGTTCCAGAACATCTACGACACGATGGACGAGGTCGACGCCTTCAAGGTGCGCGCGCTTGAATCGATGAAGCAGACGGTCAATGTGCTGACCAGCGAGGTCGAGAAGTCGAAGGGCTATATCGCCCGGGCCGAAGGGCAAGCGCAGGCGCAGGCCAAGGTTGCGGCGAGCGAGCCCTCGCTGCTGGCGCTGGATCGCTAATGCCCGATACCACCCGCGAATCCGACCGCATCCTGCGCGAGGCGAGGACTAGCCTCGCAGTGCAGCGCGATGGGGGGACGCATCGGCCCGGCCCGCGCAGCATCGGCAAGGGTTCGGCAGAGCTCAAGATGAAGAGCCTGCTCAAGCGGGTGCGCAATATCGGTCTGGCGGTTGTCGCGGTCTGGGTCGCCGCGGGGATTTTCAGCGCGGTCGTCGGGCCGCTGCTGTTCTGGGGCCTGATGGCCGCGCTCCTCGCAACTGCCGTCGCGGTTGGCGTATTCGGGTTCTTCCCCAAGGTGAAGGTGCCCAAGCGCATCGAGTTGAAGCAGGGCAATCCGCAACAGATGGTCGCGCGCACCGAACTGTGGCTTGAAGCACAGCGCCCCGCGCTCCCCCCGCCTGCGGTGGCGATTGTCGATCAGCTGGGCGTGCAACTCGACGCACTCGGCCTGCAATTGCAGGGGCTGGATGGCGCGCATCCGGCGATGGCCGAGGTGCGCGAGCTGGTCGGCGAATACATCCCGGAAACCATCGACAACTACCGCAAGATCCCCGCGCATCTGCGTGGGCAGGAGCACGCGGGCAAGACCGCCGACGAGCGCCTGACCGACAGCCTCGGCAAGCTTTCCGGCGAGGTCGACCGTGTCACCCGGCGGCTGGCCGAAGGCGCGCTCGATGACCTCGCGATCAAGTCGCGCTACCTCGAATATCGCTATGGCGGGGCCGAGGCGCTGGAGGACATGCGCCAGGCCGACGGCAAACCCGGCTGATGCGCGTCACCCTGCCCCATGACCTCACCAAGGACGAAGTGCGCCGCCGGATGCGCGCCCATGCCGACGAGATCGCCGGGTTCTTCCCGCCCGGCCTCGCCAAGGTCACCACCGGTTGGCCCAGCGAGGACCGCATGAACATCGCTGCCGTGGTGATGGGGCAGACCATCCCCGGCGGGGTCGAGGTGCGTGACAATGATGTCGTGATCGAGATGGACCTGCCGCTGCTGTTTGCGGTGATGAGGGGCCCTCTGGAAGCGGCGGTCAAGAAGGAAGGCGGGCGGCTGCTCGCCCCCTGATTGTCCTGCTGGGGGGCGCGCGCCAGCCGTCCCGTGATTGCCTGTCCCTGCCATATCTGTCATGATCGGTTGACATTCACACCTGACTCGTCCGGCTTACAGGTGACGGGCCGGATGCGGACGGGAAGGACCGGAAACATGGCACCGCTCAGCGAAGCAGCGCGGGCGACCGGCGATCTGCGCGCGCACCTGCGCGGCGCGACGATGGCTGCGCACGACCTGCTCGACGCCGCGATGCAGGCGGCGAGCGGATGGCAGACCCGCGCCGACTATGCCCGCTTCCTCAGCCTGCAACACGCCGCACGCGCGCCGCTGGAGGACTGGCTGGCCGCCCATGCACCGCGCGATCTTGATCCGCCGCCGCAGACCCCGCTGATCGCCGCCGACCTCGCCGCGCTGGGCGCGCGCGTGCCGCCCCCCGCACCCGCCTTCACCCTCGCCGCCCCGCGCACCGGAGAGCTGCTCGGCGCGGCCTGGGTGCTGGCCGGTTCGGCGCTCGGCAACAAGGCGATCGCGCGGCAGGTCGCGCGGATCGGCGGCGGTGAATGGCCCACCGCGTTCCTCGGCGATGGCGCGATGATGGACTTCTGGCAGGCCCTGCGCGCGCGGATCGAGCGGCCCGTCACCGCTGCCGAAGCCGCAAGCGCGGCCGACGGCGCCGCCGCGGTCTTCGCGCACTTCCTCGCTGTCGCCGTCCCCGAAAGCGCGCCCGCATGAACCTGCACCTGTCAAATGACATGCTGACCGAATGCGATCGCGAGGCGATCCACCTGATCGGCGCGGTGCAGAGCTTCGGCGGACTGATCGCGGCAGATAGCGCGGGGTGCGTGGCGCAATGCTCGGCCAATACGGCGAGCCTGCTCGGCCTTGGCGCACTGCCCGAACCCGGCACACCGCTGGCCGACATCCTGCCGCCCGCCGCGCTCGCCGCGCTGGAGCAGACCGCGCGAGCCATAGCCGCACCCGATGCCGTCCAGCGCCGCTTCGGCCTCGCACTCGGCAGCGATGGCGCGCTGTTCGACTGCGCGGTGCACCTCAGCGGCGGGTTGCGGGTGATCGAGTTCGAACCCCACGCCGCGCAGGATTTCGCCGATCACGTCGGCATGATCGCGCCGGTCATCGCCCAGCTCGAAGCGGCGCGCAGCGTTGCCGCGCTGTGCGAAACCGCAGCGCGGCTGGTGCGGCAGATGACCGGGTTCGACCGGGTGATGGTGTACCGCTTCCACCCCGGTGACAGCGGCGAGGTGGTCGCCGAGGACGCACGCGCGGACCTCGAATCCTACCTTGGCCTGCGCTACCCGGCGGCCGACATTCCGCAGCAGGCGCGCGCGCTGTTCCGGCGCAACCGGTTCCGTATGATCGCCGATATGGACGCCCCGGCGGTGCCCATCGTTCCGCCAATGGGGCCACATGGCGCCCCGCTCGACCTGTCGATGAGCGTGCTGCGCGCCAATTCGCCGATGCACCTCACCTACATGCGCAACATGGGCGTGGCGGCCTCGCTGGCGATCGCGATCGTGCGGGGTGAGCGGCTGTGGGGCCTGATCGCCTGCCACCACTATACCCCGCGCCTCGCGCCCTATTCGCTGCGCACCGTGGCCGAACTGCTCAGCCAGACCTTCTCGCTGATGCTCGACCGGATCCTCGTGACCGAGGCCGAGGGGCTGCGCGAACGCGCGCGCCAGATCGGCGACCGGCTGCTGCTGCACATGGCCGACGGCGTGCGGTTGACCGACAGCCTGCCGCTGATCGAGGAACTGCTGCGCGACACGATCCCGCACGACGGCATTTCGCTGTTCGTCGACGGGGACTATCACGCCAGCGGCAACGCGCCCGCCGCACACGAATACCGCGCCATTGCCCCGCTGCTGGCGAGCGCAGTGGGCGGGACGATTATCGCCACAACCCGGCTTGCCGACCATATTCCTGCCGCCAGCGCCTTTGCCGCGCGCGCGACCGGGGCGCTTGTGCTGCCTTTGTCGCGCGGCACCCGCGATGCGCTGGTGCTGTGGCGGCTTCCGCTCGAACGGGTCGTCAGCTGGGCGGGCGATCCGGCCAAGGCGCAGGCTGCGCCCGGCGAACTCCTCCAGCCGCGCGCCAGCTTTGCCGCGTGGCTCCAGACCGTCCACGGCCACAGCGCCGATTGGGACGGCGAGCAGTGCGAGATCGCCACCCGCTTGCGCCGCACGCTGATCGAGGTGATCCTGCGGATGAGCGAGGACTTGTCCCGCGAACGCGCCCGCGCCGCCCAGCAGCAGGACTTGCTGATCGCCGAACTCAATCACCGCGTGCGCAACATCCTCGGCCTGATCCGCGCGCTGGTGTCGCAATCGCAGGCCGATGCGCTGTCGGTGCCGGGGTTCGCCGCGATCCTTGGTGGACGGATTGCCGCGCTGGCATCGGCGCATGACAACATCACCGCCGAGAACTGGGGCCCGGCCTCGCTCGCGCGGTTGCTGACGACCGAACTCGCCCCGTTCTGCGGCGATGACCGCGCACGGTTCCGGCTGCTGGGTGATGATGTGCTGATCAGCCCCGAGGCCTATACGATCCTGGCGCTGGTGGTGCACGAGCTTGCCACCAATTCGGCCAAGTATGGCAGCCTCTCGGCGCGGGCCGGGGTGGTTGAGGTGCGGCTGGCGCACACCGCCTTCGGCGATCTCGCGATTGGCTGGCGGGAGGCGGGCGGGCCGCCCGTTACCGCGCCGACGCGGCAGGGTTTCGGATCGACCATCATCACCCGCACCATCCCCCACGATCTGCAGGGCGAGGCCGATCTGCGCTACCGGCTGGCCGGGCTGGAGGCGGATTTCATTATCCCTGCGCGCTTCCTCGCGGTGGTCGGCAAGCCCGGCGAACCGGCCCGTGCGCCCGCACCGCGCGAGGATGCGGCGCGCATGCTGCGCTCCGATCTCCCTGCAACTGCGCTGGTAGTCGAAGACAGCATCATCATCGCGCTCGATACCGAGGAGAGCTTGCGCCGCCTCGGTGTGAACGAGGTGCGGCTCGAAAGCAGCGTTGCGGGCGCGCTGGCGGCGATTGCCGCCGCTCCGCCCGATTTCGCGATCATCGACTTCAATCTCGGCGGGGAATCGAGCGAGCCGATCGCCGCGGCGCTGCGCGCGGCGGGGGTGCGGTTTGTATTGGCGACCGGCTATGCCGAGGGCGCGGGCGGGTTCGAGCGGATGGGCGCGGCGGCGGTGCTGCGCAAGCCCTACGGCATGACCGAGATCGAGCGCCTGCTGATCGACGCCTAGGCAGCGCGGGTCAGCAAGGTGACTTCGGCGTCGCCGAAATCGAGCGCGGCAAGGCTGGGCGCGTAGAGGCATTCGCCCGCTGCCGCTATCGCCGCGCCGCTCTTGGCGCACACCTCGCCCGCCAGCGGCAAGACGAGCAGTGCGCCCGGGTAGGCGGCGCGGGTCGCCGCGTCGGGCTCGCCCTCGATCCGGTCGAGGCGGAAATGCGGCCCGTCGACCAGCACCGGCCCGTCGGCAATACTGCGGCGGTGCGCGGCGGCATAGGGAAAGCCCTGCGCCACCGCCAGCGCACGCTCCAGATGCAGTTCGCGCGGGCGGCCGTAATCATAGAGGCGAAAGGTGGTGTCGCTCGCCTGTTGCACCTCGACCAGCGACAGCCCGGGGCCGATGGCATGGACCGTGCCGGCGGGCAGGTAGAACAGATCGCCCGCGCGTGCCGGATGCCAGGTGAGCAGCGCCTCGATCGACCCATCGCGCGCGGCAGCTTCGATCTCTGCGGTCGTCACCGCGCGCTCGAACCCGATGGCGAGGCGCGCGTCAGGCTCGGCATCGAGCACCAGCCAGCACTCCTCCTTGCCCGCCTCGCCGGGGAGCGCCGAGGCATCGGAGGGGTGCACCTGCACCGAAAGCTTTTCGGAGGTGAACAGGTATTTGACCAGCACCTGCGGCAATTCGGGCGGGGGCTCGAACCAGATCTCGCCGATCCGCTTGCCCGGCGGCGGCACGAAGGGCGCGGGCAGCACGTCGCGGCCCCAGACCTTTTCGACCATCTGGGTCGGCAGCTGGCGCGCACCGCTCACTGGTTTGCCGCTCCGGGCAGCTTGCCGACGCGCTGTGCGCCGTCGCGGGTCGTCACCAGCACCTCGTTGCCGGAGACGATGATGCAGACATCCTCCAGACCCACCGCCGAGATGCGCGGGCCATCGGTGGTGGCGAACACGCCCGAGCACCCGTCGAAGTCGACGCGACCGCGTGCGACATTGCCGCCCGCATCGCCCTCGCCCGCCAACGCGTCGGCCAGCGCGGCCCAATTGCCGATGTCGGACCAGCCCATGCTGGCCGGCACCATCGCTGCGCGCGCGGTGTTTTCCATGACCGCGTAGTCGATCGAATCTCCGTCAATCGCGGCGAAGGGTGCGGGCGCGGGGTAGAAGCGCGCGCCCTCAGCCCGCCCGCCCGCCACCGCCTCGGCCACCAGCCGCGCCATTGCGGGCCGGTGCGCAGCGAGTTCGGCGAGCAGATGCCCGGCGCGGAAGGCGAAGATCCCGCCGTTCCAGCTGTATTCTCCGCTCGCCAGATAGGCCTCGGCGCGGGCGCGGTCGGGCTTCTCGACGAACCGCCGGATCGCAAAACCGCCATGCAGCGGCTCGCCTTGCTGGATATAACCATATCCGGTTTCGGGCCGATCAGGCGCGATGCCGAAGCACACCAGATAATCTTCCCGCGCGAGGTTAGCCGCAGCCGTCGCGGCAGCACGAAATGTGACGGGATCTGCGATATGATGATCGCTCGGGCAAACCAGCATCACCGCATCGGCGGGGAGCAGCGCGGCGGCGAGCGCGATGGCCGGCGCGGTGTTCTTTGCTTCGGGCTCGATCACCAGCCGCGCGCCGGGCGCATCGCCGAGCTGCGCGGTGACGAGATCGGCGTGGGCCGCGCCTGCCACCACCAGGGGCGGCGCAAAGCGGTCATCCCCGGCGACCCGGCGCACAGCCTGTTCGAACAGCGTCTCCTCGCTCACCAGCGGCAGGAACGGCTTGGGCACGGCCTTGCGGCTCACGGGCCACAGCCGCGTGCCGCTGCCGCCGCACAGGATCACCGGATGGATGGCTGTCACAAATAAGCGTCCTTCTGCCGCAGCGCTTGTATCAGTTACCTGATTACATACGAGACAACAGGGGGATTTATTCCATAGGCCGATGGGCAGATGCGACGATCAGAACCACTGCTGCCGCCAGTAGAACGGCGCGGCCACCGGATTGCCGTTCGCGTCCATTGCCGGGCGGAAGCCGAGGCGGCTTTCCACCAGCTGGCAGGTGATGCGGTCGGCCTCGGGATCGGGGCTGGGGCGATAGACCGAACAATTGCGCGCGCGGCCATCGGTGCCAACCGTGACCTTGACGATCACCTGCGTCCCGCGCCGCGCCTCGCGCCCGCCGGGCGGCACCGGAAAGTCGCGCGCATTGTCGATCCTGCCCGAGATGTGCACCGGCTTCGAGACCGCGATCCCGCCGCGCCCGCTGCCGCTGTTGCCGCTGCCGGTGCCAAGGCCCGTGCCCGCCGCGCCGGTGCCATCGCCCGCTGCCGCCGCGCCGGACTGGCTGGCATCCCCGGTCGAGGAGGCGCGCGGCATCGCCGTATCCTGTTTGACCCGCACCTTGGGCGGGGGCGCAGGCACCGGCTTGGCGACCGCCTCGCGCCCCGGATCGCCTTGCGCGCCCTCGTCCGGCTCGGGCTGGTTTTCAGGCGGCGGCGGATCGGGCGGCGCGGTGATCGTCACCGCGAAGGTCGACACCACCTCGGCCTCGACCGCCGCGGTGAAATCCGGCGCCAGCGCGCGCGCCAGTCCATAGAGCATGGCAATGTGCAGCAGCACGATCAGCACGACCAGCGGCAGGCTGAGCCGCTTTCGCTGCATTCGGAAACCTTCACCGCTCGCCATGGTCGACGCTGTTCTCTCCCGATCGCTCCATTCCGGATGCGGTTTCGTCCGAAATCCGTAGCATGCAACTATACCAGCGCGGCAGGATTTTGCGATGGAGCGCAGCGATCGAGCGCGCATTGGATCATAGCAGGTTGGATCATAGCAGGGACGTCAGCGACGACGCGTCTGAGGCGTTCGGTCGCCGCGGCTGGGTTGCGATGGGCCGGATTGACCGGCGCAGCCTGATCGCGGCGGTGATCGGCGGCGCGCTGTTTCTGGGGATTGCCTGCGCCAGCTTGCCGCTGTCGCGCGCCGGGCAGACAGTCAGCCCGGTGTGGCTGCCCAATGCCTTCGCCGTGGCGTTGCTGCTGCGCGCCCGGCTCGGCAACGAGGTGCCGTTCCTGCTGGCGGCGTTTGCGGCCAGTCTGGCGGCCAATGTCGTCGTGCCATTGCCCGATCACGTCGCACTGCTGTTCTCGCTCGCCAATCTTGTTGAGATCATCGCGGTGGTGGCGATGACCCGGTCAATGTCCCGGCCGCGCCCCGATATGAACCGCTTGCCCGATCTCGCCAGCTTCATCTGGGCAGGAGGGTTGGTGGGACCGCTGCTGTCGGCGCTGCTGGTGGCTCCGGTTATCGGAACCCGTTTCGACGACAGTCGCGCCGGGGCCATGACATGGTTCCTGACCGACAGCATGGCAATGGTGCTGGTGGTGCCGATGGCGCTGCTGCTTTACGATCGCATCAAAGGCCGCTTGCCGCCCGCCCGGGCGCATCCGGTCGAAAGCATCGCGCTGCTGGCAGGCGGCATGATCTGCACGTTCCTCGTGTTCCGTCAGACCAGCTATCCGCTGCTGTTCGTGATCCAGCCGATCACGTTGCTGCACGCCTTCCGGCTGGGCAGTCTCGGCAGCGCGTTGCATGTCGCCGGGGTGGCGGGAGTGGCAGGAGCAATGACGTGGCAGGGCGCAGGGCCGATCGCTGCGTCAGGCGGCGGGGCGTTGACCGATTTGCAGCTGCTCCAGGCGTTCATTGCCGCGAATTTCCTCACCGGGCTGCCGGTCTCCGCAATCCTCGCCGGGCGCGACCGGATGATGGACGCGCTGGCAGAGAGCAAGCGGGAGGTCGATCTGCTCGCAGAGAATGCGACCGATGCAATCATTCGCTACGACCTTCGGGGGGTGTGCATCTACGCTTCCCCGTCAGTACGTGATGTAATGGGATTGGAACCTGCATCGCTGGTGGGCAAGCCGTTCGGCGACCGCTTCCGGCCCGAGGCTCGCGACGCGGCGGCGGCGGCTTTGCACCGGCTGCTTGACGGCGTCAGCGAGAGAGAGCGCATCATTTATCGTCGCTTTCTCGACAGGGCTGACGGCACACCCGCCTTTCTCGATGCGCAAGGGGCCGTCGCCCGCGACCCCGTCACTGGCGCGCGCGCAGGCGTGGTGGTGGCGGCGCGCGACGTGACCGAGCGCATCGAGCTCGAGCTGCTGCTGACCCGCGCGCGCCGCAGTGCCGAGAAAGCGGCGCAGGCCAAATCCGATTTCCTCGCCAATATGAGCCACGAGATCCGCACTCCGATGAACGGCGTGCTCGGCTTTGCCGAACTGATGCTGCAGGGCGATCTCGCTCCCGAGCAGCGCCGCTTTGCCGAGCTGATCGTGCAATCGGGCAGGTCGATGATGATGCTGCTCAACGACGTGCTCGATCTCAGCAAGATCGAAAGCGGCCAGTTCGCGATTGATCGCGCGCCGCTCGATCTGGTCGCCAGCCTTGAGGAATGTGCGGCGCTGCACCGCCCGGCCGCCATGCGCAAGAACCTGTCGCTGACGCTGTGCAGTGAAGCGATCGAAGACAGCGATGGTCGCCCGGTGCCTCGCAAGCGACCATGGGTGCTGACCGACGGGCTGCGGCTGCGCCAGATCGTGCTCAATCTGCTCGCCAATGCGGTCAAGTTCACCCCTGCTGGCGCGATCACCGTGCGCTATCGTGTCAGCCAGGGCGAAGTGCGCGTGTCGGTCGAGGATACCGGGATCGGCATTGATCCGGAGCGGATCGCGACGATCTTTCAGCCCTTCACCCAAGGCGAGAGCGATACCGATCGGCGCTATGGCGGCACCGGGCTCGGCCTGTCGATCAGCCGCCAGCTGGCCGGTTTGCTGGGCGGGCGGATCGAGGTGGACAGCCAGCCCGGCGCGGGATCGCGCTTTACCCTGATCCTGCCTGCGCCGCTTGCCGATCCTCCCCGGCTGGCGTCTCCGGCGCTCGCCCCGACCGGGTGCAATGCCGCGCCTGCCCTTGCTGCGGGATCGCGGATCCTGCTGGTCGAAGATCACGACATCAACCGCGAGCTGGTCTGCGAGATGCTCGAACGCTGCGGGCAGCAGGTCGAGGTCGCGCATGACGGGAACGAGGCGATCGCAATGGTGATCGATTCGATCCTGCGCGCGCGGCCCTATGCGCTGGTGCTGATGGACGTGCAGATGCCGGAGTGTGACGGCTATGCCGCGACCCGCGCGATCCGCGCGGAAGGTGTCGGGCCGGATCTGATGCCGATCATCGCGCTCACCGCCAATGCCTATCCCGAGGATGTCGCCGCCGCGCGCGCTGCGGGGATGCAGGCGCATCTTGCCAAGCCGGTGGTGTTTGCCGAGCTGGCGCGCGCGCTGCAACGCTGGCTGCCGACGCGGATCGTCGAGACCGGGCAGGCGATGCCCGCGCCGGCTGAGCGGGCGGCGATGCTGGCGCGCTCGCCGCGGCTGGTGGCGCGCTGGCAGACTCGGCGGCGCGAGATGATCGCGGCGGTGCGCGCGGCGCTGAGCGAGGGCGGGGTGCTGAGCGCCGCACCGGGCGCCGATCCCGCCGCCGCGCCCGCGCAGGCCGAGCGCGACCAGCTGATCCGCCTCGCCCACCGGATGGCGGGCACCGCCGCGCTGTTCGGCGAACCCGCGCTCGGGCAATGCGCCGCTGAATTGGAGCGCGCGCTAGGCAGCGGCGAAGCACTGGAGGCAGGCCGCACCCACGCGCGGGCGCTGCTGGCGCTGGCGAAGCAATGCGACGACCCGGCCGTCACGCGCGAAGGCGAAGCCGCCGACTGATCGCCAGTGCGCAGGCCATGCGCCGCACCGCAAAGCAAAAGGGCGACCCGTTGCCGGGCCGCCCTTTCGTGTTTCGATATTTGCTCTCAATCAGAAGCGGAGCCGCACACCGAAGCGGATGCCCAAGTGCGAACCGTTGCTCGGAAAAACGAACGGCGGAACCCGAAGGCCCCGCCGTCCTCGCCGGAATAAGGATTAGAATTCGTACCGCGCGCCGATCTGGATTCGCCAGGCGGAGGTGTTAATCTGGACGAATTCCTGATCGTCCGGTGCAAACCCGCCGATGGCATAGCGGCCCTGAGGATCGACACCGGCGACTGTGACGTTGGCGCCCGCGCTGTTGCGGACGGTGAAACCGGCATCGACCAGATCGACTTCACCGTTGCGCGCACGCAGTACGTTCCAGCTGCTGTCCAGCAGATTGAGGAAGTTGGAGAAGTCGGCAAACACCGTCAATTTGTCTTCCGCAATCCCCGTCAGACGACCGATGAACGGGATCGACTGGCTCACGCGCAGGTCAAGATCGAAGTGCCAGTCGTTGTTGCAGCTGTTGCGTTCGACCGACGTGCCCGGCGTAAACTTGCACGCCTGGCCGGTTTCGCTGTTCTCGAGATAGTCGAGCAGTGACGTCACCGCAGCGTTCTGCGTGGCGATCGCATTGGCCCGCGCGGTAGCATCAGTGATGTGGCTGAAGTCCGACAAGTTCGGATCGCTCACGCCGGTCGGAATGTAAAGCAGCGCGTTGTCCGAGCCAGACGCCGAGTCGTTGAAGACGCCGCCGCCATCGAAGGCCAGGCTGAACGGCAGACCCGAACGCGCACGGAAGAAGAAGCCGATATTGGTGTCGGCGCCTTCAAACAGTTCCTCACGGAAGTTGAACGCGGCGGTGATGTTGTGGCGCACTTCGAAGTTCGAAGTCGACACAGCCGGGTTCTGACGATCGAACGCGGCCGTGACGTCGTACGACGAGGTCGCGGTCGACGAGCCGTTGTTCCGGTTGTTCTCGGAGTCCGTGAAGGCGTAACCGAGGTTGATGTTAACCGAGCCGCCGTCGGTAAACACACCGCCATCGAACCGCTTCGACAGGATGATCGAGGCGACATGGCTTTCGTAGCTCGGGCCGTTGGTCAGCTGGATTTCGTCGTCGCGGCTGGTGTTGAAGCAGGCCGACGTGACGCCAGTGTAGACCGGCGGAGTGCCGCCCGTGCCCTGCAGCACAGCGTCACAACCCGCAACATTGGGATCGATCGCGCGATAGATCGGACGACCATCGACGGTGAACCCGCCGTGCGGCTGGCGGATATCCGGGGTCTGCGCCAGATCGACGAAGTTCAGCGTGTCGTTGAACCGCGAGTAGATGTAGTCGAGATTCAGACGCCAGTTGCTGAAGAACCCGGTTTCGGTGCCGAAATCAGTCTGGAAGCCAAGGTTGGCGCGAACCACACTGGGGACGTCGAATTCAGGATCGGTCGACTGTGTGTCCGAAAGCCCGCCTGCGGCCTGCGCCGATCCGGCTGCAGTGACGCACGCCGGGATGCCGGTGAAGTTTCCGCTTGCATCCAGCACTGTCGGACGGCCTGTCACCGGATCGATCACAAGTTGGCCGGCAGTACAGTTGCGAGTGGTTCCCAGACCGGTCGAAAACCCGTTGTTCGAGAACGCGTTGGAGAAGTAGACCACCGGGTCACCCCCCGAGAAGATGCCGACGCCACCGGTCACCCGCGAGCTCGAGAAGAAGCCTTCATTGTCGAATTCATAGGTTGCCGACAGACGCGGCAGGATCAGCGGATCGAGCCGACCGAACGACACCGCGTTGGTGAACCCATAGCGATTGAGGAACTGCGGGTTGGCACGCGGCGCATCGCCATCATACAGCTGAACGCGAATACCCGCGTTGATCGCGAGCTGGTCGGTCGCCTGCCATTCGTCCTGCGCATAGACCGAGTAAATACGGCGGCTGAACAGCGCAGCTGCTTCGTTGATGTCACCCGAGGGCGTGGCGTTGATTTCAGCACCGACCGCCGTACCGGCGACCACCTCGTTCGCATCAGGAGCATCCTCGACGCCGTTGGTGATGATGCCGGCTTCGAAATCAGCCAGGCTCTGGAAGTAGAGCGAACCGGTCGCGTTAACGGCGAACAGGTTGAAAACTTCAAGGTCGTTGATTTCCGCACCGAGTTTGATGAAGTGACCGTCACCCGCATCGACGTTCATCTGGAAGCGGGCCTGATCGATCTTGGTGTCGAGCTGGTTGGCCGAACGGAAGATACCCGGGCCGGTGCTCAGGATACCGTTCTGGGTGGTCTCCCCCGCGACCGGCGGTACGCCAACCACGAGGCGCACGATTGGGGTTTCTGACTGCGCTTCGCCGCCGCCGACTGGACCCTGCACGTCGCCGACTTCCGAGCGGCTGAGGCGCAGTTCGGTCGAGATCGTGTCACTCCATTCGGAATAGAGGCGAGCCGAGTAATAATCGGACAGCGTGCCTTCGTCTTCGAACGAATTGAGGCCCGTGAGGTTCTGGGGTCCGAAATCGGTCTCGACGTTGGTTTCCTCGAGCCGCTGATAGGTAGCTTCGAGACGATGGCCCTCGGCGATGACGGCGTCCAGACGGCCGAAATAACGCACCGACTTTTCGGGAAGCGATGTCGGGTAACCGCCAGTGTCCTGACCGTAGACTTCACTTGCGATGCGCGAGAACTCGTCGAACTGGTCTTGCGTGACAAAGTTCACCTCATTGGTGAAGCCGCCGCCCGCCGGGCCGGTCGAATTGCCGTCAGCCAAATCGGTTTCTTCATAGCCGAACGAGAAGAACAGCCGGTCGGGAATGATCGGGCCGGAAAGGGTCGCGCCCCAGCGCTTTTCCTGGTTGGCGTTGAGCGGCAGGCCATCAACTTCGTCTGCGAACAGGCCGCCATCGAAGTAGGTGATGAAGGCCGATCCATGAAACTTGTTCTGGCCAGCCTTGGTCACGACATTGACGAGACAGCCGGTGAATTCCGAATATTCGACGTCGAAGGGTGCGAACTCGACCGAGGTCTGCTCGATCACGTCGAACGGCAGCGGCAGCGCGTTGCGCGCGGCGAACGGCGTGCCATTCAGGCCGAACACGTCGGCCTGAACGATCCCGTCGACCGTGAAGGTGTTCGAACGGTCGTTGCCACCTAGGCACGAAATGCGGTCGACGTCGTTAGCCTGATCGATCGCGACGCGCGGGTCCAGACGGATGATGTCGCGGATGTCACGGGTGATCGAAGGAAACGCTTCAAGCTGTTGCTGACCAAAGGCGGCGCCCGGACCGACCGCAAGCTGGCTGACGTTGGCGCGCGCGCCGGTCACGACGATGGTGTTGCCACTGCCGCCGGCCGCCGTCGAGGTCAGCGCGAAGGTGAAGGCCGTGCGACCGCCGATGCTGGTGAACACTTCCTCGACCGTCTGGCCTTCATAACCCTCGGCCGTAGCAGTGATAGTGTAGGGACCGCCCGGGGGCAGCGAAAGCACGCGGAAATTGCCGTCAGCGCTGGCTGTCGTGGTTGTCTCGGTGTTAGTCCGCGTGTTGAGGATGGTCACGGTTGCACCCGACAAAGGGTTACCGTTTTCGTCGGTCACCTGACCTTCTACGCCGGTGGTAATCTGCTGTGCAAACGCCGGCGTTGCAATCGTGGTGGTCGCGGCAAGGCTGACAATGCTCGCAGCGAGGAGATACTTAAGCTTCATAGTGGAGCCCCTGGTAACGATGGAGAGAGAACACTGGTGCGCGTGGCGCTAAGCCCGGACTCTTGCGGCAAAGCGACTGTTCTGTGACACTATGATGAAACCGCGTTAGCGGCCGGGCGGATTCCCGGCCCGGGCGTTGAGGCGCGGGTAAGAAACTGACGGATTTCCGTGCTTTCGGGCGGCCAGTGTTGCATTGCAGCAACGCTTTAGCGATTTGTCCGACAGGGCCTGGGCGCGGCCTGCCGTGGCAGAATCAGGCGAGGTTGATCTCGCGCAGGCGCTGCATCAGGAAATCATGAGCGGTGATCGGCGGGAGCGGGGGATTCGCTCCGTCAGCGTCAACACATTCGGGCAGCGCTTCGATCAGGAAGTCGGGCCGGAAGTGCAGGAAGAACGGCATCGAATAGCGCGCCCTCCGCGCCGCGTCCCCGCGTGGATTGACCACCCGGTGCGTGGTCGAACGCAGCCGCCCGTTGGTCTGGCGCTGCAGCATGTCGCCGACATTGATGACCAGCGCGCCCGGCGGCGTATCCACCGCAGCCCATTCGCCCGACTTGGTGAGCAGTTCGAGCCCCGCTTCCTCGGCCCCGAGCAGCAGCGTGATGGTGTTGATATCCTCGTGCCCTGCCGCACGGATCGCGCCTTCGGGCGCGCCTTCGCCCAATGGAGGGTAATGGAGCAGGCGCATCACCGAATTGCCGTCCAGAACGCTCGCCGCAAAGAAATCGCGCGGGCGGCCAAGGTGCAGCGCAATCGCTTCGAGCACGCGGCCACCGGCCGTCTCGAACGCGGTGTAGAGCGCGCTGAAGGTCTCGCGGAAGCCTTCGACCTCGTCGGGCCAGACATTGGGAGCCATGAACTCGGCGAGCGGGTGGCCCGGCGGCAGGCTGCGGCCGACGTGCCAGAATTCTTTGAGGTCGAACACCTCGGCGTCCTTGGCCTTCTCGGTGCCGAACGGGGTGTAACCGCGCGCGCCGCCGCCGCCTTCGATCTTGTAGCCGCGCTTGACGCTGTCGGGCAGCGCGAAGAACGCCTTGGACATCGCTTCGGCGCGGTCGATCAGATCCTGCGGGATGCCGTGATCGCGCACCACGGCAAAGCCGTATTCGGCAAAGCTGCGCCCCAGTTCATCGGCGATGGTTTCGAGCGGCTGGGCGAGCGAGACGGATGCGATATTGACCATGCGCGCCCTCTACACCCGTCCGCGCGGCGCTGCCAAGAGGCTACATCGGCAGGAACAGGCTCGCCAGCGCGGCGCTCATCAGGTTGGCAAGGCTCCCTGCGGCCAACGCCCGCAGCCCCAGCTTGGCGATTACCGGGCGCTGGTTGGGGGCAAGCCCGCCGGTCACCGCCATCTGGATCGCGATCGAGGAGAAATTGGCGAACCCGCACAGCGCAAAGGTGATGATCGCGCGGCTGCGCACGGTCAGCTCGCCCGCCTGCATCGCGCCCAGATCGATGAAGGCGACGAATTCGTTCAATACGATCTTGGTGCCGAACAGCCCGCCCGCGATCTGCGCCTGCTCCCAATCGGAAATGCCGATCAGGAACATCACCGGCGCGAAGAGGTAGCCGAGCAGCTTCTGGAAGCTGATGCCCGAGAGCCACGCCGCTGCTTCGGGCGAGAACGGCGCGCCGGCCTGATCCGCCAGATTGACGATCCCGCCGCCGATCCCCGCCAGCATGCCGTTGGCGAGTGCCACCAGCGCGACGAACACCATCACCATCGCACCGACCGCCACCGCGAGCTTGACGCCCGTCTGGGTGCCTTGCGCTGCGGCTTCAATGATATTGGCGGGACGCTGGCCCTCCTCGAAGGTTTCGGCGGCGGTCACTTCGTCCGCCTTGGTGCCGCCTTCGGTGAGCGCCGCCGGGCCGACCGCGCTGATGCGGGCCTGCGGCAGTTCGACCTCCTGCCCGTTCTCGTCATACATCACCACGCGGGTCGCTTCGGTCATCGCGTTGGCATTGCCGCGCGCCCGCGCCACCGCCGCTGCACCCACTCCGGCATCGAGCCCGGGCGGGATCGGCGCATCGTCGGGCATCATGATCTTGGCCATCAGGATCCCGCCCGGCGCGGACATGAATGCCGCTGCGAGCAGGAACGGCACGGCTTCCTCGCCGATGAAACTGGCGTAAGCAGCAAGGATCGTCCCTGCCACACCCGCCATGCCGACCGTCATAAGGCAGAACAGCCCGGCCGGGCTGAGCGCGGCAAGATAGGGCCGCACCACCAGCGGGCTTTCCGACTGGCCGACGAAGATATTGGCCGCCGCGCCCAGCGCCTCGACCTTGCTGATCCCGGTCACGAAGCCGATCGCGCCGCCCACCCAGCGCACCAGCCGCTGCACGATGCCGAGGTGATAAAGGATCGAGACGATCGCGGCGAAAAACACGATCACCGGCAGCGCGGCAATCACGAAGGTATTGGCGAAAGGATTGCTCTCCATCGGCCCGAACACCGAGGTGATCCCGATCTTGGAGAAATCGAGCAGCGCGATCACGCCGCCCGAAAGCCCGCCGATCACCGCCACGCCGACATCGGTGCGCAGCACCACCAGCGCGGTGATCGCCTGCAGCGCGAAGGCCGATCCGACGACCCGCAGATTGATCTTGCGCCGCGCCGAGGACAGCGCGAAGGCGATGGCGAGAATGGCGGCAACCCCGCCAAGGCTCAGCATGATGGACGTGATACCCGCGTTCAAGGCAGCGACGTGTCCCTGTCTGGAGAGGAAAAGACGAACCGACCCCGCGACGCCCGACAAGTTTCCCGGTGTGCGCGCCTGTGCGGGGTGACAGTTTGCGTGCGCAGTTGCAAGACCCGCGCGTGACGGCATCGGTGACAGGGCGGTGCGGGCGACTTTCCTTTTGCTGCGGCGCTGGCTAGCCATCGGGTGATGACCGACACCGCCTCCGCGCCGCCCGCCGCCGCAACGCCCGTATTCGATCCGCTTGCCGCGATGCCGCTCGGGCTGTTCGTGTTCACCTTGCTCTATGGCGGGATGACGGTGCTGGCAGGCGTGCTGGCGTTCAAGCAGGTGCAGCTGTGGCCGACCGCGCTGGCGGTCGAAAGCGGGATCTTCCCGTTCCTGCTGCTGGTGGTGATCTCCAGCACCCTGTCGCAGCTTTATGGCCGCGCGGCGGCGCAGCGGATCGTGTGGTGGGGGTTCTTCCCGCTCGGATTGTCGGCGCTGCTGATGTGGCTGGTGCTGGCGCTGCCGGCCTCGTCCGAGATGATCGCCTTCCGCCCCGATGATCTTGCCGCCTTCGAGCAGGTTCACCGCTCCACATGGCGCGTGTGGATGGCAGGCCCGGCGTCCTACATCACCTCGCTGCTGCTCAACATCTGGATCTTTGACCGGCTGCGCGGCAGCGGCGCGGAGACCACTGCGGGGCTGATGGTGCGCGGCGCGATTGCCTCAGCACTGTCGCAGGCGGTGGATTCGATCATCTTCATCACCCTCGCCTTCTATGGCGAGTTCGACATTACCGACCTGATGATCGGCCAGGTGCTCGCCAAGGTGGTGCTGAGCCTGCTGCTGGTGCCGTTCCTGATCACCGGCGGGGTCAAGGCCGCGCGCTGGCTCGACGCACGGGCGCAGCGCAAGGCTGCATGATCGGCCCGGAGCGACCCTATCTGACAATGTCCGTGAGTTTGGTGCGGTCGAGAAGACTCGAACTTCCACGGGCTTTCGCCCACAACGACCTCAACGTTGCGCGTCTACCAGTTCCGCCACGACCGCACTCGGGTTTGCCGGGGCAGACAGGTGCTGGCCCCGCGGTAGGAGCGCGCCCCTAGCAAGGGGCTATGCCCTGCGCAAGCCCTTTGACGCCTGCGCCTGCCGACGGCTCAATTGGGGGCCCAGCCGAGGTCCGCCATCGCCGCGCCGCGCGGGATATTGGCGACCGCTTCGGTCACGGTCACGGTCTCGCCCGGGGCGAGCCTGGTCTTGGCGGGGACCACCACCCAGTCGCCGACCTTGCGTTCGCGCTGGTCGCTGAACACCACCAGCAGATTGGGCACGTCAAGCGTCGTGCGCGCGGTGTTGGTGATAGTGCCGCGCACGCGGAAAATAGTCTCGCCATTGGCGAGGGTTTCGGGGCGCTGCTGTTCGACCGGGAAATCGAATGCGAGGCCCTGCTGGCCGATCCCGAAGGTCGGGCGGCTGATCGGCACCCAGTCCGGGAGGCCGTAGTAATTCACCGCGACGATCGTCCCGGTCGCCAGCGCGGCGAAGATCGCGGCGGCGATGGTCCACATCTTGAGCGGGTTGCGCCGCCGGGTGAAGGGCGGGCGGAAATCAAAGCGCGATTCCTCGTCGGCGGCCGAATAATCGCTGTCCTCGTCGTCGAACGGGGTTTCGGCGGCCCCGGCGAGCGCGGGCGCGTCCACCTGCGGCACAAACCGCGGTTCGGGCTCCGGGTCGCTCTGCTGGCTGAGCCCGCGGCGCAGCGCCCGCACAGAAATCGATTCATCGTCGAACGCGGGGCTATCGGCTGCCGCCGTATCGGGCGTGCGCCAATGGTTGATCGAGGGGCGATCGACGGGGGGCTCTGGCTCTGGCTCGGGCTCGGGTTCCGGCTCGGGTTCCGGCTCGGGAGCTGCGACGGGGGCGCTTGGAGCAGGCTCCGGTGCAGGCTGAGGTTCGGGTTCGGGCTCAGGCTCAGGCTCTGGCTCTGGTTCGGACACCTGCGTTTGCGGCGGGAGATCGAGGATCGGCGGATCCTGGAACCAGCTATGCTTGCACTTGGCGCAGCGCACGGTGCGGCCTTCGCTGCCGATGGCAGTATCCGGGACCGCGTAACGCGTACCGCAGGCTGGGCAGGCGATAATCATGGTGAAGTTTGCAATAGTCCGCGCGCACCATCGCACAAGTGCCGGACCCGCAATGCTGGCCATTTCGCGTGTGTTTTCCACATTGCGGCCCGCTTTTGCGGTGCATTATGGCCTTGACCCGCGATGTTCGACTTTCCCCGGCCCCACCGCGCTGATAGGCCCGCGCGATGAGTGATCGCCCGGCCGAGATCGTCAAGTTCGACAATGTCGGGCTGCGCTATGGCACCGATCCCGAGGTGCTGAGCAATCTCAGCTTCACGCTGTTTCCCGGCAGCTTCTACTTCCTCACCGGGGCGAGCGGGGCGGGCAAGACCAGCCTGTTGAAGCTCCTCTACCTCGCCCAGCGCCCTTCGCGCGGGGCGATCCGGATGTTCGGGCAGGATGTGATGACCATGCCGCGCGGCCAGCTGCCCGACCTGCGGCGGCGGCTGGGCGTGGTGTTCCAGGACTTCCGGCTGGTCGCGCACCTCACCGCCTTCGACAATGTCGCCTTGCCGCTGCGGCTGGCCGGAGCCGACGAGAAGCGGGTGACGAAGGCGGTGTCGGACATGCTCGACTGGGTCGGGCTGGCGCACCGTGCGCACGCGATCCCGGCGCGGCTGTCGGGCGGCGAGCAGCAGCGCGTGGCGATTGCCCGGGCAGTGATCGCCCGCCCGCGCATCCTCATCGCCGACGAGCCGACCGGCAACGTCGATCCGGACATGGCCCTGAAGCTGCTGCGCCTGTTCGAAGCCCTGAACCACCGCGTCGGGACAACGGTGGTGGTGGCGACCCACGATGTCGATCTGCTGCGCAAGGTGCCCGAATCCCTCATCATGCGGCTCCACAAGGGCGAGCTGTCCGATCCGACCGGGGCGCTGCGCTATCCTCCGCGCCCCGCGGTGCCGACCGGAGGCGCCGCATGAACCTGCCCGCCCCTCCCCCGGACAATGCCGAATCCGCCGCCTCGAACGGCACGGCCCGCGCCGGTGGGCGTGCCAAGGGCGGCGCGCCGCTCTTGCCGAACCCGCGCCTGTCCAGCCCGATCCCCTGGTTCATCGCGATCCTGATCGCGCTGGTGGTGATCGCCGCGGCTGGCGGCCTGTCGCTGCGCAATCTGGTGCGCAGTGCCGAAGCCGATCTGTCCGCCGCGATCACCGTGCAGGTGGTCGAGCCCAATCCCGAACTGCGCGCCGCGCAGGCCGCTGCCACGGTCAAGCTGCTGACCGGGCTCGACACGGTTCGCGCGGTGCGGCTGGTGCCGGAAGCCGAGCTCGCCGCCATGCTCGAACCCTGGCTCGGTGACGCCGCGGCCAGCGGCGATGTGCCGATCCCGGCGCTGGTCGATGTCGAACTCACCACCAGCGCCAGCCCTGCTGACATCGCGCGGATCGAGGCGGCGCTGCGGAAGGCGGTGCCCAACGCGCGGGTCGATGCCCAGTCGGACTGGCTGCGTCCGGTCTATGGCGCGCTCGCCGCGCTGCAATGGCTCGCGCTCGGCCTCATCGCGCTGATTGCGCTCGCCACGGCGGCGGCGGTGTGGCTGGCGTCGCGCAATGCCTTTGCCGGGGCGCGCGAGACAGTCGAGATCATTCACCTGCTCGGCGCCAATGATCGCCAGATTGCCGGCGTGTTCCTGCGCACGGTGCGGCGCGAGGCGGCGTTCGGCGCGGTGATCGGGACAGTGCTGGGCGCGGGCGCGGTCTGGCTGCTCGGCCAGCAATTCGGCGCGCTTGATAGCGGGATGATCAGCGGCGGCGGGCTGGGCGTGACGGACTGGCTGGTGATCGCGGCGGTTCCGGTCGGCGGGGTGCTGCTCGCATTGCTGACCGCGCGGATCACCATTGCGCTTGCCCTCAAGGACATGCTTTAGGCGCGAGATAATGATCCGGCGTGTGCTTTCCGTTGTGTTTTTGCTGTGGGCGATCGGCTTTCTGGGCTTCGTCGCCTTTCTGCCGCAGCCCGCGGCAGGCGTTGCGGCGACCGATGCGGTGATCGTGCCGACCGGCGGGCCGGGCCGGATTGCGCGCGGGCTTGAAGTGCTTGACCGCAAGCTGGCCGGAAAGCTGCTGGTCAGCGGGGTCGATCCCGAAGTGAAGCCAGGCGAATTTGCCGCGCAATTCGCGGTCGATCCGGCCACCATGGCCTGCTGCATCACGCTGGGTTTCAGCGCGGTCGACACCCGTTCGAACGCGGCGGAAACCGCCAAGTGGGTGGCGCAGAACGAAGTCCGCTCGCTCCGGCTGGTGACGACCGACTGGCACATGCGCCGCGCCGCGGGCGAGCTTGACCGGACGCTGCCCGATCATGTCACCGTGATCCGCGACGCGGTGCCCTCGCAGCCCGATATCGGCACGCTGTTCCTCGAATATCACAAGCTGCTCGCCAGCCGCGCCGCCGGGCTCGCCGACCTTTGAGCTGGCTGATCGCCGCGCTGCGCTCTCTGGCGTTCTATGCCCTGTTCTATGGCGGCAGTGTGCTGCTGGTCAGCGCCTCGGTGGTGGCGATCATCGCGTACAAGCCGTGGCTGCCGGTCACCGTGGCGCGCTGGGGCGGCTGGCACCTGTGGTGCGTGCGCCATGTGCTCGGCATCGAGGTGGTGCTCGACGGCGCGCTGCCGCAAGGCCCGGTGCTGATCGCGGTCAAGCATGAAAGCGTGTTCGAGGCGATCGACACCCCGCGCCTGTTCGATCACCCGGCAGTATTCGCCAAGCAGGAACTGTTCCGCATCCCCGGCTGGGGTTACTCGGCGCTCACCTACGGCCTGATCCCGGTGGCGCGCGAGGAAGGCGCGCGCACGCTGCGGGCGATGCTGGCGAGCGCCAAGGAGCGCGTCGAGGCAGGCCGCCCGCTGGTGATCTTTCCCGAAGGCACGCGGGTGGTGGTGGGCACACAGCCGCCGCTGCAGGCGGGGTTTGCGGGCCTCTACAAGCTGCTGCGCCTGCCGGTGGTGCCGATCGCGGTGGATAGCGGGCGGCTGTATCACCGGGTGGTGAAGCGGCGGGGCCGGATCACGTACAAGGTGGGCGAGACGATCCCCGCCGGCCTGCCCCGCGAGGAAGTCGAGGCGCGGGTGCATAAGGCGATCAATGTGTTTAACGGGTAGGGGCGCAGCCGCGCCATGTCCGGTATTGGGCAATGATGATGGCGGGTGGAATGGCTGCAATTGGGTGGATTCCAGAACGGCAGGTTTGATCGAGGCGCGAATGATTCGCCAAGGCTCAACCCACGGGCAGATGGCGGCGCCCTAAACGGCGTGCATGGCTCAACTCATGAACCAGAATTCTCGGTCATATCACAGGACACGGCCCCGGTTGATGACAAGGGCACCGCCAACTGACTGTCGAGCGTTGACTCTTACATCTACATATGTTGAAAAAAGTCATGCCACGTGATCGACGTCCTTCGAAACCGATGCGGGCGCTGCTCGGCGCCCTTGCCGCCAGTCCGCGGGAATGGCGTTACGGGTATGATCTGATGAAAGAGTCGGGCTTGCTTTCCGGCACACTTTATCCGCTGCTTATCCGGATGACCGAGCAGGGGCTGGTGGAAGCCGAATGGCATGATCCCGTCAAGCCAGGCCGCCCCGCGAGGCACGCCTATCGGCTGACGACCACCGGACTTGCGCTGGCACAGTCGGTCGAGGTTGATCCATCTTCACCCGATGCTCCTGGTCTGCCAGCATGAAGGACACGCTTGCCCGATGCATCATCGCAATAGCGGTGCGCTGCTTCAGTGATCGGCAGCATCAATGGGCGTCGGCGATGGCGGCCGAGTTCGAGACAGCTGCTGACGAAGGAGAAGCGCTGAGCTTTGCCATCGGCTGCCTTGCTACCGCGCTCGGCGAGATGCCGAAGGATGAGGAGGGACGGTTCGCTCTGGCCAGTCATATCTTGGCCGTTGGCGTGATGGCGCCGATCGCGGCGTTGCTCGTGTCCAGCGTGCCACGCGGCTTTGCACTTCTTGCGCCAAGCACTGGAAGTGCTGCCGTCCTGCTGGGGACCGGTCATCCTTCGTTTGGCATCAACGAAGCCAATCAGGTGGGGCTCCCATTGATGGCCTTGCTTACGCTGGCGCTCGGTTTCGGGCATCTGGCACTGGCATGGGCCATTCTCGAGCGTGACTGGAAGCGCGTCACGGCAATCGGCTCCATGGGTGCGGCGATGGTGGTGACCCTGCTGGTGTTCAGCAGCATTCTGTTCTTCGGTGATGGCTGCGCCATTCCGCAGGCGGTCATCATAGCGCTCGAACTTGTTGCAGTCTGGGCACTGGTCGGTTGGCACGCAGATTTGCCCAATCCGGTCAATCTGCAAGTCCCCTACCATAACACCGCGGTCGCCGAGCAATAACGCGGGGCCGCGCAGATCATGCCGACGAGAGCCCGGGAATGATCAACAATCTGCAGGCTCTGCGCGCTCTCGCCGCCATCGGCGTGGTCGTCTTTCATGTCGGCCTGCTGCCGGCCACATCTCTGCCGTTCACCATCGGTGCTGCGGGGGTCGATCTGTTCTTTGTCCTGAGCGGCTTCATCATCGCCTACAGCGCGTCACGCGACGGCCGGCAGTTCCTCGCGCGCCGCCTGATCCGCATCCTGCCGGCGTATTGGATCGCCACGATCATCGCATCGCTGTTCGTGCTTCAGGCCATGAGCCCGGCCGAAACCTTCGACTGGCTGGTTCAGTCGCTTTTCTATCTGCCGGGCCCGGGGGGAAGGCCGGTACTCATCTTCGTTGCCTGGACCCTGGTTTACGAGCTGGCCTTCTACCTGCTCTACTGGTTGGCGCTTCGTGCTGGCATCCGCCGCGCTCCGGTGGTCGCGATAGCCATGCTGCTCGTGCTTGGTCTGGTTCAGGTGCCCGGCCTGCCTGGTCCCTGGCCTCTCTTGCTGGAGTTCGTCCTTGGCGTTTGCATCTACCTGGCAATCGACAACCTGAGCCGTCCCGTGGGCAAGGGCGTCGGATTGTGGGTTGCGGGAGCAGGTCTTCTGGCGGCGCCGCTGTTGGCCCAACTCACCGGCTATGACCCGGACGATTATCAGAGTGTCGAACGCGTGCTGGTCTGGGGTTTGCCCGCCACCTGCATTGTCCTTGGCGCAATTCTGGCCGAGCGCGAGGGACTTGCGATCAGAAACCGGGCAATTCTTCTGCTTGGTGCCGCCTCTTATGCCATCTACCTGCTGCATCCCATTGCGGTCGGGCAACTGCTTCAGCTCCCGCCCCAATCGCCGGCGACAAGCTGGCTGGCGTGCATCGCTGCGACCGCCGCAATCGTGGGCGTATCGATTCTCTTTCATCGCTTCATCGAAGTGAGGATGTTGAGTTGGATGCGACAGATGATCAGCCGCGCCGAATAATCTTTTGAAACAGGTTGACGGGGCTGATCCTGGAATTGCGGCGGATCCCAGCGGTCGGCGTGCCTGCCGCGCGCCGCTTGATGACAATCGCTTTCTGAGCACCCTTAGACCTCGATGTCTTGACGGCAAATCTCCGCTTGCATGACTTAAATCTACATATATAGATTAAAGTCATGCATAGACGCGCAAACATCTCCCGTCAGACCCGAGCCGCCGTGCTTGCGCTGCTCAAACGGTCAGCCAAACGAGTTAAGCTGAGGATATCGCCCTTTGCGATCACCGGCATTTTGGTTCTCGGCGGGTGCTCGGGGATCGGGCCGGAAGCCGAGGCAGCATGGTTCTTGTGGGCGCAGCCGCGTCCTGTGGAGCAGTACTGCATTTCAGCAAGCACTGTCAGCTTGAGCGCATCCGATTGCAATGTGCTGCAAAGCTTCGCAGAGGCGCAGGTCCAAGCACTAGGGGGCGGTAAGCTCTTCTGCCTCTCCGTCTCCGACCTGAGGCGGAACAGGCAGATCTGGAGCCGGCTGTCGGACAAAGGCAAGAAGGCACTAAGAGAACATTCGTGGCTCTCGTTCGGTCGCCGATCCGGCGGCGGAAATAGCGATTCCGGTGCGGCTGAAGCCTGGAGCGCGGACGATTGCAGTTTCGGCCGATAATCTTTCAAAGGAGCGCTCTAACTTTGGATCAGAAAGCTCGAAAGCGAGGCGGGACTTTGCAGGGTTACGACTTCATGCGGCCCTACCTAGCGCCGAGGCTCGATTTCATCGGCATCGACTGACAAGCGAGCCCGCACGCGAGCACGACGGCGGCGTTTTCTCGATCAAGAACGAGGCAGGGCGTGTCGCAGTGGGATTGCCGGGGCTGCAAACAGCGGCGACGTCGGCTCAGGGGTCGCTACCCGAACGGCAGCTCTTTTCTCGCTCCCTCGCAATGCCGACATTCTTTCCTACTCCGGGCCGACCTGTCAGCGTCGCGGCCATGAGATATGCGCCTTCCGCTCCTTCGATTACGCACATGCGCCCTTCCGGCGGGGTGCGCGGGGGACAGATTTTTCTTCTCCTGGACAGTGTCTCATGTGTCTCCAACAGGCTCGAAGCTGAACCGGAGCGTGACAATCAGTCGCCGTGTTCGCGGCCGAAATCGGGGCGTTCGTCGTCCTGGCCCTGCTCGATCACCTGTCGGCGGATCGCGCGGGTACGGGTGAAGAGGTCGAACAGCGTGTCGCCGTCGCCCGAGCGGATCGCGCGTTGCAGCGCGGTGAGGTCCTCGGTGAAGCGGCCGAGCATCTCCAGCACCGCGCCCCGGTTGGTGAGGAACACGTCGCGCCACATCACCGGGTCCGACGCGGCGATGCGGGTGAAATCGCGGAAGCCGCCCGCCGAGTACTTGATCACCTCGCTCTCGGTCACGGTCTCGAGATCGGAGGCGGTGCCGACGATGGTATAGGCGATCAGGTGCGGGATGTGGCTGGTAACGGCGAGCACGAGGTCGTGGTGAGCGGCGTCCATCAGCTCGACCTTGGAGCCCAGCTGCGACCAGAAGTCGCTCAATGCCTGCACTGCCGCCGGATCGGCGCCCTCAGGCGGGGTGAGGATGCACCAGCGGCCCGCGAACAGGGTCGCGAAGCCCGCGTCCGGCCCGCTCTGCTCGGTGCCTGCGACGGGGTGGGCAGGGATGATGGTGGCTCCGGGGAGCGCGGCGGCGAGCGCGTCTGCCACGGCGGCCTTGGACGAGCCGACATCGCTGACGATGGCGTGGGGGGCAAGGCCGGGGGCGATGGCGGCAGCGGCCTCGCCCATCGCGCCGACGGGGACGCAGAGGATGACGAGGTCGGCATTGGCGACGGCGGCCTCGGGAGTGTCGCAGACTGTGTCTACGAGGCCCCGCGTGGCTGCGCGGGCGCGGACGTCGGGGTCGAGGTCCCATCCGGTGGTGGCGATGGCAAGCCCGCGCGCCTTGACCGCCAGCCCGATCGACCCGCCGAGCAGGCCGAGGCCGATGATGGCAACACGGGCGATGCTCATGCCGCCTCTCCGCACAGGCGGCGCAGCGTGGCGATGACGTCGCTGGTCGCCTCGGTGGTGCCGATGGTGATGCGCAAGGAGCATGGCAGGCCCTGCGAGGGCAGATGCCGCACCGCGTACCCGGCCTCGGCCAGCGCGGTGAGGGCCTGCTGGGCGGTCACGCTGCCCGCGAAGTGGACGAGCAGGAAGTTGGCCTCGCTCGGAGAGGCGGTGATGCCGTGATTGCCCAGCATCCCGATGGCCTCGGCCAGCCGCGCCCGTTCGCGGGCGTTGTGCGCGCGGGAGGCGGCAACGAAGGCCTGGTCGGTGAGCGCGGCCAGCGCGGCCTTCTGCGCGCTCGTCGAGACGTTGAACGCGCCCCGCAGCCGGTTGACGAGGTCGATCAAGTGTGGCGCGCCCGTCACCCAGCCGACCCGCTCGGCGGCGAGGCCATAGGCCTTGGAGAAGGTGCGGCTGACCAGCACGTTCTCGTGGGCTGCGGCCAGCGCGAAGGCGGCGGGTTGGAAGGCGGGATCGACGTACTCGCCGTAGGCTTCGTCGACCACCAGCAGCACGTCCGAAGGCAGCCCGGCGTGGAGGCGGGCGACTTCGGACGGCGGCAGGAAGGTGCCGACCGGGTTGTTCGGGTTGTCGAGCAGCACCACGCGGGTGCGCCCGGTCACGGCGGCCAGCAGGTTGTCGACGTTGGCGGCATAGTCATCGTCATCGGCCAGCACCACCGTCGCGCCGACCTTGTGCGCAAGCAGCGGGTAGAGCGAGAAGGAGTAGCGCGAGCATACCACCTCGTCCCCCGGCCCGGCCAGCGCCTGCACCGCGCAGTGGAGCAGCTCGCCCGACCCGGTGCCGCACACGATCCGCGCCGGATCGAGGCCGTGCACCTGCGCTATGGCCTCGCGCAAGCCGCGGGCGTCGGGATCGGGGTAGTCCGCCGCCACGTGTGCCTCGGCCAATACCGCCAGCGCTGCCGGACTGGAGCCCAAGGGGTTCTCGTTCGCCGACAGCTTGATGAGCGGCTTCCCGCTCGCCGACTTCGACTGGCCGGGAACGTAAGCGTGGATCTGTTCGATCCAGGGTTTTGGCTGAGGTCTGGCGTTCATCGCAAGCCCGCTTATAGAAAAACAGCCCTTCGACAAGCTCAGGGCGAGCGGTTATGGGGGCGATCCTTGAAAAATCCCGATCGTGCTGCGCTTGTCGGAGCACTGTTCTTCCGTTGGTCAGGCGCAGAATTGTCGAACCCCTCGCTAGTATATGCCCTCCCCCATCCCCTGCCGCTCGATAGCGGGCAGGCGCTGGAGGGTGCGCAGATCGCATACGAGACCTATGGCACCCTCGCGGCCGACAAGAGCAATGCCGTGCTGGTGTGTCACGCGCTGACCGGCGACCAGTATCTCGCCAGCCCGCATCCGATCACCGGCAAGCCGGGCTGGTGGGAACGGATGGTCGGGCCGGGCAAGCCGATCGACACTGGCAAGCACTTTGTGATCTGCGCCAATGTCATCGGTTCTTGCATGGGATCGAGCGGTCCGGCCAGCCCTGCCGCGGATGGCCAGCCCTATGCGATGCGCTTCCCCGTCATCACCATCCGCGACATGGTGCGCGGGTTGGTGGCGCTGCTCGATGGGCTGGGGATCGCGCGGCTGCACGCGGTGGTCGGCGGGTCGATGGGCGGGATGCAGGCGCTGAGCCTCGCTGCCAACTGGCCCGAGCGCACGGCGCGCGTGCTGGTGATCGCTGCGACCGCGCGGCATTCGGCACAGAACATCGCCTTCCACGAGGTCGGACGGCAGGCGATCATGGCCGATCCGGGCTGGGCCGGGGGCGACTACTACGCCGCATCCGCCAAGCCGGACAACGGCCTCGCCGTGGCGCGGATGGCGGCGCACATCACCTATCTCTCGGAAGCAGGCCTCACCGAGAAGTTCGGGCGGCGGTTGCAGGATCGGGACGCCAAGAGCTTCGGCTTCGACGCCGATTTCCAGGTCGAAAGCTACCTCAGGTATCAGGGCAGCGGCTTCGTGCAGCGGTTCGATGCGAACTCGTACCTCTACATCACCCGTGCGATGGACTACTTCGATCTTGCCGAGGAGCACGGCGGCAAACTCGCCGATGCCTTCGCGGGCACACAAGCGCGGTTTTGCATCGTCAGCTTCGATACCGACTGGCTCTACCCCACCGCCGAGAGCCGCCACATCGTCCATGCGCTCAACGCGGCAGGGGCGAAGGTCAGTTTTGTCGAGCTCTCCGCACCGCATGGGCACGACAGCTTCCTGCTGGAGCACGACCAGCTTGATCGGGTGGTGAAGGGGTTTGTCGAATGAGCTTGCGGCCAGACCTCGCCGCGATCGCTGCGCATGTCGCGCCGGGCAGCCGGGTGCTCGACATCGGCTGCGGTGACGGGGCGTTGATGGCGGAGCTGGAAGGCGCCCACGGCTGCGATGCGCGGGGGATGGAGCTTGACGGCGAACTCGTCGAACGCTGCGTCGCGCGCGGGCTCAGCGTGGTGCAGGGCGATGCCAATGCCGACCTTGCGGACTATCCCGACAAGGCGTTCGACTACGCGATCCTCAGCCAGACGCTTCAGACCGCGACGCGGCCCGACCTGATGCTCGACGAGCTGCTGCGGGTCGGGCGGCGGGCGTTCGTCTCCTTCCCCAACTTCGCGCATTGGCGCACCCGCGCGGCGCTGCTGCTGGGCGGGCGGATGCCGGTCACCCGCGCACTGCCGGTGAGCTGGTACGAGACGCAGAACATCCACCACGTCACGGTCGAGGATTTCCGCGATCTGGCAAAGCTCAAGGGCGCGACCATCGAGCGCGCGTGGTTCTTCGCCGATGAACAGCAAATCGGCGCGCCAGCGGCAAACTGGCGCGCCGAATTCGCGGTGTTCGAATTGAGTCGTTAGCTTTGCGGCCACCTAGCGGTGGCACAGACCTCCCGCCCCGCCTCCCCACCCGGCCACCAATAGTACCACTATGTTATGGTGGCCGGGTGGGGAGGCGGGGCGGGAGGTCTGCCGTTCACGTCAGTGAACGCGAATAATCAGCCCGCGCGGTGCAGCATGCACAGCTTGTGCCCGTCGAGGTCGAGCACATAGGCGAGGTTCATCGTCCCCATCGCGCCCTGACGGGGCCCCGGCGGGTCTTCGATCGACTTGCCCCCGGCTGCGACGGCCGCATCGTGGAACGCCTTGACCTGCTCCAGGCTGTCGCAGGCAAAGCCGATGGTCGAGCCATTTGCGCAGGCCGCCGGTTCGCCGTTGATCGGCTGGCTGATCGCGAAGATTCCGCCGCCGTGAAACCAGAACGAGCGCTTGTGGCCGGTCGCCGCCTCGTTGACCATGCCCGGCCCCGCGCCAAGCGTGCCGAGCACGGAATCATAGAACGCCTTGGCGCGATCGAAATCATTGGTGCCGACCATCACGTGACTGAACATGGGACATTGCCTCCTCTCAAAAGACCGGTTGCTGATTAGGACGGATTTTCGAGCGCGGCAATGCGGATTCCGGTAGCCTGCGGTTCATGTCGCGCGGCATAGGAAAGGCCATGCTGACATCGCTCCTCGCCGCCGCACTGGCGCTGCAATCCGCCTCTGCCCCTGCCAAGCCGATAACGCAGGAACAGCGCGCGCTGTTACGGTGCGCCGCCGCCTTCGCGATTGTGTCGAACGCACAGGCAAGCGGTCAGGCGAGCGCACAGCATTGGCCCGAACTGGGCACGCGCGGGCGCGAATTCTTTGTCCGCGCGATGGCGCATCTGATGGACCAGACCGGTGTCGATCGGGCGGGGGTGGCGCAACTGGCGCATGAGGAAGCGCAGGCGCTGGCTACCGGCGGAGACTTGCCGGCGATCATGCCATCGTGCCTGCTTATGCTCGAGGCATCAGGGGTCTGATTCCTCCCCGGCTAACCCCGGCAAACCGATGGATTCGGCCCGCGATTTGCGGCATGGGATGCGGCCATGTGGCACCTCCATCAATTCCCGCTTTGCCCGTTCAGCCGCAAGATCCGGCTGCTGCTGAGCGAAAAGAACATCCCGTTCGAACTGGCGCGCGTCGATCCGTGGGCGGCGTCCGAGATGTTCTTCGACCTCAATCCCGCCGGGCGCACCCCGGTGATCGTCAATGCCGAAAAGGGCATTACCATTCCCGATAGCCGCGCGATTGCCGAGTATTTCGAGGAAACGGTCGACCGCAATCCGATGATCAACGGCCCGGCCACCCAGCGCGCGGAAATCCGGCGGCTGGTGGCGCTGTTCGACGAGAATTTCTACGCCGATGTAACGGCCCCGCTGCTGTCCGAGCGCATGAAGAAGCGCATCCTGCGCCAGCCGCCCGACAGCGGCGCGCTGCGCAACGCGATGAAGCTTGCGCACGGCCATCTCGACTATCTCGACTGGCTGATCGACAACCGCCCGTGGGTGGCAGGTTCGACCATGAGCCTCGCCGACCTCGCCGCCGCCGCGCAGATTTCGGTTGCGGATTATCTCGGCGGGATCGACTGGGCGGGGCATGAGCAATCGCGCGGCTGGTATGCCGTCTTCAAGAGCCGCCCCAGCTTCCGCCCGCTGCTGACCGAGCGGATGGACGTGATCAAGCCCCCAGCGCATTATGCGCTTCTAGATGGCTAGGTAACGCAATTCCCGCTGCTTGCGAATTGATCCTCGCGCCCCGATATTGAGCGCGATCAGAGAGGTTCAGTTATGACCGACGACCCCCGCAGCCTGACCGAAGCCGAATGGCGCGAGCGGCTGACCGCCGAGCAGTTCCACATCCTGCGCGAAGCAGGCACCGAGCGCGCCTTCACCGGCGAATACGACAAGTTCTACGATGACGGCGAATACCACTGCGCTGCCTGCGGCACGCAGCTGTTCTATTCGACCGCCAAGTACAATTCCGGCTGCGGCTGGCCCGCATTCACGAAGCCCGCGACCGGCGAGGTGATCGAGGAGCACCGCGATGTCAGCTACGGCATGATCCGCACCGAAGTGCGCTGCGGCACTTGCGGCGGGCATCTTGGCCATGTGTTCCCCGATGGCCCGCCCGAACAAGGCGGCCTCAGATATTGCATCAATTCCGCCGCGCTGGTGTTCACCCCGCACAATCACTGAGGCGCTTTGCGGCCAACCCGGCAAGCGGCGCTATCCGAACCGTTCACGCGCGGTTACAACACCGTTCACCAAGCGGTGACACCGAGGGCAGGAACTGGGCACGGATAATGTCGAAGAGGGGTGATCTGTTGCAGAACAAGGGCGCGCGCGGGCAGCGCCGTGCAGCGAATGAGCGCGCGGGCGGGGGTGCTGCCAGACCGCCCCGGCCGCCCCGCCCGCCCGAAGTCGCACCGCCATCGCGCCTGCGCCGCTGGACCAAGCGGGTGCTGGTGTGGGGCGGGGGTATTGCCCTGCTCGGAGTGTTGTTCCTGGGCTTTGCAGTCGGTTTCGCGGCCCAATCCCTGCCCAGCTATGCCGCGCTCAAGGCGACCCAGCCCGGCCAGACCATCGTCATCCGCGCGCGCGACGGGCGCGAGCTGGTGGAATTGGGGCCGAGTTTCGGCGAATGGCTCGAATACGAAGACATTCCCCAGAACATGACCAATGCGATGATCGCAGTCGAGGACAAGCGGTTCCATTCGCATCTCGGGGTCGATCCGGTGCGTCTGACCGGCGCGATCGTCGAAGGGTTCATGGGCGATGACCGGATCGGCGGCACCTCGACCATCACCCAGCAGCTGGCGAGGAACCTGTTCCTCAACAACAACCGCTCGCTCGACCGCAAGGCGCGCGAGGCGGTGCTGGCGATGGCGCTCGAATGGAAGTTCTCCAAGGAGGAAATCCTCGAACTCTATCTCAACAAGGTCTATTTCGGCGGCGGCGCCTATGGGATCGACAGCGCCAGCCGAAAGTTCTTCAGCCACCCCGCGACCGACCTCAGCGTGGGCGAGGCCTCGATCATCGCCGGGCTGGTCAAGGCGCCCAGCCGCTATTCGCCCACCGCCGACACCCAGGCCGCGGTCGACCGCGCCAAGGTGGTGCTGCGGCTGATGCGCGAACAGGGCTACATCACCGCTGATCAAGCCAGTGTCGATGTCAGTGCGGTGCAGCTGAAGGAGCAGGCGACCCAGAACTCGGTGCGGTACTTCACCGACTGGGTGCTGCCGCAGCTCGATATCCTGCTCCCTGAAACCTATGAGCCGATCGAGGTGTGGACGACGCTCGATATCGGGATGCAGCGCGCGGCGACCGCTTCGATCGAGGCCAATACCCCCGGCGGGGCGCAGGGCGCGCTGGTGAGCCTCGACCGCGACGGGGCGATCCTCGCTCTGGTCGGCGGCACCGATTACGTCGAAAGCAATTTCAACCGCGCCACCACCGCGATGCGCCAACCGGGATCGGCGTGGAAGCTGTTCGTCTATCTCGCCGCATTGGAGGCGGGGTACACGCCCGAGGACAAGGTGGTCGACACGCCGGTGACGATCGACGGGTGGAGCCCGCGCAACTCCAATGGGCGCAATGTCGGTGAAACCGATGTGCGCACCGCGTTCGCCTATTCGATCAACACCGTCGCCGCGCAGCTCGGCAACGAGGTCGGGTTCGGCACGGTCGCCGGAATGGCGCGGCGGTTCGGGGTGACCTCGGAAGTGGCAACCTATCCCTCGATGGTGCTCGGTTCCTCCGAAGTGCGGGTGATCGAGATGACGCAGGCCTTTGCCGCGATTTCGGCCAAGGGCACTGCGATCGAGCCCTATGGCATCACCAAGGTCACCGGCGCGAGCGGCGAAGTGCTGTACCGCCATTCGGGACGGAGCAATGCGGCGCTGGTTCCGGATTACGTCGTCGCGGGTGTCACCGATCTGTTGCAGGCGGCGGTGCAGACCGGGACAGGCCGTGCGGCGCAGATCGGGCGGCCGGTGGCGGGCAAGACCGGTACCACCTCGTCGAACAAGGACGGCTGGTTCATCGGCTTTTCCAGCGGCATCACCACCGGCGTGTGGATGGGCCGCGACGATGCCAAGCCCGTCCCCGGCCTACAGGGCGGCCGCGCACCCGCGCAGGCCTTCGCCGCCTATATGCGCTTTGCGGTGAGCAAGCGCCCGGTCGAGGAATTCGACGTCACGCTCGAATTGCCCGAATGGCAGCTCGAACCCGACGAGGAGGCGCTGTTCGGCTCGCCGGAGGATTATTACTACATCGACGAACAGGGCAATCTGGTCGAACCCGGGAGGCGCGAAGGCGGGGACAACCCGTTCGGGGTGGAGGGCGAGAACGCTCCGCCGGCCGCCAGCGAGGATTTCCTCGAAGAAGCAACCGGCGGCGAAATCCCGCGCCAGCCACAACGCCGCCCGCCACCGCAGCAGCAGGGATTGAAGCCGCAGGAATACTGACCAAGCAAAAGGGCGCCGGGATCATCTCCCGGCGCTCTTTGTGTCGGCGGCTCTGACCGATCAGCGAAGCCGGATCGGGAAGAATACAGGCGGCTGGCTGCGGCGCTGCACGCGCAGCAGGATCGCCTCGCGATTTTCGGCGGCGGCGGCATTGACCTGCGCCAGCAGCGCCTCGATCGTGGTGACGTTCTGATAATTGGCCGACAGGATGATGTCGCCCCGGCGCAGGCCCTTGCGCGCTGCGTCCGAATTGGGATCGACCGCCGCGATCACCACGCCCTGCGTTTCGGCAGGCACGCCCAGCGAACGGGCGATCTGCGCGCTCATCGGCATCACCTGCAGCCCGAGCTTCTGTTCGATGGTGCTGTCGGAAGTGCCCGGCGCCATCGGCTCTTCGGCATCGGGGTCGAAGGTCTGGGTCTGCTGGAGCAATTCGGCTTCGGTCGGGCGCTTGCCGAGCGTGACGTTGAGCGCGACGCGCTGCCCGTCGCGCAGCAGTTCGACCGGCACCTTGGTCCCCGGTTGCAGGTTAGCGACGAGGAACGAAACGTTCTGATCGGCGGTCACGTCCTTGCCATTGACCTTGGTCACAACGTCGCCGGGCTTCAGCCCTGCGCGCGCCGCCGGGCTATCGTCCTGCACCGTCTGCACCAGCTCGCCGCGGCGCTTGGGCAGGCCGAGCGAGGCCGCGAAATCCTCATCGATCGGGGCAAGGCCGACGCCAAGATAGCCGCGCTCGATCTCGCGGCCCGCCTTCAACTGATTGACGATCGGGGCGGCGATTTCCGCAGGGATCGCGAACCCAATCCCGACGCTGCCGCCCGAAGGCGAGAAGATCGCGTTGTTGATGCCGATCACGTTGCCGCGCATGTCGAACAGCGGGCCGCCGGAATTGCCACGGTTGATACTGGCGTCGGTCTGGAGATAGCGGTCATAAGCCCCGCCCTGCCCGGTGTTGCGGTACACTGCCGAGATGATCCCGCTGGTCACCGTGCCGCCCAAACCGAAGGGGTTGCCGATCGCCACCACCCAGTCGCCGACGCGCGCCTCGCTCGAATCCCCGAAGGTCACGAACGGGAAGCTGCGATTGGCGCGGATCTTGAGCACTGCGAGGTCCGAAGCCGGGTCGGCGCCGACCAGATCGGCTTCGTATTCGGTGCCGTCGGGAAGAGTCACGGTAATGGATTCAAGCTTGGCGCGGCTGTCGGGCGAGACCACGTGGTTGTTGGTCACGACATAGCCATCGGCCGAGATGATGAAGCCCGAACCCAGCGACTGCGCCTCACGCGTCTGCGGCTGCGCGCCCTGCCCCTGGCCTTGACGGCGGTTGAACAGCTCCGCAAACGGCGTGCCCGCGAAGGGATTGTTCTGCACCTCGATCCGCTGGCGGGTCGCGATGTTCACCACTGCTGGCTGAAGCTGCTGGGTAAGGTCGGCAAAACTCGCCGGAGCGCCCGCAACCGGCACCACCCGGTTCATCACCGCATCATCGTTCTGGGCCACCTGCGCGCCGAGCGGCGAACCGGTGATCAGCGAGACCGCAGCGCCGCCCACCAGCAGCGCGCTCGACAATCCATAAACGTAGCGCACGTTGTTCACGTCCTCTTGGTCCTTATCCTTCGCGAGAAATGCGCGAGGCGTTCGCGCCGTTCCTCAAACCGTTTGCGGGGCCAGCCGGGCGGCTGGTTTGTGCGCCCCAATTGCGCTGTCCGGGCATGAACGGCGATTGAACATCGCCCTTCGTTCAGCCGGTCGTGTCAGTCGCTGGTCGAACGCGTCAGCGGTCGCCCCGGAACTGGCGGAAATACTCGCTGTCCTCCGACAACACCATCGTGCTCTGCCCCTGCCCCGCAAGGAACGTCTGGCGGTAGCTCTGCATCGCGCGATAGAAGTCGTAGAACTTCGGGTCTTTTCCATAAGCATCGGCATAGATACGCGCGGCCTCTGCGGAAGCTTCAGCCTGGATGATCTGCGCATCGCGTTGCCCGGCGGCACGGATCGTCGCGGCTTCTTCCTCGCGGTCGGTTTCCATGCGGGTGAAGGCCGCGTCGAGCGGACGGCCTTCGGGCAAGTCCGCCGCCTTGATCCGCACATCGAGCACCTGCGCGCCGTAATTCCTTGCCTGCGCGTCGAGCGAACGGGTGATGTTCGCCATTGCCGTCCCGCGTTCGGCGTTGATCAGCGCCGAGAACGGCCGCCGCCCCAGCTCCTGCCGCAGCACGGATGTAAGGATCGGCAGCAGTTGCGCCTCCAGCTGGCTTTCATTGCCCGCCTTTTCGACCAGCTTGACCGGATCGATGATGCGATAGCGCGCATAGGCATCCACTTGCAGGCGTTGCTGATCGTTCGACAGCACCTGGGTGCGCTCCATATCCAGATCGAGCACGCGGCGGTCGATCATTCGCACTTCCTCAATGAAGGGAAGGCGTGGTGCAATCCCCGCGCCGGTCGAGCCGTAAGGCACATCGGGGCGGAACTGGTTGATGGTTCTGACCGGATCACCGGTGCGGATCACCACCGCCTGATGCGTTTCGGGCACGATCACGATGCTGGACAGCAGCGCCACCACCATCACGATTGCGCCGATCACGAGCGCGCGGGTGTTCTGAAGCAATTCGTTCATGGCGTCACTCTCCCCGCTGCTGCGCAGGTTCTGCCGCGCGGCGCTTGATTTCGGGCAGCGGCAGGTAAGGCATCACATTGCCGGATTCGACGATGGTCTTGTCGGTCTTGGACAGCACCGCTTCCATGGTCTCGTAATACAGGCGCCGCCGCGTCACTTCGGGGGCGAGCTTGTATTCCTCGTAGATGTCGTTGAACTCGCTCGCATCGCCCTGCGCGCGGGCGAGCAACTGCTGGGCAACCGCCCGCGCACGGTTGATCGCGGCATCGGCATCCTGCTGCGCGGAGGACACGTCCTTGAACGCTTCCTCGACCCGCGCGGGCGGATCGACCTTGTTGATTTCGATCCCCTGCACCGCGATCCCCGAACGATAGGCATCGAGCCGCGCCTGCATCGCGGCGCGCACGTCCTGTTCGATTTCGGCGCGGCCTTCGCCCGTCAGCACGGTGTCGAGATCCTGCTTCGCCACCGCCGCGCGCATCGCCGCTTCGCCGATTTCGAGCAGCGCATTGTCGGGATCGGACAGCTGGTACTTGTAGAGCGCCAGATCGGAGATGTTCCAGCGGATCAGGTAGCTAAGATCGACAAGGTTCTGGTCGCCGGTCAGGATCAGCTTTTCGGCCTTGGTATCGGGCACTTCCTCCAGCCGCACCTGGGTCACGTTTTCCTTCTCGACCATGTGGACCGGCCAGGGAGCCGTGAAGTTGGTGCCGCTGTCCAGCGAATGCGAATATTTGCCGCCGAGCCAGGTCACCACGGCCTGCTCACCCGGCTGGACGAAGTGGACACTGGTGACTGCGAACCATGCCAGCGCGACCCCGCCGATGATCACCGGAACCCAGCTCTTGCCGCCGGGGCGTTCGGGCAGGCGGAACCCGCCGCCGCCCGGGCCGCCGCCACCGCCGACGCGGCGCGGGCCTTCGGGGCCGCGGCCCTTGAAGATATCCTCGATACTGGCCGAGCGACGCTTGCCGGGCTCGCCCCCGCCGGGCAGCCACGGATTGCGCGGGCCGCCGCCCTTGTCCGCATCGGCCGATGGGCCGCTATCGCCGCCCGATGCGCCGTCCGCGGGCTCCGAGCCTTCGCCGGAACCGCCCCAGGGGTTATTCTTGCCAGCCATGGCCAGGCCGCGAAGACCTGTGCCAAGACGTTCTCTCCAACCGTCCATTCTTTGCATAGTGCGGTTATAGGCACGCATCCTCGCGAAAAACAGGGGTTGGCTGTTGGAAATTGGTGTTAGAGGGCCTGCGCAATGATTGACCCCACCCCACCACCGCGCCAGCCCGATGCCGAGGAAGCGATGATCCGCGCTGCGCTGAGTCCCGAAATCAACCACCGCCTGCGCTCGGCGCGCATCGTCGCGCGCCGTGCGGTGATCGTCGCCGAGGCGGGCGATCTGTCCGATGCCGCGCGCGGCGAGCTTGAAAGCGGGATCACCGCTGCGCTGACCCCGCTCCCCGAAATTGACGAGGTGCGGATCGCGCTCACCGGAGAACGCCGCCGCCGCAGGCTGATCGCCGTGGGATC
>JAESFW010000093.1_pt1 | contig 184750 bp, 180 predicted proteins | sample 9269481 | NCBI WGS metagenome assembly JAESFW01 (sample SAMN14515350, study PRJNA621654) | algae metagenome | isolation source: Lyngbya sp. HA4199-MV5 and co-occurring heterotrophs from soil with... | place: USA: Ahupuaa O Kahana State Park, Hawaii | collected 2009-07-21 | reverse complement strand
TGAATGGTCGGTTGAAACCCCTACAGCTCAAAAAATTCCTTCAGAATTGCTAGACCTTTGGTCTGACCTACTCTGCTATGCTGCGTGATTGGCTAAAGTCGAGCTTAGGGCGTGTCATCAATTAGCTGCGAAGCCTTGCAGTGTCAGCAGTGTCACGCCCGTCCCAATACATCAGGCTAGGGGCTGGAACCCTTCCTGCAAGTAATGTGTAGTAGTACCCCTAGACTCACGCTGTCTTTTAACACGGCTGTCCTGTTGCCCTTCTATGGGACTGGAGATCGCTGTCAGTGACGGTATAGCTGCTTAAGTCAGGGTTAGGGTACGGGGTGTGGGGTATCGGGTGTACTCCGTTGGAATGAAAATCGGTATATCTTTGCCACTAGCCAAAGAGATACGTCATATTCCCTCTTTTTGCTCCGGTCTCTAACCGAAGATTGATTTGGTTCAAGTCTAAACGCTTTAAATTTGTCTTAACGTTGTTTTCGCCTCACCTCTAGCAACCAACTTTTACTGTATGCAATTAGGACGTTCGGAACTCATCAAAACGATCGAGGCTGGTGCTTTTGCGCTAACGCTGATTTTGCTGGCACTGGCTCAATCACCCGCCGCACCAGATCATGCTGGTTTCTTGCTCGACACTGTATCGCTTTCGAGTAGCCGCTGACTCTGCTTCAGCGTGTAGCAATCAAGCCGCTTAGTTGAGCGATCGTTTGTTCTGAGCCAGCAATTTCTTAACCAGCAATTTGCGGTTCCGCAGAGGTTTCCGTAGAGGCGTGCCCATCTGGTAGAATTGCTAAGGTTTATATAAGTTTGACCAATGGGATCGACGCAGGCACGGATTGCGATTGATGCAATGGGTGGAGATCATGCTCCGGCTGAGATTGTTGCGGGGGCACTCCGAGCACAAGAGGAACTGGGTGTAAAGGTTCTGCTAGTCGGTGATTTAGAGGAGGTGAGCACGGCTGTAAAGCAGCACTCAGGCGCATCCTTACTTGAAATCATCCCGGCTGAGGGCACGATCGAAATGTGTGAAGAGCCTCTAAGCGCTCTGAGACGAAAGCCGAAAGCCTCCATTAACGTGGCAATGGATTTGGTCAAGCGCAAGCAGGCAGATGCTGTAGTTTCGGCGGGACACTCTGGAGCGGCGATGGCATCAGCGCTACTGCGTCTGGGTCGCTTACCGGGCATTGATCGTCCCGCGATCGGAGCCGTGTTGCCTACGATGATCGCGGGTAAGCCTGTGATCATTCTGGATGTGGGCGCAAACGTGGACTGTCGCCCCAAATATTTAGAGCAGTTCGCCTTTATGGGCACGGTTTACTCTCAATACGTGTTGGGCAATGCTGACCCCAAAGTGGGGCTACTCAACATTGGCGAAGAACCGAGCAAAGGCAATGAATTGGCGCTCCGTACCCATCAATTGCTGCAAGAGAACCCGCAGATTCCCTTTCTGGGCAACGCCGAGGGGCGTGATGTGCTTTCAGGTAATTTTGATGTCATTGTGTGCGATGGGTTTGTGGGCAACGTGCTGCTGAAGTTTGCGGAAGCTGTGGGCGAGGTGGCGCTACAGATCTTGCGCGAAGAATTGCCTCAAGGGATTCGTGGCAAGCTGGGCACATCCGTGCTCAAGCCAAATTTAAGACGCATCAAGCAACGGATGGATCACGCGGAGCATGGCGGCGGCTTGCTGCTGGGCGTAGACGGTGTGTGCATTATCAGTCACGGCAGTTCTCAGGCTCCCACCATTTTTAATGCGGTGCGGCTGGCACGAGAAGCGATCGACAACCGGGTGCTAGACCGGATTCAGTCACGCTATCAAGAGGACAACCAAACATCAGCAGTCAGTGGTCAGCAGGATAGCTAGACCAGTAACCATACTGGTCAATTGGCAGACTGATTAATCCTGCAAGCGATGGGTAAAAATGAACGTACAGCAACCAGGTTTAGGCATTGCGCTGACAGGGAGCGGCTCCGCAACCCCGTTAGCAGCCCTTGATAACGAAAAGCTCAGCCAGCTTGTGGAAACCTCTGATGAGTGGATTGCCTCTCGCACAGGTATCCGGCAGCGCCGACTTGCCACACCCACCGAGACGGTGACAACGATCGCCACGCAAGCCGCACAGGGGGCGATCGCAATGGCAGGGATATCGCCAATGGATTTAGATCTCATCATTCTGGCGACTTCAACCGCTGATGACCTCTTTGGGAGTGCCAATCAGATCCAGCGCGATTTGGGCGCACAAAAAGCGGTTGCCTTTGATCTCACGGCAGCCTGCTCTGGCTTTGTGTTTGGGTTAGTAACGGCCGCCCAATTTATTCGTACAGGCGTTTACCAAAACATCTTGCTGATTGGGGCAGATGTGTTGTCGCGCTGGGTAGATTGGAGCGATCGCCGGACGTGTATTTTGTTTGGAGATGGAGCGGGAGCCGTTGTCCTTCAGGCAAATGAGCACGATCGGCTACTCGGCTTTGAACTTCGCAGCGACGGCACACAAAATCAATGCCTGAACCTGTCCTACCAACCTCAGCCGCAAGAGTTGCTGGATGGCATCACGATCGGGCAAGGAGGCTTTCAGCCCATCACCATGAACGGGCAGGAAGTTTACCGCTTTGCCGTCCGTCGAGTGCCCGAGGTCATTGAAAAAGCCCTCTTCCGTGCCAATCTGACTGTTGAAGACGTAGACTGGCTGCTGCTCCACCAGGCAAACCAGCGGATTCTTGATGCGGTGGGTGATCGTCTTAACATTCCCCCCGAAAAGATCATCAGCAACCTCGCTAAATACGGCAATACGTCCGCTGCCTCTATTCCTTTAGCCCTGGATGAAGAAATCCGTCAGGGCAACATTAAGGCAGGAGACACGATCGTCACCTCTGGCTTTGGCGCTGGACTCACCTGGGGTGCTGCCATTTTTCAATGGGGACGGTGAGGGGAGTTGTTAGTTTTTGGTTTTTAGTTTTTAGAGAAGAAAGGCAGGAGGCAGAAGAAGTTGTTAGTTTTTGGTTTTATAGCCCTTTGGGCATTCAAGAAAAGTTTTTAGAAGGAGTCAAGAACGGCTCATGCACTAACAACCTTTCTGGTATGCCCAAGGGGCTTTACAACCAACAACCAACAACTGATTTAACTCAAAACTTCCAGGCTGATAGCTGACCGCTTAATCAACTCAAAACTCTTAACTCTTACCCCTTCACTCCTCTTTCCTCACCAACAACCAACAACCAACAACTAACAACCAACAACTGAAATGAAGACTGCATGGGTGTTTCCGGGACAAGGCTCACAGGCGATCGGGATGGGCAGCGATTTGTTTGATCTGCCAGAAGCCAGTGCCAAATTTGAGCAGGCAGAGCAAATTTTGGGCTGGTCGGTGCCTGATATCTGCCAGCATCCAGAAGATAAGGTGTCGCGCACGCTTTACACGCAGCCTTGCCTGTACGTGGTTGAGAGTATTTTGGCAGATTTGGCGCGATCGCGGGGGCAACAGCCTGATTTTGTGGCAGGTCACAGCCTGGGAGAATATGTAGCGCTCTGCGTCGCGGGCGTTTTCGACTTTGAGGCAGGACTACAACTGGTGAAAAAACGTGCCGAACTGATGGATCAAGCCTCTGATGGCATGATGGCAGCGCTGCTTGGCTTCAACCAAGAACAGCTCGACCAACAGCTTCAGCAAACGCCAGGTGTCGTGCTGGCAAACGATAATAACGCCGGACAGGTCGTGATTTCGGGGACTCCTGCTGCTGTGGAAGCAGTGTTGAGTCAGGTCAAGGCAAAACGGGCGATGAAGCTCAATGTGAGTGGTGCCTTTCATTCGCCGTTGATGGCACCTGCCGCCGCCGATTTTCAAACTACGCTGGCTGAGGTTCCCTTCAATACCGCTCAGATGCCCGTGCTATCGAACGTCGATCCGGCTCCGACTGTTGACGCAGATGTGCTCAAATCCCGTCTAAGTCAGCAGATGACGGGCAGAGTGCGGTGGCGCGAAATTTCGTTGCGCTTACCGGAAGAAGATGTGAGCCGCGTCGTGGAGATTGGACCTGGTAAAGTGCTGACGGGTGTAATTAAGCGCACCTGCCCCGGTTTGGTGTTGGAGAACATCAGCAGTGTGGCAGAATTACCGGAGCCGTAAAAGTTGTTAGTTGTATAGCCCGTAAAGCCGTTCAGTCATCCAGAAAAGGGCATTCAAGAAAGGTTGTTAGTGGTGAGAAACAAACGCTTTACAGATAACAGTCATAGCGACCCCGTTCACCCACCGCTGGTAATCTTTCGGACTCCACGAAAAGTCTCTATACGATCGGTGTACAAAGGGATTGTTAGACTGTGTTTGACAGAGATGCTGGCAGGGGGGTAATTCTGACTTCACCGTTTGGTCGTCCCTCTACTTCTAGCTTATAATCTTCCAGCAACCCCACTCCAACCAGTGAACCTGTTTCTGCTGCATTGATTTCAGCCTCCCTCATCTGTCCATCCCAAACCACAACACCGACAAACATCTCGAAATATTGAACGCTACCATCTCCTAGAATGACTCTTTGAAATCCTCTTAACGTGAATCCCAGTTTATCAATAACATCTCTAGGTAAGGTTAAATCTCCTGTAAAGCCTGTATCGATGATTGCTCTGACACTCTTCAACTGTTTACTGGCACCGACGATCGCAACCTGAATGATTGCTTCACGATTTGCGTTCACGTACCCTGACATCATCTCGATCAACCAATTTCGGAATAGCCGATCCGATGCACGGCGCGATGTCCAATACGAACAAACCAAATTTGAGCATCGGGATGATGAGTCAACAAAAGGTCGGATGAGATTATGCTGTTTTTACCGATCTCAAAGGCTCCCGTTTCGATGTCGATCGCCACAATCTTGTCGTAATTGCCTTCCTCAGCCTGCGATCGTACCTGAGACTCATAAATCTCATCGCCACGTCGAGCAAACTCCTCTTTGCTGTAGCGGGGTTGTCGTTGGTGAAATCTTTCCTCTGGAGAAACTGCCATTAGCTTGACCTCGTTTCAACTAAGTCCCTTTATTTTAGCTCTCAACGATCACAGATTCTCAGCGACCGCACCTCTTGCTTCCAGTAAAGCTGCTGCTTGTTTATGCCCTGCCATACGCGCCCACGAAAGAGGAGTCCTGCCATTGTCATCCACAGCGTTGACATCAGCACCAGCTAGTAATAAGACATAGGTGATAAAAGCAATTGGTTCAGGATATCTACCTGTATTGTTAACGATATCTCGTTCAATATCTATGGAGAGATGAATAGGATAGATACCGTTAAAAGGAACATTAGGATTAGCACCTTGGGAAAGGAGATAATTAACAACATCAGCAGAATCTCCGTTGTTTATAGCAACATACAAGGCAGTACCAAAAGATCCGACTGCATCGATATCTATACCTACATCAATAAACTGCTGCATCAAATGAAAATTGCAGTCATAGGCTGCTTTCACAAAAGAATTTATCTCATCTGAACTTACCATAGGCTACTTTCCTAATAGTGATCAAATACTATGGCATAATCCTGAACCAAGGCGGTCTAACAAATTATTATGCCGAGAAGTCGTGAACCATTTGCCAGTTTATTGCTCTACCACCTGTTCAAATGGTCAGTGGTGAGTCCGGGGCTGCATCTTTATTTTCGAGGACGCATTTATGGAGCGGAGCAGGTGCCGCAGGAAGGGCCGCTGGTGGTGGTGAGCAATCATGCCAGCGATTTTGATCCGCCGCTGCTATCTAGCTGTGTGGGTCGCCCGGTGGCATATATGGCAAAAGAGGAGCTGTTTCAGGTGCCTGTGCTGAAGCAGGCGATCGCCCTCTACGGTGCCTACCCGGTCAAGCGAGGGTCGCCCGATCGCAGTGCTCTTCGTGCCGCAATGAGCTTTCTGGAGCGAAACTGGGCAGCAGGAGTCTTCCTCACAGGCACCCGCACCCCAGACGGCAGAGTGACCGATCCCAAGCTGGGTGCAGCATGGCTCGCCGCTAAAACGCAAGCGCCGTTACTGCCCGTCAGTCTGTGGGGCACTCATGCCATTAGCCGTAAAGGTTCTGCGACTCCTCGTTCAGTGCCTTTAACGATCCGTATTGGTGAGGTGATTGCGCCGCCAAAAACGAGCGATCGCGAAACGCTAGAAGCCGTGACGCGGCAATGTGCCAATGCGATTAATGCGATGCATGATTTGGGACGCTAGAGAGGCAGGAGAGGGGAAGGGGTAAAGGGTAAAGGGGAAGGGGTAAAGGGTAAAAAGCTGAACTCAAAACTCTCTAGCTTGTCGGCGCAAAGCGCTACTCAAAACTTTCAACTCTCAGGCTGACCGCTGATGGCTGATAGCTACTAAACCACACAGCAAAAAGGATTGCTACATGAGCGATTTAAGAACAGCATTGGCAGAAGCGTTGGCGGAGGCAGAATGGGACTGGCTTGCTCCTCATGCCCGTCGGGATTCGCTCATTGTGGTGGAGTCGGGGCTGGATGTGGTGGATGTGGCGTTGGCGATCGCCAACGACGATACAGCGCGAGTTCAACCCTGGATTGAGGAAAACCTGATCCATAAGCCCTTTCCAGCTCAACTGTCGGACTGGAACCAGAACCAGTCAATGCGCTTCAACGCGCTTATCGTGCAACCGTATGTACTGATTCAGGAAGTCTCTCAGTAAAACAGCGATCGCCAACGTCCTGAGCAATTGAGCGATCACCATCACTGCCAAATCACCATGAGCGACCCATCAAAAACCGAAAAGCAAAAGATGCTAGCTGGCGAACTTTATCTTGCCAGTGATGCTGAGTTACAGGCGGAAAGTCAGCGGGCATTGCGGCTTTTGCGGCTCTACAACCAGACAACCGAAACCGAAGGGGATAAGCGACTCCAGACCCTACAAGCGCTGTTTGGTGCGATCGGCAAGAAACCCCAGATCGTGCCACCCTTTCATTGCGACTACGGTAGCCATATTACGATCGGCGATCGCTTCTATATGAACTACGGGGGCGTGATTCTCGACTGCAACAAGGTACACATTGGCAATGATGTCCTTTGCGCTCCCTATGTCCAAATCTACGCCGCGTATCATCCCACCAACCCCACCGTGCGCTTGACGGGACGCGAGTTAGCCGCACCGATTCGCATTGGCAACAACGTCTGGATTGGCGGCGGAGTCATCATTTGCCCCGGCGTGACGATCGGCGATAACACAACCATTGGCGCTGGCAGCGTCGTCACCAAAGATATCCCCGCAAATGTTGTTGCCGTAGGCAATCCCTGCCGTGTGCTGCGATCGGTGAATGAGTAGCAGTCAGACGGGGAGTTTTGAGCTAAACCAGTTGTTGGTTGTTGGTTGTAAAGCCCTTTGGGCATACCAGAAAGGTTGTTAGTGTATGAGCCGTTCTTGACTCCTTCTAAAAACTTTTCTTGAATGCCCAAAAGGCTATAAAACCAAAAACTAACAACTTCTTCTGCCTTCTGCCTTCTGCCTTCTGCCTTCTGCCTTTCTTGTACGCTCAAAGGTCTTTACAACCAACAACTAAAAACTAAAAACCAACAACTTCTTCTGCCTTCTCTCACCGCCCATTTTGCTGCTGAATCGCCACTGTCACGATCGGCGCTAGCTTTGTTCGCCAAAACCGATTGTCTGGAAAAGTTTGTACTTTGAGCAGCACATCTTGCCATCGCTTCTGCGCGATCGCGGTCTGCATCTCTGCAAACGTTGCCTCAGCGGTTTTCCAGTCGCGCTGCCATTGGTTGATGGCACCTTTAGCGGCTTGAGAGGCGGCGCTGTTGGTGGGAATCGTTTGTGCCAAGGCGATCGCGGCATTGAGATCGCCTGCCTGATACCGTTCCGTTGCTTCTGCCAAAATACTCATGCCGTTATCCTGCATAACAGGCGTGTTAGCATCAGCCTGTGCAGTGGTTGGAATACAGCTTGTCACCGTCAGGTCTTGGTAGACCCAGCCCTCTAGCGGTTGGTTGATCCGTAACCAGCCTTCGTTGCGATCGACCACCGATAATCGAGTCCCATTCCGCACAGTGCCCACGACGTTATCCGGTGCAACAACTGGGCTAGAGCGAACATTGAGCGGTGGCGATGGATCGGTGGCGATGGTATTGCAAACGGTATGAGACGGTTTTGCTGTGCGTAATGCCTGCAAACCGCTGACCAATGATGGCTTAAAATGTAACGTCACAGCGCTGATAGCCGCTGCCGTTATAAAAATTGCGGCACCAAGACCAGGATTAAGGACGGGCTTACGGGCTGTAGTCATTTTAAGATTCGTCAATTTTAAAGGAGGCTACCGATCGGGCAACGTCACGCAGGATTGTGCAGAATGTAATCCACACTAGCTGACCACCCGCCAAATTGCTTAAGTAGTTTTTCGCTTTTTTGGAAGACAAACGTTTATCGATCGCTGGCTGCTATCGTCATGACGCATGGCTAACTTAATTGGAACGGTTTATCTTGTTGGATCAGGTCCCGGTCATGCCGCGTACCTCACACTGCGGGCACACCAACTGCTGGCAGAAGCCAAAGTCCTGGTGCATGACGCACTGGTAGACAGTGACCTGCTACAACTCGTGCCAGAAACCTGCTTAAAGCTCAATGTGGGTAAACGAGGCGGTGCACCTAGTATGCCCCAGGCAGAAATTAATACGCTATTGGTGCAGCACTGTTTGCAAGGGCAGCAGGTGGTCAGACTTAAAAGTGGCGATCCATTTATCTTTGGTCGGTGTCAGTCTGAAATTGAAGCCTTAACCGCCGCCAACTGTGCCTTTGAAGTGGTGCCTGGACTCTCTTCCGCGCTAGTAGCTCCGTTACTGGCTGGCATTCCCCTCACCGATCCAGTTTTGAGTCGATGTTTTACCGTCATCAGCGGTCATGATCCAGATGGGTTAAACTGGCAAACACTGGCGCAAATGGACACCCTGGTGATTTTAATGGGTGGACAACACCTCGCCAAAATTTTGCGTCGTCTGCAAGAGCATGGTCGATCGCCGCAAACGCCGATCGCGATCGTTCGCTGGGCAAGCCGACCCCAACAGCAAATCTGGGAAGGCACGCTGTCCACAATTTTGGCAGAAACGGCGACCGAAGCGCTCTCTCCTTGCGTGATGATCATTGGCGAAGTTGTCGGGCTACGTGCTTATTTTCAACCCTGTTCCTCACTGTTTTCGACTGTGCTTACCACCTCAACTCCAGACTCAACTTTAGACCCAGCCTCAGACTCAACCGCCTCAGACTTAACCACAGAGACCACGCTGCCGTTTGCTGGTCAAACCATCCTTGTCACGCGATCGGCAACCCAATCGAGCCAATTGAGCGATCGCCTCAAGCGCGATGGTGCCACGGTGATAGAAATGCCTGCCCTCGAAATCGTGCCACCCTCAAGCTGGCAGGCGCTGGATGATGCTCTCACGCGTCTGTCAGAGTTCGATTGGTTGCTGTTGACCTCTGCCAACAGTGTTGATTACTTTTTTGAGCGTCTGGCAACGCAAATCCGCGATCTTCGCGCCCTGGCAGGCATCAAAATTGCTGTCGTTGGCGATAAAACGGCGCAAAAACTGGAGCAGCGCGGCTTGAAACCCGATTTTGTACCGCCAGAATTTGTGGCGGATTCGCTAGCCGCCCATTTCCCAGCGTCCTTGAGTGGAGCCAGCATTCTCTTCCCCAGGGTTGAAAGCGGCGGTCGAGATGTGCTGGTCAAGGATTTTACCAGTCGTGGCGCAGATGTAACCGAAGTGCCTGCCTATCAGTCGCTTTGCCCAACGACGATCGACCCAGTTGCCCTGGCAGCACTACAAGCCCGCACAGTGAACGTGATTACGTTTGCGAGTGCCAAAACCGTCAAACATTTTTGTCAACTTTTAGAACAGTCTCAGCCTGATGCAACCTGGCAAGCTTGGCTGGAAGGGGTTTGTATTGCATCGATCGGTCCACAGACAACTAAAGCGTGCGCTAACTTGCTGGGCAGAGTAGATGCCGAAGCCGAGGAATACACCCTAGAGGGACTGGTGCAGGCGATCGAGCAATGGCTTGCATCAAAGCCTCTTCACCAGACATCGCCCCAACTTGAAGCATAGACTGGGTGTCGGAAGGCTAGGGCATGTCATCAATTAGCTCCGAAACCTTGCAATATCAGCAGTGTCACGCCCGTCCCAACACACCGGGCTAGGGGCTGGAACCCTTGCTGCAAGCAATGTGTAGTATTAATTGATGACAGCCCCTAGATTAACCTCCCGACGCAAGCTGACACATGTTTTACGTCTCAACCCCTAAACGATCTCGACTAGCTCAATATCAAACGTTAACTCTTCGCCTGCAAGGGGATGATTCGCATCTAGCGTGACAGAGGCACCTGAAACATCCGTAATCACAACAGGTAAAATTTGCCCATCCTGTTGCTGAAGTTGAAGCTGTTGTCCAACTTGAGGCTCAATTTCGGGGGGCATTTGCTGGCGATCAACCACCACAACCATCTCATCAAGATGCGGACCATAGGCATCGTCTGTGGGAATGACTTCTGTTTTTGATTCGCCAAGACTCATCCCCAACACGGCTCGCTCAAAGCCAGGAATGATGCCGCCCGAACCAAGCGTAAACTCTAGCGGTTCCCGGTTTTCGGATGAGTCGAACACAGTGCCATCGTCGAGTTTACCGATGTAGTGAACTTTGACCGTATCACCAGCTTTTGCTTGTGCCATGCTATTTCTCCTTTAGTTGGCAGTCGTACCAGTATGCTTCGATCGCACTCAGCTTTTGCGTTACTTAAGCTTGTTTTTCGCTTCAGCCTGGTTGTGCTGCAAGTTTGCAAAAATATTCCCCACACCATAGCTTTGTTTTTACCGTCACTAAATCACCAAGAGGTTTTAGTTAAGAAAGCCAGTTTTTATCTCTATCGAGTGATTGACATTTAGACCGACGCTTCTCTCCTGGATGGCTCAAATAGTACGTTTGGTCAAGCGTAAAGCGCTCAACAACTGAACGTTAATACCTTTAGAAGATAGAGTATTGCGTAATTTAGTTGAATCAATCGTCTTCTCACTAGGGGCTGTCATCAATTACAACTACACATTGCTTGTAGCAAGGGTTCCAGCCCCTAGCCTCATGTGTTGGGGCGGGCGCGATCAGGCTGATACCGCAAGGTTTTGGAGCCAATTGATGACGCGCCCTAAAACCCAAAGCTTTCTTACCCCTCACTCCTCACTCCTCACTCCTCACTCCTCACCCTTTCCAAATGCTGTTGCGCGATCGCACAATCCGCATCGAACGACAGTGCCAGTTCAAAACAAGCGATCGCCTGTTCTAGTTGACCGAGTTGTTGGTAGGCGCGACCAAGACCGCAGGCAGGATCAGTGGTAATCGCGCTTTTGGGGCAAGGATCGGTTTGATCGTAGCTGCCCTCCTGTCCGAGGCGAAGGGACGTTTCAAAATAGGTGATCGCGCCGAGTGGAAAGCCCAGCATCAGCAAGACTTCGCCCGCAAGATTATTGAGCGGGGCGTGATGAGAACACCATTCCAGCCCGCGTTGCACCAGAAGGCGCGTGGTTTCCAGGTCTTCGGCATCGAGCGATCGCCATCCCAGTTCGCAGACCAGCGTGGGCACCCAGAAAAACTCCCTGGGTTGTTCACCGCTGAGGAGGTTTGGCAAGAGGCGATCGAACGCTTCGGCATAGCACTCTTGGGCACGGTCTGCTTGCTTCGTGCGGATGTAGTTTCGTGCCAGACAATCCAACAGCCAGAGATTTAAGCCTTGCTCCTGCTGCATTTTTTCCAGCAAGGGAATGTCGCGCTCGATCGTTTTCTTGAGCACCGCCTGCTCGTCACTGTTCCCATAATGCAAAATTTTAAGCTCACGGAACAGATCGATCGTCAGCGGTTTGCCGTCCTGGTGATGCAGTTGCTCATGATAGCGCCCGACATACCGCAAGTGGGGATCGTGGCGAAACAGCCGCATGTGAACCCCACCGCTGAGATCCCCTTCTAGCAGCGCAATTTCTGTACGGGTGAGTGCGTACCCCATAACTTCTGGTGGTGATGCTGCCAACCTTTGCTGCACGATATCTTGCTGCAAGGTATCTGTTTCCACCACCAGCGTTTCATCGGCATCCAGAATGAGTATCCACGCGCCAGTGACTTGTTCAAGCGAAAAATTGCGGGCGGCGGCAAAGTCGTCACACCAGTCAAAGTGGAAGAGTTTTGCGCCATAGCGATGGGCGATCGCCACCGTATCATCTTGCGACCCCGTATCGACCACCACAATCTCGTCTACGTAAGGCTGGGCACTCGATAAGCAACGAGCCAGGTGCGCACTCTCATTCTTGACGATCATGCACAGAGATAGCAGTGGCTTGGGTTGAGAAATCGATGCCATGAGAGTGCCATACCCCAACAATGAAATCTGAATCTACTCTAGCCTGCGACGTGGGGACAGCCGAAGCAGGTGCAAACCTAAGGAATGAGAATTAAATCACTTCGCTACTCTCTTGTACGGGCGAACGGCCGTTCGCCCCTCCAGAAGCCTTAAATGTTCGATCTTATTTAATCCGCGATCCTAACGACTAAATTGCCGCGAGCTGTTTACTCCTACACAATGATTTTAGTTAGAGTGAAGAAACTTGCCCAAAGGTAGAGGACATTTTCTTTATTCAACTCATGAATTTTTTTAACGCCAGTGAACCGCTGATTCGTAAAAAACAAGAAGCACTTGATGTTCAGGACTTGCAAGGGTTGTGGCGGCTGCGTTGGCGAATTGGGCAGGTCAATCTCTTGTCTTTGCTCTACACGCGGATCGACCAGGTTTTTGTTGTTTGGGGCTGGATTACGGGATTCATTTTCATTACGGCTCAATTTTTGCCATTGAGCTGGCAGCTACAGGCTGTGTTGTGGTCTGTCTTGACGCTCGTTGGTACGCTCGTGATGTCGGTCTTAGCCTGGTTTTGGGTGCGGGTTGAGCAGCTTTGCTGGTTAGTCTACGTATGGGCAGCGCTCATGCTGGTTGGAGTAGGGATAACCGATTGCGGCATCTTTCTTGGCTGGGGGCAAGTGTTGATGCAGCTCTGTCCAATGTGGCTGGGGCTGAGCGCGATCGGCTATTTTTGTACAGGCTGGGGGGTGCGATCGCGCACCTTCATGCTGGCAGGTATCCTGCACTTGCTGGGCATTGCGGTGCTACCTTACAGCGCTTCCTGGTGTTTTGCGACAACGGGCATTGTGATTGCTGGCACGCTGTTGTTCTTAGCCGAGGTGCAGTGGGATATGCGTCCACCTTCTGCAACCGCACTCTTAACTGTGGAACAGCAGCAGTTCAACCGCGAACAATACCAGCGTAGACTCGCTGAGTAGAGCGCCAGATTCAGCACGGGTGCGTCCTTTTGCCTTGTGTTTGATCTCTTTGCTAAGAAGCGGCATTTTGCTTCACAGCTTACGTCGATCGGCGTAGGTGGCTCTCACCTTTAGGGGTGAGTTTACCCCAAGCGCCAGTCGCTACATTGAAGGCATACATCGTAAAGACAGTCGGCTGTATGGGTGTTGTACCGCTGTGACCCAGAACTTTGCCCCCAAGGAGAGCGACCGCAAGGGCAAGGACAGTGTGATGGTCAGACGAGGCTAACGGTTGTGGAGTTTTTGTCGCTTCCTCCACTTTGCTTCTACCAACGGGAGGCGAAACCCTCCATCAGAGCGGTCAGAGGTAGGAGACGTTTGTGTTACGGGTCAAGGTTTAAATTGAGCCTTGGGATTTACGTAGTCTCGAGGCTTAATTTCTACCCATGCTATAGAAATGGTTCCAAGGCTTTGCACGAGGGCTAGGGCGTGTCATCAATTAGCTCCGAAACTTTGCAATATCAGCAGTGTCACGCCCGTTCCAACACACCAGGCTAGAGGCTGGAACCCTGACTGCAAGCAATGTGTAGTAGTAATTGATGACAGCCTCTAAGAACTTTGGGTTGATAGTGATTTCGCGGTGGTTTTGTGAAGCGCTCTGGGAGCGATCGTACGCGGTTGCCTTTTTATGCGTGTCGTTTATGCTGATGGGCGCGATCTCCCTGATCTTTACGCTTCATCCTGTAATCGCTTTAGCTGAACCAAAGGCTTTAGCTGAACCAAAGATTGCTGCAATTGCTTTAGCGACTGAAGGTGAGATGACGGAAATGGTGCCTGATGTTGTGCGATCGCTCGTTGAACGAGCCGCCGCTAGCTGGATTAAGGGCGATGCCAGAGCCTTTGCAGCTTTATTTGTGTCGGATGGTGAATTTGTGGTGCCCGGACAGCGTGTGGTTGGGGTAGAGGCGATCGAGGCGATCGCGTCAGACTTCGCCAAAAGTCATACTCAGGTCAGCATCACAATTCATCGCATCATCCTCGATCGCCAACAACTCGATTGCCAACAGGCTGCAGTTGAGTGGCACTGGGAAGATACTGAAACGAGCACCGGGAAAAAAACTCAAGCCGATGATGCGATCGTGATTGACTTTACAGGCGATCGCATCAAACGCTGGCGAGAGTATATCGATAGCGAGACACCACGGGTGCGCTAGATCAGCTCTGACCAAGGATGCCGTGAACACACCTTCCCTAAAGTCGTTGAAGTAAGCTCAGCCCGTGAGTATCCGTCCCACACGTATTTAGAAGATTGAAGGTCGTACTTAGCCGTTGCACTCGGCGCGTTTGTTCAGGGCTAGTCTGCCAGGGGTTGGGATTGTTGTAGGCATAAAACGCTTCGACACCATCAATACCGAGCCGAGCTGCCGAGGGAATCAAGTCTTCGGGCGATCGCCTGTAGCGCACAGGATGAGCCAGTACCGCCAAGCCACCCGCTTCATGAATGGCGCTAATGACGCGGTCAGCCTTTGCGTCCTCTCCTTTCGGTGCATGACGTTGAAGGTAACGCTGCATGGCAGGGCTTTCGGGGTTAAACGCATAGCCAAGAATATGCACTTCGGCATCCAGCAGTTGAGAGGTCACCTCAACGCCAGTCCAAAGGTGCGGAAGCGGGCGATCAGGGTATTCAAACTGATGCTCCTCTAGCCAACGCTGGGCGATACGATACCCATTGACTGAGTGATGATCCGTAATCGCAAAGCCCTGCAGCCCAATGGCGATCGCTTGCTGCAACACAAGCTCAGGCTGCAACTGCCCGTCAGAGTTGACCGTATGCATGTGGAAATTAAACGATGTTGGGCAACTGTCTGCGTGAATCTGTGCAAAGACCCGCTTCAAGGCTACAGCGTCCTGAGCGGCGGGGGTAAGCGGATTCGACGCTGGAGCCAGTTCGACAGCCATAAGTGCCTCAGAAAATAGATGGGCTAGTCATGTCTACTATACATATTTTAACCTTTGTTCATCTGAGGGCGTTCTGGCTACCGCATTTTCCACAGACAAAGATTTGAACGGATGCCGTCACACTTCAACATGAACGCCTGGTCACGCTTAATAACCGCTTGAAGCGCCAGCATTCCAGAAATTTTGGAGAAGGCAGAAGGCAAGGGGCAGAAGGTAGAACAAAGGCAGCAAGCAACATGTCCGTTGCCAGGGCGCTACTTGTCTTTGTATGACACCCAATCTCACAAAACAGGCTACCAATGATGCAGTTGTATGGGCACAGTTATTTCTTTACAACCATCTTCGTTCAACACACGAGATTGCTGTCAGGCTGAGCCGTTTCTAGGGGCTGTAATCAATTACAACTACACCTGACTTTCAGCAAGGGTTCCAGCCCCTAGCCTGGTGTGTTGGGGCGGGCGCGATCAGGCTGATACCGCAAGGTTTTGGAGCTAATTGATGACGCGCCCTAGGCACGCTCAAAGTATCGCGATCGCTCCCAACTGGTGACGACTTCATCAAACTTGCGCTGCTCTGTACGAAAGAAGTGTAAGTAGTGGGCAACGACATCAGCACCCAGTACACTCCGCGCCCAGGTACTCTTTTCAAGCTCGTGAATCGATTCATTCAGGCTAAAAGGCACCTGTGGCAGGTCTCGCGCTGCGTAGACATCGCCTTCAAACATAGCGGGCGGCTCGATTTTGTTTTTAATGCCGTCCAGTCCAGCCGCCAGTGTGACCGCAAACGCCAGGTAGGGATTGGCATCGGCACCAGGAGCGCGGCATTCTAACCGTAGTGATGCTCCATGCCCCAGCACCCGGAAGCCTGCGGTGCGGTTGTCATACGACCAGGCAATCCCCGTGGGGGCAAAGGAACCAGCGACATAGCGTTTGTAGGAGGCAGGGTAGGGAGCGTAGAAGGCAAAAATTTCTCGAATGTGGGTCATCCAACCGCCGAGAAACCAGCGGAATAAGGGAGAACTGTGAACAGGTCCAAACGGTTCGTCGCCGGGAAAGAGTGGTTTTCCTGCCTCATCCCACAGGCTGGCATGAATGTGCATACTGGAGCCTGCGTAGCGTTCGTCCCACTTTGCCATGAAGGTGACAGCGACATCGTTTTGCCACGCGATTTCTCTGGCGGCATGTTTGTAAAGGACGTGCCGATCGCACATTTCGAGAAAGTCGGTATAGCGCAGACCGATTTCTTGTTGCCCTGGACCCCACTCGCCTTTGGAGGTTTCTACGGGAATGCCAGAGCGATCGAGATGTTTGCGGATGGCACCAATCACAAACTCTTCTTTAGTGCCCTGAAAGATGTGGTAATCCTCAATGTAAGCGCCGATCGGCTCTAAGTCGTGATAGTGCTTTTTGCGGGCGGCTTCGTAGGAATCGGAGAACAAATATAGCTCTAGTTCCGATGCGCCCATGAGGGTATAGCCCATCGCCTTCGCCGTTTCTAGCTGGTGGCGCAGCATGTTACGAGGCGCGATGTTGACGGGAATATCTTCCTCTTCGTTCAGCACATCACAGAGGACGATCGCGGTTTTCTCCAGCCAAGACGCGATCCGTATGGTACTGAGATCGGGCACCAGGCGAAAATCACCGTAGCCGCTTGTCCAGCTTGTAAACTGATAGCCCGGTACGGGATCCATTTCCATATCGCAGGCAAGCAGATAGTCACAGGCATGAACATTTTCCTTCAGCACATCGTGGACGAAATAATCGCCTGTGATCCGCTTGCCCATCAAGCGTCCATAGATATCTGGCATGACGGTGATGACGGTTTCGATTTGCTCATCAGCAACCATCTGTTTCAGCGTTTCAACGTCTAACATGCCGCGAAGCGGGGATTTGCCCATGAATACTCCTTAACCTTCGATGTGGCTCGAAGTCTAGCGTCGCTTTCGTACAGCGCTGCCAAGACTGGCACAATACCTGTGTTGAGCTAGTTTACGACTAAGGTGGTGAAAAAGCAGTATCCTGCTGAGACTGTTTTGCAGGATGGAGTTGATCGGGACAGTACAGAATGCACTTGAAGTTTTTAATTCGTTGTGCCTAGAGCGAGAACTTAGAGTTAAATGATGGGGCTTCTCGTTCTTTTTGATCGATCGCCATGAGCCTCCAACGTTCGCAGATTTGCATAGCAGTCCTGGTAGAATGCACAGCACTACTGGCTTTAAGCCTGACATTACCTGCACGGGCAGACAATCCCGCACAAACCCAAACGCTACTGGCAACCAGGCAGTGCGCGGGCTGTGATCTCAGCAACGCGGGGCTTGTGTATGCCGATCTCCGGGGTGCCGATTTGCGTCAGGCGAATCTGCGTCAGGCAAACCTCAGCCGCGCCAATTTGGAAGGAGCCGATTTGCGGGGTGCCGTGCTAATGGGAGCGAGTTTGTCGGGTGCTAATTTGACCGGAGCCAACCTGGATGGCGCAAACCTGGCTGCTGCTGACCTGCGCTATGCTTACTTGACGAATGCAACGCTGCAAGGCACAAACCTCGAGCGTGCCCAATTACAAGGGGCGATCGGGCTGTCTAACACAGTCGGTACGCCAGAGGAGTTTTACAAATGGGCAATGGCAGATGCGGAACAGAAAAACTATGCCTCTGCTGTCGAGAACTTTACCCAAACACTGGCGCGGAAAGCTGATTTTGCTCCAGCGTACTTAGGACGAGGGTTAGCGCGACTACAAGTGAGCGATCGCGCGGGGGCGATCGCCGACTTAAAGCAAGCAGACAAACTCTTCACCGCGCAAGGCGACACCAAGACGGCGCTGGACATTCAAAAGTCAATCAAAACCTTAGAAACCCCACCAGAACAGCCAAAAGCAGGGAATGGCTTCGGCATCAACCTGCTCAGCGCTTTGGGAACCCTGTTGCAGTTCTTTTTGCCATAGAGGAGGCAGAGGGCAGGAGGCAGGAGGCAGAGGGGTAGGGAGTAGGGAGTGGGGAGTGGGGAGAAGGGAGTGGAGCTAAAGGATAAAGGATGAAAGCTATAGCTTGCTTCTGCGGAGCAGTAGGCTAAAAAGCTAGCTGACTCCTGACCGCTGACGGCTAAAAGCTAAAGAGCTGACCACTGTAGTTTGCTTCCCGTAGGGTTTAGCTGACCGCTCAATCAACTCAAAACTTTTTCCTCCTACCCCTTCTGCCCTCTGCCCTCTGCCTTTACTCCTCCCACTCCAACTCCTTCCAGTGGCGAAGTAACTCGGCGATCGGAACGGCACTGGCGATCGCACCGCGTGGGGTGTGGGGAGCATCGCCATCAAAAATTTCGGCGATCGCGTTGAAGCAGCCTTGCTCTCGAAAGTGGGTTAGAAATGGCTGTAAATCCAGCGGTAGGGGATCTCCTGGGCAAAAACGGCTCCAGGCATGGATATAGGGACCAAGGAGCCAACTCCAAACGGTGCCCTGGTGATAGGCTCGATCGCGTTGACGGGGCGTACCGCTACAGATGCCTGCATAGTCAGGTGCGGCAGGGTCAAGGCTGCGGAGTCCATAGGGGGTGAGCAAGCGATCGCGCGCCGTGTAGAGAATTTGACGCGATTGCTCGACGGTAAAAGCGGTGTGGTGAAGCGATAGGGCTAGCACTGCATTGGGGCGAATCGTGCCATCCAGGCGATCGTCTGGCTCAATGCGATCGTAGAGATAGTTGTGCTGAGAATGCCAAAACTTTTGCAAAGACCCTTTCACCTGCTCTGCCTGCTGCTCATAGCGCCGAGCCAGATTCAGCAGGCGATCGGTGTTTTCACCATCGGGGCGTTCTGCCAGCAACGTCGCCCACTGGCTAGACCAACACAGCGCCGAGTACCAGAGGGCATTGACTTCAACGGGTTTACCGTGTCGGGGCGTTACGGCTTCACCCGCCACGAGGGTATCCATCCAGGTGAGCGGAGTCTTGGCATCATCCCAGGTGATCAGCCCATCAGAGGCATCGACGCGAATGTTGTGCAGGGTGCCCGCTGTAAACGCTTTGTAGATTTGCTTGACCACCTCGTACTGATCAACCAAAAACTCCCAATCCTGACTGGCTTGGAGATATAGCCCCAACATTTCGATCCACCATAGCGCACAATCAAGGTTGCGATAAACTGCATCGCCCCGACTGTCGGGCAACCGATTGGGAATCAACCCCTGACACGCTGATCGCCCCAGTCGATCGAGCATTCTGCGCGCCAGTAAAAACCGTTTGGTGGTGAGCGCAAAACCGGGTAGGCACAGCAACGTCTCGCGGGTACGATCGCTAAACCAGTGATAGCCAGCAATGATGGTGGGTGACTTTTGCGCCGACTGATACACAATGAAGCGATCGCTTGCCCGGAGTAATAACTCCCAGGTTGTGCGGTGGCGATCAACGGCTGGCAAGTGCAGAAAATCACGGTCTAATCGCTGTTGCTCCGCCTGGATAGCTTCCTCTACAGCCGTTGCGCTGAGAGCATGAGGACTGGATGCAGGCAAACCGACTCTGGCTTCTAGCGTTACGGTTTCGCCCGGTTGCAGTGATACCGTTAAATACCCAGGGCTAAACAGATCCTCCAGGTAGTCCAAGCCACGGCTTGCTTCTTCGGGATAGTAGTAGTTCCAGTACCAGGTTTCTTCTGGCTGATAGTGCCCGTGGCTCCAGGATAGCTCCCAGGGTGTGCCCGTCTTACCTGCCTGTAGCGCTTGCAGAAAGACCTGATTGGAACCCACTAGCTGGGAAAACGAGAGCGTGGGTGATTCTTGCTGATGGTGGTGGAAGACCCGATCGCCCATAATCGGTCGCAAGCGCAAAACCGCTAACTGGCTGCCCACATAACGATATTGCACCAACACTCGATGCACAGGTTGATTGGGTAAAGTGCCTCCTGGTGCAAGCCCCTCCTGCTCGAATCCGTAGGGCATCACAATTTGACGGTGCAACTCCCACTGCTCACCCAAGCCCCAAACCCACGTCGGTGCCGGGTCAACACTAAACTCGCGCAATAGGCGATAGCCTTGAGGGTCAACCTTATCAGAAGTCCAGAAGTTGGTGCCCAGTGCAAAGATCAAACCACCAACCTCCAGGCTCGCCTCCAGGTGGGAGAACAACAGGGTTCGCTGTCGGGGTGGATCGATCGCGGCTACCAGCCAACCGTGATACGTGCGAGTGCGAGCATCACACACCGTTCCACTGGCAAAACTCCCCAGCCCATTTGTCAGCAGCCATTCTCGCGTGTCCAGCTCGTTCATGACCATGCAGGCATTGACAGCCCTTCTAGAAATTACTTTTAACGTTCCGGTTAGGCGGCGGCAAGTACTCTTTGAATCTAAACCGAGATTTCTCGCTAGTCTGCTCTAACCGAATTATTAAGCACGCTGCGTCGCCAAGATATAAAAATCGAAACCCAATAAAAAAAGCCAAGCAAACCGCCGCCATAGATAAGCCCTGAAGAAAGCAATGAGTTAAACGTGTAGTCTGGGTGATTTTCCAATAACTTGTGAAGCCCAACATGAATCACAAGGAATGTAGCGAATGCAATCCGTGAAGAGTGCCGAATACTTGGAGATTCATTACTTGTTAACCACAGAAGTGCTGCAATCAGAGGTATGTGAATAATAACAAAAGTAAATGATGCAATTTGTTCAGGCAGACTTCTCAACCCAAGTAACAATCTCCATTCAGATTGCGTCATTGCATCAAGCTCGTGGGTAATGAGCGTTGCAAAGCCTAAGTAAAAAATTAGGTTTTTCATATAGCATTAAACTCACTTTGATGAGTTTTACAAGGCATAATACTCCTTGATCAAAAACTCCGATGCCTAACAACATAAATTAGCTGTCAGCACCTTAGGAGAAGCACGAACGGTGCAACCTTCGCCGTGAATTACAGCCGCTTTCATTTGCATCTGCCATACCCTACACCCTATACCCTGCACCCGTGTCTACCAAACTGTGGCTCACCTAATCAGAACCGCTCCACGGCAAGCACTGCTCGATCGTTGCCACAACCGATCGCCCGATCGCGTCCAGATCATAGCCCCCTTCCAGCCCAAAGAGAATGCGGCGAGTGAGCGTTAAGCACTGGCGGGTAAACACCCCAAAGTCATCTGGGTTAAGAGAAATATCAGCAAGGGGATCGGCATGGGTTGCATCATACCCAGCGCTGATGATCAGCAAATCCGGTCGAACATGCGTTAAAAACGGCATCACCTGCTGCTCAAAGATGGGCGCGTATTCTCTCATCGTACTGCCCGATGGCATGGGTACGTTCAGCACGTTGTTGTACTGCCCCCGCTCGGTGGATGCACCCGTACCCGGATACTGCGGCGATTCGTGCAGTGAACAGTACGCAATTTGGGGATGCGTTTCGACGATCGCCTGGGTGCCGTTGCCGTGATGCACGTCCCAATCGAGAATCGCCACGCGATCGATTCCCGGTTGCTCAAGCGCATAATGAGCCGCGATCGCCGCGTTGGAGAAAATGCAAAACCCCATGCCAATGTCGCTCAAGGCATGATGTCCCGGTGGTCGCGCCAACACAAACGCAGGATTGCCCGTTTCCAGGACGCGATCGACCCCATCTAACCAGGCACTGACGGCTAACAGCGCCACATCATAGGTGCGCGGTGAAATCGGCGTATCGGCATCCAGGTAGCCACCGCCTCGCTCTGCCAACCGCCGCACGCCTTCAATGTAGCGCTGGGAATGCACCTGCGTCAGGGCTTCCATCCCAGGGCGCTGGTTTACAGGGGTGGGTGATCGCCACTCTAATTGATTTGCCCAGGCGGCGGCTTGCAGTGCTGTTTTGATGGCTGTCAACCGTGCGGGTTTTTCAGGATGAAAGGAGCCTGTTTCGTGCAGCAAAAAGTCGTCTGAGTAAATAATTGGCAGCATGATGGTGCAAAAGCTGGCGATGCTTTGATTGTAGGGCACTGATAGGGAGTGGAGATGAGACAACGCCATTTCTGTCGCCTGTGTCATGACGGATGGTAGCGCTTCAGTTTACAATCTCTAGACTTGTGACGACGACATGCGTGATGCCTCCTGAAAAGCCCTCTCTTCCTCGATCTCAACGGTTTTCCTTTAGTCTTTATAGACTTAGCAACCTCATGGGACGCAATCCCCTGACACTCTCTCGCTGGGTGCTGCGTTGGCTTGTGGTTGGTCTCATATGTGGTCTCTTCGCTGGCATATATTGGAACGTTTTAGAGTGGCTAACGCATGGCTTGCGGCAGTTTGAAGGACCAAGCCTGATGGTTGTGATGCCGTTAGCAGGCTTGTTGAGCGGTCTGGTGCTGCATTTCCTGGGAAACCCTGGTGAAATAGCGCTGATTGTCGATAACATTCACTTCCAGGGTGGACGGCTGGATGCCAGCAAAAATCTATCCATGCTGATGAGTTCGCTGCTTAGCATTGCGGCAGGCGGCAGCGCTGGACCTGAAGCGCCGTTGGTGCAGGTGACAGGTTCCTTTGGCACCTGGGCAGCCGATCGCCTCAAGCTTCAGGGCGAAGATCTGCGATCGCTCAGTTTGGCGGGGATGGCAGCAGGATTTACCGCTCTCTTTGGCGCGCCGTTGGGAGGAGCCATCTTTGCGCTAGAGATTCTGCATCACCAGCACGTTCTCGAATATTACGAAGCACTGATGCCTGCGATCGTTGCAAGTTGCGCCAGCTATCTAGTGTTTGCCCTCATCACGCATCTGGGCATTGCACCAACTTGGGAATTTCCCCAGTATCACATCAACAATATCGATGACTTTGCGCTGGCAGTGTTTTATGGCGCGATCGGTGCAGCCTTGGGATGGTTGTTTATTGCTCTGTTTCGAGGGTGCGATCGCCTTTTGAGCCGGATTCCCGGACCTGTATACGTACAAACAACGGTGACAGGATTAGGGCTAGGCACGATGGCATGGCTCTTTCCCTTAACGCGCTACTTTGGGCACGAAGAATTAAATCAGGTGATTCATGCAGATACCGCAGCCTGGGCATTGCTGGCATTAGCGGCTGCAAAAATGGCAACGATCAGTCTGACAGTGACGGGAGGATGGCGCGGTGGCTTTATTATTCCGCTCTTTTTCACGGGGGCTTGTGTGGGCAAGGCGATCGCGCTCATCGTCCCTGGCGTGCACCCAGCCTTAGCCATGCTCTGCACGATGGCAGCGTTGAATGCGTCTGTGACCCGTACACCCGTCAGTACCACCCTGCTATTAGCAAAATTAGCGGCAGTCAGTCCGTTTACGCCCATCCTGTTCGCCAGCCTGATTGGCTTTTTTCTGGCTCCTAAGAGTCCATTAATTCGATCGCAACTTAAAGCTCAACCCCATACGGTTGCGGAATAGCGGAGGGCGGAGGGCAGAGGGCAGACGGCAGAGGGCAGACGGCAGAGGGGAAAAAGATAAAGGATGAAGGCTAAAGGCTAAAGGCTAAAAAGCTGACTGCTGACTGCTCAATCAACTCTTCACTCCTCACTCCTCACTCCTCTCCTCCCCGACACCCCATACCCTGCGCCTTATTGGGAAAGCTGAACCTGACTGGTACGGTTTACCTGACTGCGTTTCAGGCGCGATCGCGGCACCATAAAAGTGTTCCAACAATCGTTCTTGATCCAAAAGGAGATAGGCATATGTTAGTTCGTTACTGGCAACCCTGGCGTGAAATCGAATCCCTGCGTCGTCAGATGGACAATGTGTTTGATGAACTGACCCAAACCTCCAACAGCGAAGCATCCTGGACTCCCGCTGTTGAGTTGAAAGACAACGGCGATACCCTGGTGCTACGGGCACAGCTTCCTGGCTTGGAGGCTAAAGATCTCGATATTCAAGTTACTAGAGAAGCGGTTTCCCTAGCGGGTGAGCATCGTCACCAAGAGAAGACCGAAAAGGATGGGTTCTTCCGCTCCGAGTTCCGTTACGGAAAGTTTCAGCGGGTGATTCCGCTACCAGTCGCGGTGCAAAACGATCGCGTTGAAGCCGCTTACAAGGATGGCATTCTCAGCCTGACCTTGCCAAAGGTTGAAGAAGTGCGGAACAAAGCCGTCAAAATCAACCTGGCGGGAACGGAGCAACCTGCTCAAACGCTCGAAGCCAGCAGCCATAACTAAGCGCGATCGCTTCAAGCCAATTTATGTTTTAAGCATATTTGGCTAAGTTAAACCTTTTGAGGCGGGATTGGTCAACTGACTTGTCCCGCTTTTTCGTGCTTTGAAACCGTGTTTTGAACCGTTCGCATGTGTCTCTTAACGTCTTCAAGCAGATGTCTGGGAACGGTTTGAAGGCATTCGACAGATCCTAATGTAATTCGTGTCACAGAGTTATGTGGTTTCAGTCACGCGATCGCGCCGTCAAAATCACCACTCAGGGGCGCTTCCTATCACCTGCTGATGCCTGAAAAAGCCTGATATTACTCCTATCGCAAGCCCCCCGAAACACTATGTCAGCTCAATTCACTTCAGCAGCTTCTACCACCGCTCCATCCTCCTTCTTCTCGCGTCACGTTGAGAAATGGCTGACGGGTGTTGCACTCACCTGTGCACTCAGTTTGGCGATGCAAGGGTTGTCTCATGTTCCTGCTCATGGCAGCGAAGCCCCTATTGCTCAACCGTCCAGTAGCCAGAGTGTAGACAAAAGCCAGGGTGCAAACCAAAGCGCGATCGCCTCACTGCCCGACGGCGACTATCTTTACGGACAGGCTCCAAAAGCTGGGCAACTGGGTGCCACGTATCTAGTGTTTGCAGTGAAGCAAGGCAATGTCACGGGAGCGTTTTACATGCCTCGCTCGTCTTTTGACTGTGTGCATGGCACCGTGCAAACGCAGAAGTTAGCGTTAACAGTGGTGAATAGCTACGAGCAAGCCAGCTATCCCTACGCAGTGGCGCTGCAAACGGGTGGGGCTTCTGCGTCTACGCAACCAGATGCGACTCCGATCGGACTAGAAGGCTATTACCCCATTAAGCAATTGAGCGCGGGCGATCGACGCATCTTGTCAACGTGCAAAGCCACTGCTCGTAAAAGCCTGTAGCTATGGTTTGAGCCTTGTCTGTTCGTGCTTAAACTACAGGCACGGTACTTTCAGGAGTCTTCATATCCAGACTGCGCCAGAGATACCAGGACGCGATCGTGCGGTAAGGTTTCCACGGTAGACCGATGCGTTCAACGGTTTTCTTATCCGGCAGTTCGGCCAATCTATAGGTACGACGAATGCCAGAGCGAATGCCGAGATCATCCACAGGCAGCACATCCCAGCGGTGGAGCCGAAAGATGAGCAGCATTTGCACCGTCCAGCGACCGACTCCTTTGATGGGAAGGAGCGTTTGCACGATCGTCTCATCGTCCATCCCTTCTAGCTCAGCCATTGTGGGCAAACCGTCCAGCATTTTCTGCGCCAGATCTTTCAAGTAGACAATCTTGGGACGTGAAATGCCTGTGCCCCGCAAGTCGTCATCCAGTGTGCTGAGCAAATCGGTGGCAGTTGGAAAGTCTCGATCGGGATACAGTGCCAAAAAGCGACGATGGATCGCGGCGGCAGCTTTCCCTGACAACTGTTGATAGAGAATGGATTCGCACAGGCAATACAGCAAATCGCCCTTTTGCCGTCCCAAGCTTAAGGTACAGGCACCAACGTTTGCTATCAGCGCTGCCAAAATAGGATCAGCTTGTGAAAGAGCCGCGATCGCCACGGCGTAATCGATCGACTCTTCTAGCTGAGAACTTGTAGTCATGGCAGATTGACGCTTACGTTCAGTTAACCTCACTCATGCAGCCTAAAAAACCTACCGACATAAAGCGAGTCCTGCTTATTTTAGCGATCAGTGCGGTGGCGTGGTGGGGTACCGCTTGCGTGACTCGTTCTCAGGGCGATCGCTCCAGTGCAGCACCCGCTCGTCCAGCGCAAACCCCTTCTCTGTGGACACAGCTCCAGCAGGGCGATGGCTATGTGGTGGTGATGCGTCATGCGCTTGCCCCTGGTGTGGGCGATCCCGATGGGTTTCGGCTCAACGATTGCTCGACTCAGCGCAATTTGTCCGCCGCTGGACGGCAGCAGGCTATTCGCATCGGGAAGGCGTTTCGCGATCGCAACATTCCCATTGCCAGTGTGCGATCGAGCCAGTGGTGTCGCTGCATGGAAACGGCAAAGCTACTTAACCTCAAGCCCGTAGAGGCATTCCCGCCGCTCAATTCTTTCTTTAACAATGCCAGCACCAAAGCCCAACAAACCGAAGCGGTACGCCGCCTCATTGTGGCAAGCCGTACCGCTCAAGGTGTCACAATTCTAGTCACGCATCAAGTCAATATTACGGCGCTTACCAATGCAGTGCCCGCGTCTGGAGAGTCTGTTGTGCTGCGGGCAAAGGGACAAACCGTTGAAGTGATTGGGCAACTCCCAACGCCCTAGAGCTTGCTAATAATCCGCAGCACGATCTCAATGCCTGTCCATGCTTGCCAGCCAAACAGTCCCAAAAGCACCACATTCAGCAAAATATGAGTAGAGCGCGCCCAGTCTACGCCTTTCTGCATCAAGGGCGAGAGCGAAGCCGAAACTGCAATCATCCCCGTCATGCCCAAGCCTGCCAGCAGATGAGACCCCACAAACAGTTTGCCGTTGTTGAGATAGGTGACGACCATCCCGCCGATCGACCCTACGACCATCAACGCCAGCACCAGCGAACCAATCTGAAAGTGTTTATCGTTAAATTTGCCTTTGATGAGTTCTTTTTTCTCTTCCCCTTCAGCCGATCGCACACGGCGCACTTTGAGTCCGAGATACAAGGCGTAGATGGTTAGCGCAAACAAAAGCCACATCAGGGCAGGGTGAAAAAACTGGCTCCAAACAACGATCGGATCAGGGGTTGCAGGGTTCATAGAATGAGAAGATTAAAAGGACTTCATAAAAGTTAGCATAGAGACGTGAGAGACCAAAGGGTAACGTTCCCCTTCAACAGTGGCTAGCAAACTTTGCGTTACCACCGAGATCCCGCTGCAAGGGGGATGTTGGGCTGCTGCTGCAACTATTCCGTATTTTTACAAGACGGATACTGCTTAATTGGAAAGCCAAGTTCACTAACATCCATGTAAGATCCCTTATAGCCAATAGCATAGAAAATAAGGTGATAAAAAAGAACATTCATCTGAAAAATGAGTTCAACAAATTTGGAGTTTTTTGAGTTGTGCGTTTGGTAAGAATGAGCACTTTTATTACGAAGGTTTTGCCAAGCCTTTGCTTGTGTTTTCGTTATAGCGCCAGCTTTCTCTAAAGCTTTCATTTTGTCCCCAACGCGAGGCTGAAGCATTGCATTAATAGAGCCTTTGACACGCTCTTTAATTCCTGTATTGTCGTTCCAGCCCTCTACGTATTCCACAGCTTTTTGGACGGCTTCTTCCTCTTTCTTGGTTAACTTGCCAAGATGAGAGAATTCGCCTGAGACGATACTCTCAATCGCAACTGTTAAAGTTAATGCATGAGCATCAATAAACATTCCACTACTAGCATCATATATCGCATTAAGTTGCGCCCAGAGTGGATGCAGAGGTTGATCGTAGTTAATAATATGTTGAAGATATTTTGCGAAAAGACGACGAAAAACCTGAGCTTCATTAATGAAATAACCACCAAGTATAAAGGGAGGCTGAAAACGAGAACTAGCTAAACGTTGTCTAGGACTGCACAAAGTTACTTCTGTTGTATAACCAATCCGCTTGTAAGAAACCGCCCAATTAATTGGATATCCTAAGATAAACTGCAATGTTTCAAGAATACACTCTCTAAGATACTCTGAAATCTTCTCTTCACTAGAGATCACATTAATAATCAGAAGTTTCTTGTCTTCTTTGACTAAGAGAAAATTAAGCTTACAGCACTTAAATTTCCAAATATTGCGAGATATGGATTTAGAGGATTGCACCCCTCTTGCAATCGACTTTTTAGTTAGTGTTCTTTCGTTGCAAGGAATATTTATGTCATCAAACACTCTTATTTCCAGCGTACTTCCTTTGCACCCTACGTACTCTGGAATTTCTCCTTCACAAATAATCTTTGGGATACTTCCTTGAATAATAAATTCTCTTGAAGCAGACCTATTAATATCAATGAGTATTCGTTCACAACGCCATAATCTTCCTTTGTAATCTAGAGCAGCCAGATCGTAATAGGCTTCGTCTGGGATTGTTTCTCCTAGCTGAAGATTTCTGTTTATTCGACTATATTCTTGAGCGTTTACATAGAACTTAAAGATAAGTTGATGGCTAAATACTTGCTTGAGAAAACCAGAACCGTTAAATGTACATGGATTTAGAGACGATCGACTTTTAACAGTTACCTGCGGGCAATCAATCTCCCACAAACCATGTTTTAGGCTTTCAAGCTCTGATTCTGAAAGTTCAGCTTGTCTGCCTAACTTTGCGTGCTCATTCATCTTCATCAAAGCTCTGCCTCAGCCCTCGTTAGAATTCTGCCGTACTAGACAGGATTCTAACGCACCCACTCTATCTAAACACCAATAGATAACCTGGATGTACAGTCCTCACCAAGATATGAAGCAGCCCAACGACCAAGCTCACTAGATGTAGATAATCATTGACACTCAGGCAACACACTCACGGCGTTTCGGTACAGTGACCTGTCAACTGGCATTGTTAGAGATACAAAACGGTTCGTAAACCCTCATCTACCTCTTCCTGTAAGTAGTCTGGTAACGAACCAACCCGTTCAATCAAGAATGTTTTATCAACCGTAAAAATCTGGGAGACGTTTGCAACAGAATCTCTCGATAAACTCGATATCCCGCGAGGTAACAAAACATTCCCTGGTGCTTCTGCTAACTGAAGGTTTGAGGTGATGATGACGACCACGATCGTGCGAATACGGCTCTGAGTGAAGGTGTCATCTTGAATCACCAAAACGGGACGGCGATAACCAGGTTCCGAGCCGACTGGATCGGGTAAATTCGCCCACCAAATTTCTCCCCGATGCATTACCAATCCTCACGAGGCAAAGACGTAAATTGCATCCTTGCCATCACCGGATCAAGTTCGGAGGATTCTGTAGAGTAAACCTGGTTCAACTTGAGCAAGATTTGCTCGCGGTTATACCTTTGCAAATATGCCTGTAACGCTTTTGTATAAAGCTCACTGCGCGACAACCCTAGCTGTTGGGCAAGCACTTCTGCCTCTTCAAAAACTGAATCTGGGAGCGAAATTGCCGTTTTCATTGCGACTTCGAGTATAAGCTCTACGTCTTAGTTATACTTTGGTCATACTGGAAGCACAAGAATATACGACATTCGACACCAGCAGATAAGCTTAATGCAAAAAGTGCCTTACACCTGTTAGCACCATCACAAGCCCCAGTTCATTGGCGGCGTTGATGGAATCCTGGTCGCGGAGGCTGCCACCGGGTTGGACGATCGCGCTAATCCCAGCCGCTGCTGCTGTGCGTACTGAATCATCAAAAGGGAAAAAGCCATCGCTGGCAAGGACGGCTCCCTGTGCTTTTTCGCCTGCTTGTTCCAGAGCAATTTTTACGGAGCCAACGCGATTCATTTGTCCGGCACCGACTCCAAGCGTGGCACGATCGCGAGTCACGACAATAGCATTCGACTTGACGTGCTTACACAGCTTCCAGGCAAACAGGAGTTCTGCTAGCTGCGCGTCGGTGGGTTGCTTCTCAGTGGCAATTCTCCACTGGTTGGGATCAACCGGAAGATCATCTGCTGTTTGCGCGAGAAACCCACCCGCGATCGCCTTCACCGTCTCCGTAGCACCGTGGCTCAAATCCTTGAGTACCAGAACTCTAAGGTTCTTCTTGGCGCTGAGGATGGCGGCGGCTTCTGGTTCACAGCCTGGAGCGACCACACACTCCAGAAAGGTTTTGGTCATCGCAGTTGCCGTTTCGGTATCGATCGAGCGATTCAGCGCCACAATGCCGCCAAACGCTGAGGTGGAATCAGCATCAAACGCCTTTTGGTACGCTTCTACTAATGTGTTCCCTAACGCTGCACCACAGGGATTGGTATGTTTGACGATCGCCGCTGCCGGATCGCTCTGAGCATCCGCAAACTCCGCCATAATCTGCCGTGCCCCCTCCAGATCCACCAGATTGTTATAGCTCAACTCCTTACCCTGAAGTTGAGTCGCCGCTGTCCATCCCGTTGCGGTTGCCCCCGTTTGATACCATGTCGCTGGCTGATGCGGATTCTCGCCATACCGCAACGCCTGAAGCTGTGTTCCTGCTAACGCATACGTATCCGGCAACGTCCCTTCTGCCCTCTGCCCTCTGCCCTCTGCCTCTTTTTCTAAATATGCCGCGATCGCCCGATCGTACCCCCCCGTATGCTGAAACGCTTGCAGTGCTGCCGTTTGCCGAAACTCTAGAGACGTAGTGCCATTGTTTTTTCGCAATTCCTGCAAATAGCTGTCGTATTGGCTTGGATTGGTGAGAATTGTCACATGAGCATGATTCTTGGCAGACGCTCGCACCATCGCAGGTCCGCCGATGTCGATTTGCTCGATCGCCTCTGCAAACGTTACATCTGGCTTGGCAATGGTTTGCTCAAAGGGATAGAGGTTTACAACCACCAGATCGATCGGGCGAATCTGCTGCGCCTCCAGATCTGCCACATCTTCAGCCAAGTTTTTGCGGACTAGAATGCCACCATGAATGCGAGGATGCAACGTTTTCACCCGACCACCCAAGATTTCGGGCGATCCCGTGTAGTCAGAAACTTTCGTCACTGGTAGCCCTGCCTCTTTCAACGCCTGAGCCGTCCCACCGCTGCTAATGATATCAAACCCAAATTCTTCTACCAGGCTGCGCGCTAACTCGATCAGTCCCGTTTTATTCGATACGCTCAGCAGTGCCAGCCGTGCCATGTACTCAACTCCGGTAAAACCCTAGATTAGTTAGTGTACTGGAGGATGGGCTGAACGGCTGACCGCTGACGGCTTTTAGGTGTTAGAGGATAGCTAAGATGTAGGATGAGCAGCGGATGAAACAGATGGCTCACGGTTTCAAGCCAAAGGCTACCCTCTGCGATCGCGACTTCTTAGCCGTTGCCAACTGGTTCAACGCTTTTCAGATCCCTTTTACGCAATGCCCATCACAATCAGGCGCTACGATGGGCGTTGCAGCATCTTAAAGAACATTTCAAAGAAGAAGTAGACTCATGGCTTTGCAAGCAATTACGGTTCCACCCGCAAATGGTGAGCCACCCCAGGGAACGATCGTCATCCTGCACGGGTGGGGTGCTAGCGCGCAGGATGTTTTGTCTCTCGCGTCGTTCATTGATTTACTCAATTACCAGTTGGTGTTTCCCGACGCGCCCTTTCCCCATCCCTATGCAGCGGGCGGCAGGATGTGGTACGACTTTCCCAGTCAGTTCAGCTTTCAAAGTACGCCTGAGTTTCGCACTCGTGAGGATCTTTCCACCAGCCGCGAACGATTGCTTGATTTTCTCAAGTCTTTGCCTGCGACAACGGGAGTGTCGCTCTCTCAAACCATTCTGGGCGGCTTCTCTCAGGGTGGAGCGATGACGCTCGATGTGGGGTTAGGCTTGCCCCTCGCGGGGTTGATGGTGTTGAGTGGGTATCTTCACGCGCCGATCGTCCCTCCCCAAACTCCGATCGCGCCCATTTTGATGGTACATGGCACGCAAGATCTCGTTGTGCCCCTGGCAGCGGCGCAACAGGCACATGCCAGCTTAGAAAGCCTGGGTGCAACGGTAGAATACCAGGAATTTGAGATGGGACACGAGATTCCACTGATTGTGTTGAAAAAAATACAAAGTTTTGTTGAAGAGATGTTGCCTGATAATAAGTAACCTGCTAAGACGTGCCTGGACTGAATTGGGTGGGGTAAGATTTAGTATGGGCTTATGCTGAGAGTCTAAAAGCTTGTAGAGGAATTAGTTGTTGGTTGTTAGTTGTTAGACTAGGCGCTCGCTTGGTGCGGCTAACTAACAGCTGAAAACTTAACAACTACTAAGCTGCTGACTCAGGCATTTTACGAATGAGGTGGTAATGATGGCGACTCTAACCGTTGAACAATTGGATGTAACCCGGCTCACACTGGCTGATGTAGATGAACTTGCGGTGCGCTTGGAAAAAGATGATTACATCAACGCTTTTGAAGGGTTGAATGATTGGCATCTGTTGCGGACGATCGCCTTCCAGCGCCCAGAACTGGTTGAGCCATACCTCTACTTGCTCGATATGGAAGCGTTTGACGAAGCCTGACGGCATGAAGGGCAAACGGGTTCTCATCGGCATCAACGGTGGCATTGCAGCGTATAAAGTATGTGAAGTCATCTCAACGCTGGCAAAGCAGGGTGTTGAGGTTCGAGCCATTCTGACAAAAGCGGCAGAAGCGTTTATCACGCCGTTGACCATCTCCACACTGTCTCGTCATGCGGCGTATACCGATGATGCGTTTTGGCAGGCAACCCACGATCGCCCATTGCACATCGAACTCGGCGAATGGGCAGATCTACTGGTGCTGGCACCGCTAACGGCAAACACTCTGGCAAAGCTGGTCTACGGCATGGCAGATAATTTGCTGACCAATACCGTGCTGGCTTCTATCTGTCCGGTACTGCTTGCGCCTGCGATGAATACCGACATGTGGGAGCAATATCCTGTTCAGCAAAACTGGCAGGCTGTGCAGGCAAATCCTCGAATGCATTCGCTTGCGCCCGGTGCGGGCATCTTGGCGTGCGATCGTGTTGGTACTGGACGCATGGCAGAACCGATTGAGATTCTGACCCACGTAGAATCCTTGCTCTATACAAACGGACAGCGCGATCTGGTCGGTAAGCACGTCTTGATTAGCGCTGGCGGCACCCGCGAGTTTTTCGATCCCGTTCGATTTCTGGGCAATCCGTCTACGGGCAAAATGGGCGTTGCCCTGGCGCAGGCAGCAAGGCATCGAGGTGCAACCGTGACGTTGGTGCATACCCTTGGCTCCTCGATCGCTCCCCTAGCGGGTGTGCGTTCCATTCCTGTCACCAGCGCCGCAGACATGCAGCACGCCTTGTTTAACAGCTTTCCTGAAGCCGACTGGACGATCATGGCTGCTGCGGTCGCGGATGTTAAGCCTGCCAGCTATAACCCAGAGAAGTTGCCGAAGCGATCGCTTCCCTCCTCGCTCGATTTAGACCCTGTACTGGATATTGTGGCGGCTCTCGCTGTTCTGAAGCAGCCCCATCAGAAACTAATTGGCTTTGCTGCACAGAGCGGTGACATTGTGCCACCTGCATTGGAGAAGCTACAGCAAAAGAAGTTGGATGCGATCGCGGCGAATCCCATCGATCAACCAGATAGCGGTTTTGGCAGCGAGTTTAACCAGGCAATCTTACTTGATGCGAAAGGGCGGAAGCAGATCGTTGAGCCGTGCAGTAAGTTACAGATGGCTCATCAACTCCTTGACTTTGTTTATGCGATCTAAGTGGGGAGCGCCTCAAGGTCGTAGCTATTTGTCAGCGCGCATGGTTCAAACAGGACTGATGCCTCTTGATCAAAACCTCGGAGGTTTAAGCTCATAGACTGATCACATGCCTGATTCCTGATTGAAACCTCCGAGGTTTGTAAGCCCGTTAGCGCGAGGCTAAAGATAAAAGGTTGGGTAGACTGGCTGGCTGCGATCGCCTTCTAACGCTGCTTTGCCGCCCTCACGCGCTTGACGGCGTTGAGAAGCGCGATGAAAGACACAAGATGGATGGTCTTCGATCGATTCTGCGCTGCGTCGTAAATTGGTTTCTGGCAGAGCGGCTTCTTCAGCTAAAACATCTTCTTCAGCTAAAACACCTTCTTCAGCCAAAACGTAGAGATAAGCAAGGTTTTCCATAATCACCGGGGAGTGAATAGTGCAAGGTTGGGAGTGCAAACTGAGGCGTTGCTTGCCGATGTAGAGTCCAACAGACCTAGCCACCCTGATTACAGCGCCCATGTACCAGTTGATCAATAGGCTCATGCGCGGCTGTACAAACGTCCTAACTAATGGTTTCTGACTAATGGTCGCGTTGGTCAGTTCCACGTTGAATTCAATCTCTGTCTGTTGGTAGAGCAATGGCTTGGTAGAACAAAACAATTCGCAAAACCGATCATTGATGAGGCGATCGGTTAGTAGAGCAGAAAGTAGGATGCACCATGACGTGGGTAGACTGATTGCGAATCAAATAGCACTGCACAACTTTTTCGATTTAAGCAGTTTCTTCGATTCAGGCAGTTTCTTCAGATAGTTTTTCGATTGAGAAAGTAATCTACCCCTTCATTGTTCATCATGCAAGAGAAAGGGGCATCACACAAACTAGGTAATAACTTTGTTCACAAAAATTAAGAGGAGACCTGCGATGGCGCACATCTCCTCAAGGTTCAAGATACAAAGCTGTTTAGCCGTCGGTTAAGCGACGCGATAAGGGCTGGTGAGCTTATTCAACTGTTGTACGAGTAAGCTCAAGAACAACCCCACGTCAGTCACCACTCCAACGGATTCAACCGAACCACGATCGCTCAACTTCGTCACCACAGCGGGGTTGATATCCACGCAAACCATTTTCACGCCAGCAGGAGTCATGTTGCCCACGCCGATCGAGTGCAGCATGGACGACAGCATCAGAATCAAATCGGCACCCTGAATTAACCGGGCGTACTCTTCCTGTGCTTTGATCAAATCCATTTGCGTATCGGGGAGTGGACCGTCATCCCGAATGGAACCAGCCAGCGAGAAGGGGACGTTATGGCACACACATTCGTAGAAGATGCCGCTAGGAACCACACCCTGTTCAACAGCCTTGGCAATGCTGCCGTAGCGACGAATGGTGTTGATGACCTTCAAATGATGCCGATGCCCACCACGTACCGACACGCCACGCTGCATATCCACACCCAGAGAGGTGCCCATCATGGATTGCTCAATGTCATGAACCGCGATCGCGTTCCCACCTAAGAGCGCCTGTACGTAACCTTCTCGCACTAGATGCGCCAGATGTTCGCCACCTCCGGTATGAATGACCACAGGTCCCGCGCTGACGACCACTTTGCCCCCCTGGTCGCGGATCTGGCGGAGTTCCCAGGCAATCTGCTCGACCACCAGTTCTACGCGCCGTTCGCTGGAAACGCCAGCACCCATAAAGCTAAACTCTTGCGTGTTGCGCTGTTCCCGCGATTCGGGTTTGCGGATGGTGCGAATGCCTTCCACGCCAACGACCACGCGATCGCCCACTTGCAAATCGCGTAGTAGACTGCAATAGGCATCCAACCCATTGGGCGTTTCGCGCACCACGATCGCCGCATCCATGCGCTGCCCACGTACCTTCACCCATTCGCACTGCACTCGCACTTCGGTGGGATAAATCGTGGTGACATAGAAATCATCGGGCGATACACCTGCCTGCGTCACCGTTTCGAGAATGCTGTCGCAGACATCTTGTGGTGGTGGCAGTGCGCCCAAGTCGATGAGTTGGGTCATCAAGGTTTCCATTACGTCATGGGAGGGAGCCGTGACTTTAACTTCGGCTGAGGAGGTGCTTTGGCGCTGTTCGCCCAGGTTGAAGTTCAGCACCTGGAAACTGCCGCCCCCATCCACAATCAAATCTAATGCCTGGTTAATCAGCCCTGCATCCAGCAAATGCCCATCCATGCGGATCACCCGGCTTTCTACCGTCGCGCTGGCGTGAACGTCTACCTGCACAGGTTCCGTCACCCTTAGCGTCAAGCATTTGGCTGCGCCGCCTGCTTTAAGAAATTCTGTCAGGGGCGTTTCAATCACCTGGAATCCAGCCGCATCAAGTCTCTGCTTGAGCTTCTTGCTGGCTTTATTCAAGACGATCGTGCGATCGATATTGACCGCATTGCAGGAAAAGTTGACCGCATCTTCTTCGCCGATCGCAATGCGTTTCTCCTCTGGCACGCGCATTTCGATCAAGCGATTGGAGTAGGCATCAAAGGCAGGCGCGTAGTACAGCAAGTAGCCATCGGTTAACGGACAAAAGCAGGTGTCGAGGTGATAAAACCGCTCATCCATCAGCCGCAGCGAGAGGACTTCGATATCGAGCCAGCGTGCCAGATAGGGGTGAGAATCCAATTCCGATCGGAAGCCGTACCCCGCCCAGAGCCAGCGTCCTTCGCGATCGAACAGCGCATCGCCTGCCCCTTCAAACGGCAAATCCTTGGGCAGTTCATGGACGGTAAAGCCGTGGTCTTCAAACCATGCTTTGAAAAAGGGTTCTTCCCCTTGCCGCTCTTTGTGGAAAAAGCGACTGAGTACGGCAGTGTCGCCTAGCACCAGACCCGCATTGGCAGTGAAGACCATATCGGGCACGCCTTTTTCGGGCTTCACCAGATCGACGATCGCGTGGTCTTTGAGGACGTGGAACAACTGCTGCCACTGCTCAACAGCGCGATCGCGAGAAGACTTATGTACATTACCCTCCATCCACGGATTAATCACGTAATCTACGTCGTAGTGGTCAGGCGCACACATGAGGAAGCGAATGGAAGATGTCATAAAAAATGCCTGCCAATGTAGACGCAGGAAAGAGAGCTTGGGAGAGGTCAACGATCCATTGTATTACAGGAGCTTGCTTGGTTATCCCTAGCGTCACTGTTCAGTAACAATCCATGAAAGTTACAGCCGTTCTCAGTTGAGTAAGCCACAGTCTTGTTAAGACGGGTGTAGGGTATCGGGTGTGGGGAATGCAAATGACAACGGCTGTTAGGGTATTGCGATCGAGGTGCCCATCGCAAGCGCCAACCTTACTTTTTCGTAAACCGGGATGAAATTTAAGGAACGAGATGGAACTGTATACACGTCTTGAACAGGTTAACGATCGCGCATCGTTCTTCGAGTTTGTACAGGCACTCATTGACGATCGCAGGGATGCGGTTGAGCAAGAAAAATTGGCTCCAGGTAGCCCTTACAGCGCTGATACCGGGGCTTGGGAGCATACAACGATTGAACATTATTTGGATGCTGCCCTGGCATGGGCAAAAACAACGAATATGGGCATCGCTCAAGGGCTTTCTGAAGAACCAACATGGCAAGCCTTTGCGGTGTTTTTGTACGTCGGCAAAATCTATGAGTAAGGAACGCGAATTTAATAGCGTGTAATTCTTTTGTAGGAACATTATATGTAACGTCCATACAAAACGTTTACGATTGAGAATAATCAGCGAAGGAATAGGGTTAGTGAGGTCATGCCGAAGCAGTATTCTAGTAGAGGTCTAGGGCGTGTCATCAACTAGCTCCGAAACCTTGCAATATCAGCAGTGTCACGCCCGTCCCAACACACCAAGCTAGGGGCTGGAACCCTTACTGCAAGAAATGTGTAGAGTAATTGATGACAGCCCCTAGTAGCCTCTCTCTTCTTATGACTTCTTCCTCCTTCTACCAGTTTTTTGAGGCTTGCGTTGGCAATTGGACGACCGAGCGCACTTACCACTACCTGACCCAACAAGCGGTCGAGCGATCGCACACCGAATTTGTGGTTCAGCCTATTACGGCGGAGCGCAAAGCGCAGGTTTTGACAGATAATCACTATCCCGTTCCACCCGAACTGGATGGTTTGCCGGGATACCACATGGAGTTCGCCACAGTTTCCGATCAGGGTAATCGGGTTAACCAATCGCTGAATCTACTGTTTGTGCCCAAACAACAGGAAGGGAATTTGCTGCTGGGCGATTACCTGCGCGATCGCGCCTATGAAGAAGCGCGCCCGATCGTCTCTCAGTTCTGGTTCAACCCCGAAACCCGCGAACTGTCGATGACGACTGCCTACACGCAGGTGGTTTCTGTGGACTCGATCACCCTGGTCAATCCCGCACTGCGGATTCGCAAAATTCTCAACTACCGTCGCCCCGATGCCAATGAACCCCTACAAGATCTGGTGCTGGTTGGGTTTGGGGTGGAGCAAAAAGTGGAATTCTGAGTGCGCGGCGCGCGTAGCCAAAGTTAGTCCAGGCTTCCCAAAAACTGCTTGTGCAAAATAAGTGCAAATTCATCAAGATTTACAAATCTTGACATCCACAGTTACGCACTCATACGAAAATCGATCATAACAAAGCGTATAAAGCCACGAAAAAGTGTACACACCTAGGAAATCGTCTTCTCTAGAGGGCTGGTGATTTGCCTTTTGTGCCAGTTAATTCTGTCATCTGAGTTTATCTGATTGAGCAATCTGAGAGTTCTTCGTGTCTTGAAACAATTTTCTTAAACTTCGTCGTTAATTGGGAGATACCATTAATGCCATTTGGACCAGCTTCACGCTTAGGGGTCAGCCTCTTTGATGAAACCCCTCCCGTTGAGTGGGTGCCCGGTCGCTCACAGGAAGAAGCCGAAACGATCATTCTGGCGGTCTATCGTCAGGTGTTGGGCAATGCTTACGTGATGGAAAGTGAACGGCTCACCGTGCCTGAGTCTCAATTTAAGCGCGGTGAGCTGAGCGTCCGTGAGTTTGTCCGAGCAGTGGCAAAGTCTGACTTGTATCAGTCGCGCTTTTTTACCAGTTGTGCCCGCTATCGAGCGATCGAACTCAACTTCCGGCATTTGCTGGGTCGCCCTCCCCTTGACCTGGAAGAGATGCGGATGCACAGCACCATCCTGGATACCAAAGGGTTTGAAGCAGAGATCGATTCCTACATTGATAGCGATGAATATCAGAACACCTTTGGGGAAAACTTTGTCCCTTACATCCGGGGCTATAAGAGCGATGCCTGCCAGAGCATGGTGCAGTTTACTCACACCTTCCAGCTAGTGCGTGGAGCCTCCAGCAGCAGCCTCAAGGGTGACCTGTCCGGTAAGGTTCCTAAGCTCAATGCGTTGGTGATTCGACAAACTCCAACCCCTGTCATTTCGCCTGCTAGCAGCGGTGCAACCTTCTCTTCTCCCGCGATCGATCCTCCCACTCGGCTGGGTGTGGGTGCCAGTTCTGACGGCAAAATTTATCGGATTGAGGTTACGGGCTACCGTTCTAACGCGGTCAACCGGGTCTCCAAATTCCGTCGCAGTAATCAGGTGTACCTGGTACCCTATGAGCAACTCTCCGAGCAGTATCAGCGGATTCACCAGCAGGGCGGCATAATCGCCAGCGTTACGGTTGTATAACTCGACTGTAGGGTAGGTTTGACCGCTATCTCTGAGATTCACTCTCAAGAATGTTTAGAGAACCTGCCCTTGCCAGACAACTTTATAATCTGAACATTCGCTTCATCTTTAGGAGATCAGCTTCAATGACATTGATTCTGGAACTATGGCCCACCAGTGACTTAGAGGAAATTCAAACAGTCATCCGGGCAGTTTATAAGCAAGTGTGGGGGAACCCTCATGTGATGGACAGTGAGCGATTGGTGACCGCAGAGTCTCAGTTGAGCGATCGCTCCATCACAGTACGAGAATTCGTCCGTGCCGTTGCCAAGTCTGATTTCTACCGCGCCCGCTACTTCGAGTCTTGTGCTCCCTACCGCTTTGTGGAACTCAACTTTCTGCATTTGCTCGGTCGGGCACCTCAAGACCAGCGGGAAGTATCCGAGCACATTGTTCGCGCTGTTGCCGAAGGCTACGATGCGGAAATCGATTCTTACATCGACAGCGAAGAATATCAGGCAGCATTCGGCGAAAACGTTGTGCCCTACACGCGTGGCGACAGCAGTGAGGCAAACATCAAGCAAGTGGGTTACAACCGCATCTTTGCGCTCGATCGTGGTCCGGCTCAAATCGACAGTGCGGTACAAGCATCACAACTTGTTTATGATGTTGCCACCAACAGCGCCAGTGCCATTAAAGCGTCTTCGGCAACCGTGACCGGTTCTGGCACCGAGAAGCGGTTCAAGATTGTGGTGACAGGCTCTAAATTCGATAATCCCCGTCGGATCAGCACCACAGAGTATATTGTTCCAGCCACCAAAATGACTCCTCAAATCCAGCGGATCAACCGCACCTCTGGCAAAATTGTCAGCATTACCGAGATTTGATGATTTTCGATCGGGTGGGTATTGCTCACCCGATAACGCATTTTTACTTGCAATTTTCCCATTTATTCTGAGTACAACTTCTGAGTACAACACTCATTTAGGAGACATCTATTATGGCACTTTGGATCGAAGCGGAGGCTGTTGAACTGCGCCCTGGCGCTACCGAGGATGATTTGCAAGCTGTCATTCGGGCAGTCTATCGGCAAGTCTTGGGCAATGCGCATGTCATGGATACCCAGCGACTCATTAGCGCAGAGTCCCAACTACGGAATGGCGATATTACGGTTAAAGAATTTGTGCGTGCCGTCGCTCAGTCTGATCTCTACCGCTCTCTGTTTTTTGAAACCTCTTCTCCCTACCGCTTTGTGGAATTGAACTTCAAGCATTTGCTCGGTCGTGCCCCGCAAGATCAAACTGAAATTTCGGAGCATGTGCAAATTTATAACAACCAGGGCTATGAAGCTGAGATCAACTCCTACGTTGACAGCGATGAATATGTCATAAGTTTTGGTGAGAATGTTGTGCCGTCTGCGCGAGGCAATCGCACTCAAGCGGGCATCAAAAATGTCGGGTTCAACCGTACCTTTGCTTTGATGCGGGGGTTTGCTGCTAACGATGTGGGTAAAGCGGCAAAGCTCATCAGCGATATTGGCGGTAATCTGCCGACCAAAATTGTGGCTCCCTCCGGTGGGTCTGGTGCTTCCAGCAGCCGTGAGAAGCGGTTTCGTGTCGCGGTTTCCAAAGCCAGCTACGGACCGCGTGTCACCCAAAGCGCGGCTACGTTTGAAGTGGGCTATAACCAGCTTTCTCAAAAAATCCAGAACATTCAAAGGACGGGTGGCAAGATTCTCAGCATCACAGAAGTTGCGTAGGCAAGGGCATTTAGCGCAAGGCACAATTGCGTAGCAACCGCAAGTGAGCGATCGCATTGCGACAGAGGTACAGGCAGAATCAACGACTGAATTCTGTCTGACTGCTTTCTAGTGATCTCAGGTATCGACTATGGCGACTACTGGCTACGACGATCGAATCCTGTTGATTGAAGTCAGCGGCTTACGTCAGCAGGATGTGATGCCGACCAGCTATTACACCTTCAGCGTTCCCTATCGCTCACTTGCTCGCACCCTTCAATTCATTCGCCGTAGCGGTGGAACGATTGTTCGGATCCATCCTCTGTCTCTGTCGCTGCCGATTCAGCAACCGTCTCAAACGTCCATGCCCTTGGAAGCAAACAAGACGGAACCCTCGCCTGCACCTGAGGCTGATCTCGAAGGGTTACCATCTGAAGGCATCGCAAAAGTAACTGAGTCAACTACTCCTAAGGTTGACTTCAAAGGCTCTTTGCCATCTGAAGGCATCCCAGAAGTAACTGAGTCAACTCAGCCTGACGCTGACTCAACTCCGCCGACTATAGGGGCAGCAACGGGAGAGGCAGCGTCACCACCAATCGACGAAACCGAAACCCCAGAGTCTTCTAAACCGCCAGGGCTGGTTGGCTCTCTCTTGGAAAAGTTGAAATCGATGAGCTGGGTACAGCATCAGGAGTAGGCAGGGTCAATGATCTCAACGGAAACCAACGCGTTGATGAATATTACGGAGTTTGTAGCGAATTCGATCGGGCACTGGCGATCGCAACGTAGTGCCCATCATCTGGCGTTCGGCCATTTTGAAGCGGTTCAGTCTGAGATTGATATTGTTTCTCTCTCAGCGGATGACCCAGCCGTGCTTGACCTGTGCAAAACCTATAACATCGATCCTCAAACGGCGGTTTCCCCTTTCCGCATGAGTTGGGAGGGGCAATCGGACTGGGAAGACAGTGAACGGGTGAAAGGAACGTGTGTCCTGGTACCCATTCCCGATCCAAACCAATCCAATCGGGGTAAGCTCCTGCGCGATCAGGGGTATGCCGAAGAGATTGCGGCGATCGGGGACTACACGCTCACAGAAGATGGTACTTTTGTACTTGTCACACCATACGATCGCGCCGCCGCTGAAGAAAAAATATGGTTTGTCAATCCCAATGTTCGCTGTCGGGTGTCCCTGATCAAAACCAGTGCTGGAACAGGAGTTGTAACGGCTTCGTTCGCGTCAGAAATTCGTCAGGTGACTAAAGATTAATTAATTTTTGATCGGTTGATTTTTGACCGATTTGAGCGAGTTTGTGGTTCATGTTTAATCGATTCTCATGGATTGTGCCTTTTCTATGTCATCGACTCCTGTGTCTACCTCTGAAGCCACATCAAATGATCTCATCACCCTGGCTCGTTGGATGGCAGGCGATTTTAGTAATCTCAAACAGGCACTTGAAAATTCTAAAGATTACGCCCATATCCATGTCTTTTTCCGTCCCTTACCCTACGCATTCTTTGCTGGCATTGGACTGTATTCAGAACAGGTTTATGACTACGACTTGTGGAGTCCTTATCGGCAGGGCGTACATCGCTTAGTTTCTCAAGGGAGACACATTTATATCGAAAACTACAGCTTAAAAACGCCCATGCTTTACGCCGGAGCAGCACGCGATTTGAATATCCTCAAAACCATTACCCCAGATTGCCTTCAGCGTCGCTATCACTGCTCAATGGTGTTTCGCCGAGAGGGCGATCGCTTCTTCGGTGGTGTTGAACCTGGCAATCTCTGCTTGATTGAAAAACATGGCTGCCAGACGTATTTAGATAGCTATGTGGAGATTACCGAAACAACCTGGGTAAGCCTGGATAAGGGCTTAGATGTCAACACACACCAGCAAGTTTGGGGGTCTACCTTTGGACCGTTGCGGTTTGAAAAACGGGAGAGTTTTGCCCATGAAGTCCCAACTATTGCCTGATCTTTCCCTACCCTGTTCTGAATCCCTTGAAGCCAAGATGCTGCCCCCTGAAGCACAGAAAAAAATGCAGTGCTGGATTCGCAGCCGTCATTTGGTGTGTTCAGGTAATTTCTTTGTCTTTGAAACGGTAGACTATAGCGCGATCGACCGCTTTTGTGATTGCGTTGAGGCACTGGGAGGAACTTTTATTTCAGTCGATCCGGTGGACAAGATCTGGATGGGCGATCATCGGCAGGTGATTTTGTATCGTGCCAGAGCCAGTTTGCATACGCCCTGTCATGCGTTGAAGCAATACTGGCTAAAATACGGCGGTTTTCGCTCCCGCTTCGATCCGGAGGATTAAGCGTTGCGTTCAGAAGTGTCTCCAGTGGAGAATCGCCCATATCGAGAGGCACCTGGAGATGCCGTCGTGGAATAAAACGGTGAGCCAACTGCTCGCACTCTAGTAGGTCAACCCGTGACGAGGTAATGGCAGGAGACAGTAGCCCTTGTCATGAATCGTTTCAATCAAATCTTTTTTACAACTCAACATTCATTGGTGTAATCAAGGAGACTATGAACATGGTTAGTACTTTTGTTAATCCAGTGGTAAACCCAGACGCAAACCTTGGAGTGCGTCCGTTTGATGACACGGCACCCGTCCGACTGTGGGAGAACCACTCTGATGCAGAGGCAGATGTGGTGATTCGAGCCGTTTACCGTCAGGTATTAGGGAATGCCCATGTGATGGAAAGTGAGCGGTTGACCGTTGCCGAATCGCAACTGAAGCAGGGTCGTCTATCAGTGCGCGAATTTGTTCGGCAGTTGGCACAGTCGGAGCTGTATCGCTCCCGCTTCTTTGACAACTGCTATCGTTATCGGACGATCGAGCTGAACTATAAGCATCTCCTGGGGCGTGCACCTGATGACTTTGAGGAAATGCGCTATCACAGTGCCGTTCTGGATCAAAGTGGTTTTGAGGCAGACATTGACACCTACCTGGATAGTGATGAGTATCAGACTGCCTTTGGCGAAACCACGGTTCCCTATTACCGGGGCTACCGCACCCAACCAGGGCGATCGATGTTGGGCTTTACCCATATGCTCCAATTGCTGCGGAGTGCTTCCAGCAGTGACAAAAATCTGGCAACCGGGAACAAACCTCAACTGACCCGCTCCTTAATTAAGAATTCGCTCTATGGCACGCTCAAGCCCAGGGATGTGAGTGAGATTTTGGCAGAGGTCTTCAAGCCCAAGTATCCGGCGATCGCTAAACCCTGGACTGCTACGCCTAACTATGCGGCTGAAGCAGCCTTGCAGCAGAAAGTTCGAGAACAAGCTCAGGTCATTGACCGCTTGCAACAACAGTTGGCAGATTTGCGCCCTTTTGCCGCGATCGGAGCGTCGTATCTCACCAACGATTGGCAGACCTCTGAAGTCTCTGCACCTGAAGCGACATCGACTTCGTTGCAACGGCAGGGAGACGCGCAGGCAGCTCAGATTGCGGCATTACAAGAACAGATCGCCGATGCCCGACGCTATGCCGCGATCGGGGAAGCTCGCTTAAACCAGTGGCGTAGCCGTGTTTTTAACGGTTAATGCCTTCGTATCGTTCCCGGAGAGAGGGTTAATCCTCCCCGGGACGAGCGTGCCAAAAAGCTGAAGATTGCCTGGAACGGGTGCATTAACCACTGTTCGGGATAAGCTGAAACCCTTATGCCATGGTTTCCTATGCCAAGCTCTCGCCGACGTAGTTGCAGTGTTTCAGCCGATTAACACTGCCTCAGCGTGCTAATAATTGATCAAAATGCTCTGTATTTCACGCCTGGGGTTGTGGGGCATGCTTTACAGTGCGATCGCGCAGTTGCTGCACAAATGCCTGTAACTCTGCCAGCGTGTCATTTGGCAAGACCTGAATTGTGTCGATCATTTGCTGTCGTTGCGGTGAGGTGCTGTCCATAGGGCACTCCAGACAATAATGATGTACTCAATTGTAGGCAAAGGCTCGATCGGGAGGGAGTTGCGATCGTGCTATGTCAGGGCTGCCGTAGACCACAAAGACTTTGTTTAGCTGGCGTTTGTGGTGGCTCTCGGTTATAACGGAGCTAAATTTCTCTAAAGGCTAATGAAAAAAGTAACGCTCTTTCTGGCATCGTCTTCGGAGCTAAAAGACGATCGCGAGCAGTTCGAGCTTTTGATTTACCGCAAGTGCAAAGCCTGGTTCGATCGGGGTATCTTTCTGCACCTGGATATCTGGGAAGACTTTCTTGATGCCATGTCGATGGAAGGCTTGCAGAGCGAGTATAACAAGACTCTTCAAGCCTGCGACATCTTTGTGCTGCTGGCATTTAACAAAGTGGGCAAATACACCGCTGAAGAGTTTAGCCACGCCTTTGGGCAGTTTGCCGCCACGCAGAAACCGTTTGTCTTTACCTACTTTAAGACACCAACCACGACCCAGAACCGGGATGACCTCAAGAGCCTGTGGGCGTTTGAAGACAGGCTGAAGGAATTAAACCACTACAAAACGGAGTATGGCTCGATCGAAGGCTTGCGAGAGCACTTTGGCAACCAACTCGACAAGCTAGCGACGGCTAACTTCCTGGAATTGCAGCCTGACGAGATGAATCAAGCGGAGGGTGTACCCTCAACTCCCTCAGTGAATGCAGCAACGGTGTCCGGGCAGGGGAACAAAGTGTATCAAGACATCAAAGACAGCACGATTACAGATAGCTCCAAAACCTACAACATCGACAAGATTGACCACGCGCGGTTCGAGTAGGTGCCATCATTTGCAGCGGATGTTGACGGGTGAAACAGATGAATTTTCACCATAAACAGACAGCTCATCGGCTTCATCTGCGCTTCAATCCGTTGCTAACAGGACTCGACTTTTAGAATGAAATAGCCCTGGTCAAGCCCCTACTGCTCTTAAAGCGAAACCTCATGGCAGAGACCAAAACCTATAACATCGGCAATATTGAAACCGCGCAGTTTTTCTATCAATCGCTGGACTATCAGGCGTTGATGGAGCGGATTGCTGAGAAACAGGAGATGGTGCAACTGCTGCAACAGGCAGGCAAGACCGATCGGGCGTTAAAAGCAGCCGCAGAGCTAGACGACCTGGAACACCAGAAGGAGCAACTGAAGGAAAACGTCTTGCGGCTGTACGAGACGTTTACCAAAATCGAAATCAATACGGAACGGTTGGCACAGGCAAAAGCACACTTTGACCAGGGCGAGTTTCGAGAAGCGGATGCTATCTTGAACGCGGCAGACATGGCACGAGACCTGAACCAACTGCTAGAGCGAGACCAGCAGCTTGACCAGCAAAAAGCAGAGCTTGCCCAGCACCGCACCCAGCTTGCCAACGAGTTTTTGATTAAAGCGCAACTGTGGGCAACCTTTTATGACCAGCCGAATTGGTTTGAGCAAAGCTGCGCCTATTTTGAGGAGGCGTTGCGGGCAGCCAGAACCCCTGACACTATCTTTGAGTACGCTGACTTTCTACAAGAACACAACAGCTTCAACCAGGCAAAACCACTTTACGCAGAGGCATTGCAGACCTATCGCACGTTAGCCGAGGAGAACCCGCGCACCTACTTGCCTGATGTGGCAAGTATCCTGAACAATTTGGCGCTTTTGCAATCGGCTCAAAATGAGTTGAGTGCCGCCGAGAGCAACTACGCTGAAGCGTTGCAGATCTGTCGCACGTTAGCCCAGGCGAACCCGCGCACCTATTTGCCTGGTGTCGCGATGACCCTGAACAATTTGGCGGTTTTGCAGAAAGCTCAAAACGACTTCAATGCGGCAGAGGGCAACTACACCATAGCCTTGCGGCTCTATCGCACGTTAGCCGAGGCGAACCCGCGCACCTATTTGCCCTACATAGCAGCGACCCTGAACAATTTGGCGAATTTACGAACGGCTCAAAATGACCTGAGTGCCGCCGCAGACAACTACGCCGAGGCTTTGCAGATCAGACGTACGTTAGCCGAGGCGAACCCGCGGACTTATTTGCCTGATGTCGCGATGAGCCTAAACAACTTGGCGAATTTGCAAAAGGCTCAAAATGAGTTGAGTACGGCGGCGATCAACTATGCCGAAGCGTTGCAACTCTACCGCACGTTAGCCGAGGAGAACCCACGCACCTATTTGCCTGATGTAGCAATGACCCTGAACAACTTGGCGCTTTTGCAAAAGGCTCAAAATGACCTGAGTGCCGCCGCAGACAACTACGCCGAGGCTTTGCAGCTCTATCGCACGTTAGCCCAGAAGAACCCGCGCACCTACTTGCCCTACATAGCAGCGACCCTGAACAATTTAGCGCTTTTGCAAGAGGCTCAAAGTGACTTGAGTGCGGCGGCGGGTAACTATGCCGAAGCCTTGCAGGTCTATCGCACGTTAGCCGAGGAGAACCCACGCACCTATTTGCCTGATGTCGCAATGACTCTGAACAATTTAGCGGCTTTGCAAGCGAATCAAGATGATTATGCCACGGCGCAGGGCAACTTTGAAGAGGCGTTGCAGCTCTATCGCACGTCAGCCGAGGCGAACCCGCGCATCTACTTGCCCTACATAGCAGCGACCCTGATCAGTCTCAGTATTTTTTACTTGCGATCGATCGCGCGTGATCCGCGATCGATCGCCCTAGCAACCGAAGCCCTTGAAATCACCCAACAGTTTCCCCAGGTTCCCATTGTGCAACGCTATGCCGAAGCCGCGCTTCAAGTGTTACGGGCAAATGGGGTCGAGGTTGAGGCGTGAGAGGCTTCAATGTGCGAAACCTAAAGACCTCGGCGGTCTAAAACCTTAATTGCTTACCGAAGCACCTGAATCGTTACAGCGATACTGACGGTTGCCCAGGCACGATCGGTCGTTAATACAGGTAGTCCTAACCGTTGACCCAAAGCAAGACAAGCGCGATCGCCCAGCGATAAGCCACACGATCGGGTAATCGGTCTCAGTGCAGCAATGGCTAAGGCATCGTCCATGCAAAGCGGCTCGACCTTTATTTTATCGTCCAACCATCCCTGATTGCGCCAATACTGAATCAAGGTATTAGGGTCGCCAACCTCAGCGACTTTAGAGAGCACTTCAGCCCAATTCACCGCACTGATGTAGACACCTTGATGCATCGACTGTTCAACGACGCTAGCACCCGGCTCATCTTGCAAATAAGCCAGTAGTGCCGGAGCATCCAACACAACCCTACTCAACGTTTGCTGCCTCGTGTCGTTCTTGAATTAATTCGTCTGCCAACGATCGCTCTGTCCAGGTTTTAAGGTAACCCCGTAGAGAGGTCGGATTGGGTCGGCTCCCTTGTTGCTTTGCCCAGACAACTAATAACTCCCAGTCAGCAATATCGAGGAGTGCTCCTGTACGGTTGCCCTGTTCATCAACAATGAACTGTGCCGATTGCAGCGTGTGGAGGACTTCTTCCATGAGTTAATCACACCGTGCCAAATTGATTTTGCTTTTGTCCACCTTAACGCACAGCACTGAGCAATTGTTTTGAACGTAAAGAAGTGCGATCGCCCCTCTCGCCATAGATTGGGTTGAGCACCACCTAAAACCTCCGAGGTCTAAGACAACGACGATCGTCTCTTTGCTAAATCCCCCTTCAATTAACTTACATTTCCTTAAACTGAGAATAGCGAGTGAAGCATAGAGCAGGACTCTTAACAATGTTGAAACCAAGTTCTCAAGATCATTTCATCGATCGCCTGGGTGCAACGCCCGAACAAATTGTGGCACTCTGTCAACGCTGGAAAATTACTGAACTTGCCCTCTTCGGCTCCATTCTACGAGAAGACTTTTGCCCGAATAGTGATGTGGATGTGCTGGTAACATTTGCACCGAATGATGGGTGGTCACTGTTCGATTTGATGAATCTACAACGGGAACTAGAAGCATTGGTGGGTAGACCCGTTGATGTATTAGAAAAACGAGACCTCAAAAATCCCTTTCGACGAGCGGAAATTCTCCAAACGCATCAGGTGATCTATGCCAGCTAGCGATCGTGACTATGCCTCTCTTTGGGATATGGTACAGTCCATCAAACTGATTCAAGCATTTGTTGCGCCATTGAGCTATGAGGAGTATCTCCAGAATCGGCGAGATCAAATGGCGGTTGAACGTGGACTAGAAATACTGGGTGAAGCGGCACGCAGAGTCTCTGAACCATTTCAGCAAGCACATCCAGAAATTGATTGGCGCAATACGATTGGTTTGCGAAATGTGATTGCCCATCGCTATGAACAAGTGCAGCAAGATCGCATTTGGGCGATCGCGACAGTGGATCTGAACCGTCTGTTAGCCCAATTAGAACCGTTGCTGCCAGAAGAGCTTTGAGGTTGAGCGTATAGTGCTAGGTATATAGCGATCGCCCATCCTGCCATGCTTCCTGCTTCAGACCTCAGAGGTTTTGAGAACCTCCGAGGTCTAGTGAGCGATCGTGCTGCGACCACTGCATCATCTAACCGAGCCATCCTGCAATCTGGTTGAGCTATCTCTGAGATCGGACGAGCCAGTGCTGAGATGGGTTGAGCCATTAAATGACCTGGATGAGCTATATCAGAGCTAAGTCGAGTGAGCAAAAGGATGGCTCAAGCTAAGGGTGGACTCGATCGAGTTGTCTTTGCACTCAGTCGAGCAGTTCCTCAGGTCGGTCAAGCTATCTTTGCGCTGAGTCGAGCAGTCTTTTAGCTGAGTTGGGCTACCGCTGAGATAAGTCGAGCTATGTCTGTACTGGCTCAAGCGATCGCACCAATTGCACAGCTCAGGCGATCGATGAGTTGGGTGTGATCGCCGATCATTCCGTACTGTGGAAGGTCAAGCTTTGCTACTGCCATGCTCAAGCCGTCGAAATGCTATCCTTTGCACAGCGTTCTCACCTGCACCTTACACGGCAAAACTTATGGGCACTCCAAACCAGATTTTGATTTTGTTTGCTCACCCAGCCCTCGAAAAGTCGCGGGTGAATCGGCACTTGATTCAAGCCGTGCAAGGGTTAGAAGCAGTGACGGTGCATGATCTGTATGAGACCTACCCCAACTTTCACATCAACGTGAAAGCGGAGCAAGATCTGCTGCTGGCGCACGACATTGTGGTGTTTCACCATCCCTTTTACTGGTATAGCAGTCCGGCATTGCTTAAAGAATGGCAAGATCTGGTGCTGGAGTATGGCTTTGCGTATGGGCAGGGTGGCACAGCCCTACGCGGCAAAAAATGTTTGACAGCGATTACGACAGGAGGTGCGAAGGAAGCCTACTGCGATAAAGGCTATAACCATTTTACGGTGCGTGAACTGCTGGTACCCTTTGAGCAAACCGCGCGACTCTGCGGGATGGAGTATTTGCCTCCCTTTGTCGTGCAGGGTACGCATCGTCTGCAAGAACACCACCAGATTGACCATCACGCCGAGGAATATCGCGCGACGATTACCGCACTACGGGACGACACCATTCACTGGGAACGGTTGCAGGAGTCAAAACACTTTGATTTGAATTGCATTCTTGCCGCACCAGCCGCCACACAGTCAGAACTCCCCCAGCCGGAGGTGCCGCAACATGCATAACGAGGATTTGTTCTTTCAGGCGTTTATTTATTTGCTCGCGGCTGTAGCTTCGGTGCCGATCGCCAAGCGGTTGGGGCTGGGTTCCGTGCTGGGGTATCTCGTCGCGGGTGTGATCATTGGTCCCTTTGTGCTCAAGCTGGTGGGCGGCGGTGAGGGTAGCGATGTCATGCACTTCGCCGAATTTGGCGTGGTGATGATGCTCTTTTTGGTGGGGTTAGAGCTACAACCCTCGCTGCTGTGGCGATTGCGCGTGCCGATTTTAGGTCTGGGTGGCTTGCAGGTGCTGGTAACGGCTGGGGTGATTGCGGCGATCGCTACACTGGTGAAACTCCCCTGGCAAACAGCGCTGGCAGTGGGCTTGATTCTGGCGCAGTCTTCCACAGCGATCGTCCTGCAAACGTTGAATGAAAAGGGGCTGACGAAAACCCAGGCTGGGCAATCTGCCTTCTCGGTGCTGCTGTTTCAAGATATTGCGATCATTCCCATTCTGGCGCTGTTGCCGCTGCTGGCGCTGCCGATCGTCTCGGCAATGTCCACCAGCGGAGTTATCCTTGTAGCCGCAGAAACGGCAGAACAGGGAGCAGCCTTACCACCGTGGCAGCAAGCGCTGCTGGTCATAGGCACCGTCGGCGGCATTATTTTGGGTGGACGCTTTCTCACCCGTCCGCTGTTTCGCTTTATTGCCACCACGCAGCAGCGGGAGATTTTTACCGCGACGGCACTACTGCTGGTCGTGGGGATTGCGATCGCCATGCAGCAGGTGGGGCTGTCCCCCGCGCTGGGAACCTTTGTGGCAGGCGTGGTGCTGGCAGAGAATGAGTATCGTCACGAGTTGGAAAGCGATATTGAACCATTCAAAGGGCTGCTGCTGGGGCTGTTCTTCATCTCGGTGGGTGCCAGCATTAACTTTAGCCTGCTGCTCCAGCAACCATTCTTGATTTTGGGGCTAGTGCTGGCGCTGGCGATCGTCAAATTTGCCGTGCTGGTAGGGCTGGGACGCTTTTTTCGGCTGGAGCTGAGTCAAAGCCTGCTCTTTGGCTGTGCCCTGGCGCAAGGCGGCGAATTTTGCTTTGTGCTGCTGTCGTTTGCGGCTCAAAATAAGATCATTGCAACATCGATTACCAGCCCGCTTGTCGTGGTCGTCGCCCTCTCAATGGCGCTCACCCCGTTGATTATGATCCTCAACGATCGGCTGATTCAACCCCACTTTGTTGCGGCAGAAATCGAACGAGAAGCCGATGAGATTGATGATGGCGAAACGCCTGTGATTATCGCGGGCTTTGGGCGTTTTGGGCAAGTTGTGGGTCGCTTACTGCTGGCAAACGGGTTTGAAGCCACCGTTCTTGACCATAGCCCGACCCAGATTGATCTGCTGCGACGCTTTGGCTTCACCGTGTTCTATGGCGATGCGTCCCGGCTCGATCTCCTCCATGCTGCTGGCGCACAGCATGCCCGTCTCTTTGTGGTGGCGATCGACGATCGCGATCGTGCCCTGCAAATTACCGATCTGGTGAAGAAGCATTTTCCCCACCTGCGTATCCTGGCACGCGCCATCGATCGTCGCCACGCCTACGAATTCATTCAGCGTGGAGTCGAAGTCGTCCAGCGCGAAACCTTTGACTCTGCCCTGGAAACTGGCGAGAAAGCCCTGAAGCTACTAGGCTTTCGTGCGTACAGAGCACACCGCGCCGCCAGCATTTTCAAAGAACACGATGAACAAGCTCTGTGGGAAGCCGCAATGATTGATGACGACAAGGGAAGAATCGCGCGAACCCAACAACTCCAGCGAGATCTGGAACGAGTGCTGCAATCAGACAATCAAGAAATGCCTCGCGGCGACATCGAGCGAGCGTGGGATATCTCTGCGCTGCGGAAGGGGGAAGGATGAAGGTAAAAGGTAAAGGGTAAAAGGTAAAAGGTAAAGGGCAGAAGAGGAAGAGGAGTCATGGCAGTGTATGACTCATTTTTGCCTTTTACCTTCTTACTTTTACCTTCCCTCCCACTCCCTCCCCAACAGCGCCACGCTCAACGTCACAATGACGACTCCTATAATTTGCACCACGTTCAGTGTTTCTTGAATGGTGAGCCACGCCAGCACAACGGTTAGCGCGGGATTGCTGGCACCGATCATGGAGGCAGTGGTGGCACCAATCAGGCGAATGCCAAGGTTATTGAGCAGGTGTCCGGCAAAGGTGACGATCGCAGAAAACAGCCCCCCAATCCATAGAGGCAACCAGGGTAAGGATGTGCCTTGCTCGTGCCAAACCTGTTCATGCCAAAGCAAAAGGCTCACGCCCGACAACACCATCGCAGTCAAAAAGCTGATCCAGGTGAAGGGCACGGGATGCAAGGTCTCGAAGCTTTTCTGGGCAACGACGGTGTAGAGGGCATAGGCAACGCCTGAAGCAATCCCCATGAGGATGCCAACCACACTGGTATGGCTCGCTGCGGGACTGACGTGTGGCAGCGTCAGGGTACTCCCCAACAGCACAAGCCCCATCACGCTCCAGCGAAACAGCGTGGGACGATCGCCAAACAACCGCCATGCAAAGAGTGCCGTAAAGACGGGGTAAGAAAAGAACAGCGTAATGGCAATACCAACGGGAATCAGCCCCATCGATACATACAGCAGCGCCAGGTAGAGAAACATGAGCGTGCCACCTGCGATCGCCCGTTGTAAAAGGGGACGTTTCGCCCGCTCACGCAACTGCCCGATGTCCTTCCAGGTGGATGGATAAAGCCGGGATGCCAGGACTCCCATGAGCGGCACCACCAGCACCATCCGCATAAACATCAGCAGAAAGGAGTTGGGTAACGTCGGTGCCACAAAGCCGCCTGTGTGAAACACGCCCAACACCGTTTGCTCATTAAAGAGCGTCCTTACAATGACGTTTTGAAAGCAGAAAAAGAAGGAAGCCAATAAAACCGTCAGAAAACCAACCACTGCGAACCATTATGAAGTACAGCTTGATCCTACTCAGCAACCAGGCTCAAATGGCTGAATGTGTATCTTGCTAACGTCAAGGTGCTCATCGAGTAGCATGGTAGAGCGGTTTTCATCTAAGTGCGATACAAACGTTTGAATCTAAGGAAGGGGGCAGGAGGCAGAAGGCAGAGGGATGAGGGATGAGGGATGAAAGTTCGGAGTTCATTCTGCTTCCTCTGCTCCCCTTGCCCCTTGCCTTTCTGCCTCCTCTCTTCTCCTAACAACCAACAACTAACAACCTTTCTGGTATGCCCAGAGGGCTTTACAACTTCCTTCGCCTCCTGCCTTTTTATTCTGTCCCCAATGCCCATGTCTGATGCTGCTTCATGGCACGTTTACCCGATCGCTCCGTTACCAGACTGGTTTTTACAAGCAGTCCAACAGCACGCGCCTAATCTACCAGGACACTACGCCGCGCAATTGCTGTGGCAACGGGGCATCCGCGATGTCGAGACGTTAGCAGGGTTTTTGGATGTCGATCAGTATCAACCTGCCAGCCCGTTTGACTTTGGGCAGGAAATGCAGTGGGCAGTCGATCGTGTGCAGCAGGCATACATCAACAAAGAGACGATCGCCATTTGGGGAGACTTTGATGCTGATGGTGTGACCGCAACCGCTGTGCTGTGGGACGGGTTGGGACAGTTCTTTACGCAACAGAAAACTCTGTTCTACTACATTCCCAATCGGCTCACCGAATCCCACGGGCTATCGCAACAAGGCATTGATCTTCTGCACGCCAAGCACTGTCGCCTGATCATCACCTGTGACACGGGCAGCACCAACCTGACAGAAATTGAGTACGCCCGCAGCCTTGGGATGGATGTGATTGTCACCGATCACCATACGCTGCCGTCCGCCCGTCCACCCGTTACGGCTATCATCAATCCCCGCTCTTTAGCGATCGACCATCCGCTAGCGACCTTATCAGGTGTCGCCGTTGCCTATAAGCTGGTGGAAGCCCTTTACGAGACGTTGCCATCCGTGCCCCAAAAGCCGCTGGAGCATCTGTTGGATCTCGTGGCGATCGGACTCATTGCCGATCTCGTCGAACTCAAAGGCGACTGTCGCTATCTGGCACAGCTTGGCATTGAGCAACTACAAAAGCAGTCCAATCTACTGACAGCGACCCGACCAGGGCTTTCCAGATTGCTGGAGTTGTGTAAACGCAGCGGCGATCGACCCACCGATATTTCCTTTGGGCTAGGACCGCGCATCAATGCCGTTAGCCGTATTCAAGGCGATGCCCACTTCTGCGTTGAACTCCTCACCAGCCAGGATGTCACGCTCTGCAACCATCTCGCCGAAGCAACAGAACTGGCAAATACCCGCCGCAAAGCCCTTCAAAAAGACGTGATGCAGCAAGTGAGAGCACGACTGACGCACCTCGATCTCTCGACCACGAGTGTTATTGTCCTAGCAGATGAGCAATGGCAGGTCGGCGTTCTGGGCTTGGTCGCGGGGCAAATCGCTCACGAGTATGGACGACCGACGATTTTGTTGAATACAGAGTTGGGAGAAAGGCAGGAGGCAGAAGGCAGGAGGCAGATGGGGGAGCTAGGAAAGCAGGGGGAGCTAGGAAAGCAGAGGCAGGGGGAGCAAGGAAAGCTAGGGGAGCAAGGAGAACTTCAAGCTTTAAATCTACCCCACACCCTACACCCTACACCCCACACCCCTCTCGCCCGTGGTTCTGCCCGATCGGTCAACAACATCGATCTCTACAAGCTGGTGAAAGACCAGGCGCATTTGCTGCATCGGTTTGGTGGGCATCCCTATGCGGCAGGGTTGAGCCTACCTGTAGAAAATATCCCGCTGTTTACGGAAGCGTTGAACCAGCAGGCGCGGCAGATGTCTGAGTTAACGCGTTCTGCGATACAGGCGGATCTAACAGTGACGGTGGTGGATTTAGGGAAAGAGCTGTTTCAGGCGTTGAAGCTGCTGGAACCGTGCGGTATGGGAAACCCAACGCCGAAACTCTTACTGCAAAATTGCTGGTTTAAGAACGTCAGCAATCAGAATATTAAGGACTGGAAGGGGGGCAAGGTTCGCTATATCAAAACTGAGTTTGAGCTTTGGGATGATTCGGCGCAGAAGGGGTTTCCCGGTTTGTGGTGGGAGCATTACCAGGATGATGTACCGAAAGGTCGCTGTGACGCGATCGCGGAACTAGACTTCAACACCTACAAAAAACGCTACGAACTCCGCCTCATTGCCGTCCGTCCCTGCGAAATAACAGAAGTGACTGCTGAGCATACTGATAAAGCATGGATTCTCGACTGGCGAGGGATGAACAATACGGCAACTGAGCTTGGAGAACCGCAGAGCCACGAAGACGCAGAGGCACCCTACACCCCACACCCCACACCCCACACCCTTTACCCCTCTCCCCTCATCCTCCACCAGTGCCCTACCAGTTGGGCTGACTTGCAGGTCTGGTTTCGTCGCGCTGTGAAAGAACAACGATCGCTGGCGATCGCCTACTCGGCACCATCTCGCCCTGATCCTCATGAACTCTGGCAAACATTAGTCGGCATTGCCAAATACCTTAGCCGCACGGGCAAAACCGTCACACGAACTCAACTATTGGACAAGTTGGAGATTGGCGATCGCACCTTGAAACTAGGCTTTCAAACGCTGACATATTTGGGTTTCACGCTCCGCCATGCTGATAGTGCGTTTCAAATCACCTGGCAAGAGCCATCGTTACACACAAGTTTGGATACAGCACTGGCTGCTGCTGTGGAGCAGTTTGCGATCGCGGTAAATGAAGAACAGTTCCGTCGCCAATACTTTTATCAGGTGCCGCTGGCAACGATTCAGGCGATCGCGGCTCAAACAGAGTTCGGTGCGTAACAGACGTTCAATCCTGCAAAAGGTGAATACTTAAAACGTTGCGGTGCCAAACATTGAAAGTGATGGCAAGATGGCTTCACGCTAATCAGTAGGCTACGGACAATGAACAAGAATACGGGGCGGCTCAATAAAATGCTAGGCAAGGGTCAGGGGGCAAGGGTCAGGGGTCAGGGGCCAGAGTTGGTTCGGTCTAAACCTGCGGCTCAAGACTTTTTGCCCCAAACGATGCGATCGGCTCGGCGGTGCTTCACGGTAGGATTAAGCCTTGCTCTTAGCTTACTTGCGGGACGAGTTGAGGCATTGCCAGGGCAAACACCCAGTGAAGCCGTAGTTTGGATTCAGGCAAACCCAACGCTGCGCCCTGTTCGCGGCGAAAAGCTCCTGGTGCGTAAAAGCGATACGCCTGCCCAACGTTTTACGTTCTCGGCATCCCCGCTGCAAGTAGGCAGAGCCACATCTGGCTCAACGGGTGGCATCATCCGTACTGAAGAAATTTCGTTTTTCGATATTCAGAATGGCGTGACTCGCGATCGACTGCAAGAAGCCCTCCGTGCGATTTACGGACCCACCGTTTATCAGGACTACGCGCAGGCAAAAACGCTTTACACTTATCCCACGCCAAAAACACTCGACCAATCCATTAATCGGGACGCGCCGCTGCTCGCTGCCCTACAAGGAGAAGTCCGCGAGGGCGATCGGTATGCCTACTGGCTCGAGATTGCTCGACAAAAAACAGGCTTAGCCTACACTGGCAAAATCACAGTCTTTCTCAGAGATGACCTGCCCAAGCTAGAAGCCGAACTTCGCAATCGGTAAGAAGGAAAGGATAAAGGATAAAGGCTAAATTTTGAGTTTATGCTGCCTTCTACCTCCTGGCTCTATCTTTCGTTTTTAGCTCCTTCTAACAACCAAAAACTAACAACTAGCCCCTACCCCTGCCATTCACCCATAAAAATACTTTTCACTGCTGCGGCAATCCGGCTGAGGTCTTCATCTAGTAACGGGGGCCAGTCGATCTCAGCTTGTTGACCCTGTTCAAACGCTTGCCGACTATCGCTTGCCAGGAGGTGCAACGAGCAAGCTAATTCTCGCTCAAACGTAGAACTCTCTCTAAGCGACTCAAACACCACTTTCAGCGCCAGCAAAATTGAGGTGATTTGACCAGGAATGGGGGGCTGTCCTTGCTTCAGACGGGTTAGGAGCGCGTCTGGATTGTGGTCTGCCGCTGTTCCTTGGTTAACCAGCAGACTCCGAGCGGTTTGGTAATCCACAGGCAAAGAGTGAACGATAGGAGTGCTCTATGACTGTACCTTAGTAAGACTGTACCTCAGCAAGAAGATGAATGAGCCTACCGAGAGCAAGTTAGCAGGTATTAATCTGGTGTCGGGTGTGTGATCAAGCCAAGAGAAACCTTTGAAGCCGCTCCACAGTCAACAATGCAGCTTGAAGCTGCACTAAACGCTAGCCGTTACGGGCTCGACAGTCCAACGTCCTACCGCTTTACCAATGACAGAAAGCTCTTGCATCAACTGATCGAACCGTTCTGGTGTGAGTGATTGCGGTCCGTCAGAGAGAGCTTTTTTGGGATTGGGGTGGACTTCAATCATCAAAGAATCTGTACCTGCTGCGATCGCCGCCATCGCCATCGACGGGACGTATTCCGATCGCCCGGTGCCGTGGCTTGGATCAATCATAATCGGCAGGTGCGTGAGCGATCGCAGCACTGGAACGACCGAGAGATCCAGCGTATTTCGCGCATACTTGTTGTCAAACGTGCGAATGCCGCGTTCACAGAAAATCACGTTTGGATTGCCAGCCGCGAGAATGTACTCAGCCGCCATCAGCCATTCTTCGATCGTGGCAGACATACCCCGCTTGAGCAACACTGGCTTATCTTGAGCACCAACCTTTTTCAACAGTGAGAAGTTGTGCATGTTGCGAGCGCCAATCTGAATAACATCCGCAACCTCTCCCACCACATTCAAGTCTGCTGCATCCATCAATTCGGTGATAATTCCCAGACCTGTAGCTTCGCGTGCGGCTACCAGCAGTTCCAACGCACTTTCGCCATGTCCCTGAAACGCGTAGGGCGATGTTCGAGGCTTGAATGCGCCACCACGTAGAAACTGTGCGCCTGCTGCTTTTACCCGCCGTGCCGTTTCAACAATCATCTCCTCGTTCTCGACGGAGCACGGTCCTGCTACTACCACGAGGGGATGATGTTCTCCAAACGCGATCGTGCCATTTGGCGTAGAAACAAGGACTTCACTTGACTCGCCGTGACGATACTCCCGACTGGTGCGCTTGTATGGTTTCTCAACGCGCAGCACCTGCTCAATCCAGGGGCTAGTCTCCTGAATTTGGAGGGGATCCATGTCCACGGTATCGCCAACCAAGCCAATCACGACTTTGTGTTTGCCCACGATCTTCTCTGGATTCAAATTCCAGCTAGAAAATTCGTCGGTGAGGCGAGTAATTTCGGCTTCTGGAGAGCCAATTTTCATGACCACAATCATGGTGATACGTCCCTACTATGCGTAGATCAACGAGCGATCAATCGGATGAAGCGTCCTTCGTCGCTTGCGCAGCACGCCAGGAGTCTCGAAGCCGCCCAAAATTCAATTTAAATTCGTCAAAGCCTAAAGCGTTCCCCACGCGCTCCTCATCCCAGCAGGCAGAGAGGGGACCATAGCTTAATCCCAGCACACCCAGCCCAAAGAAGCCTAAACTGACCAGTAGAACAGCCGCATTTGGTGGCTTGAACAGGTCGTTGGCGATCGCAAAGTAGCTACCCACAAAGGTCAGGATGGCACACGCGGTCGGAATGCCACAAAAGAAGACCGCTCGGCTGACCATCCGGCGGTTGATCACCTCTGGAATACTAGAAGCGCTTGGCATACCCTGAAGTGACTGCTTGCCCTTAGTTACGGTAGATTGCCTTACCGGAGTTGGGCTAGTTGGAGCAGCCGTCGGCTTTGGTTGCTTTTGACGGACAGGCTCAAAGGGTAACGCGTGAGATGTAGCCGCTTCCTTTGACGTAGGAGCGGCATCACCCTGAGCTTTTTTCTTTTTCGCAGTCATAGACAGCCATCCTTCGTTTAGCCGCAGTATTTAGCCACGAATACCCAACCGCGTGATGAGTGCCCGATAGCGAGCGTTGTCTTGCTTTTGAATATAGGACAAGAGCCGCTTTCTCAAGCCAATCATCCGCAGCAACCCTTTACGGGAGGCGTGGTCTTTTTTGTTGGTCTTGAGGTGTTCGCTCAAGCGGTTGATACGCTCGGTCAGCATGGCGACCTGAACGTCCGCAGAACCAGTATCCGTTTCGTGAACCTGGTAGTCAGAAATGAGTTCTTGTTTGCGCTGTTGCAGCAGAGGCATGTCTCGTAAGTCTTCCTGGTTGATATAGAGTCGCAGTCTATTATCTTACCACAGCGAAACGGGTGATCTGGCAAGTTTGTTGAGGCACTTGAACGGGAGCAGGCGGCAGGGGAAGCAGGGGAAGCGGAGGAAGCAGGGGGACAAGAGAGGCAGCTACCAGCTATTAGCAGTCAGCCATCAGCCATCAGCCGTCAACTGTCCAGACTTATTCTAAAAACCAACAACCAACAACTAACAACTTTTTAGCCTTTAGCCTTCATCCTTCTGCCGTCTGCCTCCCGCCTTCATCCCTCACCCTTGCCACACCAACACCTTCGCTTCAAACGGTCCGACATCGATCGCCAAGCTGCGATCGCCAGACTCAACATCGTAGTTGCCTGTCCACTCATGCCAGGTGCCATTTTCAGGAAAATCAGGCACTTCATAGCCGCCGAGGAACTGGTCAGAGAAGTTAGCGACCACCACTACACGAGAGCCTTCGTCATTCCAGCGGGTGTAGGCAATCACTTTAGCGTCGGGATTCTCGTGGAAAAACTCGATGTTTTCGGTGTAGAGGGCGTGATTTTCTTTCCGCAGGTTAATCAACCCCTTGTAATACCCCAATAGTGCCTGGTTTAAGTCACCGCCCAACAGTGTCCAGTCGATTTTTGCCTGGTCGATCGTCTTGTACTTATATTCACCAAACTCTTCTCCCATCCAGAGCAGCGGGACACCCATTGCGGTCATCAGTAAAGCGACACCGAGTTTCACACGACGGAACGCTTCTTCACCTAAGATCTCGCGATCGCCCAGTTCTGCCATCACATGGTTGTGGTCGTGGTTGGTCAGATAATTCACGATATTCGTTGCGCCCATAAAGCCTTGTCGTTTGGCATCGAGCACGTCTTTCAGCCGTTCTAAATCAAAGGTGTCTCCGCAAATGTGTTCCAGAATGCAGTGGTAGAAGCTGTCGTGCCAGCACCCGTCCATCGGACCATCCACATTCGTAATGCTGGGCGTTTCAGGGATGTGTTCCGCGACGGTATAGAACGGTTTGGCACCTGCTGCCTGTTTCGCTTCCTCAACCACCCAATGCATGAAGTCATAGTTGGCGATTTGTCGTGCTGCATCAAAGCGAATGCCATCAATGTGGTATTCCTCAGTCCAATACCGCACTGCATCACCAGAGAACCGTCGAGCAGGATAAGTTTCCAGGTTCTCGTCGTAATGCTCGTAGTTAAATTCTGGTCCCCAGTTGTTATCGGGATCACGGGGTTCGTGGTGGTACCAATAGTCGTGATCAATTTGGGTGAGTGGACAGGACGATTCAGAATGGTTATAAATGCCATCCATGAGCACGCGAATGCCTCTGGCATGACACGCATCAATGAGTTTCTTTAAATCTCTACTTGAGCCATAGCTTGTTTCAGCGGCAAAGAAATGACGAGGATTGTAGCCCCAGCTATAGCTACCTGGATATTCTTTGATGGGCATGAGTTCGATCGCATTAATGCCCAAATCGCATAAATAATCTAATTTCTCAACGACGTGTTTGTACTGTCCTCGCGCCTTTTTATCGTCTTCTCCACCCGAAAAATCAGCCACATGCAGCTCATAGATCACCAGTTCATGATCGGCAGGTAGGGGCTTATCATCATGCTGCCAGACATACGTATCAACAATCCGTTTTCCCCCTTTAATGCGAACGATGCCATTTTCTTCACTGCTATTTCCATCGACATCCGTTGCATAGGGATCGGTGACATCAACCCATTGATCCGGTTCAAAAAACCAGCTTTTCGATCGCACCCGAAACTTATAGTGATAAACGCCATCTTCTAAGTCAACGCTGACTCGAAAAAACCCATCCTTACCCTTTTTCATAGGCAACGCTTCCCAATCTGAAAACGAGCCAGTCAGAGCCACTTCTTTGTTATAAGGTGCAAACAAACTAAACTCAATAGCACTTGCCATAATGTCCCTTTAAGATGGCACCAAGCCAAAAAATAATATGGCAGCATCTTCTGATGAGCGAATGCAGCAAGGCATCTTACGCAGGGAATAAATTGAGCGATGGAGTCGAGAAACTGGGTAAGGGGGTGAGGAGTGAGGGGTGAGAAGTAAGCGTTTTGAGTTAAATGCAGCATGTGCTTTTCGTTTTTCCGCTTCCCCTGCCTCCTCCACTTCCCCACCTTCTGCCCTCTGCCTTTCTCCCATCTACCGTCCGATCGTATACTAGCGCTGGGAAGCAGTTTGTAGAGGGCGTTAGGATGCACAGGGTCTGGAACGGGCTATGGGCGATCGTGTTGGTGATTTTTCTGACGGGATGTGGGTCGATCGGAGCACCCAGTCGTCATTTGGTGGAACAAGCGATCGTGCAACAATTGCATGAAACCCAGGCTGCACTCAATCAGCAACTCCGTTTGACCGTGCAACCGACTGATCTCACCATCAAGCGAGTGTTGATTCAAGCCCAAACGCCATTGACGATCGAGGGATTAGGCGCGTACCGGATACAAGGCACCTACAACGCCACCATCAAGCTACCAACACGTCAGGTGACAGAACAGCAAAACCCGTTTGATGTCTATTTACAGCGACAAAAAGAGGGCAAAACCTGGCGGTTGGCACGATTGTCAACCGATGACGATGGCGAACCAATCTGGATTACGCAGCGCCTTCAGTAGGTTTGCGGTTGGCTACCGTTTGTAGACGATGAAGCCTGAGATCGCGTCCAGCAAGGCTTCTGGCTCATCGGCACGAATGGCATGACCGCTATTTTCAAAAATTCGCAAGTCAGCGTTGGGGATGGCTTTGGCGATTGCTTCTGAAAATTCGGGCGGACAGATCCAATCGTGCCGTGCGCCGATCACCAGTGTGGGTGCGGTAATTTTATGCAACTCGTCCCGAACGTCGTATGTGCGCAGAAAACCGCCAAAGGCGATATTGATGGCATCGGGTGAAAGAATGGCACGCTCCCAGGCTTTGGGGGGCGAGTCTGGATCGTAGGTGATGGAATAGAGCGATCGCGTGACCATGAAGTACTCGCGCAATTGCTCTTCGTTCTCAAAGTTGCCGTCCCACAAGCGTTGAGCGATCGCCTTTTGTTCCTCTGTTCCCCGCTCTGCCAGAATTTCTTTTGCCCGATCGAGAAAGCGGTAGTCGGGTACAGTGACGATCGCAATAAGATGGGACACGTTCTGAGGATAGCGACTGGCATACGTCAACGCCACCATACCGCCATAGGATGCCCCAATCACCACAATTTGATCCAAGCCAAGGTGCTGACGAAGGGCTTCCATATCCTCAACGTTATTGTCCAGCGTGTAGGTTTCTTTTGCACCCCGTGCCGATCTACCCTGACCGCGATGATCAAAGTAAACCAACTGCATCTTCCGGCTCAGCGGCGACAACGTGGGCTTAAACGAGGTGTGATCGGCTCCCGGGCCTCCGTGAATGAGAAACGCCACAGGCTTTTCCCGCATCCGCTTGCCATCTGGTACCAGCCCTGCACCTTCAATATCAAAGTAGATTTCGGTATCGCGTATCTTGGCTCGCATGGGGTGGGGAGTGGGGAGTAGGGAGTGGGGAGTGGGGAAAGCAGGGGAGGCAGGGGGAGTAGGGGAAGCAGAGGAAGCTCAGTTCAAAACTCAAAATCTAGCGGTCAGGAGTCAGAAAAGGCTAAAGGCTAAAAAGCTGATCGCTGACCGCTCAATTCACTCAAAAATCAAAAACTCATAACTCTTCTCCCTTCTCCCTCTGCTCCCCCTTCCCCTCTGCTCCCCCTGCTTCTGCCTTCTGCCTCCTGCCTTCTGCCCTCATCACGAATATCCCTGTATCTGCGCTGGCAAGTTCATCACCGATCGATAATGCGCTTCTACTTCAGCAATTTTGGTTGATTGGCGATTGGTAATCCACTGACTGCGATCGAATAAGGTTTGCCGCAGGTCATCGACATTGATGGTGGTAACGTTGCCATTTGCAATGATGCGATCGCCCCTTACCCAAACGCTATCCACGGCTTGCGTAGGGCGACCCAGCACCAGGAGACCAATTGGATCGGTGCGCGGCAACAGCGAAAGATTTTTTAAGTCGTACAGCACCAGATCGGCTTGCTTACCTACTGAAAGCGACCCAAATACATCTGCCATGCCCAGCCCTGTAGCACCCCCGATCGCAGCGACTTCCACGGCTTCGCGGGGTGTCATCCAGTGGCGATAATCCAAATCGGTGACGTTATGCAAAATGGAGCCGATCTTAATCGCTTCCAGCAAATCTTGCCCATCATTACTCGCAGAGCCGTCACAGCCAAACGCCACATTTACACCTGCCCGTAGATACTTGAGCACTGGCGCAATGCCACTACCCAAACGCAAATTGCTGAGTGGATTATGCACAACCGTTGCCTGCGTTTCGGCGAGGATGGCAATGTCTGCATCGTCTAGCCAAACGCAGTGCGCCAGCGAGGTGCGATCGCTCAAAAAGCCGAGTTCCTTGAGATGGGCAACGGCGCTACAGCCGTATTTTTCGTGCGCCAACATCTGCTGCGCTCTAGTTTCTAGTAAATGGGTATGGAGTGGCAATGTGTAGCGATCGCTCAACTCAATAAACCCTTCAAACAGGGCATCAGAGCTTAACTGCAACCCTGTTGGCGCTGGCAGAATGGTGATTCCTTCATCGGGCTTGTGAAACTGGAGAATGGCTTCGTGGAGTACCGCGATCGATTCTTTGGTCGATCGTTGATACGGGACATGCTCACGCTCAACTCCACCCGATGGAATGCCAGCGGTGAGCGGTTCATCCTGCATCAACGGTCCGATAAACGCACGGATACCCACTTCGCGGTAGGCATGCACCGCCGCCGCGATCGACTCCAGTTCACGACCCGGAATCATGACAAGATGATCGACAACGCTGGTACCACCTGTTAGCAACGTTTCAACCGCCGTGCCCAACGCACTCAGGTAAAGTTGCTCTGGATCGAGTGGTTCAAACTCATACAGTTCGGCAATCCACAGCTCTAGCGGCACTGGTGGAATGATGCCCCGCTGCCACATCTCTGGCGAATGGGTATGGGCATTCACAAAACCGGGCAGCAGCAGCTTATCGCGCCCATCTACAGCAGTGCCTACGACATTCAAGTTGGGTGCGATCGCCGCAATGCGCCCCTCCACGATCTGCACATCAACCGTCTTATACCCTTGCTCAGCGGGAATTGACGCACTCTGAATGGTGAAATCCACAAACTTAAATCCTTTCTAAAATAAGAAATTCATCACCAGGGAGAGGGCTTTGCCCGTCCACCTCTCTTAGTTGTTGATACTGTGTTTTATCGCTTGCAGTCAAGCATCAAGGTCATTGCAGCCGCTGGGGTTCTATACAGTGAACTCACTACTGACAGGTTTTGATCAATTGGAAGAGAGTAGTGAAGGGAGAGGAGTGAAAGTTTTGAGTTTTTGATTTTTGAATTTACAGCAATTTTCAAGCAAGTGACGTACAGATCCATGCAGGGAGTCAAGGAGTCAAGGGAGTAAGGTGTATCTCAGCAAATTGAAAAAATTTTCAAGCAAGTGACGTACAGATCCATGCAGGGAGTCAAGGAGTCAAGGGAGTAAGGTGTACCTCAGCAAATTGAAAAACGCTGTAACTCCACTCCCCACTCCCTACTCCCCACTCCCTAAAAATTTTTCCAATCTTTCCGAAATAGCATCCCTTCACGATGTATCCAGCTTTCGATCGATATTGTCTGAAAGATTTTCATCCAAAAGAGTAGACATTGACATACTACATGTGTAGTATGTACAAAGCGAGTTTTTCTTAGAGCTATTTCTCCAGAGCCATTCCTCAGAGCCGTCCCATGATCAGCACACCTTTACTTACCTCACATAGCGCGCAGTGGCAGCGACCCTCCAGTGGGTTCGCAGCAGCCGTGGTGCTGTTTGGGGGTAAAGGCGTGTCTGCACGCTTTAGAAGAAACGAGATTACGGGAGTTCTTGTCACAGGCATCATTCGTTCCCTCGTGGAGCCACTGATGAACGATAAACCAACTCAAAGCGGGTGGTGCAGGCGAAGTCTTGCACCAACATAAAGCAACAGTCAAAGACTGACGCTGTTAACCCCCGCTCCTGGAGATCAGAAGCGGGGGTTGTTTTTTTAGGAGGCAAGCAGGATGTTAAAGCTGACCTATATCGAGGACGGGTTACACCTGGAGCGCATGACGGCTCCCCTGGAAGTGCTGATTGCACAGCGCGTACTGCTGGCATTGCGCGCTGGACAAAAACTGTACGTTGAGCCGAGCCGTGCTGCCTTTTTGCTTCCTGTGGATGCCTTTGGGCTAAGCCACCTGGAGCTGACGCTGAAGCGCGATCGCATCCAAACCATTGCCGTGACTCCTGTGGATGACGACTTTGTAGAAGTGAGCATGCAAGGAAGCTGGCTGGCAGAGGGCATCGACGCGCATGAAGGGATGTTTCTCACAGCCTTCTCCGATCGCGCTGAGTTTTTTGTCTACAAGCTCTGGCAACGAACTCAAGTGCGTGCGTCATCCTTTGCTGTTGGCGACGGACGTTAGACCGTGGGCGATCTGAGCAGTCCTTGCTGCCGATCGCCCACGCGTTGATTCTCGATTGACGTTGCAAAGACCAGGCGTGATGACTTACCAATCGACGGATGAAATAGAAGCGTTAGTGAAAGCATTTGAGGGCTGTACGTTGCCCCGATCGCGCTGGACTCATGCCGCGCATCTTACCCTTGCTTTGTGGTATCTGGTGCATTACAAGCCGTCACAGGCGATCGACTGTATGCGCGAAGGCATTCAACGGTACAACGCTGCGATGGGCATCCAGCAAACCAACCATGGTGGCTATCATGAAAGTGGCTATCACGAAACCATCACCCTCTTCTGGCTGTGGATCGGGCAGTGGTATCTCGCAGAACGGCGCATGTCTGCCTTTGCACTGGATGGGGTGAATCAATTCCTTCAGCAATGTAGTGATCCACAACTGCCGTTCAGGTATTACAGCCGCGATCGCTTGATGTCGTGGGAAGCCCGCACAGATTGGGTTGAACCTGATTTGCACCCGTTACCATAAACGTGACTACTACTGAGGCAGAGGGCAAAGGAAGTTTTTGGTTTTTGGTTTTTAGTTGTTAGAAGAAGGCAGGAGTCAGAAGGAAAAGGGAGTTTTTGGTTTTTGGTTTTTAGTTGTTAGAAGAAGGCAGGAGTCAGGAGGCAGAAGGAAAACCGCTGTCAAGTGGTAACCTGATTCGCCTACGATGACGAATGTACCGAAGAGACTGACTCATCATGTGGCTTGTAACCGTGTATTGCTCTGCCGAAAGCTGGCGTAAGGCGGCAACTGCGTTTAACGCGATCGTCGCGAAATATGCGGTTAAACCGCTTTCTACCAAAAAAATGAAAGACGATGAGCGGCGTATTATGACGTTCGAGCTAGATGATGTCGGCGATGCTGAAGCTTTTCAAGATGAATGCATGACGTTAGAAGGCTTTACGGCTCAATTTGAATCCCTCTAACGCAGCGGCTACTCAGATGTCTCCTGCCTCTTGATGCCGCTTCAACGTCGGTGAAAAGCAGACCTTCTCTTGCAGGGGGTGTTGTGGGCACGGAGCCAAAATTCGCAACGCCACAAAAAGCTACAGCAAGGGTGAGAATCTTTAGTAAGCGAGAATATTCCTGTTATCAGTTGCCCTCATTGTGGTGCGAAAGGCGAAAGGCTAAATTTTTTATACTTCATCCTTTATCCTTTCCTCCTCACTCAAAACTTCTACACTGACCATTGATCACGAACTATTCACTCAGGAGCAAAGCAATTGGAACCAGAAAACACGGCAATCGAGCATCAAAACGTTCCTCAAGCACATCAGGGGCTACACGGCTTTCTCTACAGTTCTGACGATGAGCACATGGTTACGGCAACCGATAGTTCTCACTTGGATACAGCCGCTCAAGTCATGCCTTTAGAAGCCTGGTGCGCTCTGGCGGGTAATGCCAAAGTTGCGGGTGTGTATGCTGTGCTGGGTTGCGATCGCCGCCTTCAGTACATTGGCTATTCTCGCAATGTGGCACTCTCACTTAAGGGGCATCTTGCTCAGCTTGGCAGTGATGTTTGTGCGTTGGTGCAGGTAGAACCCTCCAAGGTCGCTCGACGAGAAACGATGGAAGCCCAGCGACAGGCATGGCTGGCTCAGCTAGACTACCTGCCATCGGGTAATGCGGAAGCAAGTGAGCTGTGGGCAAGTACAGTGGGTGAAGCTGCGATCGCCGTGATGTCCGCCGCTGAACGACAGGCATATGAAGAAAAGAAGCTCAAGTTGCGAAAAGCAATGTCAGACGCAGATCTGAGCCGTGAAAACGAGACTCAGAACCATGCTGGCTCCCCCTCAACGCTAAAAGCAGCCATAGAAAACGATGACTGGAGTGCAGTTATTCGAGAGCAAACCCAACAGACTTGACGGCTTTCCTATCAGCCCCTCGTGTATGCAAGCACTCTACAAAGACTTTTTGATTCGGGACTGGATGACGGTCGATCGCGCCCCTGCTGCCGACATCATTCGCTCTGTACTGGCAGAATACGGGTTGGGTTGGGAACCAGAAGGAGCCGATCGCGATGTGCTAGACGTTGAAGCCTGCTATCAAAAAGCAGGTGGCGAATTTTGGGTGATTGAGCAGCAGGGCAATTTCGTTGGCACGGGAGCCTATTACCCGATCCAGCGTGGACAGAATGCCGTCGAAATTCGCAAGATGTATCTACTGCCAGAAGCCAGAGGTCAGGGGGTAGGACGCTTTTTGCTTCAGACCTTAGAAACCGCGATCGCGACCCGTCATTTTGAGCAAATCTGGATTGAAACCGCCAGCGTGCTAGCCGAAGCCGTCAAACTCTACGAAAGCAGTGGCTATCAACCTGCTACAGGTGTAGAGACAGAGCGGTGCGATCGGGTCTATTACAAGTGGCTCGATCGCACTATGTAACAGCCTTGAAGCAAAAACAGTTTTGTAAACACTAGGGCGTGTCATCAATTAGCTCCGAAACCTTGTAATATCAGCAGTGTCACGCCCGTCTCAAAACACCAGGCTAGGGGCTGGAACCCTGGCTGCAAGCAATGTGTAGTAGTAATTGATGACAGCCCCTAAGTATAGACAGCTTGTGGACAAGCATTGTTTCCCTAAAGAGCACCAAGTGACTATAAAAACACTCCAGGTTAAGCTCTGGTAAAGATACTGTGAATTGCTGAGCGGTATCGTTTGCTACGTTAAACTAGCGTGGCAAGGGGCATCGTTGTCGGGCGATCGCGCCTGGTTAACCGACCATTAAACCGAATGAAGGGAATCTACCAAGTCTCTGAGCTATAAAGCACACGCTCCATAGCTACTGGCTACATGGGCTGCGCGTTGCCCAATCGCTCACAAACGAGACTCTGCCCATTTCAAATGACGGCACCATTGTCAATCAAACATTGTGTGGCTGCTCATTTCAATTCCTCAATTCGTGTCTGGAAAACCCATGAATCAAACTCTTTCAACCTTCAAACCAAACGCCAAGTCTCTTTTGGGCTTTACGGCGGCTGTCGGTATGACAGCACTGGCTGTCGGTAGCACAGTGGCACCCGCTGGAGCTTTTACAGTTTTTACAAATCGTGCCGCTTGGCAAACTGCGATCGGCAGTGGCTATACCATTAGCGACGATACGTTCAGTACCCCTATTGCTGATGCACCATCGATCACCTTTGATAGTGGCATTGTCAGCACAGGCACCGGAGGGAATGGTACAAAGTTCAACGGGGTACAAAATTCGGGTGAATACAAAGGTGGACTCAAGCGACCCGGCGTAACGAATGGTGCTCCTGCTGGGTTCTTTGAGAAAATTACCTGGACGTTTACTGACCCGGTCAAAGGATTCTTTGCCGATTGGCGATCGATTAACGCGCTTCTCATCACAGGCAACTTTGATGGTACGGGACCGCAAACGATCAACCTCCGAAATGCACTCGGCGGACCTAACGGTGGCTTTGGACTCATTGGTGAGAAGAAGTTCACCGAGATTACGTTCACGCTACCTGTAGCCAACAACTCAAGAACGGACAACTTCTTTGTAGACAATCTTGCGGTTGCGGTGCCAACGCCTGCCTTACTGCCAGGGCTTATTGGTCTCGGCATTGGTGCATGGCGCAAGCGGAAGTCTGAACAAACCGCTGAGGCTGAGGCGAATACGTAACGGCTGCTTCTCTGCATTGAGTATCTAGACGATGCCCTGGCAACCATGCTGGGGCATCATTTAGCTCTGGGCTAGAATGTGCGCGGCTACACGATGCTATTTTGATTTTTTCAATAAGTATGTTTGTAGGCTGGTTATCATTCTCAGAGCAGCTTCGCCTGTCGTGGTTGGGGGTTGAGTGGCTAGGCGACCCTGTACGAGTTGTGCTGACGTTAGTTGGCGTTATCAGTCTGCTCTGGTTTTTTCGCTCCAGACGGTGGCTGCGTCGAGTGCAACGGTCTGCGATCGCCCTGCTCATCGGCTACTTGCTTCTCATCTCGCCGCCAGTTGTAGCGTTAGCCATGGCGGGCATTGTCAGTCCACTACCCCCTGACCCCGGTACGAAAGTAGATGCGATCGTCATTTTGGGGCGTGGACGTGAACAGAGTCCAGAGCGGGTGAAAGTGGTTGCCCAACTCTGGCAAAACCAGCGGGCACCCATACTTTTTGCCAGCGGGATTGTTGATGCACCTGAGTTGGTAACGACGCTGCGAACTCAGTCAATCCCGGCTCAGGCAATCAGCGGTGAAAGCTGTTCGCGCACCACCTGGGAAAATGCCGTGTTTACAAAAGCGCTGCTGCAACCGCAAGGAGTCAAGCAAATTCTTTTGGTGACAGATGCACCTCACCTGTGGCGATCGCTCCTCATCTTCGAGCAAGCGGGATTCCAGGTCATTCCTTCTGCAAGTTCCCTTGCTAGCGAAATGACAAGCGCTCAACGTGCCATGCTGCTCCTCCGCGAGTATTTTTTCTTAGGCACTTATCCCATCACACTTGAGCAAGAGCGCAAGACTCTACAACGACCTCTGGCAGACGTAAAGCAGCAAATCGCCAGTCAAAAGTGCCGTGTTTAAAGTTTTGATTACGGCGTTCCTGTCACGGTTGCCCAGAAATATTTTTTAAACGACCCGGCATCCATTGTCAGGCGTAGCTGCTTTGACCAGGTGTAGATATCAAACGTCACTGAATCACCCTGCACCGACACATTGCCTAACAGCGCAATCCAATGATTGGGCAGCGGTATAAGGGGCGGACTATTGCCCAACATCCCCTCAGCCGTAATCAACGCAAACGCAACGCCACCCGCTTGCAAGGCGGCAGCAGCATCTTGCATTGCGCTGATATCATTCATCAGGTAGGCATGGTCATAGTCCACATGGCTATAGCCAAGAATTTCCTTGACCCAGCCTTTCATCTCCCACGATTTGGTCATCCCAGCCAGGTTGCGAATTGTATCCGGTGCGTTGGGTTCTACCGGAAAAATGACATCTTCCGCATCGCGCAGGGTTGCCAGCACCATCCAGTCTGCCTGTCCCATCTTTAGATCGCCACGGCTGGCATGTCGGAGTTCGTCGGAGGACGCGATGTAGTGGTTGCTGCCCTGAAATCCACCGACTAGAAAGAGGCTGCGACACATTTCGACGTAGCGGAGTGGCTGTTTTTGGAGCAGAGTGACGAGCACTGCCGCTGGTCCGCAAAACGGTTGTCCTCCCTGGTTGACCTGAAATGGATCTTGCACCCGTGCCCGCATGTCAGCAATGACGGTTGCTTTATCCAGGAATGCCCACGCGCTAGGCGCACTGGACTGTTCAAAGTCTGCGATCGCCGCCATCGCCGCCTCAACCTGCGCTGGGTTAGAAGGATAGGTGCCCGTTAAAACTTCCCTGGTAATCATAGTCTGCCCCTCAAGGCTTGCAACAATCGTTTATAACCACTTTCACTAACCACACCATCTTTACCCCTGATTCCCTACTCCCCACCCCCTACTCCCTACTCCCTCTCCTCCCTCTCCTCCCTCTCCTCCCTCTCCTCCCTCTCCTCCCTCTCCTCCCTCTCCTCCCTCCCCACCCCCTACTCCCTACTCCCTCTCCTCCCTCTCCTCCCTCTCCTCCCTCTCCTCCCTCTCCTCCCTCTCCTCCCTCCTCCCTCTACTCCCTACTCCCATTCAAACGCTGGAAAATGTTTAAGGTACTTCAACCCCTGCGATCGCCCTCCAGGTTAGCGTTGATATTTCTTACTGAGATTATATTAGTCTGGTAGGATAGGGTGGCGGTTTCGCGTTTCGGCTACGGCATTTGCTTTTATAATCGCCTCAGTAGCGTTGGTCACGTCCGTGCTTGCGATTTACCCTGGTAGCTTTGATCCCATTACTCTTGGGCACCTCGACATCATTGAGCGGGGTTGTAAACTCTTTGATCAGGTGATCGTGGCTGTGTTGCGTAATCCTAACAAAACCCCATTGTTTACAGTGCCAGAACGCATCGAGCAAATCCGTCGCTCAACACCTCACCTGTCTAATCTTGAAGTAGACAGTTTTGATGGATTGACGATCAACTACGCCAAAATGCGCCATGCAAGCGCTCTGCTCCGTGGCTTACGAGTTCTTTCTGACTTTGAGATGGAGCTGCAAATGGCTCATACTAATAAAACACTTTCTGCTCAGATTGAAACCGTCTTTTTGGCAACGTCGAACGAGTATAGTTTTTTGAGCAGCAGCCTCGTGAAGGAGATCGCCAGGTTTGGCGGTGCGATCGATCACCTTGTTCCAAAACATGTCGCCGTAGATATTTACCAATGCTTCGCCAAGATCCCTCCAGCATCAGCCCAGACCACGAATTTAACGCCAGCGCCGGACCGTCCCAAAACGGAGTTGCTCACAGAGAGTCTGCCCGATCGGGAAACGTAGACATTCAGCGAGAACTGAATCGGCTGGAGGAAATTATTCTTGACAGCCCACGGGTGCCCATGACTCGCTGGACGTGGGTGGATGAAGAGCAGTTGTTAGAGCAGCTTGATTTGGTGCGGCTGAGTTTGCCCGAAGCGTTTCATGAAGCAGACGCGATCGTCCGTCAAAAAGAGGAACTCTTTCTACAGGCAGAGCAGTACGCTCAGGAAGTGGTAGAAAACGCTGAACGGCGGGCTGCCCAAATCTTAAACGAAATGGGGATTTTGCGGCAGGCAGAGATTGAAGCACAGCAGATGCGCCAGCAGGTGCAACAAGAGTGTGAAGCCGCAGAAGCCCAGACGATCGCCGAAATGGAACGGCTACGTCGTCAAGCACAGCAAGAATTGGAAGAAATGCAACGATTGGCGATCGCCGAATGCGAGGAAATTCAGGCAGGTGCCGATGAATATGCCGATCGCGTCCTGCAAGAAATGGAGCGACAGTTGAGCGAAATGATGCGGGTCGTTCGCAATGGACGACAGCAACTCCAGCCAGAAGCACCTGCTCTTCGTTCCAGAGAGACAACCTCTAGAGAGACCGCTTCTAATAGCCCATCGGCGCGATCGTCCACCTCAAAGAGCGATCGTGCCAAAAGCTAGAGACCGCTCTAGGGGCTGTCATCAATTAATACTACACATTGCTTGCAGCAAGGGTTCCAGCCCCTAGCTTTGTGTGGTGGGACGGGCGTGACACTGCTGATATTGCAAGGTTTCGGAGCTAATTGATGACACGCCCTAGAACGTCCGTAGCCAAAATTGTAGAAATGTTCGGCGGTTCTTGCAGTGCGTATTTGTAACCTAGCTGGCTCGCTTTGCCTGCCAAACTGCGCCCATTGCCGCACCCATCCCTGCGACTAGCCCTACGCTCATGCCCTCGATCGTTCTCGTGACGGGGCTTTTTTTAAGGCATTGAGTGGAGGGAGCCACTTCTTGCAGGCAGCTATTACTCTCTGCCCAGCTTGCAGTACCACCTAAAATGACCCCGGCTGCACCACACACGAAAATCAACGTCAAAACAGATCGGTTCTTTTTTCTACCCATAGATGGATGCCAAACGCAACATAAAGGAAGAGATAATCTCCCACCTAATTTACCCATTCAGACTGTAAAGTCAACAGGTTTTGCAGAATCTTGATCTGAACGAGAAGTCTATGTAGAGGCTGGCGGAACCGTTCTGATGGGAGGAGGCAGAGGGCAGGGAGGTTGTTGGTTGTTAGTTTTTAGTTTTTAGAAGGAGACAGGAACGGTTCATGCACTAACAACTAACAACTAACAACCAATGACTCCTACGCTGACCGCTAGAGAGGGGTAGGCACTCGCTGTGTACTGCTGATTCTCGAAAATTCTATGAGCTTTAACCTTGCGTCTGAGCATCCTAACGTGCAATCCCATGCTTCACCAGAGGAAGATTATGGTGTACTAGAAAGACCAGCGCTATGATTCGCCCTTTAGGATTTGCCTTTAAAGATGGTTGAGACTTCGATCGCCAGCATCCCCAATTTTCTCCAGCTCTCAGAGTCAGTTGCAACCGCAGGACAGCCGACGGAGGCGCAGATTGCGGCGATTCAAGCAGCAGGCTACAGCGTTGTAATTAATCTTGCGTTGCCCAGTTCGACTGATGCCTTACCCAATGAGCAGGCGTTGGTCGAAGCGCAGGGCATGACCTATATTCACATTCCTGTCGTGTGGGAAGAGCCAACGCTGGTGGATGTGCAGCAGTTTTTTAGCGCGATGCCAAACCCATGCGGAACAGCCAGTGTTTGTCCACTGCGCGAAGAATATGCGCGTTTCGGCGTTTATGTATCTCTATCGTCGGTTGTGCGAAGGTGTTGAGGAGACGATCGCCCAACGAGCTTTGCAGACGATCTGGATACCCAACGATCGCTGGCAGGCATTCATAGCGCAGGTCGTGCAGTACTATCAACAGCATTAGCTTTTTCCCCGATTGGCTTTTTTTACATCACAGCACGAACTTATGGACAATTTTTTACCGATCGCTTACGTTCACAATCAATTTCTACCGTTTGCCGAGGCAAAGATTTCGATCGCCACCCATGCGTTGCACTATGGTACGGGCGCGATCGGTGGGTTGCGAGGCATCCCTGATCCGCAGAACCCTGATCAAATGTTGCTCTTTCGGTTAGAGCGTCACTGCCAGCGGTTGAGCCAGAGTGCCCGGTTTCTCCATTACGAGTTGCCCAGCACGACGATCAAGCAAGTCATTGTTGAATTGATTCAAAAAAATCGCCCGACGGAGCCGTTTTACATTCGTCCACTGGTTTACACCTCTGGGCTTGGTGTTGCACCCAGACTCCATCAAGTCGAGAAGAGCCTACTGGTCTACGGGTTGGCAATGAATGATTACCTGTCGCCCGCTGGGGTGAGTTGTCGCATTAGCTCCTGGCAACGTCAGGCAGATAACAGTATGCCGTTACGGGGGAAGATTACTGCGGCGTATATTGCTTCCGCTCTCGCCAAAACAGAGGCGGCTGAGTCAGGGTTTGATGAGGCTCTTATGCTCAATGCCCAGGGCAAAGTCAGCGAAGCCTCTGGGATGAACCTTTTTCTGGTGCGGAATGGGCAACTCATTACGCCTGGGTTTGATCAAGACATTCTAGAAGGCATTACGCGGGATAGTGTGCTGACCCTTGCCAGAGATATGGGCATCCCCACGATCGAACGTCCGGTTGATAAGTCAGAACTCTATATCGCTGAGGAAGCGTTCTTGACGGGGACAGCGGCAAAAGTGGCACCGATCAAACGCGTCGAAAACTACACCTTGCCAGACGATCGCCCTATCACCAACCAGCTACGAAGCAAGCTGATAGCCATCACCGAAAAGCGTGACCCTCAGTATCAACACTGGGTGGATACGATTCCCCTGAACTAGCCGCACAAGTCTCTTTAAAGTGATATAGCAATCTCTAGTCAAGTAAAGCACTGTCGCAAACTAAAAACTTCATACTGCATCTAGGTGAAAACTGCTGTACATTGCTCTGGAGTAACGTCTTGCTGCGGCAAATAGCGGCGAGGCGAATGCTGCGATCGCTGACGTAAAGGACATCACTATGAACGTATGGCATTGGGTGCGGCAACAGGCACCAAAACTGGGTATTGCGCTGGTGACGCTCATTCTGACCGTTGGGTTGGCTGGGTTTTATAGCGCCAGTAGCAACGCTCAGACAGGTAAGACACAGCTTTTATGGTACGGGCAGTCTGCCTTTAAGCTCACAACTCCGTCTGGCAAGGTGCTGCTCATTGACCCCTGGCTCGAAAACCCGCTCAATCCCAATGGCAAAGCTGATCTGGCGAACCTGAAGCAGGTCGATTTGATTCTGGTCACTCATGGTCACTTTGACCATCTTGGGAATGCACCGGAAATTGCCAAGAAAACGAACGCCAAGCTTGTGAGCACCTACGACCTGGGGCAGGCGATCGCAACCTTCGCCGGGTATCCCAAGGATCTCGTCGCGTTTGAGACGCAGGGAAATTTTGGCGGTGAACTCAACTTGCTCAACGGCGAGGTCAAGGTGGCATTTATTCCAGCCGTGCACAGTTCTTCGGTGGCTTCTGACGGTAGCCCTGCCACCTTTGCTGGCAATCCGGGTGGGTTTCTCATCAGCGTCAAAGATGGACCTGTCATTTACCACACGGGTGATACCGATTTGTTCTCGGATATGGCGCTCATTCCTAAATTTAGAAAAGTGAGCTTGATGCTTGCCTGCATTGGTGACCAGTTTACGATGGGACCGCAACGGGCTGCCGAAGCGGTAAAACTCGTCAATCCAACGGTAGTCGTACCCATGCACTATGGTGTTTTCAATCTACCAGGCACGCCGCAGGCATTTTCTCAGGCATTGCAGCAGCAGGGGGTTAAAAGTCAGCTCAAACTGATGAAAGTCGGCGACGTTTTGAAGCTTTAATGCACGTCGGCTAAGACGGTGAATTCCCAATACTTCTCGCTTGAACGGCATAAAAAAGTAGAGGATTGATCGTGGTCAATCCTCTGCTTTTCATGTCTAAACATTGTGTCACGTCCAAATAGTACAGAGGTGCCTGTACTCGCACGTCAGCCAATGTAGCTTGCTTCTGCTTCCAAAAGACGAATGAGTGCTTCATCCCCGTTTGCTCGTGCAGCTTCTAACCGACGCTGCAAGTTTTTTTGCATATTAGCGCGATGGGTTTGAGTTGCTTGCGCTTGTGTCAAAGTTCCTTGACGGTTTTTGTTCATAGTAAACGTTCGTTCAAATTCAAGTGTGGTACCGATGTCAAATTAATGCTAACACCTCCTGCATTCAACGGTAGTTTATGATACGGAATTTAATGATTGGTGCTCAACGGCGATCGAGTCGCACAGATTACCGTTTATTGCGTTTTGTAAAAGCGATGCCATTGCTTGCGTAAGTGGCTGGAAAGACGCTGCATCGAAAAGCGCTGAGCCGCTAAAAAGTCTTGCAGTTCATCCGGAAAAGATGTGTAGCGGTGTGAAATCGAACTACTGATAGAGGCAAAACAGCTTTGTTCATTGCATTCTAAGAACATAGCTTGCGTTAGTCACGCTTGAGAAGGTGCATCGATCGATGACAAAAGGTTGAATCACAACGTGTTCCATGTCATGACGGTAATTACGAAAGATGCAAACGTCCTCTTTAGCTTTTCAAACCGATCGCGTGCTTGCCGCGAATAGCTCTCAGCCGATTCATGTCTATATGGGTTGGCAAATCTTTTTAAGCCGAGTTTTTAGAGAGCGCACTGATAAAGGAATGTGGCTGCACTGGTATCATCCAGCCGATCGCGATCGCAGTCGTGCTGTACGCTATGGCTATTTCGTTGCGCCTGACCAACCTTTAGAAGAGGCGCTGCACGCCGTTTATCAATCAATTGAAGCAACCGTCGAATTGGAATCGATGGAGCAGCATTGGTCTGCGCTGCCTGCCAGACATTCTTCGACGCGTGGTTAAGTGCAATGTCGATCGCGGTGTGCGTTAACTGGAAGCCCGATACATCCAATGGAGCAGCCTCGTGTCCTAACTCTTTTAAGTGATTTTGGGTTGAGCGATTGCTATGTTGGCGTGATGAAAGGCGCGATCGCCCAGGTCAACCCTTCATTGACTGTGATTGATTTAACGCATCAGATTCCCCCACAGAACATCGCTTTGGCTCGCTTTGCTCTGATGACGGCTTATCCCTACTTTCCAGCAGGCACCGTTCATGTAGCGGTGGTTGATCCTGGTGTAGGAGGCACTCGACGAGCGATCGCCCTTGCAATTGGCGAAAATGCTACCCAACCCAGCGGCTTTTTGGTTGGTCCCGATAATGGATTGTTTAGCGGGATTTTTACAACTCATCCTGTGATTGCAGCGGTTGAGTTGACGAAGACTCAGTATTGGCGATCGTCCACACCCAGCGCTACGTTTCATGGACGTGATATTTTTGCCCCGGTTGGCGCTCATCTAGCAAGTGGGGTGCCGTTGTTGCAGGTTGGTCAACCCATCCAACCAGAAACACTCGTCAGCCTGGATGTTCCCCAGTGCTTGATGGAAGACGTGAGTGCGACTGATCAGCCACGTTACAAAATTACGGGTTGTGTTCAGGCGATCGACCACTTCGGCAACCTCATCACCAACATTTCCGGAGCGCATGTATGGCATACGGACTGGTCGCTGTCGGTTAATGGAGAGACGGTTCCGGGCAGAAAGACATATGGCGATCGTCCGCCCGGAGATTTACTAGCTCTGGTTGGGAGTCATGGTTGGGTTGAGATTGCCGTCAATGGTGGCAGCGCTCAAGCTAAACTTTGCCCAAACCGGGAAAACGATTTTCGTGTTGTAGTTGAAACGTCTGGTCGTCAGCAAACGTGACCGACGATGCTTTAGGAATGAGAATTAAATCACTTCGCTACTGTCTTGTACGGGCTTACGGCCGTTCGCCCCTCCAGAAGACTCGATGTTCGATCTGATTCAATCCACGATCCTTATCGTGTTCCAGTAAACGCCTTTTCTGCGGGACCTGTCATATAGAGGCGGTTATCAGCTTCAGACCATTCGATTTGCAGCAAACCACCGGGGAGTTCAACCGTCACATGTCTGCCACACTTCCCGTTCAGCACGCCTGCCACCATCGACGCACAGGCACCTGTACCACATGCCAGGGTAATCCCAGCGCCCCGCTCCCATACCCGCATCTTGAGATAGTCCGATCGCACCACCTGGATAAATTCGGTATTGATCTTCTTGGGAAACACGGGATGGCATTCAAACTGAGATCCGATCGTCTCCAGGGGAATCGCGGCAACATCATCGACAAAGGTGATGCAATGGGGATTGCCCATATTCACACAGGTCACCTGCCAGGTTGTTCCGGCGACTTCTAGCGATTGATTGACGACTTTTTCGGTTGGAGCCGTCAGCGTGGTGGGAATGTCTGCCGCCAGCAGACGCGGTTCGCCCATATCAACGGTGATTAAGCCATCGGCTTCCAGTTTGGGGGTAATCAGTCCGCCCAAGGTATGGATTTTGTAAGCATGGGGTTCTGTGATGCCCTCCAACTCGGCAATAAATTTAGCCAGACAGCGAATGCCATTACCGCACATTTCGGGTTCTGACCCATCGTTGTTGAAGATACGCATGGTGTAATCGGTGCCGTTTTGTCCTGGGAGGGCAAAAATCACGCCATCGGCACCAATGCCAAAGTGTCGATCGCACCATTGCACCGCGTCTTCAGGAGTCAGGCGTGGTTCGGTTGCGGCACGGTTGTCAATCAGAATGAAATCATTGCCTAGACCGTGGTATTTCGTGAATGCGATCGCCATAGATTCTCTTAATAGATGGTGTGAAAAGGACACAGGTGAGGAATGATAGAGGGGGAAGAAAAATGATGGGGGATGAAGGGTGAGTTTTGAGTTTTGAGTTTTGAGTTAAAGCCAGTTGTAAAGCCTTTCAGTCATCTAGGGAAGGGCATTTAAGAGAAGTTGCTGGCTGGTAGTGCCTGAGCCGTTCCTGACTCATTCTAAAAACTAAAAACTAAAAACCAACAACTCTATCGCCTTCTGCCTTCTGCCTTTAGGAGCAACAAACGTCATGGCGACAGAATTGGAAACTGGATCACCGAGCGTGCGTCAAATTCAAAATTTGATTCGGGAAACGACCGAAGTTGAGTTAAAGCTGGTGACAGGGGATCTGTTGGCGGGCAAAATTCGCTGGCAGGATAGTGATTGTCTGGCGCTGGTTGACCAATACGACCAGAATACGATCGTCTGGCGGCAGGCGATCGTCTATTTGAAGCCCAGAATTTAACCATCACCCCAAACCCCACTGGTCAAACAAAAAGGCATATTCAAACGCCGTTTCTTTGAGGCTATCGTAGCGTCCGGATGCGCCGCCATGTCCGGCACCCATATTGGTTTTGAGCAGCAAGCGGTTGTCGTCGGTTTTGAGCGATCGCAGCTTTGCTGTCCACTTGGCAGGTTCCCAATACGCCACGCGTGAATCGTTTAAGCCTGCCGTGATCAAGAGATTGGGGTAGGCTTTTGCTTCTACGTTATCGTAGGGCGAATATGACTTCATGTAATCGTAGAAGGTCTTGTCGTTGGGATCGCCCCATTCTTCCCGCTCCATGACAGAAAGCGGCAGGTGGTCATCCAGAATCGTTGTCACGACATCGACGAAAGGCACATGGGCAACCACGGCTTTGCAGAGGTCAGGACGCGCGTTGATGACGGCACCCATGAGCAGTCCGCCTGCACTGCCGCCCATGATTGCCAACTGGTCTGCCGCTGTCCAGCCCTGGGCGATGAGATGCTCGCCACAGGCAATAAAGTCGGTAAAGGTATTTTTCTTTTTCAGAAATTTGCCGTCTTCGTACCATTGGCGACCCATTTCTGACCCGCCACGAATGTGAGCGATCGCCACCACCACTCCCCGTTCCAGCAGCGTCAGGCGTGTAGACGCAAAGGTGGCTGGGTAGCTAAAGCCATAGGAACCGTACCCTGTAAGCAGGAGGGGATTTTTGCCGTCTTTTGCCAAGCCCTTTTTGTACACGATCGAGGTCGGGATCTGGGTGCCATCCGTCGCCGTTGCCATCAGACGCTCGCTGGCATACTGGGTGCGATCGTACCCACCAAGTACAGGCGTTTCTTTTTTCAGCTCCCGTTCCTGGGTTTCCAGGTTGTAGTCGAAGACCGATCGGGGCGTGACGAGAGAGCTGTAATGGAAGCGTAAGGTGTCTGTATCAAACTCTGGGTTGCTGCCTTCATCCACCCCATAGGTAGGGTCGGGGAACTGGATGTAATGTTCTTTCCCGCTGGCAAGCTGCCGCACGCGAATGGTAGGTAGCCCTGCTTCGCGCTCGTAAATCACCAGATGCTTTGCAAAGGCACTCACACTCTCCAGCAACACATCGGGACGATGGGGAATCACCGATCGCCAGTTTGCCTTTGAGGGAGCCGTTACGGGGGTCTGCATCAGCTTAAAGTTCAGCGCCTCATCGTTCGTGACGATGTAGAACGAATCGCTGTGATGCTCAACCTGATACTCCACACCGGGCGATCGGGGCTGAATGACCTGGAACTTTCCCTCTGGCTGATTTGCGTCCAGATAGTGAACTTCGGACGTGATTTTGCTGTGGAGTTCCAGCAGAATGTAAGCGTCGCTGCGGGTTTTGCCTACGCCCAGGTAGTAAAAATCATCCGCTTCGTGGTAGACCAGTTCGTCATCGCTCACCGCATGTCCCAACTGATGCCGCAGAAGCTTGAAGGGACGATTCGCCTCATCTACCAGCGTATAAAATACGGTTTGGTTGTCATTTCCCCAGGCAAAGCCATAGCCCGTTTCGAGAATTTGCTCAGGATAGATCTGTCCTGTCACGAGGTTCAGAAACAGCAGCGTGTAGCGTTCGGAGCCGCTGGTATCGACTGAGTACGCCAGAATCTGGTGATTGGGGCTCACCGCCAGCAGCCCCACATCAAAGAAATCGTATCCTTCTGCCAGCGCATTTTGATCCAGGAGCAATTCTTCTGGTGCGTCTAAGCTGCCTGCTTTGCGGCAATAGATGGGATAAGCCTTTCCGGTCTCTGTGCGTGAATAGTAGTAATAATCGCCTTTACGATACGGCACGGACAAATCGGTTTCTTGGATGCGAGCCAGCATTTCGTCATACAGGGTAGTTTGCAGCCCTTCGGTATGCGCCATCATGGCTTCGGTATAGTCATTCTCCGCATCCAGATAGGCGATCGTCTTCGGGTCATCGCGGTAGCGCAGCCAGAAATACGGATCGACGCGATCGTCTCCATGCAGGGAGAGGGTATGCGGCTGGCGATCGGCGATCGGGGGTGATGCAGTAAGAGTCTCAGAGCTGATTTGATCCATCGTTCGGTTGATTCAGAGCTTAGTAGCGTGACGTGTAGCAGGTAAAATACAGAGAAAACTGGCGACAGTGATTCGTTTTAATCAAGCAGCAAAGTCTAAAAACATAAGTAAATTAAATAGTAATTTTTACTTATTAGGGAGCATAAACTATGAGATCTTGATCAAAGTAGCTCAAAAAGTATCTTAAGATTATCGTAAGAATTAAGCTGAACGACAAAAGCTAATCACCAATACCCAGGAGGACTGTCTATGGCGCTCGTACCACTGAGGCTGCTGCTCGATCACGCGGCAGAGAATGGCTACGGCATCCCTGCCTATAATGTCAATAACTTGGAGCAGATCCGGGCAATCCTGCATGCTGCTGAAGAAACCGATAGCCCTGTAATTTTGCAAGCGTCCCGTGGTGCCCGCAACTACGCTGGCGAAAACTTCCTCCGACACCTGATTCTGGCTGCGATCGAGACCTACCCTCATATTCCCATCGTGATGCACCAGGATCACGGCAATGCGCCTTCCACCTGCTACTCTGCTATGAAGAACGGCTTCAGCAGCGTCATGATGGATGGCTCCCTCCAGGCAGATGCCAAGACTCCTGCCAGCTTTGAGTATAACGTTGAGACCACCAGAGAAGTGGTAAAAGTCGCCCATGCGATCGGGGTCAGCGTTGAAGGTGAATTGGGTTGCCTGGGTTCCCTGGAAACGGGCAAAGGTGAAGCAGAAGATGGGCACGGCTTTGAAGGTGCGCTGTCTCACGATCAACTGCTGACCGATCCCGATGAGGCGGTTGATTTTGTGGAGCAAACCCAGGTGGATGCGCTGGCAGTGGCGATCGGCACCAGCCACGGCGCTTACAAGTTCACCCGCAAACCCACAGGCGAAATTCTTGCTATCAGCCGCATTGAAGAAATTCACCGTCGCCTGCCCAACACCCACCTGGTCATGCACGGCTCTTCTTCGGTTCCCGAAGATCTGATCGCCATCATCAACCAGTACGGTGGTGCGATTCCTGAAACCTACGGTGTACCTGTTGAAGAAATTCAAAAGGGCATCAAGAGCGGTGTGCGTAAGGTCAACATTGACACCGACAACCGTTTGGCAATTACCGCTGCTGTGCGCGAGGCTCTGGCGAAAGATCCCAAGGAATTTGACCCCCGTCACTTCCTGAAGCCTTCGATCAAGTACATGCAAAAAGTCTGTGCCGATCGCTATCAGCAGTTTGGCACCGCAGGCAACGCCAGCAAGATCAAGCAAATTGGTCTGGATGAGTACGCCGCGAAGTATGCCAAAGGCGACCTTGCCGCTGTGACTAAGAAGGCTGTAGGCGTGTAGAGAGTTTTTAGTGGTTAGTGGTTGGTTTTTAGTGGTTGGTTGTTCGATCAGGAATCCATCTCATCGCTAAAAATCAGCCGCTAATGGCTTCCTCCAGTTTGAGGAGATTATTTACATCTCTAAAATGAAAAAGCCGGATAGCTTTATTGCTGTCTGGCTTTTTCGATATCAACACTTCAATGCCTCTGCACCCTTTTGCTTGCACTTTGACGAAAAATTAAAATTAGAAAACAGCATTTTTCGTACAGGGCTATTTCACTCTGTTGAATAGATAGATGAGCAGCGGATGAGAACGGATGAAACGGATGATTTTCCAAACGTTTGTCGATCGCTTATCCGCTTCATCCGCTATCAAATCTGTTGCCACAAGACTTGATGCTTAAAATGAAATGACTCTGAGTTCACGTATGGCGCTCGATATTATTGGACCTACAAAGCAAAGTGCGATCGCAGACGAAGATATGGCTCTCTTTGAAATGATCCAAACCTTCGGCATCAAAGCATCTCAGTTTAAGATCATTTACGAGCGGTTTTATGAAAATCCCTACGTGGATGCGCCAACCTGGTTGAGTGAAATCCACCAGCTTCGAGAGGCTTATTTTGAACAGATCATCAAGGAAAAGAATGTTCGCGCTACAGATTCCGCTGTAAGAGAGCAAATTCTGGCACGCTTGAAGCAAAATGACCGATGGATGCTTAAATTTGACGAGTTAATTGCCGTGTGCGAGGACGCGATCGCCGCTGATCAAGGCTTACGATTCGTCAGTGACTGATCTTGCCTTCTGCCCTCTGCCTTTTGTTGTCTATGATGAAAGAAACCAGCGCGATTTTTAGCTATGGTGACACTCAATGCACGTAACTTATCCAGAGGCGATGTTCACCGCTTGCTCAAATTTCAGCCGCTTTACAATGGGGCATTCACACCGTTGTTAACCCTGCAACCGCTTGCAGAGACAGTACGGCAAGAGCTGCGACAAATTCAGCACGAGTTTAGAACCTATTGGGCTGAAGGTAAAATTTCAGAAGGTCAAATTCGCTTTTTAGCGGTTGCGCCATTATTGCGCTTAGCTGGCTTTAATCGACCTCCCATTCGCTTAGTCATTGAGGAGGAAATTGCACGTCTTTACATTGAAGATGAAGATACGTTTATCACTGGACGCTTAGATATTCTCGCTGTCAGCCAAGAGCAGCAAACGGCAAACCGGACGAACTTATGGATTTTAGTTGTTGAAAGTAAGAATAGCGATGCGTCTGAGTCTGCGGGCATTGCACAATTATTGACGTATGCGTTTTCTAGCTTAGAACAGCAAGAAACTGTTTGGGGATTAGTCACAAATGGCTCGACTTATCAATTCTTTTACATTAGCCGAGGGGAACCTAATACCTACCAAATAATGCCGCTACTAAGCTTTTTAGAAGACGATCGAGCAACTCAACTCTTACAAGTTTTGACCGCGATCGTCCAGTGGGAGGTTTGATAGTTTGGTTGGCGTGTTATTTAAATGTGCTGTAGGCTTTGCCCCCTCATGAAAGTATCAATGTCAAGCGTTAGCCCTTAAAAACGGCACGATTAAAGCCGCCAATTCAGCGGCATATTTTTGCGGCAGCGCATGATCGGCATCCGGGATAATTGCCAGTTTGGCGTGAGGGATTTCGTTGGCGTAGGTTTCGGAGTGCCAGAGGGGAATGGTTTCGTCCCGATCGCCCGTCATGACAAGCGTCGGCACCTTCAGGCGATGGATGTCTTTTTCAACGGTATCGATCGCATCTTCGGGACGCAGGCGATCGAGCAAAAAGGAACAGGCAGCGGGTTGTGCCATCAGTTCTTGTCGAAACCAGGCAATTTGATCCACGGCGGGACGTTGACCGATCAGGGAGGCGATCGGTTTTGCTAGTGTAAGTGCCCAATCGATCGCAGGCGTGCGCCACAGTAGGGGACGCAAGTGATCGTAGCGCCCACAGAAGCTATCGTCTCGAATGCCTGCCGGAGCCGCCAGCAACAGCCCTTTCACGGCATCGGGATACGCCAGCGCATAGGCAGCCCCTACCCAACCGCCGAAGGAATGCCCCAAAAGGTAGCACGACTCAATATTGAGCGCGGCGAGTACCTGATGCACGAATGCCACTTCTTGAGCAATGTCGTAGCGGATCGGTGGTTTGGCAGAATCACCAAAGCCCAGCAGGTCAAGACCAATGCAGCGAATGTGCGAATCTAGCTGTCCCATCAAGGGTTCCCAATTAGTGGCATCCCCCAAAAAGCCATGCAGCATAAGTAACGGCGTTCCAGTGCCCTGCTCTCCAGTGCCTTGCTCTCCAGTGCTTTGCTCTAGATACGCTGCCGTATGGGACGGTTGACCGGGCACTGAGTCCGATCGCAGGTGGAGAAGTTGTTTGGCGCTCAATGACGTAGGCATCCTGTGGTGTTGACCAGTTTCATTGTAGGCACCCTGGCATGTTGCAACGTAGTGCGCCTTTATCTCAAGTGTCAGCGCGTGTTTCGATAATCTGCCCCCCTAGTTTAGTATGCAAGCCTGCAAACACCGCACTGAGTTAAACTCTGAAGGTCATTAGTTGAGAGCTATGCTCAGTAGCACCCTCGCGTATGCGGCAGGACTCGCGTGTTGACTAAAACCTCGGAGGTTTAAGCCATAACATGGGTTGTAATGCTTAATGCCTGGTGAAAACCTCCGAGGTTTGCGTTAGCCCTAATGAGCCTCACGATCGCAGACTACGCGACCAACCTTTGCCATTTTAGCCGGGTTTGAGCTGGAAGAAAGACACGCCTTGCAATGCTATTGTCAGAGAACACCAGCACAGCTTATTGAAAACTAATATCAAGAAGAGCTTGACAAGGCGATCGCTTGAACGCTAAAAAAGCATATTGCTAAAACTTCTAATTAGCCTCGTGTGGTGCTACTTCTGGGCTAGGACGTAAACGAAGCTGCGTTTTCTGACGACAACAACCTGCACTCCAAGCGGGGGAGGGGGATAGCCAGTCAGAAACATAAGCTCTAGTCTATTTTCGGAGTCGTTTTCAGCAGAAAGTAGAATGATTATCGTTCTCGTTCGGGGCGATAATCCAATCATCTTGTTTACTGCGGGCTGATTCATACCGTCTGTGCCATTCAGCTTGTACCGTTGAGGCTGTCCGTTTGTTTGGTATTGTGTGAGGAATTTTATTCATGTTCAAATGCTTTGTTCGTTCCCTTCTGGTTAGCCCTCTCCTTTTGAGCGCGGCGGTTCTGGCGGCTTCGGCACAGACGGATCACCCCGATCGCACCTTTTCACAAGCTGCCTTACCAACGGCTCAGTCAATGGCTACGCAACCCGATGGGACGATCGTGGCAGGTAAAATGCCTGCGGTAATACGCCCTGAAGCCGTAAAAATGGCTCAGGCTGCTGCACCGATTCCAGTTCATGCCAGCGATACTGTGGATCAGGTGGCATTGGATCAGGTGACATCGGTATCGCAGTTGACGGATGTGAGACCGACTGATTGGGCGTTCCAGGCATTGCAATCACTGGTAGAACGCTATGGCTGCATCGTCGGCTATCCTGACAAAACCTACCGGGGCAACCGGGCGCTGTCTCGCTACGAATTTGCGGCGGGTTTGAATGCCTGCATGGATCGCATCAACGAACTGATTGCAGCAGGAACGGCTGACCTGGTGAAAAAAGAAGACCTGGCTGTGTTGCAGAAGCTACAGGAGGATTTTGCTGCCGAACTCGCTACTTTGCGCGGTCGCATTGACGGGTTGGAAGCCCGCACCGCTAAGTTAGAAAAGCAGCAGTTTTCAACCACCACAAAGCTCAATGCTGAAGCCGTTTTTGCTATTGCTGGAGTGGCGACAGGCGATACGGTCAATGGCAATGCGGTGCAAAAGAATACCGTTCTGGGCGATCGCATCCGGCTTAACTTTGATACTAGCTTTAACGGTGAAGACTTGTTGCGGGTGCGGCTACAAGCGCTCAACCTCCAGCCCTTCTCCTCCAATGCGACCTTTACCCCCGAAGGCGATCTGCGGTTTGCGGCTTCTCCTGACGGTACAAACACGATTGGCATTGATGCCCTGCTGTACCAGTTTAAGCTGGGCGAAAAGACCACCATTGTGCTGGAAGCGAATGCAGGCGCGATCGACGACTTCACAGATACCATCAACCCCTTTCTGGATGGGGATGGTGGCAGCGGGGCACTGTCTCACTTTGGCACCCGCAACTCAATTTATTACCTGGTCAATGGTGCCGGAATTGGCATCAAGCACGAATTTAGCGACAAGCTAGCGCTGAGTTTAGGCTATCTGGCAAATGATGCGGCAACACCAGGTAGCGATAGTGGACTCTTTAACGGACCTTTTGGCGCGATCGCCCAACTCACCTTCAGACCCTTTGAACCGCTGGCGATCGGGCTAACCTACATTCGCGCTTACAACAACGACTTCACGGCAAATGGGAGTGGCGGCAGTAATAACGCTAATCTCGGCAACCTGGGTGAGGCGTTCAATAGCGATTCGTTTGGCTTAGCTGCCTCCTTTCAGTTAAATCCCAAGATTGTCATCAACGGTTCGGTGGGCTACACGAACGCGAATGTACTCAGCGGCACCAGAGGCAGCGTGGATATCTGGAACTGGGCGGTTGGTCTAGCCTTTCCCGATCTCTTTCGGAAGGGGAGCATTGCAGGCATTATTGTGGGCATGGAACCAAAAGTTACCAACGCAAGCAGCCGCTTGAACTTCTTAGAAGACCGCGATACGTCACTGCACGTTGAGGGCTTTTACCAGTTCCAGCTCACCGACAACATTGCCATCACGCCAGGACTGATCTGGCTCACAGCACCCGACCACAACAGCAACAACGATGGCATTCTCATTGGGGTGATTCGGACGACGTTTGTCTTTTAAAGGGGAATGGGGAGTCGGAAGTCGGGAGTGGGGCTGAAGGATGAGGGATGAGGGATGAGGGATGAAGGCTAAAGAGTAGTTTTTAGTTTTTAGTTTTTAGAAGAAGTCAAGAAAGGCTAATGCACTAACAACCTTTCTGGTCTGCCCTTTCTAATCTTCCGCAAGGCTTTACAGCTAACAACCTTTCTTGAATGCCCGAAGGGCTATACAACTAACAACTAACAACTGGTTCAACTCACTCCTCACCCCTCACTCCTCACCCAAACAAAACCCTTGCCACATCCCTCCTGAGTCGCTGTACGCTAAGGAAAGTTTGGAATGCAAGCCGTCGCAAAGGAATCGCATGAGAGGTACAGGTCCGATCGTGGCATCAGAGCAACAGGCAACGCAGCAGCTTTCGACGCTACGACGCTTTTTGCAATACCTGCGCCCCTATCAAAAGGAAATGCCGATCGCGATCGCGCTGGTCATGATTGGTGCGGCAACGCAGGTCATCGGGCCGTTTCTGCTGGGTTGGTCGATCGACCATTTGATTGAACAAGGCAATTTATCGGGCTTGCTGCTGCTGTTGGCTCTGCTGGGGCTGATCTATATTCTGGGCGTTTGGGCGATTCGGGGGCAGATCTGGCGGGTTGGCTCGATTATGCAGCGGCTTTTGGCGCACCTGCGGCAGGATATTTTTACTAAAATCCAGAGTTTGCCGCTGGGTTTTTTCGATCGCAGTGAAGCCGGAGACTTGATGAGTCGCCTGTTGAATGATGTCAACACGGTAAATCAGGCGTTTGGGCAGACGATCGCGCAAATGCTGGGCAATACGTTCAGCTTGATTGGGATCGTTGTAGCCATGCTGACGATTAACCTGCAACTGGGCTTGTTGAGCAATCTGGTTGTGCCGCTGATGATTTTCACCACAGGGCTGTTTGCGCGGTGGGCACGCGCCCGGTTTCGTGTGACTCGTCAGACGATCGGCGAACTTTCTGCCCGACTGGAAGAAGACATCGGTAGTGTGCGAGAGGCTCAGGCATTCAATCGGGTGCAGATGAACATTCGGGAGTTTGACCTGCTGAATGCGGCAAACCGCGATGCCAACGTGCAGGCAGTTGCGATTACGGCGGCGTTTTTGCCATCGATCGATTTTCTCAACACGCTGGCTACGGCGGGGGTGCTTGCCTATGGAGGCTATCTTGCGGTGACGGGAGCGGCGACGATCGGAGTTGTAACCGCCTTTTTACTCTACGTCCAGCAGTTCTTTCGCCCGATTCAAATTCTCAGCCAGTTTTATACCCAGGCGCAATCGGCGTTTGCGGGGTTGGAGCGTATCTTCTCCCTGCTGGATGAGCCATCCTCGTTGAACGATGCACCCGATGCAACCCAGATGCCGCCGATTCAAGGTAAAGTCACGTTTGAGAACGTCTCCTTTGGCTATACGCCGACCAAGCTCGTTCTCAATGGGGTTAACCTGACGGTGAATCCCGGTCAAATGATTGCCCTGGTAGGACCAACGGGTGCTGGTAAAAGCACGTTTATCAACCTCCTTTTGCGGTTTTACGATGTTTCGGGCGGTGCGGTGAAAATTGATGGCATTGATGTCCGCAGTGTGACGCAGGCTAGCTTGCGCCGTCAGATTGGCATTGTGCTGCAAGACAACATTCTGTTTAGCGGTACGGTCGCAGAAAACATTGCCTTTGGTAAACCCCATGCCACCCATGCCGAGATTGAAACCGCTGCCCAACTGGCAAATGTGCATGAATTCATCACGTCTCTGCCTCAGGGCTATGCGACCCAGCTAGGTGAACGAGGTGCGCCGCTGAGCCAGGGACAGCGCCAACTGGTGAGCATTGCGCGTGCGGTTTTGATTGATCCCCGGATTCTCATTTTGGATGAGGCAACCAGCAGCATTGATACACGGACAGAGGCACTGGTGCAGGACGCGATCGCCCGTTTGCTGAAAGGTCGTACCAGTTTTGTCATTGCTCACCGTCTCAGTACCGTAACGCAAGCCGATCAGGTTCTGGTCATCCAGCAAGGGAAAATTGTGGAACAAGGCACCCACGACGAATTGGTTGCACAGCAGGGTGTTTATGCCAATTTATATGCACTTCAGCTTGGTGTTGCAGAAGCTTAACCCCTCAGAAGCCTGGTTAACTGACAAATCTTTGAGCGAGTACTTGAACCCGCCCTGCACTCAAGTGCGGGCTGATGGCAGGAAGTCCTCTCTAGGCTTTGCCTTCCCGAAGGGTAGAGGACTAGGAGAGCCTGACAACCCGTTTTAACAGGTTTCGTACCATTAGCCCGGATTTTAATCACAGGCGGGTGAGCAACGAAGCTACCAATCTTTCAAGCCTTTTGTCAGCCAATCAGCCTTAAAAACCGCTGAATCTTAGAGGCTGTCATCAATTACGACTATATATACTTTGCAGCAAGGGTTCCAGCCCCTAGCTTTGTGTTTTGGGACGGGCGCGATAATGCTGACACTGCAAGGTTTCGAGCTGAATTGATGACGCGCCCTAGCAAGCACCAGATCATCGATTCTGCGTGGTTCGCCAAGCTTGCCTCGTTGCTTTCACCGAGTTTCCTGCTTCCACACCAGGTTCTGCTTCTGCGCTGTGCTCTAACTGTAAATAGGTACGAACGCGGGTAAGCAATTCATTAAAGTCGATCGGCTTGCTAATGAAATCATTTGCCCCTAATTCAAGCCCTTGCAGAGCGCTCGCTTTATCGTGAGCCGTAATCAGCAAGATCGGCATCGCTGGCAGACTCTCATCTTGCCGAATGCGCTGTGTGACTTCGTATCCAGTCATATCCGGCATCATGACATCCAGCAAGATCAAATCTGGGGGGGATGCCTTGATTTTGCTTAAGGCAACGCTTCCACTGGTGGCAACATCCACGGCAAACCCCTCGGCTTCTAAGATGGTTTGCAAGAGAAACAAATTGTCTGGGATGTCGTCAACCGCAAGCAGCCGATATGACTCAGTTGATTTAGGTGTAGACATGGTGGCAACAGCCCTTAATGCTTAAAGATTTTTTACTTATTCATTACTATCTAACCGCTGCTTTGATACAGCGAGGTCTAGCCAGAGAAGTATTTCAACGTTTGAGTGCAGCTTCTTCCGCTTTTCTTAATTTTCTAGCGTTTAGTTCTCAGTAGGCTGACTGCTGAGAACTAAACGATCATTGCCCACACTCATGCAGTTGGTTGATTGACAAATCTTTTAGCGAGTACTTGACCCCGCCCTGCACCGAAAGTGCGGGCTGATGGCAGGAAGTCCTCTCTAGGTCTTGCCTTCTCGAAAGGTAGAGGACTAAAAGCGCCTGACAACCCGTTTGAACGGGTTTTGCACCATTAGCCCGGATTTTAATCACGGGCGGGTAAGCAACGAAGCGACTAGGGGCTGTCATCAATTAATACTACACATTTCTTGCAGCAAGGGTTTCAGCCCCTAGCCTGGTGTGGTGGGACGGGCGTGACACTGCTGATATTGCAAGGTTTTGGAGCTAATTGATGACACGCCCTAGCCTTTCAAGACTTTTGTCAGTTGATCAGCCCATAGAGAGACTTCATAAGTGCTCAAGGACTGCGATACACGTTCCATCTTTACTCTAACGTTCCATGCCGTTGCCTAGACCAGAGTGATAGCGGTTACTTCAGGGGGGCAACACAAGCGACCAGGCAGGTAGGTGCCCAGACCGCGATTAACATAAAGGCGATTGTTGCCCACGGTATGCAAGCCCTGTGCCCATTCCCAGTGCTTCGAGACCCGATCGCATTCTTTCATCCACGGCACAAAGCGTCTGCTTTGCCTTGGGAGCTTCCGATAGGTTTGGGAAAGAAGCTGCGAGACGTTGCCAATGCCAGGAAGCACAACCTGCCCGCCGTGGGTGTGTCCAGAAAGCTGCAAATCGACGCGCCACGGCTGTAAGCGAACCGCCGTATCGGGATTATGGGCGAGGACGATGCGGGGAATGGTGGGGTCGATCGCGCCCATTACAGGCACCGGGTTAAATGACGCTGACCAAAAATCCGCCAGCCCCACAAGCGCCAGTCCCGTTCCTAACGGATACGCAACCTCATTCCACAACACCTGAATGCCAATATTAGTGAGGGCTTTGGTCACTTCAGGACGCGATCGTCGGTAGCAGATATCGTGATTGCCCAACACGGCGTAGATGCCCGATCGACTTTGCAATCCCTTCAGCCAGGGCACTAAATTGTGAATTGCGGCGGGATCGGTGGTGACAAAATCGCCTGTCAGCACCACCAGATCCGGTTCCAGCGCGTTACTCGTCTCGATCGCCTCTGCCAACATGCGTTCAGAAAGCCGAATGCCGTCGAAGTGAAAATCAGAAAACTGGGTCAGCGTTACGCCCTGAAGGGTTGGCGGTAGATCGGCGATCGTCAGTTGCAATCGTTCTACCGTCAGAGAGCCTGTCAACAGTTTGTGCATAGGGCGTTTATGGCGGCGGTTGATTTAATACGGGTGTGGGGTGTCGGGTGTGGGGTGTCGGGTGTAGGGTATTGGGACGGTGAATGAAATTGGCTGAAAAAACTAGCTGTAAACCATTTATGGCAGAGCGCCTTAGGATCGAGAAGAAATAAAAGCGGTAATTTGGCGGTAGGGGCGCGGCATTTGGCAGAAAGGTACTGCCGTAGCGCCGATGATTTTCGCCCAAATGCCACGCCCTTACTCCAGCATAGAAGGGTTTACCGGGACTTAACCAATGTGGCTCGCTCGCCTGCCTCAACACGGGCAACAGCGGTTAGCAAAAACAACCGGGTCTGCTGGTATCGGAGCGGGAGGGCGATCGCGGGAGGGGCTAAGGTCGGCACGGTTGCCAGCGCTAAGGAGGCAGCGGATACTTGCCAGGGTGGCAGATCCCAGGATTCTGGCTGTATGGCGGGCTGTCGCCGCAGTCGTTGCAATGGTTTGGTCTGTTCTGCAATGGACATGATAAACACGACTAGCAGGAATGACAGGAGCAGCCCCAAACTCAAGCGGTGCTCTGGATCAGACAGCGAGAACCCACGCGACACCTGTGACACGGCTGGAGCTTCAGCAAGCTGCCAACCTGCTTTTGGCTGCACCACCTGTCGGAGTTCAGCCTGTTTGGTTGCGTACAGGTTTAGATTATCTGTGGCAAACCTTAACTCCAGATTAAGTGCCTCATATTGTCGTGACAGGGTTGCCCACTGCTTGATTTGCTGGGTGATTTGCGCCTCCGTTTGCCCGATCGCCTGCTGGCTCACTTCTAACACCTGCACCTGATGAGCAGCGGTTGCCCATTCCAGCAGCATTTGCTGATGAGTGACTTGCGTGTAATCGGTTGTCTGGTTAGCTTGAAAGTCGGCGATCGCCTGATTGCGACGGGCGATGAGGGGCTGCTGCACGGCTTCGGTCATCTGTCCTGCGACTTGCTGATAGCGCTGCTTCAGGCTTTGGAGTTGCATGGCGTTGGGCTGCGGACGGGTCAGCTCCACCGTGATCTGATCGGCGATCGACCGAAATTGAGCTAACAACGCCTGATAGCGATCGTTCTGTTGTAGTGCCTGCTCCATCACGCCCGTTTGGGACTGCCCGACTTGCTCACTCGCCCGCTTTTCTAAGATGGCAAGCTGGGTGCGGGCTTCCGTCAAACGAATCTGGAGATCTTGCCGCTGTTGGATGATGACGTGACTGCGCTGTGCCAACTGCTGCCCCAGTGCCGCTGGCTCAGTGATAGCGTGCTGCTGCTGGAACTGTTGCAGGTTTTGCTGGGCGATCGTGACCTGTTCTCTTAAATGAGGCAGCCGTCGCTCCACAAAGGTCAGCTCACGGCAAAGGCTGGTGCGGCACTCCTGGCTGTATTGCAGGTAGGCTTGGGACACCGTTTGCAGAACGGTCTGTACTTTTTGCGGGTCAGCATCCTGATAGGTGATCTCCAGCGTGCGATCGCCATCGCGGTGAGCAATATCCAGCTTTTGCGAGAGCGTTTCATAGCTCAGATCGGCGTACTGGGTCTGGAGTTGCTGCACCACAGGCGAGAGCAGCTTTGGACTCCACAGCACCTCCATTTGGGTGGCATAATCCAGGCTGGCAGTTGCTTGCGTGGCTGGATTCGCCGCCGTTTGCCCTGCCGTTTGCCCTGTCGTTTGAGGGTGCGTCGCTGATGCTGGGCTACCAGTTGGCTCAACCAGGAGCTGAAATTTGCCCTCGTAGGTGTCGGGTTGGTCAGCCAGACAGATCAGGCTCGTCCCAGCGACAGTGGCGATCGCGGCTCCAGCCAACGCTCCGGTGCGACGATTGAAAAGGTTGGGCAGTTTCGGAGGGGCAATCGGGGGTGGCGCGATCGGGGGAGCAATGGTTGCCTCGCCCCAGTCGATCGGAGAGGCTTTCTGAGATGGTTGGGGCACGCTGGTGTGATCTGTTAACGGCAGATCCAGTAACGACAGTGCAAACAGATCAGCCGTCGCTGGGGAAACCGAAAGAGTTTGAGACGCTGACATGATCATTTCAACCAAAGGGCAGTTCAACCAAAGGGGCAATTAACCAGAGAGATTGTTCAACAGAGAGTTATACAGAAGAGATCCCCCAACCCCGTGCTAGCGAACCGCTTCGCTAGAAAAAAGGGGGCTTTAGAGGTTCCCCCCTTTTTAAGGGGGGGTAGGGGGATCGAAACTTCAAGCTTCAACTGTGTAAGTCCTAAGAGAATTGTTCAAGCAACAGTCGATCGTCACACTTCAACCGGGGCGGCACCATTTTGTGAAGCTTCTCTCGCCTGATAGTGATACGCATAGGGCACCAGTGCCTCTTGACCACCGTTTGCTACCATCCCCAAGACCATCGTGGAAGAGATTTTCAATTCTTCTAGCGCCTGGTTGAGGGTGGGACGCTTGGTTTTGCCCAGCCGCACAACGAGCGTTAGCCCATCGGTTTGAGAGGCAACCAGGCTGCTATCGGCTAAACCGACCAGCGGAGGCGTGTCATAAATCACGAGGTCAAACACCATCCGAAAGCGTTCCATCAGCAGGCGCATTTTGCCTGAGGTGAGCGTTTCTGTGGGATCAACCGCTGTTTGCCCTGCCGTTAGCACCATTAAGTTGTCGCGTATGGGAGACTGCTGGAGTGCCGCTCTCACGTTGGTGTTGGTGGTCATTATGTCGCTCAACCCTAGCTGGTTGGGCAAGCCCATTTGATGATGCACCTGAGGATGGCGCAAATCAGCATCAACGAGAAGCACCCGTTGCCCCATTGCAGCAGCGGCGAGTGCCAGATTCACCGCGATCGTCGTTTTGCCATCGCCCGGTTCCGGAGAACTGATGGTGAGCGATCGCACCGAAGTATCAGGACGCTGCAAGCAAATGTTTTTGTAGAGCGAGCGAAACGCTTCGACAAACGGTGTGGCGGCAACGCTGGATGCGGTCTGTCTGTTCGCACTAAACATGGCGCGAATCTCTGGCAGTTCTAGCGTGGAGGGATCGGCAAGCACCGGAGCCGTTTCGTGGGTTGGCTGGTGGCGCTTACGTTTCAGCAAGGGCAGTTTGGTATACCAGGCGGCTTGAGGGGTGGCGCGATCGGGGTCCAGCGGAATCACCCCCAACAGGGGCAAGCGGGTTGCCTGACGAATATCTTTTGCCGTGTGATAGGCGTTGCTGCTGGTATCAGCCAGAAAGCCCGCGATGATGCCTAAGAATAGACTTAAAAAGATAGACACGCCGATGTAATTCAGCAGGGCGCTGGAGGCAACGTTGAGCGGTTCCCCCGTTGCGTCTCTTGCCAGCGTCGGTGGAGACAGCAGTTCCCAGGGGACTTCTTTCTGCGCGGCATCAATCTGCAATGCCTCTTGTTTCGCTAGAAATTCGTTCAAACTATTTGTGGCAACGGTTAGCTCGCGTTCAATGTCGGTAAACTGACGTGCCAGAGCGGGATATTGCCGAATGCGGGCATCCACTTCGCCCTTCGAGCGACTGATTGCCTGATCCCGTGCTTGCAGAAGGGCAAGTTCATCATTCACTTTACCCAGTACGCGTTGAGATTCTTGTTCCAGTAGGCGTTTCAGGTTTGCCTGACGATCGCGCAATGCCTGGAGGGTCGGGTTGGTTTCGCGCGATCGAGCGGTTTCCAGCGCAATCTGGCTCGTCACCTCTTGATATTTACCTAACAGCGCTTGATATTGGGGCGCTTCAGCGAGGGCAGAAGCTACATCGGCATTATTGACATTGCGCGACAGTGCGCTGAGCCGGGAGCGGCTTTCTGCCAGCTTGGTTGCCGTATCCATCTGCTGCTGCTCTAGATTGCCCGATTGCCCCACTGCCTGCTGACCCTGCGTATCGGGGTTGACAATCACATACCGCTGCCGAAAATCTTGCAACTGCTGCTGAAGCGTATTCACCCGCTGCCGAAGCTTGGGCAATTGTTCGTTGATAAATTTAACGCCCTGCCCAATATTGGTTTGCCGCTCATCTCGACTGTAGTTTAAGTACGCGGTAGAAAGCAGCTTCAGCATGTACTCAGCCACAGCGGGATCATTATCCTGGTAGCTGACCTGGAGAATTTTGGTGCCTTCTGCGCCTTTTTTCGCATTTTTGGGCAGCAAGCGCCCAATGGTAATGCTGTTGGCAACCCGATCGTACGTCATGCCTGGAAACTTAGTTTGTGCCTCTTTCACGATCGGTTCCAGCAGTTTGGGGCTTTGCAAGACCTGGATTTGGGTGGGGTAATCGAGCGCGGTCGGTGCCGTTTGCAGCGATTCACCCGGACTTTGCTCTGGGTTGAGCAACAGGCGTTTGAATTGTTCTTCAGCGGTGACAGGCTCGACCAGAAGCTGAAACGAGCCAGCATACTGAGGCGGCTTGCGATTGGCTGCCCAGATGGAGAGGGGAATGGAGACCGTTGCCACCGCGATCGCCACCCCCAACACAATGCCCAGCCGCCGACGGACAATACTTAATGGTTGATTGAGGTCAAAGGTGGCTTCATCGGTCTCCAGGCTTTGGGTCGCAAAGGCAGCAGACGGCTTTGAACCATTGGTAGAGAGGGCAGACGTGTGATTAGGTTTCATAGGGCACGGTATGCATTCTTGCGTGACGTTAGGAGCCGCGATCGACGGTGGATGAAACTGCCAGCATTCACGTAGACCAAGCCACTACGGAAGACCAAAAATCCTCAAGAAGCTGGAGAGTGAAAACAGGGGACTGAGAATGGTGCCAAGGGTATCGGTGACGCTGGTTAAGCCCGATCGACCCACCACGATGATGTCGTTGTTTCGCATGGAGGGATTGGTTTGGTCGTTAATGCCCTGGGCAAAATCAACCGAGATATCGCGCCGTAGCACCGTGCCATCCGGGTTCAGGCGAATAAGTTCCACCCGACTCTTGCGGGCGCGTCGATTATCAAACCCTCCGGCTGCCAGCAATGCCTGGTTCATGGGTGTATTGGGCGGCACCTGCACCACACCCGGTTGACGCACTTCGCCCACAATGTTGACGCGGATGGTATCGGGCGAAAAACTGGCGCTGGCAATCTGAGCGGCTTCGGCAGGCGTAATATTTGTGGCGGTGGGAATGGAAATGGTGTCGCCCGATTGCAAAATCACATCCTGTTTGAGATCGCCCGCTTGCACAAGCTGCAACAAATTGATGTCGATCGTTTGCTCGGCTCCCGATCGCGTGGGGCGACGAATTTGAATCCGCCGAATATCCGCTAGAGGTTTGATGCCGCCTGCCACCTGAATCGCCTGGGTAATGGTGGGGGGTTTTTCGAGATTGTTGGTGTTGCCACCCGTCGTTCCTTGTGCCCCAGCAGCGGTTGCACGCGGGTTAGTGCCCGTCACCAGATACGAACCAGGGCGGAAGACTTCACCCACGATCGCCACATTCACGGGTCTGCCTTTTTCACCCGCAAAGGTGGTGTCTGCCAACTGCAAGGACTCGGCTGTGTTTGGAGTGGCGGCGGCTACTACTGAAACGGAATCGCCATCGCGTAGGGTCACATCCTGCTGCAAGCTGCCGTTTTGCACATAGCTCCACAAATCAACGGTGATCACCTGGGGCGCACCCACCCGCTGCGGGCGACGAATTTGCACCTGCCGCACATCCGCTGCCTGGGTAATGCCACCTGCCGTTTGCAGCGCTTTGGTTAGAGTCGGAAACTGCGTCCCGCCATCCTGACTCGCCAGTGGGATGGTATACGTACCAGGACGGCTGACTTCTCCTAGCACGCCAATGGTAAGCGGACGGGGGGAAAGTAAACTAACGGTGACAAACGGACGCTTGAAAAATTTGGCATATCGCTTAGAAAGCTCGGCTTCGGTTTGCTTAATGCTCATCCCCCGCACTGAAACAGAGCCTAAAAGCGGTAGGTTAATGGTGCCATCCACCAGCACTTGCCGTTTGCCATTCTCGCCGCTATATTCGGGTACATCAAAGATATCGATTTGGATGCGATCGCCGGCACCCAGGGTGTAAGAACTTTCTTCAAACGGAGCCGGACTGGTAAGGTTGGGCATTCCTCCCGGAGGAGGTAGCTGGGAGGGTAACTGAGAGGGCAACCGAGAAGGCGACTGGGAAAGTACCCCTTGCGTCACGCTATAAGCCGGACTCGCGGTTAACACCCATGCCAGCAGTGCCAATCTGGTTGCCGATGGGGTTAAGCGAATGTGGGTAGAAATCACGTCATACACTCCCAGAACGTAGAAAAGCCAGACATTAGTAAAGCAACAGGGCGACATTCAACGTGACGGGCGAATGATTGAGATGTTTCAAAAAACGTCAAGTCTTTACTAGCAGCATCGTGAACGTTTATAGCCCCGTAAAACGATCTACTCGTAAAACGCTTTACGACCGGAAACATTCGTTTGTTTTACAGAATGCTCAAGATTGATCCGTGTTGTTCGGCGTAGCAACAGTGGACAGGGTGGCTCGTTGAGCGATCGCGATCCTCCAGCTTCGATCGCGCTTGAAATCGATTGATCCAGATACAGCGTTTTCCAATTTTCTGAGGTACACCTTACTCCCTTGACTCCCTGCATAGATCTGGACTTCACCTGCTTGAAAGTTGCTGCAAACCCCTAGCTATGCAATATTCAATGCTGCGCGATCGCATCCGGACAAAATACTGAAAATTTATGGAGTCGCAATCAAACAGTTGTAGAAATGTACCCATTGTGAAATTGCCTGAAGACCATAAACGCGGAGTATGCAGCCGCTTTCTATGCCAATGTGCAGCAAGACTCCGCCAATTGCCTGCCCAAACTTTCCGGTATCGCTGGCAATTGTATGAATGTATGTGTCAGAACAGGCAGGAGCGGTGGCGCAACAAGCTCAGGTGCTGAAAACATTTCGTTGAGTAGAAGAAATGGCTTTGAGCATGATCAATACCTGGTTGATAGAGTGCTGACGACACAGTGATGGGTCATCGGGTTATGGTCTCTCAAAAAGCCCCAGGTAACGGCAATTAATGGAGCTACTCACTGCATGAGCCTCAAACAAAAGACAATCAAAGGAATTATTTGGATTGCGATCCAGAATTGGGGAAATCAGATTGTTTCCTTTGCTGTCTTTCCTATTCTTGCTCGTCTGCTAGGACCAGAAGCCTTTGGTTTAATTGCCTTGACCAGTGTGTTTCTTTCCTTTTTACAGGTCTTTCTAGATCAAGGGTTCGGGCAAGCCATTATTCAACGGCGAGATCTTGAACCAGAACATCTGGATACTGCCTTTTGGACGAGTATGGGAATGAGCGTTTTTTTAATGGGATTAACCTGCGCGAGTGCAGACCTGGTAGCTGCTTTTTTTAAGCAACCCCTGCTCGTTCCCATTATTCGCTGGCTCTCGCTGTCCTTTTTATTTACAGGGCTGGACAGCATTCAATCTACGATTTTGAGCCGTGAACTTGCCTTCAAAACGCTGGCAACACGATCGCTCATTGCAACAGTAGCTTCTGGCGTAGTGAGTGTGACAATGGCATTTCAAGGCTATGGCGTTTGGAGTTTGGTGGCTCAAACCATTACTAATGGGGTTGTGAGTGTTGCTGTTCTCTGGAGCAGTACAAAATGGCGACCGGGGTTTCGCTTCTCCGTCAGGCATTTTAACGAGTTGTTTACCTATGGCATCAATATTGTTGCCACCAATATTCTGAATTTTTTCAATCGGCGTGCAGATGATTTCTTAATTGGGTACTTTCTTGGTCCGGTTGCTTTGGGCTACTACACTGTGGCGTATCGGCTGTTGCTGATCACAACGCAGCTTTTAATTAGTACGATGCAGCGTATTTCTATGCCTGTTTTTTCCAAAATTCAGGATGATACAGAGCGTTTACGACGAGCCTTTTTTAAGTCAATTCAGCTCACCAATCTGGTTGCCTATCCTGCGTTTGTCTGTCTCTCTGTGCTTGCGCCTGAACTCATTACTCTGTTGTTTGGCTCTCAATGGCAAGCCAGCATTCCTGTCATGCAGATTCTCGGATTGGTGGGCTTTCTTCAGGCGGGCTTTTTCTATAACGGACCAATGTTGATGGCGCTGGGCAAACCTCACTGGAATTTGCGCTACAACCTGTTTCAAGCAGTTTGCAATGTGACGTGTTTTTTGATTGCGGTACGGTGGGGCATTGTTGCGGTTGCGGCTTCTTACGTGATTCGCAGTTATGCAACGTCGCCTGTCAATGTGTGGCTCATTCGTAAGGCGCTGCACTTTAAGGTGGCAGATTATTTGCGCCAGTATGCAACCCCAATTCTTGCATCGTTGGTGATGACGGCTTCTATTCTGGCGGCTAAAGCGATCTTGCAAGGGACGATCGACCCAAGGGCGCTATTTGGTCTTTATTTAGTGATTGGTCTGGGTGGATATGTGGCAACGGTGTTTGTCGTTGCGCCCAGTGTACTTCAAGAAATCAGAGCGTTGGTGCTTTCAGTTGTGCCAGCAAAACATAAAAAGAGTGCGTAGATGGCGCTCAATGTGAGCACTGTAAAACTGGCAATAACCACCCTGTTTGCAGCAGACACGCAGCAAGATTTGAGAGTAAATTATCGGCGAGGCTTGATGAGTGATGGAGCGCGAAAACCATACAGATATCCAAAAGCTGTTTGAAACCGTCGTTGATGGTGACTATTGCATTGGCTGTGGTGCTTGTGCGGCGGTAAAAGAGTCGCCCATTCAAATGAAGCTGGATGGTTACGGGAAATTTACAGCCACGATCGCGCCTTCTGCCAGTCAACAACTGCTCGATAGCTCTGTTCAAGCGGTGTGTCCCTTTTCCAATCATTCACTCAACGAAGACCAGCTTGGTCAAGAACTGTTTAGCCATAACTGCCAGCGCCACGATCGCATTGGCTATCATCTGTCTACCTATGCAGGCTTTGTCTCAGAAGATGGCTTTCGCGATCGGGGCAGTTCGGGGGGTATGGGTACCTGGATTGTGAGTGAATTGATGCAACAGGGGTTGGTGGATGGTGTGATCCATGTGCATCAACGTCAACCTGATGCTGATGATTCCAGGCTGTTTCACTACCAGTTGTCTACTACATTGGAGCAGGTGCGATCGGGGGCAAAGTCTCGCTACTACCCGATCGAACTCTCTGGGGTGATGCAACTTGTGCGCGATCGTCCCGGACGGTATGCCATTGTGGGTATTCCCTGCTTCATCAAAGCGGTGCGGTTATTGATGCGACAAGAGCCGCTTTTGGCTGAACGCATTGTGTTTTGCGTTGGGTTGGTATGTGGGCACCTCAAAAGCACCCAGTTTGCCGCCATGTTTGCATGGCAGTGCGGCATTACCCCTGATAACCTGCGTGCGATCGACTTTCGCAAGAAGCTACCTGGTTTGAATGCAAATCAGTACGGGGTTGAAATTGTTGGTGTGCAGGATGGACAGGTTGTCACCCATGTTCGCCCTGTACCAGAGCTATATGGCAGGGATTGGGGCTTAGGCTTCTTTAAATACAAGGCGTGCGATTACTGTGATGATGTCGTGGCTGAAACGGCGGATGTGGTGGTGGGGGATGCCTGGTTGCCTCAGTATGTGCAAGATAGCCAGGGCACAAATGTGCTGGTGGTGCGTCACCCTGTGATTCAAGATCTGGTGGAGTTGGGGATGGCTGCCGATCGATTGCAGCTCGATCGCATTGATGCCGATGAGGTGGCTAAGTCGCAGTCTTCTGGTTTTGCCCATCGACGCGAGGGGTTAGCCTATCGCCTTTACCTGGTCGATCGTCAAAAGCAGTGGCGACCATTGAAACGGGTGCAGGCAAGCGCCAAGCATCTCAGCCGTAACCTGCAAAAACGCCATGTCTTGCGGGTGGAAATGGCAACTGAAAGTCATCTGGCATTTAAAGCAGCGATCGCTACTGGAACGTTTTCGGTTTTTGTCGAAAAGATGGATGCGATCGTCCAGCGCTATCGTGTGGTTTCTCAAGGTTCTCGCTGGAAACGGTTGGCAGGAAAGGTGAAAGGCAAAGTGCAACAGCTTGTATCGCAGTTCCGCAAAGAAACGGCTTAGTGCGTCTAAAGTCACTCAACTTATTCACTAAATAGCCATGAATCTTACTCCTTTGAAAATGCTCACCGCAGCTACAGCTCCGGTGAAGACATTCACCATGCACCGCATTACTGAATTTGAAGGCTTACGTTCCATTCTTGCCTGGTGGGTAGTGTTAGCACATATGCTACAGGCTTGCGGCTTTAAGCCTCAAAATCTACCTCGATTATTTTCAAAAGTTATATCGGCTGGATATGCGGTTGATATTTTTATCATTCTTAGTGGATTCGTTATATTTTTACTACTAGACGTTAACCGGAACAAAAATTATCGGCAATTTATCATTGAACGTTTTTTTAGAATTTACCCTCTTTTTATAACTGCATTTTTCGCTGCAATTGCTTTGCTACCATTAAGAGTAGCCGTATTGAAAAATGGGCAATGGAATAATCTTGAGTATGCTGCAACGATTTTACAGCAAGCCCAAAACGCCTACGACTATTTCATTTTTCACGTAGTCACCCATCTGACGCTACTACACGGAATTTTCCCAGATGAATTGCTGCCTAGTAGCAGTGTTGCCTTCCTTGGACCTGTATGGAGCCTTTCATTAGAGTGGCAGTTTTACCTAATTGCACCTTTTCTAATTTTGTACATGGGTCGCTCGTGGATTGCTTCATTTTCGATATTAGGAACTATTTTTATAGTACGAAAACTGGTTTCAGATCTTAGTTTTGGCTATGGAGCGTTTTTGCCTCTAAAAATGGAGTTTTTCCTGATTGGTATTTTCTCCTACTACGCCTATAAGTTTACTCAACTAAACCCAAAGCTCATCCAAAAAGCTTTTCCAGTTCTACCAATTGGGCTAGTTTTAGGAATACTTTTGCTGTGCTTCTTTCCAAGAAATATTGCAGAGATGGCACTGCCAACTGAGATCTGGCTAATTGCGCTGTGTGCCGCAATAGCTCAGTCCTTACAAATCAAGCATTCTCTCTTTAATGCTGTTGCCAGGGTTTTAAATCACCCCATTTTGCAACACTTAGGCAAAGTTTCCTATTCTACCTACGTCACCCATGTTTTTGTGTTTTGGGTGGTAATGTGGGTGGCAATGACGATCGCTCCAGGAATCGATCGAGGTTCCATGCTCATCGTTCTGAGTTCGATCGGTACCTTGGGTGTGCTGGCTCTTTCCTTTGCTCTTTACTATGGCATTGAGAAACCGTTCATTCAAATTGGCAAGCGATTTAGCAAAAAGGCAAACAGCCAGAGCACTGCTTTGTAAGACTGACAATTTCGGAAGTATCAATTCTCTTGTTGCCTTGCATCGCAAACGTAGGGACATGGCATTGCCTTGTCCTGACCAAACCTCAGATTTACAGGTTATTTAATTCACGATTCTAAACAACAAAACCATACCAATCACACTCCCCTCTTTGTTCCTCGCAGAAAGACGAGACTACTGTAAAGGTGAAAGGCTGAATCCCAGTAGCTATCGGTTTGCCGTGAGAGATGAATATGCGACTTGAGGCGGAGCAACGGCACGGTAAAGTCCGCAGCACTTTCGGCAAAGGGAGTGAACTGTGACCAGGTTTCAGTATAGGGCATTTGACGATCGAGCAGTGCCATCAATTGATTCCAATTGGTGCGAATGGTGTGGCGATCGTGCGTGGCGATCGTGGGTTGATTCGTCACTCCTACGCCCTGATCAAATTGATAACTACTGTCATGCAGGCGAAGAATGCAGCGTCGTCCCGGCAAGTGTAGGTCGCAAAAATGGGCGTAGTCCTGGGTTTCTTCTTTGCGTTTCAGTCGGTTCCGATAGCCCAAAGCCAACACCTGCTCAAAAATGGGCAACATCCCTTCCACGCGCTGCGCCACTTCCGACCACGCAAAGCTGAGAGAACCAATTTGATCGTGTACATTTTGGCAAACCACCGTTGCTTTTGATACGGCTGACTGAAAGGAATTGATGCGAAAAATTTGGATCGCCTGAATGTCTGGTTGCGATGCCCAAACGTTTGGCACACCAGCCTGCTGCAATTCCTGACTCAAGACCTGCAATTCGCCTGCCAAACCCGCCCGATATAACCGCCAACCCCGGTTGGGGATGAGCAGTCGTGTGGTGTAAGCATCCAGCTTCATCACCCGCGCAAAATTTTGGACAACAGTGGCACGATCGCCCCCCGTCACCGCCTCTAATGCCAAAAATCCAGGTGCATTATTGTTCGGTTCCGCACTTGCCTGAGCGATCGCCCGTTGCCGGAGTTCTCGCTGCGTTGCCTCCACCCGTTGAATGCTCTGACGCACCTGTGTCACCAGTTTGGGATTTGGCGTATCGCGCAGCAGTTGACGATAGATGTCTGTCGCTGCCTCCAACTTGCCCGAAACCTCCTGCAAACGCCCAGCATAAAACTGCGCCCACGGGTTTTGCGGCGACTGCGCCAACAGTTCAGATACCAATTGAGCCGCCGATCGATAATCCTGACGGTCAAAAGCAGCGGTGATTTCGTCAAGCATGGGAAGGGGAGGGGTGTGGGGTGTGGGGGAAAGTTGCTAGTTGTTAGTTGTTAGTTGTTAGTTGTTAGTTGTTAGTGCCTGAGCTGTTTGTGATTCTTTCTAAAAACTAAAAACTAAAAACCAATAACTTCCTTGCCTTCCCCCCTCTCCCACACGGCTGCAACCAGTGACAGAGCTACTAACGGAGCCGTGACAGCACGGAGAATACGGGAGCCAAGGGAGACGGGTTGGTAGCCAGCGGCGATCGCAGCGGCAATTTCGCGCTCTGTCCAGCCGCCTTCGGGTCCGATCGCAAGGGTGATGGAGGCGAGGGATGGAATAGCATCTGATATCTGAAAACATTCAGACTGAAGACATTCTAATAAATGAGGAGCCATTCCTCGCGCGGCGCAAAGATACTTTTTGACGAGTGCTTCCGATGGTTGGTGTTCCTGCTGGAGGTGTTCCATAAAGGAAATTGGTGCAGCAAGACGCGGCACACACAGGCGTTCAGATTGTTCTGCGGCTTCGTTGGCGATGCGCTGCCAGCGTTCGACCTTTTGCGGGCTGGGATGGAGCAGCGTGCGATCGCTCAGCACAGGCAAAATTTGCTCAACGCCCAACTCAGTCGCCTGACGCACCACTTCATCAAACCCGTTGCCTTTGGGTAGCGCCGCGACTAATGTAACCCGTATGGGTAGTTCTGTATGGGCGGCGATCGGCTCTAAAATTGCTGCATAAAGCTCCAGTGGCTCGATTACATCCAGTGAAACCAACCATGCGCGCCCCCGTCCATCCATCGCAATGAAGCGATCGCCATGCCCCAAACGCAGCACTCGTTGCAAATAGTGCTGTTGTGGAGGAGCTAGACGAATGCGCCCGTTTTGCATCTGTTTGGGGCTAACAACCAACCGTTGTAAGGGCACAAGTGGTTTCCAGAATCGCGAAAGGTGTAAGTCTAGGAGGCTGTTTGAAACGTATGGCTGTTTGAAACGTAATAAGTGTCTTCGTTTACGGAGTGCTGGCTCACCTGGAACTGCATCTTCAAAATCATAGCCTTACACGGCTGGATGCAGACGGACACTATTTACAGAGAAAAGGAGATTAAGAAAAATTCTGACCAACAGAAAAATTAATTCATTCCAAGGTAGGATGCTCGACAACGCCTTTCATTGGTCACAAAGAGAGAGACTGGGGTGCCTCGAACCACACGAATCGATACCGAATATGGGTGATTACCCAATTTTCTTTCTGGAATGTTGATCGGTTGCGCTGTTGATGTCACTAACCCCCGCAGAGGCATAAAATCATGGCAGATACTCTTACACTGACTGGAACCATTCGCGATTTTTCGTCTGTAAAGAGCAACTTACCCACAAGTCATCCAGATTTTGAAACCGACACATTCGACGAGCGTAATGTGGAGAAAGGTATTGTTGGACCAGTGCTTGGTGCTGATAACAAACCCGTTTACGTCGGTGGTACTGGTGCCATTAAGTCAACCCACGGTAAAGCTGCCTTCGACAAGTGGTATGCCAACGATCATCCCGCTACCGCCCAAAAGTCTTTTTCGATCACGCTTACTAAAATTAGCTCCAACCCTGACGTTTTTCGCTACGACAACCAGGCATTTTTCCCGATCGATAATGATCTGTTAGGCAATGAAGGAAACGCTCACAACTTTCATTTCACCTATGAAGTGAGCACTCAATTTACGTATCAGGGTGGTGAGATCTTTACCTTTATTGGTGATGATGACTTGTGGGTTTTTATTGATGGCAAACTGGTCATTGATTTAGGTGGCATTCATACCCAACAAACAGGAACGGTGAAGCTAGACGATTTAGGACTCACCGTTAGGACAAATTACAGCCTGCGCTTGTTCTTTGCTGAACGGCACACCACGGAGTCTCATTTCCGCATTGATACGTCCATTCTGCTCACCCAACCCATTGCAACCATTGCCGCGACCGACCCAAATGCCAACGAGCTAGGGCTAGATACGGGCGAATTTACCATCAGCTTGAATAAAGCGGCGCTTACCGATCTGACGCTGGAGTACAACGTGGCGGGTACTGCAATCGAAGGGGCGGATTACCAACCGATCGTCCGCAGTGTGGTGCTTCCCAAAGGTCAGACCAGCATCAAGCTCCCTGTCACGCCGATCGCTGACCAACTTCCCGAAAGCTCCGAAACTGTCATCATGACGCTGCTAGACGGCAATGGCTATAAAACGGGAACGCCTAACAGCGCGGTAGTGACGATCGTAGACAACCCACCACCCGTTGCCTCGATCGTGGCAAGTGATCCAGAGGCATCCGAAATCGGGCTTGATCCCGGTCAATTTAAGATCACGTTAGATAAAGCAGCCATTGCGGATCTGACCATTGGGTATACCGTTTCAGGCACGGCGACAGAAGGGGCAGACTATCAAGCGATCGGGCGCAGCGTTGTCATCCCCAAAGGGCAAACCAGTCTGCTCATTCCAGTGAGTCCGATCGCCGATCAGCTCCAGGAAGGTAGTGAAACCGTTGTGGCGACGCTACAACCCGGTAACGGCTATCGACTAGGCGCTGCGATTTCAGCGACTGTGACGATCAAGGACAACGTTCCGCCACCCCCACCCCCACCACCCGCTGCCCTCCCTATTGCGACGATCATGGCGACTGACAACGCCGCAAGAAAACCTAAGCCGTCAGAAGGCGTTTCAGATACAGGCGAGTTCCTGATCAGTCTAAACCAGGCTGCTCCTACCAACATGGTCATCAACTTCACCATCAGCGGTTCTGCGGTGGAAGGGTCTGATTGTCAACAGATGCCTCGTAGTGTTGTGATTGCAGGTGGTCAGACTCAAGCCAGATTCCAGGTTTTGCCCATGACCTATACCCCTCAGCGAGCTAGAGCAGGCGTAACCCATGTAACCGCTACTCTGCAAGCCAGCAGCGGTTATCAGCTAGGAGCCAAAATTAGCGATACGGTCGTGATCAATGTGCCCGTGGGCATTGCAGTCGGACCTTAACTGATGGCGACACCTTTTGGCTCTGATTGTCAGGGTCAAAAGGTGTCATTTTTCCACTTTCTACGTCACTAGGGGCTGTCATCAATTAATACTACACATTGCTTGCAGCAAGGGTTCCAGCCCCTAGCCTGGTGTGTTAGGACGGGCGTGACACTGCTGATATTGCAAGGTTTTGGAGCTAATTGATGACACGCCCTAAGCCTGTCAAGCTGGTATTAAAACGTAAACGTGGTGCGAATCACGGGCACATAAACAGTAGAACTGCTGCTCAACTCTTCGGCGTTGAAGATGACAAACAGACCAGGAGTCACGCTGATATTGTCGTTCAACTTGAAGTTGAAAAAGCCTTCCACCTGATAGGGAGTCCGATCGCCCGGATCAAAGGCTCGTCCACTGGTGCTAACCCGCGACAAGGGCTGCCCAAAGATGATGCCAGCCGTATTCCCCTTACGAAACAGATCGTTCGCCTGCACACCCACTTGCCAGCTCAGGAAGTTAGTTGACGCATCAATATCAACCAGGCTGCTAAAGATATACGAGAACGAACCTGCCAACGAAAACTGAGGTGACAGCCTGAAGGCAGCGGTAAGACCTAATGTATCTAACGTAATGCCCTGGTTGGCGATCGCGCCCAGGGCACCCAGCCCTCTACCACGAGCCGCAATTTCTACGGGTGTGGGGTTGAATAACACTGAGCCAATGTCTGATTTTGCCAGCCCTGTGCCTAAAATGTTGATTTGGTGATAGCTGTGCGCATAATTCAGGGCAATATCCAGGCTTTTGGCAGGCTTGATGGTCAACTGTGCAGCGGCAGTGTAGCTACCGTTGAAGATACCAGCACCTAGCGGTGTTCCTGGAAACCCGGCATTGCCTGGTAGGCTAGCCGATGTCACACCATAGAGCGCCCGAAAGTCGATCGCCTCTGACAGGCTTAAAATTACACCAGCCGCCGAGTCTAAACCGGTTTGCGAGGTTCCCCCTGAAACTCGTTGAGCAGCCGGAAGCGTGGCAAAGCGGGAAATTGCTCCCTGCCCCTCGCTTGACCAGGGCAGAATGGCTGGAAACGCATCGGACACTTCTGCATTCGTACCAATGAAGGCGGTTACTTTATTGGCAATTGGGAAAATGTAGAGCAGTTTGTAGATATCAACTCGGTTGTTGCCTCGTCCACCGGATAAATTTTGGGGATTCGTTTCGGGAAATTGGGGAGCATAGCCTAAATAAACCTGACTGGCATTACCAAAAACCGGATCACCATAGCCCAGCGTGCCGCCCAAACTACCCGTCCCGCCTAGCAGAGCACTGGGACCTTGCCCGAAGTTATAGGCTTGTAGCCCTGTAATCAGCAAATCCTTACCTGTAAAGCTGGTCTTTAGGTTTAGCCGGACGCGATCGTTGAAAACAGGCTGTGCATCCTTAAACCCAGGCGCTGCTCCATAGGCACTTGCCAGACTGAAAATGACTTCGCCGCTCAGCTTGGTGGTGGTCGAAAACTGCTGCTTTTCTAACGTGGCGGCACGCGCTTCCAGCGCACCAACCCGACCGCGCAAGGTTGCCAGTTCCGCGGCAAATTCCTCTTGCAGTTTTTGCAGAGCGACCAGATCTTCTTTTTTCACCAAATCGGCAGTACCAGCCGCAATCAGCTCGTTGACGCGATCGAGGCACGCATTTAAGCCAGCCGCAAATTCATAGCGTGTCAAGGCACGGTTGCCCCGATAGGTCTTGTCGGGATAGCCCACAATGCAGCCGTAGCGTTCAACCAACGACTGCAATGCCTGAAACGCCCAATCAGTAGGCTTTACATCCGATAGTTGGGAGACGGAAGTGACTTGCGCCATCGGTTCCGTTTCTGAGGCGGCGGCATTGACTGATGGCGTGGCGATCGCGCTCTGCTCTTGTAGCGGCACCGTTTCTGGCGGCACCGTTTCTGGCTGTGCCTCAATGCTGCTCGCTTGCTGGACTGTTGTGGGTAAGTTGCTGGCGGCTGGCGTAGCAGCGATCGCGGCACCCATATCGATCGACACCAACCCCAGCAATAAGCTTAAAAAGCCCAGTTGCTTCACTGCCCTCGACTCACTTAACATCCATTGGTTTTGATTCACCATGACTCCTCACGCTCTCATTTCAAAATTGCCGGACAAAAACGGTTATTATTGCTACTTTCTGCTCTAAATGAAATATATTGCCAGATCTGTATAATTTCAAATCAATGTATTTTAGGCTACCAATAGATTTTAATCTATTGATTTTGGCTGTTTGTTAGAAGGTGATGCGATCGAGTCGGCGGCTTATACGGCGAAGAGCAACCGCTTGGGCGCGATCGCAGGGTGAGTACAGACCGCAGAAGCGTTTGCATGGCGTTGGGCATTCTGGTAAAGCTGCTTAAACAACGCACGTTGGGTATGACTACCGCCAATTTCGTGAAGTCGATGCATGACTGGCTTTAAGACAGTGGTAGCCGTTAACCAGTCTCCTTGAGCATGAGCGATTAATCCCTGCGCGGTAGGGACGGCAACTTCGCGCCATGCCCGATGCTGAGACTGATCGACGGTTTGAGCATGGGCTTGCATACTGTGTAGCATTTCAGCAACCCACGTCATTTTGCCTGCTCGTGACATGGCATAGACCGCGTGTAAGTCTTGAAACGGCAGGGCATGTTCATGCAGTCGGAACCGCAAATAACTACTTAATGCCTGCCAACGATCGCCCACATCAACGCCTTGCAACTCCAGCCGTAGGAGTAAAGCGATCGCGCCCACCTGATCTTTAGGCGTTTCTTTCCGGGCTTGTCCCCAGACGCAGGTGTCATACAGTGCCAACGCTGTTTGCCAGTCACCTTGCTTCAAGTAGTAAAGGGCAACATGCCACCAGTTGTGCGTCAACAGCATCGAATTGCAGGCTGTCCAGGTATCTGTATGGTGTTCCATCCAGACAATGCCTTCAGCCACACGCCCTTGAGTTTCCAGCACATGAGCAACAGCGTGTTGTGCCCACGGATCATGCCGATTGATCGCGATCGCTTTTCGTCCCATCACTTCGGCTTGTTTCAAAGCACCGCATTGTTCTAGCCCAAACGCCAGCATCCCGTAGAGGTAGTGATTGTCTGAGTGAGCAGGCAGAACCCTTTCTGCGAGACGCTTCAGGTTAGTCGCGTCCCCTCGGTAGAAGTAGTGATACTGCCCCTGCTGCACTGAGATTAAATCCTGAGGATAGGACTGGGCGATCGCCTCATGCCATTGAAGCGCTTGATCGATGGCTCCGGTTGACCAAGCGGCGATCGCCTGGATATACCATTGCTCTCGTTGGGTTGTTTGCAACACATACTGTTGAGCCATCTGAAGGTGACGCAGCGCTTGACGCCGATCGACCGCGTTCTCTTGAGATAGAAAATAGGCAGCCGCATAGGCATGGGCGATCGCGCAGGTTGGATCAGCAGTCAGTGCTTTGATGATTGCGTCCTCAATACCTTTCCCGTAGCTGAGCGCGTGGTCAATAACGTCATTAAGGTGAGCGATCGCAACTGGTGAAACACTCGTGATTACAAGGTTTTGAGCATCTTTGAACATAGAGAACTTTTAGGCACATAACTCCATCACCGGATCAGGTTAGCATATAATACTGTTATTCGGTCGGAATACAGTACTTTCAATCCGTGAGCTGTTTTTGCTCCAGCGTTGGTTTCTCTAAACTCCTTGTCTCTTTACTCCTTACCCTTTCTCAAAACTCTTATGCTGGTGGCTGATCGCTTCTAATGTGTAGCTTCCAGGTGCTTTTGCCATGCTAACCGGGCTGCGCCGACCATGCCTGCCTGGTTGCCTAGCTCAGCCCGCAGCAGTTGCAGTCCTGCCCGCGAACTGGGCAAAACGCGTTGTTCCATTTCGGACTGGATGGCTGGAAAGAAGAGATCAGCACTGGCACAAACTCCACCCCCAATGACGATCGCCTCCGGGGTGAGCACATACACCAAACTCGCCAGTCCTGCCCCTAAGTCGCGTCCATATTCTCGCCAAAATGCCAGGGCGTTGGCATCACCCGCGATCGCCAGCGCACTTAATTGATCTGGTTCCATCCCGGTGCGTCGTCGGATAGCTGGCACGGAGGCGTATTGTTCTAGAGAACCCCGATTGCCGCTGTTACAGGGTGGACCATTTGGGTTCAGGGTAATCAAACCGAGTTCGCCTGCTGCGCCGTGGTGTCCCGTAAACAGCTTGCCATCGAGAATAATGGCACCCCCAACGCCAGTACCCAGCGTCAGCAAGATCAGGTTTCGATACCAGCGTCCGGCACCCAACCACGCTTCACCCAAACCCGCACAGTTGGCATCGTTCGCCAGCACCGTAGGACGATCGGTTTTAGCCTCCAGCCAGTCTGCCAGTGGGACATCATGCCAACCCGATAGATTGATCGCCACCCGCGCAATGCGTCCAGTGGCATCGGTGGGTCCCGGAGTGCCAATGCCGATCGCGATCGCCTGATGTTCTGGATCAACCTGGGCGATCGCACTGATCATTGCTACCAACACCGCATCAGGCGTGGCGGGTTGAGGAGTCGGCACCGTTAACGACTGTAAGCAGCGACCATCCTGGTTAAAGCGTCCTAATTTGATGGCGCTACCGCCCAAATCAAGCCCTAGAACCTGTCCTAACGTTTGCCCATGCAGGCTCGTTTCAGTAGCATCCATACCCATAGAGCAGTTTTCACTTAAGTTCGGTACAAGTTTTTTTTGAGGCAGAGGGCAGGAGGCAGAAGGAAAAATGCCGTCTTCTTTTTTACTTCTTTCCTCTGCCTATTTGGAGCTGTGCTTCGCCTGACTGGAAACTGCTGTAGTCTAACCGTTGTGAGTGTGTCATTGAAACCGTGTCATTGAAGCCGTGCAAGCCATTGTTTAGCCGTGATTAAGCTTAGTAGCATCATGCACGGTTTGCTGGTAGAACGCTTCCAGTGCTGCAACGCAGGTACGATCGTCGTACAAATGGGCGTGACGATCGCGCATGGTTGTCACAAGTTGCTGTCTCCAATCAGGCTCTTGCCCTAAGCGCACGGCGATTTTAATATACTCTGCCTCGGTTTGCGCGATCGTCTCGGTGACACCCAGCGCTTGCAGAATGCCTGAGGAATGACGACCCCGCATGAACTCACCGGGGCAGGTCACGATCGGCAGATTGCACGCGATCGCCTCCAGGGTAGTGTGTCCCCCCGACCAATCCAGACTATCGAGAAAGATGTCCGATCGCTGGTTTAAATCCCAATAATCTGCCTGGTTTTGCGGTGGCAAGAGAATGCAATAGTCGTCACTTTCTAAACCAACGTTGGCAAAGGCTCGTTTCAGCCGCTGGTTAAATTGCTCCAGCACGTAGGCACTGGAAGGACGAGCAATAAAAACAAACTGCGCGTTGAGTACTTGTTGGGCGATCGCAGCAAATAAAGAATCATGCTGCGGCAAGAATTTACACAATAACTGACAGGCTAAGTACACGATCGCATCCTCCCGCAAGCCAAAATCAGCGCGTGTTTTTGTAGGTGCTGGAATGATAGGTTGCGCGTAGGAAATCCCGATTTTTGGTAAGCGAATTAAAGTTTCTGAATAATGAGTTTCAGCGTTTTCTGGCTCCATCAACGCGCTGGTTAAAAAATAATCCACCGTAGGTAATCCAGACGTAACGGGATGTGCCCAGGTAGAGCATTGAATGGGTGCCAGCCGTAAGCCTGCTAATTGAGTCATTAACCCTTGCATCCCCAGATCGAAAAAGACCAGGATATGTAATTGGTTGGCTCTAATCTGTTCGCAAATCGTCTCTAAGTCTGGAGGTAGTTGATAGAAGCGATCGCTGTAAGCACGATATGCTTGAGTCAATTGATCATAGCAATCTCGCACGTTGTAAGTATAGAGTTCAAACGCTTCTGAATTGTGATGGCGCAACCAGCCAATCATCAGCTTGCCAACGGTGTGTTCCCACAGGCAGCCTGAAACGTAGCCAATCCGAATTTTTTCACCCGGTTGGAGTGGCGTTAGCGGTAAGGGCTGGCTCCATTGAGGATAGTTTGCTGCCATGATTTGATGCACAAATTCACCATACTGTCGCTGTAAATCAAGATCATTTTGTCCTTGATACGACAGCAAAAAGTTTGTGCCTCGTTCAATCCCTTCTAAGGCTGTTTCACACTGTTCAGTTGTTTCAAGAGTGGTTTGTTTAACTAAAGCATCAAGCTCCTGAGCATAGCGCGATCGATACCCTAAAATCTCTTCAGCCGTTTGATAAATTAAGGGCAATAACCGCTGTTTTTCGATCTTCAGCGCCACGTTATTAGGGAATAGCTCTATCGCCTGTGAAATGACTTGAATCGCGTCTTCTAACTTGCCGCTATTTTGTAAATCAACGGTTAGCGCCAGATAGAGATTGGGTTCATTGGGATAGTGAGCTAAGCCCTGATATGAGGTTTCGATCGCCGCATCCAATCGCTCTAACTTTCGGTAACAGGTTGCCAGGATTTGATAGAAATTTGCATCCCCTAATTGAGTTTGGGCGACACGCTGATAGTGTTCTAGTGCGGCTTCATACTTTTGCTGTTGATAGAAGCGATCGCCAAAAAAGAGCGCTGCCTGCGTTGGATCTTGTTGCAGTTGCTTGGCAAAGGTCAGGTTTTCCTGCACATTGGCATCATCAGAACTGATATGCAGTGCGGTTTGATAGACGGCGATCGCTCCATCCAAATTCTGTTGTGCCAGTAGCGCATTGCCTAAATTGAGGTGGGTGCCCACATGCATGGGCTGAAGCGCGATCGCCTGCCGATAGTGCCGTTCTGCCTGATGCGCGTCGCCATGCGTGAGAATTAAATTGCCCAGATTGTTGTAGGCATCAATGAAGGTGGCATCCAGCGCGATCGCCTGCTGATACGCCTGTGCAGCCGCCACAATGTCGTCCATTTTCTCCAGTACCAGTCCCAGGCTGTAGTGGTAAGAGGCATTTTCGGGCTGGAGGGCGATCGCCTCAGACAACGCCTTCAACGCATCCTCCAAACGCGCCATTAAGTAATACGTCACGCCGAGCTTGTACCAACTATCTGCCTGTTGCTCATCTTCATGCACAATTGCCTCAAACGCCTGCACTGCCTCCACAAGTTGCCCCGATTCTCGTAAGCGAAGGGCTTCTACCTGAAGCCGTTTTAGCGTTTCACCAGGCTCCGGTGCCTTCTCTGGTGAGGCATGACGTGACCCTGCCTCCACGGGAATAGAAAGGTGAGACATGGCGTGAATAAAAGCAGGCTTGCTCGCCGTTTGCAGCGTTGACCAGTCGTAATGGTGCATTGCCTGGGCATCCCAGCTTAAAATTTGCAGCCCATTCCAGAAGGTGGGATGACCGTTACCAGGCGTAGGCAAATCTAACAGCAGACTGCACTGGGGATGTGCGGCAATAAAGTCCCAATTTGCCTGTTGTACGGGATCCCAGTTGCTGTCATCAACGATGATGAGGGCACGATCGGCGAGAAAGGGTTTTGCCAGCAGTAAGCCCATCAGTTGCGATCGATAGTCGTGGGCACCGTCATAGAGGTAAACGCCAATACGATCGACGGGGTTGAGCGATCGCAAATCGGCAAAGAACGCTTCAAAATCCTGATCGCAGAAAAAAACTTGCTCATCCAGCCCAAAAGCCGCCAAATTTTGCATCAGCTTCGGCTGATTTTCGTGAGCGACATCAAATTCCGAAAAGTTGTCGATCGCGTAAGCCATACGATCGGGATGGTTGAGCAAAGCCCCCGTCAACGTTGAACCCTGAAAACAGCCCACTTCGCAATACACTTCACCGGGTTCCATACACCCAACGGCAAAATTCAACAATTGCAGCACGTTGGCAGTGGTCATGCCCTGAATGCGCTGCAAAATGGCTTGAAACTGTGGCGCTTTAGGCTGTACTGCTTCGTTGCCCCAGTGGTCATAGAGCGTGGGTAGCTGTTGGATAAACCGTTGATAGTCCATTAGCCTGGGTTATTTTGACGTTGCTATTATGCCCACCTTACAAGGAACGACATCAGAGCGAAATGAGGGCGATCGCTGCCAGCCAAAAACAAGCTTTGGGTAGGGGCAATGGTATAAACCGAGACTTTTCAAACAGACTTCTAGATTGGCACCTGACGATGTTTTACGTTTCTCAAGCTAGGTTCTCTCCTCATTCATCAGCAATTATTGGCAAAACTATTGATTATGCTGTGGCGTTTGTTGCCATTTTTTGGTATTGGAAGCGGTATAGTACCTATGTCCATGTTCACGCTCACAGATCAATCGTAAGGCTTGCGTTTACCGCTACTTGCCCGATCGTTGAGGTTCCCTCCCTTGATTCACCCCGAAACTCCGCTCACCAATCCGCTTAATCTGGTTGTACAACCCCATGATCTGAAAACAGCTCATGACCTTAGCCTTATTGGTTTTCAGCCGTTACCATTAGTGCCACGGCTCGTCTATTTAGCCACGTCGCGCCGTCAATTGACCGAGGCGTTTGTGTGGATGAGCCAGACCCTTTCCGAGACGAGCCAGCTCTATTCGCGCTACTGCATGACGCGATCGCCCTTAGATTCTAAAGCCTTGCTGGTCGAGTTTCTGGATGCACAACCGCTCAATACCATTACCGAATCAGCCCGGTATGCCTGGTTTCTACAAGTGCTGGCTAAACGCAGCCTCTTCTTCAAATACCAACCGCTTTTTGATTTGCAGCAGGGGCATGTCATCGGGTATGAGTGTCTGGCACGGGCACGCTGTGCAGAAGGGCGCTGCTATAGCGGGCAGCAGTTGATTGATGCGGCACTGTCGTTGAACTTACTGCGAGAATTTGATGATGCGGCGCGTACTTTTTGTATTGAGTCGATCGCGCAGCTAGGATTAAGCCCGACATCAAACCATGCGCTCAACTCAAAGCCACCGTCTTTCTTCATTAACGTACTGCCAAACACAATTCTTCACGACACCAAAGCGTTTGAGCAAAGCGTACAGCAAGTGCTTGATCTGGGGTTGCAGCCACAGCAAATTGTGTTTGAGTTAACCGAGATCGAAACCTTAATCCACAATTCAGATCTGCATGGTTTGATTCATCGTCTACGCGCAGAGGGCTTTCGGTTTGCGGTGGATGATTTGTGCGGCAATGTGGGAGTTGACCACTACTTCATGGCATTTCAGCCCGATATTATGAAGCTCGATCGCCATCTGGTCTCTGGTTGTGGGCAGCAAACACTGAAGCAAGTGTTGCTCAAAAGCTTGCTGCGATCGGCTCACGAGTTGAATATCCAGGTGCTGGCAGAAGGACTGGAAACATCCGCAGACATTGAGTTTTGCCGTACGTTGGGCGTGGATTATGGACAAGGGTTTGGCTTAGCCCTACCCGAACGTGCGCTGCAAACCCAACCGCTAAACCTGTTCAAGTTTGCTACTGCGTCTTAACGCCATGCCTTACTCGATCGCGCAGCTCAATCAGATGGCTCAGGGCGAGTTTGTCGCGGCTCTGGGTGCTGTCTTTGAAGACACGCCTGCGATCGCCCACGCCACCTGGAACCAGCGTCCCTTTACAACAGTGACAGACTTGCATCAGGCAATGGTGGCGATCGTCCAGCAGATGACACAAGCCGAGCAACTGGTCTTAATTCGGGCGCATCCTGATTTAGGCAGCAAAGCAAAAATGGCAGAGGCATCGGTGCAAGAGCAAGCTGGCGTAGGACTCGATCGGCTGACACCCGCCGAATACGATCGCTTCCATACCGCCAACGAAGCCTATAAAGCCAGGTTTGGTTTCCCCTTCATCATTGCGGTGAAGAAGCACACCAAAGACAGCATTTTGGATGCGTTCGATCGACGCTTGCATCATTCTCCTGAGGCAGAAATCACCCAGGCAATCATCGAAATTACCCAGATTGCTCAATTTCGGCTGGAAGCACTGGTTTCGTCCGACTAAGGATCGTGGATTAATTAACCTGAACCACTTCCCGTCTGTAGTAAGGACGTTACATGTAACGTCCCTACAGAAAGAATTACACCTGATTAAATCCGCGTTCCTAAGGATTAAAAAAGACCTGACAGCCCCCTGCCAGGTCTTAGACCTTTGTACCTGAAGTACCTGATCTGCTCTTAAGATACTGGCTAGCAGTGCTGAGTTCCTTCGCCTGCCAGGGCGACCATTTGAGGTGATTGTGCCGTCACCCGGTTGGATAATAGAACAAGGGGATAGGGTGTGGGGTGTGGGGTGTGGGGTGTAGGGTGTGGGTGATCGTACTCAAATTAGCAATCAAAACACCACTCGCAATCAGAACACCATCGGCAACCAGGCTCAATCGAATTCGGGTGCCCATAGATCGGTAATTTGTACTTCCCAACCTGGAAGCAAATCGGGAACGGTCAACGTATCGCCGTCGTACAAGGTGATGGGTTCCTGGAGCGATCGACGGATTTCTACCCACCGCTGCTCTGGATTGATGAGAATCCCCACCCGCGTTCCCAGGCTTAAAAACGCGTCAATCTTTTCCCTCAGCTTGGTCAAACTATCGGACGGAGATTTCACTTCAACCATTAAGTCAGGAGCCAATGCAGCGAAACTGCGAGGACTTTTACGCAGCCGTTCTGCCTGTACAAAGGAAACATCCGGCGCACGGGTATCTGCATTGGGCAACGTAAATCCAGCGCTTGAACCCGTCACACGCCCTAATTTGCGTGGTCTAACCCAATTTCGTAGCTGGGCGCTAAACTCAGATGCCACTTCATCCGACTCGTAGCCTGATGGACTCATAACAATAATTTCCCCATCAATTAGCTCCAGACGGTGATCAGGGATTTGCTCCTGTAGCTTCTCCAGGTCTTTAACAGTGAGAGTCATCGTGCCTCCAGAGAGACGTGCGTTAGTTCAATTTTGACACAGTGGGGAGGCAGAAGGCAGAGGGCTGAAGGCTGAAGGATAAAGTATGAAGGCAGAGGGCAAAGGGCAGAAAGCAGAGGGCAGAAGGCTAAAGGATAAAGGCTAAAAAGCTGACTGATAGATAGAAGGGAGAGGGCAGAAGGCAATTTTCAGTGATCAGGTTTCAGCTTTTAGGGGCACCACTGTCATACACGGGTGATTGTTTCTCAAAACTTTTATCCTTTATCCTTCATCCTTTATCCCTCGCTCCTCACTCTAATCTTGCAAACATGCTTATGGTGATGCGCTTTAAGGTGATCGATCGCGGTAAACTCACTGCCAACCCATTCTTAAAACGCTATGGCAGCACACTATCCACGCGATATGGTCGGCTACGGTCGCTATACGCCCGATCCCAAATGGCAAAACCAGGCACGGGTTGCGGTGCAGTTTGTCATCAATTATGAAGAAGGAGGTGAGACCTGCATTTTGCATGGGGATGATGCCTCAGAAACCTTCCTGTCTGAAATTGTGGGAGCTGTACCGCTCCACGGCATCCGTCATATGAATATGGAGTCGTGCTATGAGTACGGCAGTCGATCGGGCTTTTGGCGGCTGCATCGCATGTTTAGCGATCGCGGCATTCCTGTCACCGTTTATGGCGTGGCAATGGCGCTAGAGCGGAACCCCGAAGCCGTAGCAGCCATGCTCGAAGCCGATTGGGAAATCGCCAGCCACGGCTATCGCTGGATCGACTACAAATATTTTGGGGAAGCGGCAGAACGAGAGCATTTGCAGAAGGCGATCGCCCTTCACACACAGGTCACGGGCGATCGTCCCCTCGGCTGGTACACAGGCAGAACCAGTCCTCACACGCGCCGCCTAGTGGTTGAAGAAGGCAACTTTCTCTACGATGCTGATAGCTACGGCGATGACCTGCCCTACTGGGTGCATGACTACGGCAAACCCCATCTCGTCATTCCCTACACGCTGGATAACAACGACATGCGCTTCGCCAGCATTCAGGGCTTCAATTCTGGCGACCAGTTTTTTGCGTACCTGCGCGATGCGTTTGATGTGCTGTATGCGGAAGGTGACACCGCTCCAAAAATGATGAGTGTGGGACTGCATTGCCGTCTGGTGGGTCGTCCTGGTCGTGCTGCCTCCCTAGCTAGATTTTTAGACTACGTGCAAAAGCACGATCGCGTCTGGCTTTGCCGTCGTATCGATATTGCTCGCCACTGGCATGAACACCACCAGCCTTGAGAAATTGCACCGTTTGCGAGATTTTGGGCTTAGATAGACTCAGCCATATATTTTCAACAGAGTCTATTGTGATGAAGCTTAAGTACGGTTCAGCCTTCATAACCGCCCTGGTGATTTCGTTTGCGACAGTGCTGCCAGCCTTCGCCGAAACAGGTACCCTTCAAGGGAGCGGTCGTGTAAATATCCGAGAAGCCCCTTCGACCAGCTCTAGCATTCAGCACTATGGGTTAGGGGGCGATCGGGTGACGATTCTCAACCAGACCAATGCACCGGATGGCTACCGCTGGTACTTTGTGGAGTTTCCCAATTCTGGCGCACGCGGTTGGGTTCGGGGCGACTTGCTGCGGGTGGGAGGCAACTATGGCGGCACCTCAACTCAACGCATCTCGTTTGCACCGGGTACATTAGGCGCGACGGTGGGAGGTAAGGTGCAAGGTGCTCAGTCTCGTGACTACCTGGTGAATGCGAGAGCCGGACAAACGCTGAGCCTCAGCACTGTCGGCACCAGTTCCTTTTTACAGCTACAAGTGTTTGCCCCCAACGGCAGCATCCTTTACACCGGTAGCCGCAACTGGTCAAAGGTGCTGCGCCAAAGTGGAGACTACCGGGTGCGCGCGCGGTTAGTGCCTGAGGAGCAGAATGCAGGTACAGCAGCAGAATATAGCCTCACAGTCGTAGTACGTTAAGCGTGAGGAGCGCGATAGCTCTGCTTCTGGGCGATCGAAGGCTCTAGAGAGTGAAGCGCGGGGGCGATTCGTACTGCTTCCGCACTGACACGATCGTCCTCCTTTTTTAATCTCCTAAATAAATATTCAACCCTCGTGCCGTTTTGACCAGCGTGCCTTCAGGATTCACAGCCGCGTAATGGACGATCGCTTCACGAATGGAGACACTCCGGACGTGCCGATTCTGCCATGTCACCACGCGATCGTACTTTTCTTCCGCGATGAGATCGACGGCTGCTACCCCAAACGTTGCCCCAATGAGGCGATCGAGCGGTGACGGCGTACCACCCCGCTGGATATGTCCCAAAACCGTCACGCGCGTTTCGGCATCAATGCGGCTACAAATTTGCTTGGAAAGGTATTGACCAATGCCGCCCAACCGACACTGCTCCAGATCAGAGTCCAGCGTCACCGACTCACCCGCTTCTGTGCGAACCGCTTCTGCGACAATCACCAGGCAGTAGTTTTTGCCTGCTTCCTGGCGTTTTTTAATCGCCTGACAAATGCCATCGATGGTGTAGGGAATTTCGGGAATCAGAATAATATCGGCTCCGCCCGCAATGCCTGCACTGATGGCAATATGCCCTGCATCCCGTCCCATCACCTCTAAAATCATGACGCGACTGTGGCTGGCAGCGGTGAAGTGCAGGCGATCGAGCGCTTCGGTCGCAATGCTAACTGCCGTATCAAAGCCGATCGACAATTCGGTGACTCCCACATCATTGTCAATGGTCTTGGGAATCCCAACCAGGTTCAAGTTGCCCTGTTGCGCCAGTCGGTGCAAAATCGCCAGACTGCCATCACCGCCAATGCCAATGAGCGCATCTAAACCGAGCAGATGATAGCCTTCAATGATCTCGTCGGAGCGATCGCGAAGACTCCCATCCGGCATCGGAAACGCAAACGGGTTGCCCTTATTCGTGGTGCCCAGCATCGTACCACCCGCCGTCAGCAACGGGTCTACTTTATCGGGGCTGAGACTACTGGCGAGGGGTGGACGCACCATTAACCCCTGCGTCGCCTGACGAATGCCAAACACTTCCCAACCGTAGGTATTCACTGCGTGATGCACAACGGCACGAATGACGGCATTCAAACCCGCACAATCGCCACCACTCGTCAAAATGCCAATTCGTTTTTGAGTTCCCATGAGTTATTAGTCATTCCCTCCTGGCGCAAGCAGCCTCGCAAGGAAGGGGACGCTGCAAACGTTGGAGTGATTTAAGAAGTCGTCTTTGACTCTACCCCGTTGTGCGATCGAAAAAACTTAAGAAGGTTTAAGGGTTCGCCCCTACCGGAATAGGTGAAGCTCATCGCCAATGTTCAGGCGATCGCGCTAGAGCGCGTCATGAATTCAGCTCCAAAACCTTTAATATCAGCATTCTCGCGCCCGTCCTAACACACGGGGCTAAGGGGCTGGAACCCTTGCTGAAAGTAATGTGTAGTCGTCATTGATGATAGCCCCTAGTAGTCTGTCAATTTTTATTTGACGGGTGAGACTGGCGCGGTGACATAGGGACACGGAGAGACGGGAAGATTCAAACACGCCAAGCAGCACAATGGCGATCGCACTCACCAATCAGGCAGGAGTGAAGACCAGGCGAGAACGTAAGCAAGGAAGGCGACGTTACAGGTTCCTCTCTCTCCGATGCATTCCGTCGAGTCAAGGCTATAGTAGAAACCAACCGCCACCTGTAATCAAATTTGGAGCTTACTGCATTACAGGGTATTGCGGATGGTAAGTTCCAAGGGTTCAACTCCCAGGCGCTTTGGTAGCACCTCCATCTCCTCAAGGAAGAACCGTGCCATGCACACCTGAGCCGTGACTTGCAATGTTGAAGATACCGTCTTGCTGCAAGCAGCTTGGCTCAATCAATATTCCTCACGGTTCAGGGTTCTTCCGCTTATGATTGCGGATAAATCAATGGCAAAACTTTTCAAGCGTATTTCTATCAAGCCAAATCAGATTGGTTATTTGTACCGAAAAAATCAATTTAGCCAGCGACTTTCACCCGGAATTTACCGCTTTTTTGACTGGAATGCAGAGCTAGAAACGATTTCACTTCCTACTACCACCAAGCTGCTCAGCGTGCTCAATCAAGAGGTACTTACCAACGATAATATTGCGTTGCGATTTTCCTATCTGGTTGAATACAAAATTAGTGATGGGCAACGCTTCCTTGAGTCCTTTGATGTCTTTCAAAATAGCAACTATCCATTGTATGAAGCAGAGCAATTAATCCATAATTTGACTCAAGTGCATTTGAGGCAGGTCATTGCGGCGATCGACAGCGAAGCTGTTAACGAACAGCGCCACGACATACTTGCAACCGTACCGATCGCACTCAGCAATCGCTTAGCAACCAACGGTATTGAAATTCAACAGTTGATTCTGCGAGACATTACCTTTCCCAAAATGATCCAGGATTTATTTGCTAAACAGCTTGAAGCCAAAATTAGAGCAAAAGCCGATCTGGAAAATGCCAGAACAACCGTTGCCACAGCTAGAGCTTTGAAAAACGCTTCAGAACTAATGAAAGACGATGAAAATATTAAGTTCTTTCAACTGTTAGAAACCATCACCAAAATTGCCTCCAACGGTAAACATACGTTTGTCATTGGTGATCTCAGTTCCACTGTGCCAACCCGCAATGGTGCTGTCAAATCAGAGTAATGTGGTTAGCCTGGGAGAGGAGTGCGGAGTGCGGAGTCAGAAGTCAGAAGTCAGCTTTTTAGCCTTTAGCCTTTTAGCCTTCAGCCTTCAGCCTTCAGCCTTCCCCCCAATCCTGGCGTAGATAAGCGCGTAAGTGCAGACGTTTAGTAGGATGAGTGAGAGATTCCCTTTGCGTTTGTTGCAACCTTGTCATCCCTATGTCTTCTAACAATCAGGTTTTTCCCGTTATTTGGAACGATCGCTCACCCACCGACACACTCAGCGGTCATGTCTTGTTGATTGACCAGACTCGCCTGCCGAACGAATATGGCGTGGTTGAAATTAACCGTTACGACGATATGGCACGGGCGATCGAAACCATGATTGTGCGTGGTGCGCCTGCGATCGGTGTAGCGGCTGCTTACGGGGTTTTCCTGGGGGCGCGCGACATTCAAACGAGCGATCGCGGCGAGTTTTTAGCCCAACTGGAGCCGATCGCTCAGCGGTTACGGGCAACGCGTCCCACCGCAGTGAACTTGTTTTGGGCGATCGATCGCATGGTCAAAACCGCCCATCAGACCCTTGGTCCTGTAGACTACTTGAAGCAAACGCTGCTCGATACGGCAAAGGCAATCAACGCTGATGATGTGCAAACGTGCCACCTGATTGGTGATTACGGGCTTCAGGCATTGCCAGCCAGTCCTGAAAAGCTCCGTATTTTGACTCATTGCAATGCAGGCGCACTCGCCACCGCAGGCTATGGAACTGCTCTAGGGGTTGTGCGCTCCGCGTGGCGAGAAGGTCGTTTAGAACGAGTCTACGCTGACGAAACGCGTCCTCGTTTGCAGGGTGCCAAGTTGACCGCCTGGGAATGCGTCCACGAAGGGATTCCCGTCACCGTGATTACGGACAACATGGCAGCACACTGTATGCAGCGAGGCATGATTGATGCCGTAGTCGTGGGAGCCGATCGCATTGCCGCCAATGGTGATGCCGCCAACAAAATTGGTACTTACAGTGTGGCACTCGTCGCCAAGGCACACAACATTCCGTTTTTTGTGGCAGCACCGTTGTCCACGATCGACTTTGCGATCGCCGATGGTAGCCAGATTCCGATCGAAGAACGCGATCCTGGCGAAGTGCATACCGTTGGTGAAACGCTTTTGTGCCCCGTTGGCGCTGAGTTTTACAACCCGGCGTTTGATGTCACACCAGCCGCCCTGATCAACGCCATCATTACGGAATATGGGGCGATCGCACCTGCTGACCTGAAGGATCAATTGGCTTCCAAGCAGGCTGTTTAAGGCTATTTCAGTCCGGGCACCTTCAGCAATCTTAAAGCGGCAAGCTTAAAACAGGACAGGACAAAGACCGCTAAGTTGAGAGAAACCGGGCTTCTAGACACCATCTGCATATGTAAGCGTGAGATCGTGAAGAACCCCGGTTTTTGCATCGTCTGCCTATGCGGCTACGGGTGCAGCCATCACGTCCTGGCAGTAGGTTTCATACACGCCATCCAGAAATTGCCAGAGCGCATCTGCGGCTTTTTCAGCAACCTGAAGCACTTCGGCTTGTTTCTCAGGCGTGTCTGCGTACTGCTCAATCAACTTCTGTGAGGTCGCAGTGTGCCATACATCTGCCTGCTGATGCACCGTGAAAAACTGGTAGTCGTCGGGATTGGTCATGCCGTAGAACTGCTTCAGTCCATCGACTTTGACGGCTGCGATCGCGGGAATTTGCGATTCGTAAGCATAGAGCGCAGCTAATCCCGCATAAAAAGGCGAAGTCAGGCAGAGATGGCGGAATGTATTGACTAGGTTGGTGGTCGTTTCCAGCGCAGACGTTGCGGTTAGTTCTGCATCTGTTGCCCCAAGCGCTTGAGCAAAGCGCTGCCACAGAGCAGGATGGTTAGTTTCGCCACGCTCTTCTTCAATCAGGTTTTCGAGAATTTCCTGGCGCACCGCGATCGCCTGATCCACATGCAGCGTGTTGAAATGTACCGCGCTCAAATAGGTTGGAAACGCCAGCACATTCTGAAAATACTGGATGGCGTAGTGCTTCAGGTGGCTGCGGGTGAGTTTGCCTTCAGTCCAGGCGATATAGAACGGATGGGTCAAGAGATGCTTGCGATCAACGATCGCCGTCAGGTCTTCGTGTAGTGCCATATAGCCGTCACCAGATAAAACTTATGACAGGAGTTTACCTCACTCAACCGTCATTTTGAGCCTTCCAAACACCTGATTCACCGTTAGCGCCATGACATTCACGTAAGCGCAGATGTTTTCTTTAAGAATAATTGCGCTATACTATCCGTAGTCGTTATGAGTTTGTATAGACCAATGACCACCCCAACGATCGAAAACGTAGTAATTATCGGCTCCGGTCCAGCCGGGTATACCGCCGCAATTTATGCGGCGCGTGCCAACCTGAAGCCGTTTATGTTTGAGGGCTATCAGGCAGGCGGGTTACCTGGTGGACAACTCATGACAACCACTGAGGTGGAGAATTTTCCTGGTTTCCCAGAGGGCATTACAGGACCGCAGTTAATGGATCGCATGAAAGCGCAGGCGGTGCGCTGGGGCGCTGAGTTGGTGACGGAAGATGTCACCTCGGTTGACTTTAGCCAGCGTCCCTTTGTGATTCGTTCTGAAGAACGGGAAGTGCTTGCCCACAGTGTCGTGATTGCCACAGGTGCCACTGCCAAGCGTCTCGGTCTGCCCTGCGAAAGCCAGTTTTGGAGCCGGGGCATTTCTGCCTGTGCGATTTGTGATGGTGCAACCCCCATTTTCCGATCGGCAGAACTCGCGGTTGTGGGCGGCGGCGACTCAGCAGCCGAAGAATCCATCTATCTCACGAAATATGGCTCCCACGTCCACATGCTGGTGAGAACCGAGAAAATGCGCGCCAGCAAAGCCATGCAGGATCGGGTGCTGGGCAACCCAAAAATCACCCTTCACTGGAATACGGATATTGTGGATGTGTTTGGTGAGGCAGACCACATGAAAGGGGTCAAAATCCGTGATACCAAAACGGGTGAAGAAAGCGAACTCCACGTTAAAGGGTTGTTCTATGCGATCGGTCACACTCCAAACACCTCCCTCTTCACCGGGCAGCTAGACCTGGATGACGTGGGCTATATCGTGACCAAGCCCGGTTCGGTAGAAACCAGCGTCGAAGGTGTGTTCACCGCAGGCGATGTGCAAGACCACGAATTTCGTCAGGCGATTACCGCAGCGGGTACAGGCTGTCAGGCAGCGATGCTAGCAGAACGCTGGCTCTCAACCAATGACCTGATTCAGGAATTCCACCAGACGGATTCTGAAAAGCCAGCCGTTGAGCCGACTGCGAAAAAAACGGAAGCCGAGCAAGAAACCGAGTTTGATGTTGCACGCACTCGACATGAAGGCGGCTATGCACTGCGGAAGCTCTACCACGACAGCGATCGCCTGATTATGGTCAAGTATGCGTCACCCCAATGTGGTCCCTGCCATACGCTCAAGCCCATTCTCAACAAGGTGGTAGATGAGTTTGACGGCAAAATTCACTACATTGAGATCGACATTGAGCAAGATCCAGACATCGCAGAAGCGGCTGGAGTCGTTGGCACACCGACGATTCAGTTCTTTAAGGACAAAGATAAAGTCGCGGAACTGAAAGGCGTGAAGCCCAAGAGCCAGTACCGGGAGACGATCGCCTCCTACGTGTAGAGTTGCCGTTCTGTAGGGACGTTACATGTAACGTCCCCTGCCAATCAAATTTGCGGTTGCACCCGATCGAAGCCCATACGACTGGGGCATACTGAAGCCGTAGGGCATCCCCCGTCCCTGATGGCAACGGTGACACCATGATGGTTGAAGACATGACAGTGCGATCGCAGGTACAGCAGGCAGAAGCGTGTTTGGCGCGTGGTGAGTATGGCGAGGCGATCGAGCGTTATCAGCAACTTATTGAAGCTCAACCTGATGTCAAAGCCTACTACTGGCATCTGGGAGTAGCATCCCTGCTGCTGGGTGACGAAGCCGAAGCGCAGACCACCTGGATGCTGGCGATGATGGAAGGGGATGACGAGCAGATTGAGCAATGGACGGTAGCACTGGCACAGGTGGTGCGATCGCAGGCAGAGCAGCAGGAAGCTAGCGCCAACCCAAAGCTTGCCTGGGTTTTACGTCAGCACCTCGGAGAAATTGCGCCTCAAGATTTATCGAATCTGTTGCATCTGGCGCACCGATCGATTGAACTCGATTGCTTCACAGGAAACGATTTGGTGGAGTGGGGCACGATCGACGTACTGCGATCGACCACAGACGTGGATCACCCCTTACTGCTGGCAACCTTGAAAGCGGTCTTAACGTATGCGCCCGCTGATCCAGCCCTTTTAGATTTTGCAGAAGTGGCGCTCGATCGGGCAGAGGATCTGCTGCCTGTCGTGCAAACGCTCATGCTGGCATCGGTTGCCATTGCCTACGAGTGGAATCGCCCCTCATTAGCGGCTGAGTATGCCCAACGGTGCCTGAACGCTTGTCCGCAAGACTTAGAGGTGCTCAGCCATCTATCGACCTTTTATCAAAATTCAGGACAGTACGAAAAGGGCATTGAAACAGCGCGAGAATGGTGCATTCTGGCACGATCGCTGCCAGATCAGGTCTTTGGTGCCTTTCTGCTGCTGCGTGCGTTGACCCGTGCAGGCGGCTACTGGAAAGAAATCTTCGAGCTGGCAACCCTGCAAGAATCCCTTTTGCGATCGCTGGCGGAGGAGCAAACCGAGCCGCTCGATCAGCACACCACGTTGAAGCTCGTCACCACGACCTTCTTTTTGCCCTACGTGCGGGATGACCTGGAACGCAATCGTCTAGCGCAAAATCACCTGTTTCAGCTTTGTCAGACCAGCATTCGAGTCTATGCTTCTGAAGCTGCCGATCGCTACCAGCAGGGGTTGGCACTCCGACGCGATCGCCCCCAAACAAACCGTCGCTTACGGATTGGCTACTTTTCGCACTGCCTGCGACGACATTCGGTAGGCTGGCTATCGCGCTGGTTGGTGCAGCACCACGATCGCGAACAGTTTGAGCTGTACGGCTACTTCTGGAACTATCAGCAGGGCAACGATACGCTGCAAGATTGGTTTGTAGAGCAGGTGGATCATGCCCGCAAATTAGGACGGGACGGGTTAGAAATTGCCGAGCAAATTTATCAAGACGACATTGATATTCTGATCGATCTGGATAGCATTACCGCTGATGTATGCTCTGAAGTGATGGCACTCAAGCCTGCACCCATTCAGGCTACGTGGTTGGGATGGGATGCATCGGGCATTCCCGCAATCGACTACTTCATCGCTGATCCCTACGTCCTTTCGGAAAACGCCGAGGCTCACTACGCCGAAAAGATCTGGCGCTTGCCCCAAACCTACCTGGCTGTGGATGGCTTTGAAGTGGGTATCCCCACCCTGCGACGAGAAGACCTGGGTATTCCAGCCGACGCGGTGATTTACCTCAGCGGACAGAGTGCCTCCAAACGCCATCCCGAAACGGTGCGATCGCAGTTACGCATCATTGCGGCAGTACCTAACAGCTACTTTTTGATCAAAGGCATCACAGACGACAAAGCCATTCAAACCTATTTCACCGACGTGGCAAAAGCGGAGGGGATATCGCCCGATCGGCTCCGCTTTTTGCCCGAAGTGCCAGCAGAAGCCGTCCATCGGGCAAATCTGGCGATCGCCGATGTGGTGCTGGACACCTATCCCTACAATGGCGCAACTACCACGATGGAAACTCTGTGGATGGGCATTCCCCTGGTGACGCGAGTGGGCGAACAGTTCGCTAGCCGCAACAGCTACACCATGATGGTGAATGCAGGCATTGAAGAAGGCATCGCCTGGACGAATGACGAATATGTAGAATGGGGCATCCGTCTAGGTAACGAGCCAGCGTTACGGCAGCAGATTGCCTGGAAACTGTGGCGATCGCGCCAAACAGCCCCGCTCTGGAACGCGAAACAATTCACCCGCGAGATGGAACATGCCTACAAACAAATGTGGGCGCAGTATGGTAGAGAACGAGAACAAACCAAACCCGATCACCCTGTAGGGGCTTAGCATGCGGCAGATGTGCTTTTGGTTATAGCAAACGTTTTTGCCCGCATGCTAAGCCCTTACGATTGGATTTGCTGAGAACCTCATCACGTAGACCGTTGCAGGAAAGCGGCTGATTTCTGAAGCGATGGCTAAACCACTCAAAATCCTGGTGCTCAGCAACCTTTATCCACCTCAAGTCATCGGTGGGTACGAACGGGCGATCGCGGATTTTGCGAGTTTGCTTAAGCAGCGTGGTCATGAAGTAGTTGTGCTCACGAGCAACGCGCCAGAGATTGCCACCAATTGTCCTGAACCCGTGTCAAACCCTACCGTTCATCGGTTGTTGGTGCTAGGAGGAACCTGGGGCGAACAGGGTGCCGCGTGGCTACCCGCCGATCGGCTTGCTGCAATTCATGAGCATAATCTTGCTGCCGTGCAGCAACTGATGCAGCGCTTTCAGCCTGATCTTTGTCTGGCAGGAAACATCACCTTTTTCGGCATCGACCTTTTGCACCCGTTCTTCGCTAACGGCATTCCCGTCGCCCACTACGTGATGAACGCCCATCCAGGTTATCTGGCAGAGCAGTCGCCACCGAGTCATCTGCATCGCTATATCACATGCAGCAACTGGGTACGTCAGAATATGCATCAACTGGGCTACCCGGTGGAAACGGCGCAAGTAGTCTATCCGGGTGCTGCCGTCGAGCAGTTTTATCAAGCGACATTGCCGCCCCGTGATAATTTACGCATTGCCTATGCCAGCCTGGTCATGCCCTACAAAGGTGCCGATACGCTGTTAGAAGCGCTCTGTTTGCTGCATGCCACTGAAGTGAAATTCACAGCGACGATCGCGGGTGGAACGTTTCTGCCTGAGTTTGTTCAAGCATTGCAACAGTTGATTGAGTCCGAAGGCATGCAAGACTGCGTTCAGCTTCCTGGCGTTTTGTCGCGGCAGGCGCTCAGCCAGCTCTATAAAGACTGCAACGTGCTCGTTTTTCCATCTCGGTTTGAGGAGCCGTTTGGGATTAGTCAAATTGAAGCAATGGCGGCTGGCTTAACTCTCATCACAAGCGGTACTGGCGGTGCTGCTGAAATCGTTGAGCATGGCAAAGATGGTCTCGTGTTTGTATCAGAGGATCCCTTTGATCTGGCTGAGTGTTTGTCTTCCTTAATCGCTCAACCAGAGCTTTGGCAACGGTTGTCTCAAGCGGGACAACACAAAGCAATGGCTCACTTTAGCCAAACACAAGCCGTTGAACAATTAGAGTCTGTTTTGCTTGCACTGGTAAGCAGTACAGCAACCCGCTGACACCCATTTCAGATGAACTTGCATACAACTGTAGATGCTGTTCGCCGTTAAAGAAAATTAATACCAATTAAAGATAGTGGATTGTTCGGTCTTCCTATCGGCTGCTATTTACCTGATGAATTTGTTTTATGCGTACCACTTCTCCAAAGCTAATAGCTGTGCCTCGTGTGTTCTAGAAGCTTATTTAAGATGAACTAGAAAATTTCTATGCGAAAAAATTAACACGAATATGCAAATCTTACTGACACTGCTTATGCTTTAAGTCTAATAACTCCACTGATTAAGCACGATAAACTGTTTTTCAGTTAAATAATCTGTAGTCTCCAGTTTCGCAATTGCCTTTACGATCGCCGTATAACTCATATTTTTAGATGAATCGGCGGCTTGATAAATTGCCAAGATCCCAGGATGAAATGGGTTCACCTGATGTAATTCTTGAAAATCAGCACAATTGCGAGTCACCAATATACGCCTATCTTGCCTAGCATAATCCAACACAATCTGATCCAGGCGGTTTGACAAGCCAACGTTGTTGACTGTGAGTACGTCATGCCCTGCGGCTTTGAGAAGGTTGACTAGATACTTTGCTTGAGAATCTTCATCAAGCAGCAGTCGTAGACTCAACCTCAACTCCTTTGGAATCTAATCGGTAGCGTTCTTCGCTAGCTTCTAGCCTCAGTAGCTCTTGGTGCGTATCGCAGTAGCGAATCACTTCAGAAATAACAGCTAGTGGCAAATCCCAATTTTCTGCCGCCTGCTCTGGTGTCATTCCATTAACAATCATGTCTTGCCAAACATTGGAAGCAAGCAGCTTGCGCCCTTTGACATAAAGCTGTTTACGCCATACATGAGGGCGGGAAACAAGGTATTTCCAATCTTCTACATCAGTCGCGGTTTGTAAAGAGAGCACAATAGCACTTACCAATTCGAGGCGATCGCTGATAGACAATTTGAAGACTTCTTCTTTAAGCTCTTTCAGGGACATCTGAACTACTCCAACAAATGCTGGTGTTTAAATTCTACTATTGCCTTAGCTTTGAACCTGTCAAATTACCTTTATAAACCTGTCAAATTACCTTTATAAAGACGACGATCGTAGAGGGTTAACTATCTGTTGAACGGTTACTTCCCTAATAGCTTCACCAGCCCAATACCGCCAAAATACAGTCCAATGACAGCTCCACCTAAGAGACTTTGAGTGAGGGGATCGGTAGAGGGCGTGAGGACGGCACCCAGAACAGCGGCTCCAAGAAGGACATAGCGCCAGCCAGAGAGCATTTGCCGGGACGACACGATGCCCAGCAGACCGAGCAGCATCTGAATGATGGGAATCTGGAATGCGAGTCCAGTGCTGAACATGAGCAGCAGGACAAACTCAAAGTAGCGATCGATCGACCACAGTTGCTCCACCACATCGGCACCGTAGGAGATGAAGAAGTTCAGAGCAGCGGGAATCAGCGCTACGTAGGCAAAAAAGAGACCGCCAACAAACAGGAAACTAGAGCCAAAGACGATCGGTGCCAGCAGTTTGCGTTCGCGTCGGGTCAAACCGGGCAGCACAAAGGCAATCACTTGATACAGGATGACCGGGCTTGCCAGCAAAATGCCACTGTAAGCCGCCACCTTCATCGACACGAAGAAATATTCTCCTGGTGCAAGCTGTAGAAACTTCACCGCGCCTGCGGGCACTTCAAGCAGTTGCACAATTTGCTTCACAAAGAAAAAGCAGCCTACGATGCTCACCGCAACGGCAATGAGTGCATAAAAAATCCGTTGCCGCAGTTCTTCCAGATGGTCAAACAGCGACATTTCTACATCGTCGAGCAGGTCTTCTTCGACGACATCGGCATCTGCTGTGTCGCTCAAATCAGTGTTTGCAGTGCTAGCGTCAAGGGCGAAATCTGGCTGATTTGCTGTCTCTAGTTCCGAAGGAGCCGTCATGGGTAGCGTCTATCCATAGGTCTGCTCACTATTGTATCTGGGGAAGTGAGGGGAGAGGTGGGAGGGGAAGTTTTGAGTTTTGAGTTGAACCAGTTGTTGGTTGTTGGTTGTTAGTGCATGAGCCGCTCCTGAATCCTTCTAAAAACTAACAACTAAAAACTAACAACTCCCTCGACTCCCTACTCCCCTGCTCCAATCAACGTAAAGGCTGCCCAATCTCGCGGGTTGGGATGGGTTTTCATGGTTATGAGCATGGCTTGTCTCAATGCCTGGGCTTTGTCGTTCGTTTGGCGCAGGTTGCGGTAGAACTGGGTCATGAGCGTGGCAGTAGGTGCATCGGGGATTGCCCAGAGCGAAACGACCAGGTTTGAGGTGCCAGCCGCAAGGAACGATCGCGCTAGACCCACAACCCCATCACCAGTAATGCGTCCGCGTCCGGTGTCACAGGCACTCAGCACGACGAGATCGGCATTGAGCGGTAGAGTCAGGATTTCGGCAGCGGTGAGTAAGCCATTGTTAGCACGATCGCTGGCACGATCGCCCTTTTTAGCAGAGCGATTGACCTCAGGCGCAAATGCTAAAGCGCTCTCCAAGCCACGTTGTTCATCCAGTAAGCCGTGGGTTGCCAGATGAATGATTTGAGCGCGAGACATTTGCTGCACGATCGTCGTCTTTGTCGCTTGTTTGCCTGTTATGGCTTGAGTTTGCAGTAACGAAGCGATCGCCCGTGCTTCTTTCTCGGCTCCTGGCAGTGGTGCTAACGGTTCTGGTGGCTCTCCGGGCGCTGGGGGCACTTTTGGCATGATGGGATTGCCGACTACCAGAGAGGAGTGAGAGGCATTACGGTTCCTGCTGCTTTGCTGCCGCGTTAACGCGGCAATTTGCCCTAAGACTTGGATGGAGGGTGCTGTTTGGAGCGTGTGTTGCTCAATCAGGTACTTGCCTTGGGGGTCTTGAAGGGCAGGAAAGGGCACGAGAAAGAGTGTGCCCTGGGGGATAAAGATAAGGCGCTGGTTTGGATCAGTTGGTAACAGGTCAGCGATCGGTTGAATGAGCAGTTGGTGAAGCGTTTGCAGGGGTTGAGCCTGGGCAGCGAGGGCACGGCGATTGCTTCTGCCGCTGACCGATCGACTTCTCACGCCAATGGCTTCGCGGCTGCTGGTGACAAGATTTCTTAGAGAGGTGTTTTGTTGCCAGAGAGGTTTGAGGTCAGTTTTACGAAAGGTGATGTCTCCAGACGGTTTGACTACCCAGATGTAAAGCTCGGCTTCTTTAGGGAGTTGTCTGCCTTCGCTGGCAACTTCGCTGTAGATGATGGCATATTGCACCAGCGTTGCTTTTTGGTCTCTGGCAATTTGCTTGATGTTGGCAAGAGACGGGCTGGCGATGGTGGCAGTAGATGGTGATGGCTGCGATCGCGCTTCCGTTTGTCTATCGCCCGTGCCTGTTGTTAACCGCTGTGCTAACAGTTCCACAAACGCACGGGCACGACCCCGTTCGGCAATTTCTAGCGCGGCACCCGGTTTGTTCTGAGCAATCAGCACTTCTTGCAGGGTCCGGTAGGTGCGGGCTTGTTCGTCAAACAGAGAAACCTTGCTGATATCATCGCTGCCTAGACCTGCCCGCAGTGATTCCCAAAGCTGAATACCCGCGAAAAGGGTACGTTCTGCCTCTGCCAGGTTGCCCGATCGCAGCAGCGCGTAGCCCAAATTATTCAGCGCGGCTCCTTCGCTGGGACGAGCTTTAATGGCGCGGGCGATCGCCAACTGTTGCTGGTAGTGGTCAATCGCTTTGGCTGTGTCACCCATCACCAGATAGGCATTGCCTAGATTGCCCAGGACTTTACCCTCAGTTTGGCGATCTTTAAGCTGTTGAGCGATCGCGAGCGCCTGCTGTCCGTACTCGATCGTCCTGGTATACGCGCCTACAAAAAAGGTTGCCGTGCTCAAATTGCCCAGCGCGATCGCCTCACTCTGACGATTTTTGAGCCGCCGAACGATGTCTAACTGCTGTTGATGGTAATCTGCGGCTTTGTCATACTGCCCCAGCGCCAGAAGCACGTTGCCCAAATTGCCCAACGCGGCGGCTTCGCTCTGAATATCCTTGATGTCTCGCGCAATGGTGAGAAGCTGCTGTTCATGGTTGATCGCCTTCTCATACTCACCCAGCGCATAGTAGGCATTCCCCAGATTGCCCAGTGCCGCGCCTTCCGTCTGTCGGTCTTTGATGGCGCGGGCGATCGCCAATTGTTGCTGCCCGTAGCTGATCGCGCTGGCATAGTCGCCGGAGGAGTGAGAAACTACGCCTAAGTTGCCGATCGCCTTCGCCTCACTCTGGCGATCCTTCGTTTCCCGTGCGATCGCGAGCCACTGCTGGGTGTAGTCGATGGTTTTGGCATAGTCGCCCAACGATTCGTAAATGTTGCCCAGATTGCCCAGCGCCTTGCCTTCGCTCTGCCGATCCTTCGTTTCCCGTGCGATCGCCAACCACTGCTGCTGGTAGTCGATCGCGTTGTCAAACTGCCCCAACAGGTACGCGATATTGCCCAGATTGCCCAGCGCCATGCCTTCGCTTTCACGGTCTTTAAGTTCGCGTGCGATCGCGAGGTATTGCTGTTGCGCGGCGATCGCCTGATCAAAGTCACCCAGAATCCGATATGCGATCCCCAAATTGCCCAATGCCTTCCCTTCGCCCAGGCGATCCTTTAGCGATCGATAAATGGTCAGTGCTTGCTGCCAGGATTGGAACGCAGCTTCGATGCCTCCCGTTTGAAACTGACTGAGACCCTGTTCAAGCAGGCGATCGGCTTCTGCCTGACGAGCCTTTGTGGTTTGAGCCAGTGCAGGCGCGATCAGAGAAGAATCTGTTGGTAACAAAAGCCCAACTGGGGCAGCAAGAAGGGTGAGTGCGATCGCGAATTTGATGGGGAGCATGGGGGGAAGGGGAAGGCAGAGGGCAGAGGGCAGAGGGCAGAAGGCAGAAGGTGGGAGCTTTATGCTTGAAGCATTGAGTTGGGAGCTTCAATATTCCAGTTTTGAGGTTGGCATATCAAGCTCGGAGGTCGGAACATCGAGTTCAGAGCTTCAACATTCCAGTTTTGAGGTCGAAGCATTGAGTTCGGAGGTCGGAACATCGAGTTCAGCGCTTCAAGGTTTCAGTCTTGAGGTTGGAACATCAAGCTCGGAGGTCGGAACATCGAGTTCAGCGCTTCAAGGTTCTAGAACTTATGCAAACCTCAGAGGTTTTAACCAGGCATCAAACATCTCGACCAACGTTGTGGCTTAAACCTCCGAGGTTTTAGTCAGGAGGCAGAAGAACGGGTCACACAATCACCGCGCGTGTCGCTGTATCCAGTCATCTACTTTTCCAGACGAACGGCGTACCATTGCAGAAATTCGCCGGGACCGACATCAAGCTCGCAGGAGGTTTCGAGCAAGTACTGAGCCTGATCATGCACTGAGGTAAACCGTTGGAGATCTCTGGGGAGGTCATCTTGCCGTTGAGCCAACACGCCTTTGAGTTTGTCGAGCAGTTCGGCAGTGGTGAGAAATGTCTCCGATCGCCCAGACTCCAGAAGGACAAAGGTGTCGCTTTCATACATGCGTGGATCGGGCATCGTTGGTTCTCCGGTAAGGCTAGTAGAGCAGGCAGAAAATTATGGAACATGTGCGAGCATCTTGCTCGCGTCGTGAGCGAGACGCTCACACTACGTGGTTGCAAAACTTTTGTTTCGGTCTGCTAGGTGGCTGAGTAACATGGTTGAAATTGGGGCTACTTCTATTGTGCTGCCTGCCAGCAATCTCGAATCATCTGTATAATTGTTGGCACAGCAAAAACAGCATGGTAGAAGCTTCTGAGCTAACCGCTGGTCTGGAAAAAGCTGCTCCACAAATTTGTCCAACAATCTCAACAATTTAGCGAATCACTCTCAACGTCTATGAAGCGTTCTGCCTGTCTGATCTTCAATCCGGTGGCGGGTCAGGGTGATCCAGAGCAAGATCTGGCAACCATCAAGGCATTGCTGGAGCCTGAAATCGATCTCGATATTCAAACAACCACGGAAGACGTGGGAGCCGATGCGCTGGCGATCGCCGCCGTTGAGCGAGGTGTGGATGCCATTATTGCGTCTGGCGGTGATGGCACGCTGTCTGCCGCTGCTGCCGCCTTAGTGGGCACTAAAATTCCTTTTGGGATTATTTCTCGCGGGACTGCCAATGCGTTTGCCAATGCGCTCGATATTCCCGATACGATCGAGGCAGCGTGCCGCACGATTCTCGGTGGTGCAACCAAAACGGTGGATGCGGCGTATTGCAATGGCTATCCCATGGTGCTGCTGGCAGGCATTGGGTTTGAGGCAGAAGCGGTGGAGCTAGCCGATCGCGACGCAAAGAATCGGTTTGGCATGTTTGCCTATGTGCTGGCAGGGTTTCAGGCATTGCGGCAGATGAAAACGTTTGAAGCTGAGATTGAAACCGAGGATAAGATTATCAAGGTCTCCGCAGCGGCGATTACGGTAGCCAATGCGGCTCCTGCCACGTCTGTTTTGGCACAAGGTCCCTCCGGTGTGATTGTGGATGACGGACTGCTGGACATTACGCTCGTGTCTCCGGCAAATAAGGCGGGGGCGATCGCGGCTACCTATCATCTCCTGCAAACCGCGTTGAGTGGCGATGCCGTCGATCGCAACGACATTGGCTACCTCCGCGCCAGACGCGTCAAAATTACGACCGATCCCGAACAAAAAGTGGTGTTGGATGGCGAACTCATTGGCACCACCCCGATCGATGTCGAATGCGTCCCTGGTGGACTTACCCTCTTTATGCCGCTGGTGGAAGAAGACGTGCCGCTCGAAAAACTAGACGGGTTGCCAAATCTGGTCGTTGAAATGAAAGACACATCAGAAGGCGAGGATGGGTTTAGCGATCGTGCATCAGAGTAGACCGCCTTCGTCTTGTGCTGGATTGCGCTTGCGTTCTTGCAGCTTCAACAAAATCTCAGCATGGACTTCGCGCGTAATGGGGTAAAAGTAGGTCAACACCAATCCCACCAGCAAGATCACTGTGGGTACAGGACCGATCAGTAACCGAATCGCCCACAGCGCTGCGGGTGGCTGTACGGGAGCCGACTGACCTGTCACCGTTGCCAAAAAGCCAGCCTGCTGTAGCACCTGCCCTACGAGAAAAAGACCGATCGCCAGCCCCACCTTTTGCAACAGCACCATAAAGCCGTAAAAAATCCCTTCCCGTCGTTGCCCTGTGTTGAGTTCATCCAGCTCAATCACATCGGGGATCATCGACCAGGGAATCAGGTATGCCGTCGAAACGCCAAACCCTGCCAGCACTGCCAGCACATACATCAGCCCCACCTGCCCCGGTTGCAGAAAGAACAGCCCGATTTCAGCAATGATCCACAGCGTCATGCCCATAAAGTAGACGGCTTTTTTGCCCACTCGTTTGCTGATAGCGCTCCACACAAACAGCATGACCAAGCCCGTCACCTGCACCGCAATCACCACTTTTGTGAAGTCGGCATCCGCTAACCCCATCCAGTTTTTGACGAAGTAAGGAATGATTGCCACTGTGTTTTGCACTGCCAACCAGGAGCAAAGATAGATGCCAATGACGTAGAGAAACGGGCGATTGGTAAAAGCAATTTTTAGCTGTTCGAGATAGGGGAGCGACTCGCCTGTGCTAGTCTCCTGTCGCTGTTGCTCTGTCACCATGACGCGCTTGCGGGTGCCCCAGACGCACCAGTAGAGCGGCAGAACGGAAAGCACGCCACAAACTGCTCCCAGCACCCAATATTGCTTGGTGGGTTCCCCCTTGAAGGCGCTGAAAATAGCGAGTGCCAACAGCAGGGAGAGAATGCTGCCGCTGATGGAGAACGCAAACCGATAGCTGTTGAGGCTGGTGCGCTCATCGTAATCTTGCGTGAGTTCTGGTGTGAGGGCAGTGTAGGGCAGGTTGACGATCGTATAAAACGTGTTGAAAATAATCGCGATGACTACGTAATACCAGAACAAGCCCCACTGGTTGGTAGAAGGATTATCGCTAAAGCGGGGCACAATCCACTGCAAGAAGAAGAAAAACCCAAACGGGATAGAACCATAGATGAGCCAGGGCAATCGCCGACCCCATCGACTGTGGGAGCGATCGCTCAAAATCCCCACGATCGGATCATTGATCGCATCCCAAACCTTGCCAATTAGCAGAATGCTTCCCGCTAGCCCAGCCCCAAGCCCTGCAACATCCGTGAAGAAAATGAGTAAAAAAACTGCCAGAATATTCGCAGTAATGGCGGTGCCTAAATCGCCAGCGCCATAGGCTAATTTTGTGCTGAGGTTGAGCCTGTCTAGCCTGGGTGGTTCGGATGAAGCAGGATTATGCATGGCGGGATACAAGAAATCTCGATAACAGTTGTATTATTCTCTTCAGTTTTGGGCGCATGATGAGAGTAATCAGGTTTAAGCGAGTGCTTTCTGCTTAAAACCGAGAACTCACCCTCTTTGGCGTAGCGGCGCACGAACAACGTTGCTCTCAAAGCGATTGTGCTGCCTGAACGCTCCCGTCGTAAACATTGCTCCTTAGCCTGCTGTCCATCTTCTACGTGCCGCCATGTCAGATTTATATGTCTCCTGGTCAGAGTATCACCAAAAAATCGAACAGCTTGCCGCTAAAGTGCATCAGTCTGGATGGGAATTCAACCAGATTATTTGTCTGGCGAAAGGTGGCTTGAGGGTTGGTGACATTCTGGCACGCATTTTTGATTTGCCACTGGCAATTTTGGCAACCTCCTCTTACGGCGGTACTGGCGGTCAGGTGCGCGGCTCAATCACCATTTCGCGGGATCTCTCGATGACAACCGCCAATCTGGGTAGTCACGTCTTGCTGGTAGATGACCTGGTGGATTCGGGCGTGACGCTGAAGAAAACGCTCGTATGGCTCGATCGCCGCTATGGTTTCTACGTTGAGGAAGTCCGTACAGCCGTGCTCTGGTACAAAGACTGCTCCGTGATTGCCCCAGATTATTACGTAGACTATCTGCCAGATAATCCGTGGATTCATCAACCCTTTGAGCATTATGAGCGTATGAACCCAGCCGATCTAGTCACAGCCCAACCGTCTACAAGCGTCACCTCCTGAATCGACGAATCCCGGCGGATAAGCATACTAAAATGCCACTTACCGCTTCAACTTGTTACGCTGGAGCGTGTCCAACTGCTTTTTAGGACTGCGAAAAAGTTAAGAAATCATTAAAATAGCGTTCGTTTGTTTACCAGGTCAGCGGCTGTGTCAACCGCTTATGGAAACCAGTACAAAAGGTTTTAACTCGCTTTGGCAGTTTTTTGGGCTGAGCGCGCTTTCCGTATTGATACCTAAGAAACCCACCAGGGAACACGCTCAATATGAAGTTTCAGTAATTCTGTTGATATACTTGAGAAAAAATCAGGTGCAGGGCTACGTCTGTAAGGGCTTTGTGAGATCTTTTAGATACTTAGGAATGGAAATTAAATAAGATCGACTTTTGGTAGGTTGGGTTGAGGTACGAAACCCAACGATCCAGGGATGTTGGGTTTCGATAAGCTCAACCCAACCTACACAGATTATTTGATCCACGTTCCTTACAGGGATTATTTCAACCGATTGAGGACCTTTCACCGTTTCAGTTTTTTCGAGGTTTGCAATGCGAGATTTTAGCGATCGCCGACCGATGGCCGCAGCCGATTCTGCATATCCTAAGAAGCGTTTAGGCGGGTATCTGGTTGAGGCGGGTTTGTTGACGACGGCTCAAATAGATGTGGCGCTGAACGACCAGAAGCTTACAGGTATGCGCTTTGGTGAGATTTTGGCGGCGCGGGGATGGGTCAAGCAGCAAACGATCGAGTATCTGATGCATAAAGTGGTCATGCCCGAACAGCAGGCAGCTAAGCAATCAAATGGACGAGCGATCGCCACCCAGCAGCGTCCTGGTGGCATTGGGTCAACCTCTGCACGCGACTCTGTGAGCACAAAACAAGCCGAATCTGAAGCGAATAAACAGCTTGTTCGCCGGGAAGCGCCGATCGCCAAACCCCTCCCCTCAACTGGCAGACCGGATGACGGCATTAGTTGGGTTGGCTAGGCATTTCCTAACGCATTGCATAGCCATAGCCAGACAGGTAACAGCAGTACCAGCGCCAGACAGCCTAGAATGAGTGTCGTCACGGTCAATTCCTGATCCAGATCATAGGCTTCGGCAATAACGAGCGTGGCAAATGCAGGCGGCATTGCCATTTGTAGCAGCACCGCTCGGTACATTGAGCCAGTGAAACCTGTTGCCCATAGTCCCAGCCCCAGCAGCAGCGGAACCAACAGCATCTTAATGCCAATGCTGACGATCGCAGGTTTCAGGCGCTTGAGGGAGGTTAGTTGGCTGAGGCGCATCCCAATCAAGATCAGCGATAACGCCACTACACACCAGGCAAAACTGCGTAACCCCGTTTCTAGCCACAGTGGGAGGGGTTGATTGCGCCACAGCAGCCCGGTGCCAAAGCTCCACAGCGCTGGATTTTGTAGCATCGCCTGTGCGGTTTGCCATTGCATGGGTGGTCTTGCTGCCTTGCTTTGATGGCTTGCTCCGCCAAAGTGAGCGGCGATCGCCACCCCTAACCCATAGGCTCCGGGAGTTGATCCCAACAGATCGTAAAACAACGCCCAGGCAAAGTCGTGTGACCCCACCAATGCCAGCGCGACTGGATAGCCAATGTAGCCCGTGTTGCCCAGCATGGATGCCAGCAGGAAACTTCCTTGCTCTGGTTGGCTCAAGGCAAGTGGTTGCTTGGTAAACAGAAAGGGTGTCGATCGCCGACTCAGCCACCACGCCATACCTACGCCCAAGAGCATCGCTGCCCATGCCACAACAGGAGCTAACCACAGCGATGCCGAAAGCTGGGCATGACGCAGAAACGCCACGATGCTAATCGGCACACCGACCCAGAACAAAAACTTGCCCAGGTAAGCAGGCATCGTCTTCGGCAGCAGGCGACCCAGCACCCAGCCACACAACGTCCAGCCTAATAGGGGCACATAAATCGTTAGCAGGCTGGCAAGGGTCATGAGGGTGCAACGGTAAAGTTTTGGTGCGTCCGCTCAAAACGGCTGTACAACAATAAAACCGTTCCCTCATCGGCTGAAGTTACCCATGAAGACATTCCCAGGAGATCTGACACCGTTTACAATTCCTAGTAGTAGCCGTCCTTTGAGTGCAGGAGTCGAACGCTTGGATAACGCTGGTACACCCGAAAAACCGTCAGACGCGCCCAGCGTTGCTCCCCCCACCGTAGACGATATTCCCGTTGCGTTGCGCGAAACCCCTGACCCTGCACCCAGGCCTCGCGCAAACGTGGCACTGCTGGCAGGAAGCCTGACGGTGTTAGGACTGATGGCGCTGGCGGCGGGTGGCTATGTGGCGCTACAGATGCAGCGATCGCAAACCGCGACCCTCGCAACCGAAAGCCCAACTCCCACCACACAAACTCCCACTACTGCACCCTCTGCTTCTCCCAGTGCCGATACGCTCCTGGGTCACTTTGCCTACACCGAGGCTCCCCAGTCAGAACTGGCTCCGATCGTCCCCGATGGCAGCATCAAAATGCGTAAAGCCGCAGCAAAAGCCTTTCGAGACATGACGGCGGCGGCTCAGCGAGAAGGGGTCAGCCTGGTGCCGATTTCGGGCTTTCGCTCCCTGGCTGACCAGAAATACCTGTACTTTGACGTAAAAGCCGATCGCAACCAGGATGCAGAAGAACGCGCCAAAGTGAGTGCCCCTCCTGGCTACAGCGAACACCACACGGGCTATGCCGTCGATATTGGCGATGGCAACACCCCCGCCCTGAACCTGAACCCCGATTTTGACAAAACTGCTGCCTACCGCTGGCTCAAAGCAAACGCCAACCGCTACAGCTTTGAACTCTCCTTCCCCAAAGGCAACCGCCAGGGCGTGAGCTACGAACCCTGGCACTGGCGCTACGCAGGCGATATTCAAAGCCTCAAGACGTTCTACAAAGCGCGAGGACAGAAGTAGTTTTTGGTTTTTGGTTGTTAGTTGTTAGTGGTGTTTCGTTTGTTCAAAAGGGTACTTGGTAGAAAACTATCTGGATCTCAAAATGCTACTTATTCCTACTGCTGAACTGATTCCACTGATTACTGATGCGAATGGAGTTGTTCGTATTAGTAAAACTCGTGTCACGTTAGATACCGTTGTCACCGCTTTTCTTGAAGGCGCAACAGCAGAAGAAATAAGTGAGCAATACCCTTCGCTTCAACTGCCCGATATTTATGCGGTCGTTGCCTACTACCTACGGCACCAAACGGAGGTGGATGCTTACCTTTTAGAGCGACAAAGCTTTGCTACAAAGGTGCGTCAAGAAGCAGAAAAACGGTTCAATCCGCTCGGAATCCGAGATCGCCTCTTAGCCAGACGCACCCAACAATACAACAATTGCAAACTTCTTAGTTAAGACCCCCGTGAACCGGAAAAGGCGAGTCAGAAACATTATTTTCTTTGGACTCATCAGCACATTGGCGATCGTGACTGTGTTGGCTACTGTTATTTTCTCTTTCGCTCCTTCTTTTGTTGCAAAGCGTTTTAATCCGATTGATAGTAGCGGGAAGCAGCCCATTTCAGAAGCTGCTCAAACCTTACATAAAACTTTAGCGATTGCTGATTTACACGCAGATTCGCTTTTGTGGGGAGGTGATTTAACGAAGTTGACCCACTACGGTCATGTTGATATTCCACGACTTATCCAGGGTCACGTCGCTTTACAGGTTTTTACAGTTGTAACCAAAGTTCCGGCTCCATTACTGTTAGAAAATAATGACGATCGCAGTGATGACATTACGAAGCTTGCCGTTTTACAACGTTGGGGCATTCCAGCCTTGTTTAGCCTTGCAGAACGTGCTTTGTATCAAGCTAAGCGACTGAACGCTCTTGCATCGAAGGCACACGGACCGTTCAAGCTCATCACATCACAGCAAGATTTAAGCGATTATTTTGTTGCAAGTCAGCAAAATTCACAAATTACAGCAGGTCTATTGGGATTAGAAGGCGCACATGCTCTAGAAGGCAAGCTAGAAAATGTCGATCGTTTTTATCAAGCAGGATTTCGGCTGATTGGCTTAGCTCATTTCTTTGATAATGACGTAAGCGGTTCTGCACATGGCATTAAAAAGGGTGGACTAACCCCCTTTGGGCAAGAAGTTCTACAACGGATGGAAAGCCATCATATGATCATTGATCTGGCTCATGCTTCTGCTCAAACGATCGATGAAGTGCTAGATTTTACCAATAATCCCATCTTGGTTTCTCATACAGGTGTACGAGGAAACTGTAACAATGCTAGAAATCTAAACGATCGCCAAATACGACAAATCGCTCAACATCACGGGTTGATTGGCATTGGTTTTTGGAAAACAGCCACCTGTGGCAAAAATGCAACTGCGATCGCTCGTGCTATCCGTTACGTAACAGATTTAGTTGGTGTTGATTACGTTGCGCTTGGTTCAGATTTTGATGGCGCTGTCCGGCTTCCGTTTGACGCTGCTGCGATGGTTCAAGTAACCAATGCCTTATTAATAGAGAACTTTTCTAAGCAAGACATTGCAAAGATTATGGGCTTGAATGTCCTCAATTTCTTACAAGCGCTTCTTCCAGAAAAATAGTGCGATCGCCACCATTCTGACTCGCCGTACCCTCCATAATTCATTGCCACACTCCTAACCAAACGCCGCATGATTCGCTCTACTATCTCCCGCTTCGATGGAAGAGTGCGATCATAGCAATTTAATAACTCAAGGAGAAGCGTAAGGCAGCATAACCCCAATAACCTTGAGATTTGACTGGCTAATCGTTGGGCAGAGTCAGCGATCGCTCCTGCCCATTCCTTGCTAGGCTAGAATTAGCAACAAATATTAATAATCGGTCATATGAATCAACTGTCGCTGAATCTGGTGGCGATCGGCATTTTCACCATCACCATGACGAGCCTTTTGGGACCCATCATTAACGTCTCACCGCTCGTCCCTGCGATCGCCACGGCTGGCATGTTAGGACTCGCAACGCTGGATACTTTGAGCTGGCGTGGGCAAGGCTCAACGCTGATGCTCGATTGGATTGCCCGGTTTTCTGCTAAACACCGCGATCGGGTCATTCGTCACGAAGCGGGACATTTTCTCGTTGCCCATCAACTGGGTATTCCTGCTGTTGGCTACACATTAAATGCCTGGGATGCACTTAAGCAAGGATATCCGGGTCAGGGTGGAGTGCGCTTCGACTCGCAGGAACTCGAAGCCGCGATCGAGCAAGGGAAACTATCCGGGCAACTGCTCGATCGCTACTGCACCATCTGGATGGCAGGCATCGCCGCTGAAACGCTGATCTACGGCAATGTTGAGGGGGGCGCAGACGATCGCCAGAAGCTAAGAGGTTTATTGACACAGTTAGGTTTAACACCAGCAGAACGTGATCAAAAAGAGCGCTGGTCACTCCTTCGTGCTAAAACCCTGCTTCAAGACAACGTTTCTGCCTACGAAGCGCTTCTCAATGCCATGACGCAAGGTGTTGCAGTAGACGAGTGTAGCGAGGCGCTCAGACAACATTTGCCACAGGCTGTTTCTCCATAAACTGTTTCGCTACAGACTGTTTCGCTACAGACTGTATGAGGGGCAAGGGCTAAAGGCTTGTAACGTCAGTTCAAGTTAGCATACGTAACATCCAGCATTGATGGGCTACGTGTGACGACTACTTCCTTTTACTCCTCTCTCCTTGCCCCTCTCTCATGCAACAGATAACTGATCGCACCATCCAGCGCTTCTGGCAGTCTACGGCTGGCAAGATTGGGCTGAGCCTGACGATCGCGCTGGTTACGTTAGCGTTGCTGGCTCCGGTGCTACATCCTTATGATCCAGCAACCGATCGCGATTACCTGGCAAGGCTTGCGTCACCAACCGGAACGCATTGGTTTGGGACAGACTCACTGGGGCGTGATGTGCTAACGCTGGTGTGGTACGGCATTCGGACATCGTTGCTGATCAGCGTTGTCTCAGTGGGATTGGGGCTGGCGATCGGCGTGGTCTTAGGTCTGCTGTCTGGCTACTTTCGAGGCTGGCTAGAACGGGTTATTGGCTGGCTAACGGATATTTTGCTGGCGTTTCCCTCCATTCTGCTGGCGATCGCCATCGTAACGGTGGCACGTCCCACGTTGCAAAGCGTCATCATTGCCGTTGGAGTGGTACAAATTCCCATTTTCACCCGCCTCACTCGTGCGATGGTGCTTTCACTACGCGAGCAAGAATTTGTGCAGGCAGCACGAGCGTTAGGGGCAACGAACGATCGCATCATCATCGACCATATTCTGCCAGCCAGCCTTGCGCCGATCGTGGTACAGGCAACGCTGTCGATCGGCACCGCCACGCTAGAAGCGGCTGGACTGGGTTTTCTAGGACTGGGTGCGCAACCTCCCACACCAGAACTTGGCACCATGCTCTCGGATGCGTTTAAGGGTGGCTACTCGCTCTCAGCGCCCTGGACAACGCTCTTTCCAGGCTTATTCATCACGCTAACGGTGCTTGCCTTCAATCTTTTGGGCGATGGGCTGCGCGATGGGCTTGATCCACGATCGGGTAATGCGTGAACGGGGGGTAGATGCCGAAGGGTGGGTGTAGGGTATGGGGTATAGGGTGTAGGGTGGAAGAAGCACAGGCTCAAACAGAAGGCAGAGGGCAGAGGGCAGAAGGCAGAAGGCAGAAGGCTGTAGCTTGCTTCTGCGGCGTAGTAGGCTAAAAAACTGACCACTGAATGTAGTTGTTAGTTGTTAGTTGTTAGTTATTAGAAGAAGCCTAACTGCTGTCCTCTACCCACTCCTGACTCCTGATTCCCCACTCCCCACTCCCCACTCCCCACTCCCTCTCTATGCCTGCACTGCCTGATCCCTGGAATCAATGGCTCAAGACTCGACTGACTCTGCCGCTGATCGTCCTCAACGGTTGGGTCTTACTTCAATTGGTGAATTACTTTGAGCCGCTCTTTACCGTTTTCATCCTTTCGGCTGTTCTGGCGTATGTGCTCAACTACCCGGTGCAGTTTCTGTATGAGCGTGGTCTCAAACGTGGCTATGCGGTCTTGATTGTAGTGGTCATTAGCCTGGTTGTGCTGGTGATGCTTGGAGTGACGCTGTTTCCAACCGTGGTAGCGCAGTTGACGGAGATTGTTACGCTGCTCCCCGATTGGGTGAACACTGTCAGTCAAAAGCTGGAAGCATTGCAAGCTTGGGCGCTGAGTCGTCGATTGCCTATCAATTTGAGCCGCTTGATTACTCAACTATCCGATCGCCTGCCAACCGAGATACAAACGGTAGCGGACGAAACACTGACGCTGACCCTGGATGCGATCGGCAGTCTTTCGGAAGGCTTGTTGGTCATTGTCCTCACACTCTATCTGCTGTTGGATGGTCGGCGCATCTGGGATGGTGTGTTTCGGTGGGTGCCGCTCAAATACCGCGGTCGCATGGGTCAACAGTTAGAAAGTAATTTCCATCGGTACTTCATTGGTCAAGCCACGATGGGATTGATCATGGGTACCACGTTAACGATCGCATTCTTTTTGCTCAACGTGCCCTACAGCCTGCTGCTTGGGCTTTTAGTCGGGCTAATGACCCTGATTCCGTTTGGGGATGTCTTGAGTTTTGGGCTGATTAGCCTTTTGGTGGCAGCGCAAGATGTGGGGTTAGGAGTCAAAACGCTCGTTACGGCTGCGGTCATTGATCAATTTGTCGATCAGGCGATCGCACCACGCGTTTTAGGAGGCTTTACAGGACTCAAACCCATTTGGGTCATCATTTCGCTCCTGGTTGGCACAAAAATCGCTGGCTTGCCAGGTCTCCTGACGGCTGTACCAGTGGCAGGCTTTATTCAGGATGTTTTGGAGGATTTAAATCTTCCAGCGGATGATGAACGCGCCAGTCAGGGTGAATCAACTCCAGCGTATCCGATCGAACCAGAAGAGCCACCGCACCCGATCGCAGAAACAACCTCCCAAAGCTTGACTCCATCTTGATGCGTCAAAGGGGTCGCTGTGGGCGCTTTGAAAAGCGGGTACGTTAGAACCGCCAGATTCATTGGGTCAGTCAGCATCACCGATGCCTGTTGTGAACGCTAAAAGCGAAGAGCAGTTAGTATCCTGCCTCATACCTTCTGATCAAACCGTAGTGCTAACAGACTGCAACTACCAAAGTTGGTAGATTTGAGATCAACTTGCCTCAATTTATGGTAGAACTACGGTATTCCAATCAAAGAGCCGGGTATTTTCGATCGGTCTATTCTGTAGTGACTAGGAGTTTATACTGTGGGGATTACCGTTGACAACGTTTCAAAGCAGTTCGGCAATTTCAAAGCGGTTGACGAGGTCAGCGTTGAAATCAAGACAGGCTCACTCGTAGCCCTGTTAGGACCGTCCGGCTCTGGAAAATCAACGCTGTTGCGGCTGATCGCTGGCTTAGAAAAACCTGACAGCGGCAAGATCTTGCTTACAGGGAGAGATGCCACAAACGCTAGCGTGCAAGACCGTCAGGTTGGGTTTGTCTTTCAGCATTATGCCCTGTTTAAACACCTCACCATTCGCCAAAACATTGGCTTTGGGTTAGAAATTGCTAAGTGGAAGAAAAATCGCGTTGTCGAACGAGTCAACGAACTGCTGAATCTGGTGCAGTTGCATGGTCTGGGCGATCGCTACCCATCTCAGCTTTCGGGTGGACAACGGCAACGGGTGGCGCTGGCGAGAGCCTTGGCGATCGAACCAAACGTCCTATTGCTGGATGAACCGTTTGGAGCGCTGGATGCCAAAGTGCGGAAAGATCTGCGGAGTTGGTTGCGCCATTTGCACGACAAGGTAAACGTAACCACTGTCTTTGTCACCCACGACCAGGAAGAGGCGATGGAAGTCTCTGATGAACTGGTGGTGATGAATCACGGTAAGGTTGAACAGGTCGGCAGTCCGGCTGAAATTTATGACCACCCTGTAACCCCGTTTGTGATGGGCTTCATTGGACCAGTGAATGTGCTGCCCAGTCATTCACAAATTTTTCAGAGCAATGGCATTGATGCCACCCAACCTGAAACGTTCTTGCGTCCCCACGATATCGTGATTGAAACAACGCCTGGAGTTGCAAGCGCACCAGCAATCTTAGAACGCTTAGTGCATCTAGGCTGGGAAATTCAGGCAGAGCTAACGCTGGAAGATGGGCAAACTGTAAATGTCTTTTTGACGCGAGAAAAGTTTGACCAACTAGATCTCAAGCCAAAGCAAAAAGTCTACCTGAAGCCCAAGAAAGCGAAATCGTTTGTGCTGCAAAATGCTGGTAGTGGCATTTAGGGCGCGTCATCAATTCAGCTCCGAAACCTGGCGGTGTCAGCATAGTCGCGCTCGTCCCAACACACGAGGTTAGGGGGCTGGAACCCTTGTTACAAGCAATGTGTAGTCGTAATTGATGACAGCCCCTAGGGATGAGGGCTTTCGATCAGGTGGAACGATCGAAAAAGTGCTTTACCGTGTTGGGAAAATGACCCGGAAGTAGATCGAACCCGATCGCCGATTTAAGCAAATAACCAGCTAAGAGAATGAACGCGCTGAGCGCTAAATTAGCGCCTAAGAGAATGATTAAAACCGCGATCGTATTGCCAATTTTGGTGAGCGATCGCGGTATATATTTTCGCTGTTTAGCACGTCTATCTTGACCCACAAACAGCACGACATAAAAGCGCGACACCACCAGATCAATCACAAAGCGTAAGTCTACAAGTTTGGCAGACGGCTTTGGAATCGCTTCACTCAAAAGCTGATGGAATGCCTCTAATTGCTCTGGAGTCAGGCTTTCTCGAATGGGTAAGGCAAGTCTGTTTAAGTAGTCATCAGGCGTGCGGGAGGTGTAAGGAGAGGCATTTGTATGGTTGGAAGCGTTCACAAAATTTCTACAGGTAAGAGGGAAAAGGCAACAATAGTCTCATGAGCTGCACCAGGGTTAAACCAAAACTCGTGACGATCGCCAGCAGATAAAACGCTTTGGTTCTGCGATAACCCTGTATTTGCAACCATTGACTGGTAAACGCAAGGTTGAAAATCAGCACCGTCGCCAGGAGCCAATTTAGGATCAATTCAGTAGCCCAATGCTGTGCTGGCGTGAACGGTAGACCCAACCAGACCAAAAACTCGGCTTTGCCATGAAAGAGCGTGGCACTCCAGATCAGTCCCAGCGCACCGACCACAGAGAGGGCGATCGCGCCAGTCCCTGCCCAGGCTAGATACAGCATCAGTGCTTCTGTAAGCAACCAAACAACAAGAGAAGCCTGGTAGCGCATGAGCAACCACCCTACAGCACCGCAGCCTAAAAACAGTGTCAATAAGCGAAGGCGAACTTTCTGCATTAGACTTTCTGCATTAAATAGAACCACTCTAAAGCAGCTTACTCGGCGGCAATCATGACCTAGTGTTCCCCAACGAAACGAGAAACCAGCGATAGTAGTAGCCATACTGTATGTAGCTTTATCGCATCGCTTTCTCACGCTCTATGACTGAGTTTCTTTACCAATACCCAACGCTTTATCCCGGCATTCTTCTCAAGCGGTACAAGCGGTTTTTTGCCGACATTGAGCTGGCGACAGGCGAAGTGATTACAGCGCACTGCCCCAATACAGGACCTATGACGGGCGTTTACCTGCCTGGTAACAAAGTCTATGTGTCTGCCAGCGCTACCCCAAACCGGAAACTGCCCTACACCTGGGAATTGATTGAGGTCTGCGATACCGTACCAACCTGGGTCGGTGTAAATACCAGCCTGCCCAATCGGGTTGTGAATTTGGCGCTGATCGCAAAGGTAATTCCAGAATTGGGTGAATACAGCGAGATTCGGGTTGAGGTGCCTTATGGACAGGACAAGAAGAGTCGGGTTGATTTTTTGCTGGCAGGGCGCGATCGCCCCATTTACATCGAAGTCAAAAACACGACCTGGGTACAAGGCGACCTAGCGCTGTTTCCCGATACGGTGACGACCCGTGGACAAAAGCATCTACGTGAATTGACAGCGCTGCTACCTGAGGCAACCGCCGTCATGCTTTACTTCATCAATCGGAATGATTGCTCCTACTTTGCACCAGGAGATAGCGCCGACCCACTGTATGGAACGTTGCTGCGAGAGGCGATCGCCCTTGGCTTACACGTCTTACCCTGCCGCTTTGATGTCTCGCCGCTAGGAATTCGCTATCTGGGTTTAGCAGAGCTTAAAGTGTAACCAGACCTTGAGTCGCAATTAATCTTCGTCTAAAATTTATTTAGGGCGACCTAAGCATTGCCAGGTTTACACAGGTTTGTCTGCCTTCAATCACCTCCTTCGCTCAGTCTTAACGGTTCAATTTGAGCATGATGGTGAGATCGATCGTCTCAATTTAACGTTGCTAACTGGGTATCATGTAACAGTACATTAAGCTCCAGCACCTCTCATGCTGGGACTCAAACCCTCCGTGATGCTTGTTACCAGCCACTTTTAAGGGTTCAGCTTTGAAAGCGTTCCCTTAGGCGCAATGGCAATGGTCGCTATTGCTGATCGGTTACGTGCCACTGCATCATCCTGAATCTTATGTCGATCGCTCCCCTCCCCAATGATGAATCCGGCAGACTACGTAGCCTGCATCAATATCGCATCCTCGATACGGACCCTGAAGTTGCGTTTGATGATCTCGCCCACTTAGCGGCTTGTATCTGCGATACGCCGATCGCGCTGATGAGCTTAATCGATGCCCATCGCCAATGGTTTAAGGCAAAGGTGGGGATAGATCTAGTGGAAACGCCACGCGACGTTGCCTTTTGTAGCCATGCAATTTTGCAACCTGACCTCTTGCTCGTGCCAGAGACTTTAGCCGATGAGCGCTTTGCCAATCATCCAGCCGTGGTAGCTGAGCCTCACGTTCGATTCTATGCCGGAATGCCGCTGGTTATGCCAGATGGTCATGCGCTGGGAACACTGTGTGTCGTTGATTTTGCCCCACGTAAACTGACTTCCCAGCAAATTAACTCCTTGAAAGCCCTGAGTCGTCAGGTCATCGCACAGCTAGAGCTGCGACGAAAATTGCTAGAGTTTGAGCACCTGACGCGTGAGCTTCAGCGCAATGAAGCCGCCATACGCGAAAGTGAAACGCGGTTTCGGACGATCGCCGATAGCGCTCCCGTGCTGATCTGGATTGATGATCCAGTGCAGGGCTGCATCTTCCATAACCAGACCTGGCTCAACTTTACTGGACGATCGTTCGCTGAAGAAGCAGGAAACGGTTGGCAGGAAGGTGTATATCCAGACGATCGCTCGTCCCTGGCACAGTGCTACACAGCCGCGATCGCGTCTCGCGAGCCATTCACCATTGATTATCGTCTGAGACGAGCCGATAGTGAATACCGCTGGATGCTAGAAACCGGAGTGCCCTGGTATTTACCCGATGGAACGTTTGCTGGTTTTATTGGCTCTTGTGTCGATATCACCGATCGCAAAGAGGCAGAGCAAGATCGTCAGCTTTTAAAGACCGTTACACAGGCAATTGTAACGTCTGCCGATTTTCATTCTGCGTTACGGGTAGCGCTGCAAAAAGTATGTGAAGCAACTCAGTGGGAGTTTGGGGAGGCGTGGGTGCCCAATCTGGACAAAACCGTGATGGAGTGCAGCCCTGCCTGGTATAGCAAAACGGAGCGTTTGACAACCTTTAGGCGGCAGAGTGAGACCTTCGCATTTCCGCCAGGGGTTGGTTTGCCGGGTCGCATCTGGGTTTCTAAACGTACCGAATGGCATCAAGATGTGTCTCTAGAGACAACCACCTATCTCCGGGCTGAGGTCGCAATGGCAGCAGGGTTAAAAGCAACGTTAGGCATTCCGTTGCTGGCAAATGATGAAGTCATTGCGATCCTCGTCTTTTACATGTTTGAAGCACGCCAGGAAGACCGACGGCTGATTGATTTGATTGCCGCTTCTACCGAACTTGGACTGTTTATCCAACGGAAGCAGGCTGAAGAGGAGATGCAGAAGTCTCTGGCAAAGGAGCAAGAACTCAATCGCTTTAAGTCCAACTTTATTGCCAATATGTCTCACGAACTACGGACTCCTTTAACATCCGTGTTAGGGCTGTCAACCGTGTTGCTACAACAGCATTTTGGTCCTGTCAATGCTAAACAGCAGCAGTATCTTGCGTTGATTCATAGCAGTGGCGATCATTTGTTGAGTCTCATCAATGATTTGCTTGACCTTGCCAAAATTGAAGCGGGTAAGCAGGAATTGAACAAAGCAGACGTTGATGTCGTCGCCTTGTGCCAGAGCGCGATCGAACTGGTGGAAGTGCGCGCGATCGAGAAGCGACAAGTTATTTCACTCACCTTGCCGCTAGCTGTGGAGTCAATCATGGTGGACAAACAGCGCGTTGTCCAAATCTTGCTGAACTACCTATCGAATGCTGTGAAGTTCACGCCAGAGGGCGGCACGATTACCATCAGCAGTCGTTTAGCATCTGGGCTAGAGTTAGAAACCAACACGCTGCCATCCATAGCGACAGAGAACACATCCAGTGGCACTGCACCCGATAACGATTTTCTGGTGCTAGAAGTAACCGATACAGGCATTGGTATTGCACCAGAAAAACAGCACCTCTTGTTTCAATCCTTTCAGCAACTCGATGTTGACAGCGATCGCAAGTACGAAGGGTCAGGGCTTGGGCTTTCGCTCACCAAGCAGTTGGCAGAGCTACACGGCGGGCGCGTTTCTGTTCACTCAACGGTAGGAAACGGCAGTACATTCTCCGTTTGGCTACCGATCTAGGGGCTTCATCAATTAATACTACACATTGCTTGCAGCAAGGGTTCCAGCCCCTAGCTTGGTGTGTTGGGACGGGCGTGACACTGCTGATATTGCAAGGTTTCGGAGCTAATTGATGACACGCCCTAACGTCTAACACCACAATTCGTATGATTGGTTGTTGCGAGCAAAATCTTAACGTGTAAGCTTAAAGCTTTAAAGCCCAATACCTCTTGGTTAAGGGGGAAAGGCGAAAGGGATGAAAGTCCGTTGCATTCTCCTTTCGCCCTTACCCTTTGCCCTTTAACCGAAAAGTATTGCTTTAAAGCCCAGAGGCACTTTGTGATGCCATTGAGCGGGCAGGAGGTTAAGTAGATGCCCAATGCGATGAACGACACGCCTAGATTAGAATATCCGCTGCTATGGGCAATGGGGCGACCACGAGCCGAGCAGCGAGAACCTGTGCGATCGAAAGTATCACTTGCCCGCGCTACAGATGACTTACTGTACGAACTCCAGTTGCTCAATGCGACCGCGATCATCATCAGTTGCAATGTGGAGCCGCTGAAACAGTTTCCCGGTTATCCCGAACCCTACGAAGCGCCGATCGATCCAGGGGTTGCAGTCTATTTCACCCTGGATGGCGTATCCTATCTGTTTGCCTGTGATGACATTGATGCCGTGCAGGGCAACATGCGAGCTATTGGGCAACTGCTCCGCGAAAAACGGATGCTGAGCCAGCTACACCCATGCGCGTCGATCGAGCGTGAGTTTGCGGGCTACAAAACTGCCACCATCCCAATGGAAGCGTCACCGCGGCGCAAACCCTGGTGGAAAGTGCTGTACGTCGCGCCCGATGCCCCGCTCATTGTCGTTGAAGCAGCTTACAAAAGTTTAGCCAGAACGGTACACAGCGATGTTGCCCAAACTGGCAATGATGTGGCGATGGCAGAACTCAATCGCGCGGTTGAAGAAGCACGGTTGATGCGGCTTTAAGCAGGTTTACCAAAAAAATAAATTCATCGATCGGGTTCGTGCAGTAAGATACATCGGGCACCTTTGAAATGAGTGCTTTTGAGGCACGTTTAGCCATAACAGTTCACCTGCAAAGGGCGATTCTATAAAGGGTAGGACTTACGCAGTCCGAATCCCCCAACCCCCTTAAAAAGGGGGCTTTAGATTCCCTCCCTTTTTAAGGGGGGTCAGGGGGGATCGAGATTTTAGGATTTAAATGCGTAACTTCTATTTACAAAGGGCGATTTCATCCGGATCGCTGCTAGTAACGTTCGTCAATGAAGCAGACATCCGTAGCAGAACCCATTCACCGAGAAACCCATTCACCGCTTGTGTATAGCGAAACCAAACGATCGACGCATCAGGCAGTTGAGGAGCAATAGACATGACACAACGGTCAACCCCAGCATGGAGCCGTCGATTTGCGCTTGTCAGTCAAGTTTTTCTTCTAGCAAGTGTGGGGTTGGCAACTGCCTTCTCCCTTGAGACTGAGCAGGCAACCGTTAACGCCTCCGAAGCGGATTCTGGTCAGGTTGCCACATCGGGCGGCACCTGGCGCGGCGCATCGTTTCCCGTAGAGAATTTTCAGGCGTACACATCTCCCTTCGGCTATCGTGGCTCTCCGGATGGCTCTCCGGGTCAAGAGTTTCATCGCGGACTAGATATGGCGGCTCCTGAAGGCAGCTATATTCGCAACTGGTGGGCAGGTAAAGTGGTGGAAGTGTCTGACGACAGCGCGTGTGGCACCTCGGTTGTGATTCAGTCTGGCGAGTGGGAGCACGTCTACTGCCACATGAAGGGACACGTCGAGAAAGCCAATGGCTCACGGTATTTGAGCGATCGCAGCGGTGGTATTCAGCTTTCTGAAGGGCAAGTAGTCCCTGCTGGTGTTCGCATTGGTCGCGTGGGGATGACAGGACGCACAACCGGACCACACCTGCACTGGGGGTTAAAGTATACCGGAAAATGGGTTGATCCGGCGCTGGTGCTGCGTGCTATGTATGCAGAGCAAGTAAGAGCAAGAGCCATTTCGACTCGCTCTCAAGGATAGTTGGTAGTCGTTGTGCAACGGTCGGTGTGGCGCTGAATGTGCGAAACGTTAGAGGAGTCCACCTTCCAAGGCGGCAGCGGCAACGTAATGATTTTCATCCTGTTGCAGTTTTGCCAGGATGGGCTTTGCTCTGGCATCAGAAGACAGGGTGAGGGCGGTGGCGGCTCTCCAGCGATCGCGCCAGAATTCTGCCTCGGCTAATGCTGCCAGCAAATCCAGCGCTTCCGGTGCGAAGATGCCGTTGAGTAACTGACCTGATGCCAGAATCGCGGTTTCTTTGACCGTTTGCGTTTCGTCTTGAAGTGCCTCCCGAATGACTGCCAGCAAAATCTCGTCCTGATTGGCTTCCATCAGAATAGACAGAATGGTTTGCCGGGTCAGCCAGTCACGGTTGCGCGTAAATAATTGCTGAAGCAGTGGCACTGATCGATCGCCAAAGTCAAACAGAGCATTGGCAATTTCAGCGAGGACATTCTGATCGTGCTCTTGCTCTAACAGCGTTTTGAGCACCTGAAACGATTCCTCAGTGCGATGATTGCCCAAACCCATCACCGCAAACCGACGACAGAGAAAGTCTGGATCGGTTGCAAGCCGTTGCAAGAGGGGAACGGCGATCGCAGAGGGACAGGTAGCGAGTTCATCGATCGCCATCTTGCGCTGATTGATCGCGCCAGAGCGGAGCCAGGATTCCAGTTGAGCCAAACGATCGGGATTCATCTTACTCAGTGGCTCCTGCCTGGATTAACAGTGCCGATGCCTGAGCCGATCGAAATGACTTGCGGGCTTCACTCAGCGCCGTGGCACCCCAGCGATTGATCGGACGAAAATCTGCGCCATGCTCCAGTAATAGGGCGATGGTTTCCAGATTGCCCTGCGCGGATGCCATCATGAGGGGAGTCCAGCCACCAATGTTGGCGGTATTCACGTCTGCACCCAGGTCAATCAACGCCTTGACAGTGTAGAAGTGTCCCCGATCGGCAGCTAAGTACAGGGCTGTATCCCCGATGCGATTGGTCGCATTGACCTCTGCACCCATTGCCACCAGCCGTTGCACGATATCGGTTTGCCCGTGTCGTGCCATTGCCATCAACACCGTCTCCTGGTAAGAGTTGCGATCGTCAATCCCGGCACCGTGATCAAGCAACACAGACACGATCGCGCGGCGATCGCCTTCTGCCGCGAACATCAAGGCAGTATAGCCAGCAGCATTTTTCGCTTCCACATCTGCACCTTGAGCCAGAAGCTGTTCCACAATGTCCAGGTAGCCTTCTGTGGCAGCCCACATCAGTGCAGTGTTACTGGCTCCGACAGCAGTTACACCACCTGTCGTATTAGCATCTGCACCCTGCGCTAATAGCTGCGCTACTGCCGCTGCATCCCCTTTAATTACGGTTCGGATCAGGTCTTGATTGAGGGCAGGCATAGTCAGGCTTCCTTCCATTCGACGTTGAAAATACTATCAGCGGGTTTCTGAGCGATGGTGGCATCCCAGGCGATCGCCTGCAAAAAAGCTTCCCCAGACCGCGTTTCTACCACATCCACGCCCCACTCTCCGGGTTGCAGGGCATCGGGAGCATTGCTGGTGGGAGGCGTGGTTTTGAGACCGCCCAGCACCAGAATGTCTGGGAAGGCGGCAGCATCCAGGTGCTGCGATCCGCGCAAGCGCGACCGACAGGTCAATCGTCGCTGTTCTGCCAGCGCTTTGGCACAGAGTTCGCCGATCTGCGCGGGTGAGAATTTGTCTGTCGGAAACCGGATCTCTACTGTCCAATGAGGATGATTCACCAACCTGCATTGAACGTGAGGATACGCCCTCAAACCTGCCTCAAACACCGCTGCAAACTCTTCACGGCTCAGATTCGGCACGATATCTGGTGAAACATCAAAGTTGTGGGAGAGCAGCATTCGCCCTTGAACGTCGTTACTCACAATTATTAGAGATTGTTATAAAAGTACGCACTTGCCTTCTCTAGACTACCATTTTCCCTTCACCCCGTTCGACTGAGACTATCTGCTACGTGCAGGCGTTGGAAGCATGTATAGGGCATTACATTTTAAGGCTCTAACCTTAGTCAGATTAACAACCTGAGCATAGTTATTAAGTTTGGTGAAGTTGGCGATTCGGTTAAATCAGCCATCTGTAAAGCACTGACGCATTGGGAAAAACTTATGACTGCTTACACAAACCAAGTTGCAAAACATGCAGAAAGCTTCAAGCACCTGACTGTAGACGATCAACTCGCTGTTTTGTGGGATGTCTACGGGTTTATCCGTAACGAGTCTGGTATGGAAGACCCGAATGGCACTGCTCCTGACAACTCTGATGCATTGTTTAACAAAACTAAAGGACTTTCTCAGGATGAGCAGCTTCAGTTGATGCGCGATCTGTTGCAAGGGTCGAACACAGGCATTGGCGGCGAGTATAACACTCTCACTAACAACACCAAGCTCGCTTTCTGGTACCAGTTGGCTCAGGGCATGGAGCGCTCTGAGGTTATTCAGGCTCCGGCTGATTACCAGCCTTCATCTGAAGCTCAGTCATTGGTATCGGTACTGGAACCGATCGGCTTTGAACAGCAGTTTGTCTTCCTGCGCGATGCTCTATTGGCGGATGGCGGCAAACCTTCCGTAATGTAAATTCGATCGCACCCTTTCAGCCACACAGTCGGCGATCCGTAGGGACGTTACATGTAACGTCCCTACAGAAATTGTGAACAACATTTCTAGAATATCACCAGGGGTGCGAAACCCGATTCTGTTTGATTTAGTAGTTGCGACCTACTTGTTAAGATTTAAAACATTAGTTCTAGCAAATTTGAAGTTTTAGTGATTTAAGTAAACAATTGAAGCTGTTGCGTTTGCATGACTTTACTTGAGTGTCTAAACGGTCTTCCCAACAGCCCTTAAAGTCCAAGGCTCGGAAATCCCAACAGGCGGAATCCATGCAGGTGGAATTGCGCCAGCAACAACAGCGAGTGGAACTGTTTTCGGAAGTGACGCTCAAAATTCGGCAGTCGCTACAGCTTAAAGACATTCTGTACACCACCGTTACAGAGGTGCAGCGCATTTTGCAGGCTGACCGCGTGCTGATCTATCACGTCTTGCCCGATCGCACTGGCAGAACCATTAGCGAGGCGGTGTTACCAGCATATCCAGCACTCATGGAGCGGGATTTTCCCGAAGAAGTGTTTCCCGAAGGCTACCAGCAGCTTTATGCTCAGGGGCGGGTGCGAGCGATCGCCGATGTGCATGACCAGAAGGCGGGTTTAGCGGATTGCCTGGTTGAGTTCGTCGATCAGTTCGATATCAAAGCAAAACTGATTGTGCCGATCGTCCAAACGCTGAATATCCATCCTCAGGGCAACTCGCCTGCCAAGAATCATTCAAAAACCTATCTCTGGGGTTTGTTGATTGCCCATCAATGCCGAGGGACGCGGCAGTGGGTTGAGTTTGAACTGGAGCTCATGCAACAACTAGCAGATCAAATCAGCATTGCCCTGTCCCAGGCGCAACTGTTAGAACATTTGGAAGAAGTGGTGGAAGCTCGCACGGCAGAACTAAAAGAAGTCAACCGCACATTGCAACAGGAAATCAACGTGCGGATGCAGACGGAAGTAGCCCTGCGCCAGAGTGAGGAGCAATTACGCCTGATCACGAATGCACTGCCAGTATTGATTGCCTATGTGGATGATCAGCAGCGCTATCAGTTTAATAACCAGGCATATGAAGAGTGGTTGGGACAATCTCCCGTAGACATTCATGGACAGCATCTCCAACAGGTTTGGGGCAGGGATGATTACCAGCAGATGCAAGTTCATGCAGAAGCAGCGCTGTCGGGGCGATCGGTCACCTACGAAAACGAGATTGTGCTGAAAGATGGGAGTGTGCGATCGGTAGATGTCACCTACATTCCCCATCGAGACAGTGACCAAGTGGTGAAAGGGTTTTTCGAGTTGACTAGCGATATCAGCGATCGCAAAGCGATTGAACGGATGAAGGATGAGTTTATTTCCGTCATCAGTCACGAACTGCGAACCCCGCTGACTTCGTTGCACAGTGCCCTCAAAATTTTGGCGACAGGGCGTTTGGGCAACCTCTCAACTGAAGGGCAACAAATGCTGGCGATCGCCGATGAAAGCACCGAACGGTTGGTGCGGTTAGTCAATAACGTTCTCGATTTACAACGGATTGAGTCTGGCAAAGTTGTCATGGAACGGCAAGCGTGCAACGCCGCCAACTTGATCACTCAGGCAGCGGAAGCCATGCAGGCAATGGCACAGCAACATGGAGTTACTCTGGTAACGCAGCCAGAAGATCTTTCCATCTGGGCAGATGCCGATTACATTCTGCAAGCCCTGACTAATCTCCTCAGTAATGCCATTAAGTTTTCCTACCCAGGTGGAAAGGTCTGGTTGATCGTTACCCCTTCTGAAAGGTCGTCTTCGTCCCTTCCCCCTCCCTCCTCCCGCTTGGCTGACGCTCAGGGCAGTCCCCTCTCCCTTTCCTCTTCTCCAGTTGGCGAAGTCGTATTCCGTGTCCGTGACGAAGGGCAAGGTATTCCGGTTGATCAACTAGAACGCATTTTTGAACGGTTTCAACAGGTAGATTCCTCAGATTCCCGCAAGAAAGGAGGTACTGGCTTAGGGTTGGCAATCTGTCGAAAAATTATCGAGCAGCACAATGGCAGGGTTTGGGCTGAAAGTACCTCAGGATCTGGAAGTACCTTTGCGTTCACATTACCTGCGTTAGTGGATTGTCAACCTCGAGTGGAAGGGTCTATGGGTGGATGAGTGAATGGGCTGTATGATTCATCTACCGATCGACCCATTCACCCCCAACCCCTCATGTCAACGTTGACAGACTGCTAGTCAGAGCAGCGCTCCAAAAAGGGAGGTATTGATGCCCACCAAACGAATCTTAATCATTGACGACGAAGAAACCATTCAAACTGTGGTTCAGTTTGGTATCAAGATGGCGGCAGGTTGGGACGTGTTGATTGCTGGGTCAGGGGCACAGGGCATTCAAGCCGCTCAGGCGGAGAAACCTGATGCAATTTTATTAGATGTGATGATGCCCGATATGGATGGCATTGCCACCTTCAAGGCGCTCCAGTCCCACACTGAAACCGAGCAAATTCCCGTGATTCTTTTAACGGCTAAGGCACAAACGGCAGAAAAGCGCCAATTCAATGACTTGGGAGTCAGCGGTGTGATCACCAAACCCTTCAATTCACTGCATCTACCAGAGCAGATTGCCCGTATTCTCCACTGGGAGCAATTCGATGAAAATTTTGCTGATTGAAGATGATGATGTCTTCGTCAAAGTGCTCACGAAAACACTGAAAGCTCAACATTATATTGTTGATGCCGTTAAGGACGGTGAGATGGGATGGACGTATGGTTCCACGTTTGAGTATGACCTGATCGTATTGGATGTCGTGTTGCCCAAACTGGATGGTGTGAGTCTATGCAAACGCTTTCGTGCCGAGGGCTATGTCACGCCCATTTTGCTCCTCACCTCCCAGGACACCAACACCGCTAAGGTACAGGGATTGGATGCAGGTGCCGATGACTATGTGGTGAAACCGTTTGATCAGGCAGAACTGGTGGCGCGGCTGCGGGCATTGGCGCGGCGAGGGAGTACGAATCCGTTTCCCCTGCTGACCTGGGGGGATCTAATGCTAAATCCAAGCACCTGTGAAGTCAGCTACAGGGGACAACCGCTTGCCATGACCACAAAAGAATATGAGTTGCTGGAGCTGATGATGCGGGATAGCCAGCATGTGTTTAGCTCAGACGAATTGCTGGATCACCTCTGGTCTTCGGAGAAATTTCCGTCTGAAGCAACGGTGCGCTCCCATATTCGGCGGGTGCGCCAGAAATTAGTTGCGATCGGTGCCCCTCACGATTTCATTGCCACCCTCCACGGACGGGGGTACTATCTGAAAGCGCCTCAACTGGATGCAGCAACGCCTCGAACATCCCGATCGCCTCAGCATGCCGCTGGCTTTGAGAGCGACATGGCACTCTTGAGCGAGGGTATCAAACCGATGCCCGATGCCTCTCACTCACCCGATGCCCAAGCCCAATACCTGGCGTTCCTCAATGAGGTCTGGGCTACAACAAAACCCAACAGCATCGACCAGCTATCGACTCTGCTTCAAGCCATTCGAGACTTGCACGCGGATCAACTGACCGCCCAACAACAGACCCAGGCACAACAATTAACGCACAAACTGGCAGGGACTCTAAGCATTTTTGGGTTGCATAAGGCAGTCCACCTGTCCCGTCAACTGGAGCATTGGCTGGGTAGTCAAGATCCCTTGCACCCGAACCAGGCACCTTTAATGAATCATCTGGCGCTGGCACTCCGGGAAGCCATTCAGGATACGACCCAGATCCAGTTAGCCCAAATTCCCAATGGACACTCGCCGCTGCTTCTACTCGTTAGTGCCAACGCTGCGTTTAATCAATCGCTTCGGGCGATCGCGGTCAGTCGCGGCATTCAGATTGAGATCGTATCGCCGCTGGAACTGGAGACGACCTCAACTGCCCTGGACGCAGCGATCGATGCTATTGGGCGACCACCGGATGTCATCCTGTTGCGCTTGCCCGTAGAGCGATCGAAACACAGCAGGACGAAGCCGTCTCAGATGCATCCCCTGTCGCGACAATTGCAGACCTGTACCCAGTGTTGCCCGACACTGCCAATCGTGGTCATGAGCGATCGCCTGGAGTTGCGCGATCAGCTAGAGGTGGCACGGCACGGCGGTAAATTTCTGGACATTTCTACGCCGCCCGAACAGGTTGTTGCCACCGCTATCAACTTGTTGAAGGGATCAAAACTTCCCACCAAGGTCATGATTGTTGATGACGATCACAATTGGTTAGGAACTCTGCCCACCCTGTTAAAACCGTGGGGATTTAAAGTCACGACCCTGGCTGATCCGCAACAGTTTTGGACGGTATTGCAAGCCGTTCTCCCTGATGTACTGGTTTTGGATGTGAATCTGCCTGAAATCAATGGCTTTGAACTGTGTCAGATTCTTCGCAGTGACCCTCACTGGCAACGATTACCTGTATTATTTCTAAGTGTGCTAACGGACTCCACCAGCCAGCAGCAAGCTTTTACTGTTGGTGCAGATGACTATTTGTGTAAGCCGCTGGTAGGTGGTGAACTGGCAAATCGGATTCTAAGCCGTTTACAGCGCGTTCGAGCCTGGGCTAGTTAAAGGCTGCACAGTTTTTGCACAAGCTCTGTGCCAGAGTATTAACTAGATATTCAAGTAGAAACATTAGTCAACGTTTATGGAAGGGTCGTTAAGAAATCATCAGCACTCCCTGATTCGCCGCTTAGCGGATTGCATCGAAGAAGTTTGGCAGCAACATCTCGATCTATCGCCGTATTCGGTACCAGAAGATTTAGGTTACATTCAGGGCAACCTGGAAGGCGAACGATTAACCATTGAAAATCATTGTTATCAAACGCCACAATTCCGCAAATTGCATCTAGAACTGGCTCAAGTGGGCAATGGCTTAGATATTCTCCACTGTGTCATGTTCCCCAATCCTGAATATGCACTGCCAATTTTTGGCACTGATCTGGTCGGTGGTCGAGGGAGAGCGATTAGTGCAGCGATCGCTGATTTGTCGCCCATCAGTAGCGATCGCATGCTGCCTCATCGCTATCAGCAAGCGTTATCGATGTTGTCCAAGCTCCAGTTTTCCCATCCCCGTGCTTTGCCAGAATGGGGCGATATTTTTTCAGAATTTTGCCTGTTTGTACATCCCGTCAATGCTCAAGAAGAGGAGCAATTTCTCGATCGGGTGCGAGAATTCCTCACGCTTCATTGTCAGATTGCCAGTACCGAAATTCCCTTGACTTCTCGTCTTGACATTAATAAAGTCCTGGCAGGGCAACAAAACTACTGCACAAAGCAACAGCAAAATGATAAAACCCGGAGGGTGCTGGAAAAATCTTTTGGGGCAGAGTGGACCGATCGCTACATGAACACCATGCTCTTTGACTATGTAACGGTTTGATTACGAAAAAACAGGCGGCTTGTAGACTTAGCTTCTGACCTTTGACACAACTTAACGACATGTTTCTTGCCAGAACCGCGATCGCGGCTCTGGCAATTTTTTTACGTTTAGCCAGTCAAATGAATACAAACAAATGTAACAATAAACTCAGCCAAAAGGAGAAAGTAAAACCCCTGGTTGACTGACAAATCTTTGAGCGAGTACTTGAACCCGCCCTGCACTGAAAGTGCGAGCTGATGGCAGGAAGTCCTCTCAAGAGGACTAGGAGAGCTTTACAACCCGTTTGAACGGGTTTCGCACCATTAGACCGGATTTTAATCACGGGCGGGTGAGCAACGAAGCGACCAGCCTTTCGAGACTTTTGTCAATCAATCAGGTAAAACCCTGTAATCCTTTGATCAGAAAGAGGCGTAAGACTTACTTAATATTTTGTAACTACTTATACGAATACCTGCTTTGTAATTGCACAAGATTTGCACATTGAGATTGCTTTAATCAAGATCAAGTTCAAAGAAGCACAGAGACCATTGGTTCTGAACTGAATCAAGGCTCACATTCCTAAAAATTCATTGCGTACTATTCCACTGGTTTGGTGGTTTAATTCAACCGTTTGAAACGGTATGAAACACCTTTAGAGCACCTTCAGACCTTCTTTAAATTTGAGGGATACCTCAGGTGGATATAGGTGGGTTACTCAATGAATTTTGGAAGACTGTCTTGAATATTCCCAGTATTGATTGATTAACTGCTGGTTGATTAAAACCAGACAATCCGATTGCAAGCAAGGCTGCTTTTGTTGAGTACACTTTGCTCACTGAAGATGGATTGTCTACTCATTCAGCATGACATCAATTGCAAGGAATATTCTTACGCGCAGTCAGGCTTTGAGAAGCTTGTGTACTCACTGTCAAAAATTACTAGGAGATGCTGGAATGCTCGACGCTTTTACAAAAGTAGTCTCTCAAGCAGATACCCGTGGTGCTTACGTTACTGATTCGGAAATCGATGCATTGAAAGCAATGGTGGCTGCTGGCACCAAGCGTATGGATGTGGTTAACCGCATTACGGGCAATGCGTCCACGATCGTTGCTAATGCAGCTCGGGGATTGTTTGAGGCGCAACCCCAATTGATTCAACCTGGCGGCAACGCTTACACGAACCGTCGCATGGCTGCTTGCCTGCGAGACATGGAAATCATCCTGCGTTACGTCACCTATGCCGTGTTTGCTGGCGATGCCAGCGTTCTCAACGATCGCTGCCTCAATGGTCTGCGGGAAACCTACCAGGCGCTGGGCGTTCCGGGGGGTTCTGTTGCGGCTGGTGTTCAGAAGATGAAAGAAGCCGCGATTGCGATCGCAAACGACCCCAGTGGTGTCACCCGTGGCGATTGCAGCTCTCTGATGTCTGAGTTGGGTAGCTACTTTGATCAGGCAGCAGCAGCCGTCGGTTAAGCCATCGGTCATGGGTCATTGGTACTCAACTAGCCAAATGACAAACGTCTTTTAACGTCAACTTGCAAACATCATCGCAGAGGAAAGATTCAGCATGAAAACCCCTTTAACAGAAGCCGTCTCAACCGCCGATTCGCAAGGACGGTTTCTTAGCTCCACAGAAATTCAGGTTGCCTTTGGACGCTTCCGTCAAGCAACTGCCAGCTTAGATGCCGCGAAAGCATTGAGCAGCAAGGCGCAGAATTTGGCTCAAGGTGCAGCCAATGCTGTGTATCAAAAGTTTCCTTACACCACCCAAATGCAGGGCGCTAACTTCGCGGCTGACCAACGTGGTAAAGACAAGTGTGCGCGGGATATCGGTTACTACATTCGCATCATCACCTACTGCCTGATCGCAGGGGGTACGGGTCCTCTGGACGACTACTTGGTTGGTGGGTTAGCTGAAATCAACCGTACCTTCGATTTGTCTCCAAGCTGGTATGTTGAAGCGCTGAAGCACATTCGAGCAAACCACGGCTTGAGTGGCGATCCGGCTGTAGAAGCAAATTCTTACATTGACTATGCTATCAACGCCCTGAGCTAAGGGATTCCTTTGCCCAGAACAACAAAAGATTGTAAATGCGAGCGGTCTGGCATAGGCAGTTTTTTGAGGTTCTGGGCATGATTTTTCTCATTGAAATGAAGGAGAAGTCATGACAAGTTCGGCAGCCAGACAGCTAGGGATCGAGCCATTTGTAGGAATCTCTCCTACGGAACTGCGGACAAATTGGACAGAAGGAGATGTTCAAGCCGTCATTCATGCTGCCTATCGGCAGGTGTTTGGCAATGATCACTTGATGCAAAACGAACGCTTAACCAGCGCCGAGTCGCTGTTGCGCCAGGGCAATATTACGGTTCAAGAGTTTGTGCGCTTTCTGGCACAATCAGAGCTATATCGACAAAAGTTTTTTTACTCCACCCCTCAAATCCGCTTTATTGAGTTGAATTACAAACATCTGCTGGGTCGGGCTCCCTATGATGAATCAGAGATTGCCGACCACGTTGATCTCTATATTCAAAAAGGGTATGAGGCAGAAATCAATTCCTATCTTGATTCATTGGAATATCAAACTAGCTTTGGAGACGCGATCGTTCCCTATTATCGGGGTTTTGCCACACAACGAGGGCAAAAAACGGTAGGCTTCAGCCGCATGTTTCAGATCTACCGGGGATATGCCAACAGCGATCGCGCTCAAGGCAAAAATAAATCTGCCTGGTTAACCCAGGATCTAGCGCGTAATTTGGTAACACCGATTCAAACGTCATCCCTTGGTCGGGGGTTAGCGGGTGCAGCCGGTGATGAGCGTGGACAACTATATCGGGTGCGCGTGATGCAAGCCGATCGTGGACGTACACCCCAAATCCGGCGCAGTATGAGTGAGTATCTCGTCACTTACGATCAACTCTCACCCACCCTACAACGGCTGAATCAACGAGGCGGCAGAGTGGTCAGTATCACGATCGCGTGATCTGTAAGAGAGTGAATGAGTGTTTCTCCCCCTCTACTCCTCCACCCCTCCACCCGTTTTCACACAGTACTGAAGAAAAGGAGCGTCATCCGTGCCAATTACAACCGCAGCCTCTCGTTTGGGAATGACTGCTTTTAGCGAAACCCGTCTGATTGAATTGCGTCCAAACTGGACTTCAGAAGAAGCCAAGATTGTCATTCAGGCAGTCTATCGGCAGGTGTTGGGCAATGACTACCTGATGGAGTCGGAACGACTGACTGGTCTGGAATCGCTACTGACAAACGGTCAACTGACGGTTCGCGATTTTGTTCGATCGGTCGCTAAATCAGATCTTTACAAGACGAAGTTTCTGTACCCCCACTTCCAAACACGAGTGATTGAATTGAACTTCAAACATCTGTTAGGACGCGCTCCCTATGATGAGTCTGAAGTGATTGAACATCTCGATCGCTATCAAACGCAGGGTTTTGAGACAGACATTGATTCTTATATTGACTCTAACGAATACGACACCAATTTTGGGGATGCTATTGTGCCCTACTACCGCGATTTGGTGACTACGGGTGTAGGTCAGAGAACCGTTGGCTTCACCCGAATGTTCCGCTTGTATCGTGGTTATGCCAATAGCGATCGCTCCCAATTGGCGGGGGCAAATTCTCGTCTGGCATCAGACCTGGCTAGAAATAGTGCGTCTGCGATCGTGGCTCCATCCGGTGGTGGTGAAGGCTGGGCATACCAGGCATCAAAGCTAGGCACTGCACCCGATCGCGTTTTTGGCAGATCCTCTCAAGGGTCTACTCCCCGTCTCTATCGCATTGAGGTCGCGGGCATCAGCCTACCCCGATATCCCAGAGTTCGTCGGAGCAACAAAGAGTTTATTGTCCCTTACGAGCAGCTATCAAATACGCTCCAGCAAATCAATAAGCTGGGGGGGAAGGTCGCCAGCATCACTCTGGCGCAGTAGAGTTCTGTCAAGTTGCTGTTGAGGGTCTTTGATCCTCAACGCAACTCTAATCAACGTCTGGATTTTCACTGCGCGTCAAATTAAAGGATTCACTCAATAGGAGAAAGAACCACTATGTTGAGACAGCCTGCCTTGACAAGAACCTCTGTTTCAAGCTCAGACAATCGAATTTTTGTCTACGAAGTAGACGGGCTACGGCAGAACGAGCAAACGGATAACCAAAGTTACCCGGTTCGTAACAGCAGCACCATTCTGATTCAGGTTCCCTATAGTCGCATGAATGATGAGATGCGCCGCATTACTCGTTTGGGGGGTAGGATTGTGAATATCCGTTCCCTGAATGCACAGAAACACTCATCCAAAGGCTGAGTTGCCGCTTTGTCACCAGACGATCGTTACAACGACCAGGGCGCGTCATCAATTCAGCTCCAAAGCCTGCGGTATCAGCACGATCGCGCCCGTCCCAACACATCAGGCTAGGGGCTGGAACCCTTGCTGTAAGCGATGTGTAGTCGTAATTGATGATAGCCCCTAGCCAAACCGCTTTAATGGCTCAATCAACTGATCAAAATAGGGAGTCAATACGGCGTGTTGCTCTGGTTCCACCCGCTTTAAGCTGGCGGTTTTAATCCCTTCCAGACCTACTACCATCGCATCCAACGGCACCTGCAATGCTTGATAAAGCAGTTGCATGTAATGCAACCCTTCAGCACTGGTGTAGTCGGTGTGCTGACCAGCAATGCCATAAGTAATGCAGCGCAAAAAATGCCAGAAATCTCGCCAACAAGCGTCCGCCCGTTCGGCTGGGTAAAGACCCCCACCAGGTTGAGCAATAGTGGGAAAGGTGTGCAACACTTCGGCTCTGGCTTCGTCTACGATTTCACTGGCACGATCGCGCCATTGCTGTGCCACTGGCATGAGTGTGCTGGCTGTTGGGGCAAGCTGTTGAATCTGCTGCACGTCTTCATCTGTGAGGTAGCGCCCCTCATCATCTGCTGCCTGAAACCGCTGTATTGCCTCCACGGGGTGGGTGTCTTGCCAGATAGCAAAGCTGACAATCCTGGCTTTCTGAATCAATTCTCGAACGTTGTCACTTAGTGGTGATTGGGTTTGTGGCTGAGTCATTGTTGAGCGTTACCCCTGAAAAAACTCCGGTGATTAGATAGATTCCATTTTCCCATTGTTCCTTTGCCGTTTCTAATCCATTCAAATTTCCGTTACAAGCGTCACGACATCCTGAGCAAACTCCCACTCGATCGCCTTCAGATCTAAAGTGGAGAAAATGTTTACAGCTTGTTTTCATGGATTTCAACCAAATCGAAACTGACCTGCAAAACTCGGATTTTCAATACCGCCTTAAAGCGATCGCTGCCCTCAAAGAGTATCCGCCTGCTATCGCTGTGCCTGTGCTCACCAAGCATATTCAAGATCCAGAGTTTTTGGTGCGAACCTTTGTTGCCAGAGAATTAGGTAGGCAAAAAACCTCCGAATCCTTTGCTGCCTTGCTGCAAATCATGCGGTTTGATAACACCCCAAACGTGCGGGCAGAAGCCGCAAATTCCCTCTCTCTTTTTGGCAGAGTCTCCGCCTCTCATCTGACACAGACCTTTTTTAGAGATGATCACTGGCTGGTGCGACGCAGCATTCTGGCAGCGTTGGTCGAACTGGAATGCCCTGAAGAAGTTTTGGAAGTCTGTGGGCTAGGGCTAGAAGGCGACGATGCGGCTGTACAGGAAGCCTCTGTGGACGGTTTGGGGGCATTGGTCAATTCCCGCCAGTCAGAAGCTGCTCTCTCCCAACTTCTAACTCTAAAAAATTCAGCGGCTATCTATATTCGGGTGCGAGTTGCCTATGCCCTGAAGCACTTTGATACTCCCGCAGCAAAGGCAGCCCTGGCCCAACTAAGACAAGACGACGACCATCGGGTTGTTGGGGCGGCAATGGAAGATTTAATCCCATAGACCGGGGTAGTTTTTGCCTTACCTCCATCGTTAGTCTAAGAAAAGCGACGCAAGACTCCAAAAAAGTACCCTTTTAGTGTATGTTTTCCTGCTCTAAGGGGATTTATAGTGTATACATGCTCTATAGCAATTCGGCAAAATTGTCTAGCATTAACGTAGCGGCGTTTACAGAATTTAATGATTAGGCTGGCAGAATTGGGAGGGGTGAACGGTTGCTCGATGTTTTTGTCACACGATAGGTTTTCGTCACACGATAGGAGAAACTCATGGCTGACATACCAACCAACGGTCAGATGCTCTGGAAACTCGAAGGGGACGATCGTGTCTTGCACTTGCGGCACAATGACCTGGAGCAGTGGAGACCCTATGAGGAGTTTCCCCAGTATGTTTTGCCCGATCCTGAGGGGTTTTCCAAAGGCATTGCCACCTTTCTGGCGCTGCTGAAAAAGGATTGGACAGCGACCAGATCCTAAAGATTAAATCCTGGGCAAGGGCAGAAAGATCATCCTCTTAACGGCTTGGCGATCGAACGCCATACCTATGGTACTTGCATGGTTGTGTAACCAAGACACTCTAAGGATGTACAGATGAGGTGAATCTGGCAAGCCGCTAAAACTGTAGACAATTCGACGCAATCTTTTCAGGCTACCCCTTCTAAACGACTCCACACTAAGCAATTCCCTATGAACGTTTCACTTCAATCGGTTCAATCGCTTGATGCGTTGGTGCAAGCCTTTTTTCAACAATCAGAAGGTAATTGGCGATCGCAACGTCGTTACTATACCCTCAAGAGTGGCGATACCCAGGAAGCTGTAAGTCTGTTGACGGTGCGGTTCCTGGAAAAGGGATCTGAAGACCTGAGGCAGCTTGCTCGCTTGCATAAATTGGCGGACGAAGCGATGCTAACCTGTGGAGTGCTGACTACCTGGGAGAGCAACTACGTGGGTCCCAGCTCTCGGCAAATCACCGGATCGACCGTTTTTGGTGTTGAAGGAACTCAGTTATACCGCGATCGTGGCTTTGCAACCAGCAAGCCCGTTATTGCCCAGTTCTCGATGCGGGACGCTGGGACGATGTGCCTGAGGACGGAGTACAGTGGGAATGTCTTTGAAGAGGAAGTCAAACTCATCGGCACCCAATGTCGCACTCGCCAGACCATTATTTCTCGTGCTGGGGAAGAGCAGACGATCGGACAGTATTTAGAGACGCGCATCTAAAGATTAACTTTCAAGAGTAATTTCTATATGACTTGAAGTCATCAGAAGTAGAGGAAAGATAAATGAAAGATGTTTTGCAGGTTATCGATGAAGCTGATTCGAGAGAAGCGTTTATCAGCTCTCAAGAGTTCGCCAACCTGCGAAAATGGATGCAGGTGAACATTGAACGAGTTGATGTTGTACAAACGCTGTCAAACAGTCAAAGCAGTATTGTTGCAAATGCTGTAGCTAAGTTAGTCAAAGAAAATTCTTTCGCGCTAGAACCCAGCCATGAGCATCAAATGGCTACTTGTCTACGCGACTGTGAGATTATCCTGCGTTATATCACCTATGCACTCTTAGTTGGAAATCCCTCCATCTTAGATGAACGGTGTTTGAACGGTTTACAGGAAACCTACATAGCTTTAGGGGTTTCGACTACCTTGATGATTCGAGCAGTAAACCTGATGAAGGCTTCGGTTATGGCGTTGATCGACAACGCTGACTTGTCCACTGAAGCGGTCAGTTACTTTGATCGCGTGGTTATCAGTTTAGGAGGGGAAGAACCTCAACCTCTATGGAAGCAGCTTGTAGCCATTGGTAATCAAGTTCCGGAGAAAGAATGGGCAAAGTTGCCGACTGATTTGTCTCGCAATTTTGAGCACTATATGTATGGCGCGCCTAGAGAAGAATGAGGCGTGTATTTATTGATACCTCTTATTTAATTGCAATCCTTGACCCTAATGACGATCGTCATGAGATGGCAAAAGCTGTATCACAGGCTCTAGGAGATTATCGCGCCACAACCAGCGAAATGGTTCTGACAGAGCTGCTGAATTACTTTTCTTCTAAAGGAAGAAACTTTCGCCAGATGGCTCTCAGAACAACGGATAATTTGCGTTCTAGCCCAGACGTTGAGATTATTCCGCAAACCAGTGAGCAATTTGAACAGGCTCGACAGTATTACAGGCAACGTCCGGATAAAGCATACAGTCTCACTGATTGCGCTTCGATGCTGATTATGCAGAAACGGGAAATTCAGGATGTTCTAACGCACGATCGCCACTTTCAGCAAGAAGGTTTCTGTGCCCTGCTTCGAGATGACGAATGATGGATTAGTGCGTCAGGCTTTCTAAAGTTGTTCTGAGCGTGAGCGGATGGATAGTTTCTAATTCCTGGACGGGTTGACTGAGCAGGCGCGATCGCATTTCTTCGCTTAGACCTTGCACCAGGGTGAAGTCGGCTCCGGCAATACTTTCGAGCTGCTCAAACTCCACATCGGTCAGATCGGCTGCTCGCAAGTCTACTCCAGCTAAATTCGCCCCATTCAGGCGGGCGTTGCGTAAAAAAACTCCGATCAAAATGGCTCCGCGTAAGTCTGCCTGCACCAGGCGTGCCCCTCGCAGATTCGCGCCCGTCAAATCGGCTCCGCTCAGATATGCCCCCAACAAGTTGGACTCTTGCAAATCGGCATAACGCAAATTAGCCGTGTTTAGCGCTGCTCCATTGAGATTAGCCTTTGGACCGATCGCCCCGGAAGCTCTGTAGGCAAAACCATCTGGGAAAATTGTCCGGCTATCATATCTCGCCCACTGCATCTGAGTGTCAGTCAAATTCGCTCCATTCAGATCGGCTCCACTCAAATCGACTCGATACAAACATGCCCCCTGCAAGTTGGCATGTTGCAACACAGCGTTGCTCAGGTCAGCTCCCCGGAGATCGGCTTGACTCAGGTTAGCCTGATTGAGGTTAGCCTGACTGAGGTTAGCTCGAATCAGTGTAGCTCTGGCTAACTGAATTGCTTGCAGATCAACACCACTGAGGTTGAACTGATACAAATCTGCTTGATCAAGCACCACTCCAGCTTTGACAGCAGCCAATACAGCTTGAGGTGTCTTCAGCATCTCCCCGCTTATCATGGGTTAAAATCGCAACACGACCTTTATTCACGGGTATTGTACCGTCTCTTTACGACATGACTGCAATTACCGAGTTTCCCCCCAAATTAATTGAATATCCCGAAGCGGACGGTTTGCCCATGGCTGAGAGCGACCAAACGCGTGACTATTTAGTGTATGCGACCAAAGTTCTTTCTGTCTTTTTTGAACACCGAGTGGATGTGTATACATCGGGAAATCTCTTTATTTACTACGAACAGGGCAACCCTGAAGCGGTAGTAGCTCCTGATGTGTTTGTTGTGTTTGGGGTGGAAAATCGTCAGCGCCGGATTTACAAAGTGTGGGAAGAGGGCGATCGTACCCCCAACTTTGTTTTAGAAATCACCTCAAAAACGACCCGTAGTAAAGATCAGGGGGCAAAAAAAGGCATTTATGCGTTTCTCGGCGTAGAGGAGTACTACCAATACGATCCAACGGGAGATTATCTCACCCCACCGCTGCAAGGATTGCGTTTAGTGGATGGAAACTATACCCCTGTGTCAACCACGACCCTACCCGACGGCACGATCGTTCTAGCCAGTGCGATCTTGGGTTTAGAGTTGCACCTAAAAGGGCAGGCGATGCGGTTTTATGACCCTGCCACCCAACAATACCTACTGACCCATGAGGAAGAAGCGTCGGCTCGGCAAACCGCAGAAGAACGGGCACAACGGCTGGCAGCGAAGCTGCGAGAACTGAATGTTGATTCGGATGCGCTTTGAAGGATATGCTCTGAGACTGAGGGCTGTCATCAATGACAACCAGAGTTTTGGTGATGGCAAGGCTACAGCCCCTAGCCTGTTTTTAGAGCGGGCGCGGTGAGGCTGATGCCGCAAGCCTTTGATTGTTAATGGATGACGCGCCCCAGTCTTGTGATTGAGTTTGAGGGAAATTCCATGCCGCTTGTTCCACCGATGACGATGATGGACTTTTTCCGCAAAAGTGAAGGCGTTTGGTTTACCCAACGTACCGTGCATCATTTTGATACCGTTGCCGATCAATCGGGAGAATCGAAGCTTTATGTGAACGTGGTTTCAGCCGATGATCCTCGCATTAAACAGGTCTGCGAGCCACAGAGCATTGATACGACGATCGCGGCTGGAGGAGCCAGCTTTATGTGGCAAGAACACGCCGATCAACGGGAACCCAATCCCGATCATGCCGCTGTTTTAGTGGATGTTCCCGATGATGAAACGGGGCGATCGGGCAAACTGCTGCGAAACCAGGGGTATGTAGAAAAAATTCCCGTAGTCAGCCACTATTGGTTTGGTCAAGACGGCATTTTGACGATCGATACTGACTATGACCAAAATCAAGGACAGGAGCGCTGCTGGTTTATCACCGATGATTTTCGGGTGCGGGTGAGTACCGTCCGCACAACGGGCGGAGTTTACATGATGACCTATTGCTCAGAACGGCGCTGGGTGTCTGAACAAGATTTAGCTGACATGATTCAATACAATCTGTCCAGAGCCTCTTAAAAGCTCCCCGACTTTTCTAAAAGGTTGGGGATGGGGATATATAGCGGTTCTCACTCAAGTGAAGTACAGTCGCGAAAAGGCAGAGGGCAGAGGGCAGAAGTTCGGAGAACACGGCTTTCCTTCTGCCTCCTGCCTCCTGCCCTCTGCCTTCAAACGGAAGACTTGTACCGCACCGAGATGAAAACTGCTGTAAGCGCCGTCACGTTAAGGATCGTTACTTTATTCCACTCATCTGAGACAGCGTGCCCAGAAATCCCCTATTTTGAGGAATGACGCATGTTAAGTCTTTTGTCAGATGTATCAGCCTTTCCTTGACTATTTAGAACGATCGTTATCTAAACGGTTCAATTTACAACATCGCCCCATTCCAGCGGGGTTAGAGGCTCAAGTCAGCGATCGCGGTAGAAACCCTGCCACCATCAAAAGCTGGTGCTACCAATGCCCTGAGTTTCGCAAAATCCGCTATACCTACATTGATGCGGGTGCGAGTGCCCAAATTTTCAACAGCGTCATTTATCCCAGTCACCAGTACGAATTGCCATTACTGGGTGTTGATTTTCTGTCGTTTGGGCAGGTGAAGAATTTGATCGTGATGGATTTTCAGCCTTTGTTTCAGGACGACGCATATTTAAGAAAGTACATCCATCCCTTAAAAGCGCTACATGAGCAGTATCCAGACCTGGCACAAGATCTGGAAATGAAGTTTTACGATGCTAACCAGTACTTCTCCAAGTATTTATTGTTTGCCAAAACAGATCCTGAAACGGTGAGAACGCGAGTCTTTGAGGCATTCAAGGACTATTTAAATCTATACTGGCAGATGCTAGACGACGCTGAACCCTTGACCAATCCGACCGACATACAGCGGATTGTGACCGCACAGAAAGATTATGACCAGTACAGTGCCGATCGCGATCCGGCTTCGGGCTTGTTCAGCAGCTATTTTGGGCACGAATGGTCCGAGCGCTTTTTGTATGGCTTTCTGTTTGAAGATGCCGTGCCGTTAGCAGTGGCAGCCAAAAAGTAATTTGAGTCCCCATGACGTTATATCAACCCTTTTTAGACTACGCGATCGCCCTCTTGCAAGAACGCCTGCATTTGCAGCCCTACCCCATTCCAGCAGGGTTTGAGTCAAAATCGGCGATCGTTGGCAAAGGTAAACACCAGGACGAAGTGTTGACGACGAGCTACGGCTATCAGGCTCCGAAGCTGCGGCAAATCCGCGCTGCCCATGTGCAGGGGGGCAGTTCACTCCAGGTCTTAAACTTTGTCATCTTTCCTCAACTGAACTACGATTTACCGTTTTTTGGCGCAGATCTGGTCACTCTACCCGGAGGGCATCTGATTGCACTGGATATGCAACCGCTGTTTCGGGATGACCCCACGTATCAAGAAAAATATACGCAACCCATTCTGCCCATCTTTCAGTCGTATCAGCAGCAGTTGCCTTGGGGTGGAGACTTTCCCGAAGAAGCTCGTCCGTTTTTCTCCCCTGCCTTTCTCTGGACGCGACCGAAGGAAACTGAAGCAGTCGAGAAACATGTGTTTGCAGCGTTTAAAGACTATCTCCAGGCATATCTGGATTTTGTTGACCGGGTAGAGCCAGTGACCGACCCTAAAGCCTTGCAGAGGATCGAGCAGGCACAACTGCGTTATCTGCACTACCGCGCTGAGAAAGATCCCGCACGGGGAATGTTTACTCGGTTTTATGGTTCTGAATGGACGGAGGAGTACATCCACGGCTTCTTGTTTGATCTGGAGCGAAAACTGGCAGGGGTTGCCGCCGATTAGCGATCGCGGTTTGCGTGTGACTACGGCAAGTAATGCCGCTCAGATTTGCAACATTTCTTCATTTTATTCTTGAAGTTTTGCTGACCGGAACGCGCAATTTAAGCTGGCTTTCTCGCTACCTTAGTGAATGGAGATGCGATTGGTGTTCTAGCGCCAAACTTGGGTTGCTTTCCGATCGATCTGCCTAGCAATCCCATTAATGTGGAGTTCTAGCCTTCGAATCAAGTCTTTATAATTTGTAATAAACAACGATTCAACGATATAGTATAAACAAGGATGTTGGGAAACTTACAAAAAAGCGGATGCGGTTTATACAAACATCCCGGATGAGTTAAGTTCTCCAATTATTTAAGAAATGTAAACTTTCCCAAGCTTCCGGCTGGAAGATCAGGAAACATTTCATCGGTCTCCATTCACTGGTTTTGCCTGTTTCGCTCTGCCCAGGCAGATTGATTTTTGAGCTTAACCTGGTCTGGTTGTGACCTGAGCCATACTCGACTAAACCCATTAGGAGATTGAAGTTTATGTTGGACGCATTTGCAAAAGTGGTTTCCCAGGCTGATGCACGGGGTGATTACCTCAGCGATTCTCAGTTGGATGCTTTGAGCGCGATGGTTGCAGACGGTAACAAGCGCATGGACACGGTAAACCGCATTACCAGCAATTCTTCGGCGATCGTCGCAAATGCGGCGCGTGCGCTGTTTGCTGAGCAGCCTACACTCATTGCACCCGGTGGAAACGCTTACACCAGCCGCCGCATGGCTGCTTGCCTGCGCGATATGGAAATCATCCTGCGCTACATCACCTATGCCATCTTTACGGGTGATTCCAGCATTCTGGACGATCGCTGCCTCAACGGCTTGAAGGAAACCTACCTGGCATTGGGTACCCCCGGTGCTTCAGTGGCAGTTGGCGTTCAAAAGATGAAAGAAGCTGCACTGGCGATCGCTGGCGACTCAAACGGCGTGACCAAGGGTGATTGCTCCAGCCTGATGAGCGAAGTTGGCAGCTATTTCGATAAAGCAGCCGCTGCGATTGGCTAATCAAGCACGCATCAAAATGCTTTTGACCAACCTTCTGGTGGCTTAAGCGATTGCCATCCTTTGAACGCACAAAACAAGATTATTTGGAGACCATCTGACCATGAAAACCCCTCTAACCGAAGCAGTGTCTGCTGCTGATTCCCAAGGACGCTTCCTCAGCTCGACTGAAATCCAGACCGCTTTTGGTCGTTTCCGTCAGGCAAAAGCAGGTTTGGAAGCGGCAAAATCATTGACTGGAAAAGCTTCTTCGCTGGCATCTGGTGCAGCGAATGCTGTGTACAGCAAGTTCCCCTACACCACCTCCATGCAGGGTCCTAACTACGCTGCTGACCAGCGTGGTAAAGACAAGTGCGTGCGTGACATTGGTTACTACCTCCGGATGGTTACCTATTGCCTGGTTGCGGGTGGCACAGGTCCAATGGATGACTATTTGATCAGCGGCATTGCTGAGATCAACCGCACCTTTGATCTGTCTCCTAGCTGGTACGTTGAAGCGCTGAAGTACATCAAAGCGAATCACGGTTTGAGTGGTGATCCTGCTGTAGAAGCCAACTCCTACCTCGACTATGCTATCAATGCTCTAAGCTAGCTGTTGATGGATTGGCTCGGAGAGGGATACAATTGCTGACTCAGGTTAGTGGTTGTTTGCTTCTCCGAGCTTTATTTTTTTAAAGTCAATGAATGACGAATCGACGATACAAAGTGACAGTTCCCTCACAGTAGAGCAAGCGATCGCCAATCTCCAGGGAGAAGATCTGGGGTTGCGTGTCTATGCTGCCTGGTGGTTAGGTCGGTTTCGGGTTGATGTCCCAGAAGCGATTGATGTCTTACTGGCGGCGTTAGAAGACCAAGACGATCGAACGACTGTGGGAGGCTACCCGCTTCGGCGCAATGCTGCGAGAGCACTGGGTAAGTTAGGCGATCGTCGCGTTGTCCCTGCCTTGATCCAGACGCTGGAATGTTCTGATTTTTACGTGCGTGAAGCCGCTGCCCAATCTTTGGAGATGTTAGGGGAAACCTCCTGTCTTACCAGGTTGATTGCCTTACTGGACGATCAAGTGCCTGGGACGCTACCCGCTACGGAACCCCCTCAACTGGTTCAGCCGTTTGATGCCATTTTGGAGGCACTGGGAACCCTGGGCGCGATCGATGCCATTCCCAAGATCCTGCCGTTTTTAAATCACGAGATTCCCCGGATTCAATATGCGGCTGCACGAGCCATGTACCAGCTCACGCCCGATCCTCACCTGGCTAGTCACTATGGCGATCGCTTAGTGCAAGCCCTCTCTAACGATGACTTGCAACTGCGACGAACTGTTCTAGCGGATTTGGGCGCGATCGGATATTTACCCGCTGCCGAGGCGATCGCCCAAAGTCTGGCAGAAAACAGTCTCAAGCTCATTTCCCTGAAGGGTTTATTAGAAAAGCAACTTCTGAACACCACATCACTAGAGTTGTCCGATGGAGCCACAAAAGTCATGGCATTAATGGATGACTTGTTGTAGCACAAAGAGCGAGAATAGAAAGGATAGACCCATCGCTTCCCTCCTCCGCCATGCTTGATCGCCTTTCTACCTTAATTCAGGCTGTAGAAGACGCAGATTCGTCTCAGCTCTTATTAGAAGCGGTGCAAAATCTGGCAGCCGCTCACCTAGAAGGAGCCATTCCCACATTAATCGCTGCCCTGAGCTATAACAATCCAGGGGCGGCAGTAGCAGCAGTTGATGGCTTGATTCAACTCGGAGAACCTTCTGTACCAGCGCTTTTAGAGCAACTCGATCGCCATAACTACACGGCTAGAGCCTGGGCAATCCGTGCTCTGGCAGGCATTGGTGATCCAAGAGGGTTAGTCACTTTGCTGGGAGTTGCGACGGCTGACTTTTCCCCCAGCGTGCGACGGGCATCCGCTCGAGGGTTGGGAATGATGAAGTGGCACTGGTTTCCGGATGATCTCCTGGAAATTGCTCAGGAAGAAGCCCTGGAAGCCCTGCTCTTTGTGGCACAGCAGGATGAGGAGTGGGTGGTGCGTTACTCCGCGATCGTGGGTCTACAGGCGCTTACTCAGGTCATCCCATCAACCCATCCAGAGTGGCGATCGCAAATTCAGTCTCAATTTGAGCAAATGGCGACCAATGACAGCAGTTGGGCGGTGCGTGCCCGCGTCTGGATGGCACAGCAAACCCTTCAAACCCAAACAGGAGTGCAGCCAGCGGTTGAGGATCACCGCTCACCCCTGTCTGCAAAGGACTGGCAAATGATTCTAGAGAACCTGTACGATCGCAAAGGAGAGGAGCGGCTCGTCCTGGCAGAAGGTGATCCGCGTCGCTACCGGGGCTTAGCCGCGTCAATCGCGTCACAGCCTAACAGTCTTTAGGTTCACCCTTCAGAGCGATCGCTAATCGACGTTAAGGAATGGAAATTAAATAAGTTCGATCACCTCAACCTTTTGATTGTACGGGCGCGGCATGCGGCAAATAGCTCTGGGCAAAGGCGAGGACTTTCTACCGTATGCCACGTCCCCTACGCACAGAATGACACCTTCACAAATCCACTATCCTAAGGGTTGAATGCTCACAACTTTGCCACCGAGGCGATTAACTCGCTGGAGTTCAGCACTCAAGCGGCTATAGGGGACTGTAAGCAATACACTGGCACTAGAGCGAATCGCGTAATTGTTGCGATCGGTACTTTCATTTTGGTGCAATCCCGACACCTCAAGTTGAAAACTGCGATTCTCTGAAGTAGAACTGGTACTTCGGCTGGTAGCAATTTGATAAACCATTGTAAGAACCTGCAAAGTTGTCGAGTTGTGTCTAAAGCGGGGTAATGCTGGCAATCTTGCCGCCCCGCACCTGGACTTGTTGAAAGTAGCCAGATAGCTGCTCGTAGGGAATCACGACTGCTTGATTAACCCGGCGCACTTTGGGATAACCCGGTTTAGAAACGCTGGACACTTCTACCCGATATAATCGCCCGTTACCAAAAGCCTGCGAACCGCCAAAGGTACTATTAGGCGTTTCTCCTTGTAAAGGCGCACGATAGGCAAAGCCATTATTGCTCCCCGCAGGCGCAATCACCGTTGAGGCGCTATTTTGTGCCAGTTCGCTAATTAAACGAGCAGCACTGCCGGGAATTTGAGCGCGATCGCTGCTGGCGTATCCCCGGTAGAGTTGAAAAATGCGGGTAAAGCCAACGGTTTTCTGCCCTGTTTGTGTCGCAAAGCCCCGGTAGTAAGGCACAATATTGTCGCCAAAAGTGTTTTGATACTCAGTTGAATCAATGTAAGAATCAATGTCAGCATCGTAGCCTTTGGTCTGATATAAATCCAGGTGATACACCACCTCAGACTCATCGTAGGGTGCCCGACCGAGCAAATGTTTGTAATTTAACTCGGTGAAGCGGGTATGGAAGGTATTAGAAAAAAACTTGGCTTTGTACAGATCGGCTTTCGCCAACTGCCGCACAAATTCCTGCACCGTGATGGTTCGATTCAGCAGCAACGATTCCAACCCTACTAATCGTTCAGCTTGCAGCACATAATCATTACCCAACACCTGGCGATAGATGGCTGCAATTACCCGGTAAATCTCTGCCTGATTCGCATCAGACCGCAATTCGATCGGGGCAGTGTTGCTAAAAGCAGATGTTCCCAGCCGGGATGCAGCGGTTGTAATAGCCATGAATGAATTCTCCAAAAAATCTTCAAAAAAGCTCCAAAATTGCCTGACATTGAAATCAGGAAACCTCTGCTGAACGCGCCCTAAAGCCCCAACTTTGGAGCACTTTGAAGGTTTGGCTCCCTTAGCCGTAGTAGCTTGTCAGTTTTATTTTGGTGGGTTGACAGTGTGAGCGTCTCGCTCACGACGCGAGCAAGATGCTCGCACTATTCATCAATTCAATCTTGACCGATCAGGCTCTGGCGTTTGGTTTTCGCTATTGCTATAACCCAACCTACGCCAGCTTTGTCAGTCAACCAGACTAAAGGGCTGATGTTTACGACAGAGCAATGCTGATCACCTTCTTTCCCTGACGGTGCAGTTGTTGTAACCGCTTAGACAACTGGTCAAACGGCACAACAACCTCAGCAATGCTTTGCCGAATCGTGGGCGTATTGACAGAAGCCGCTTGCGTCACGCGAATCCGATAAGTGTTGCCCCCCTGCCGTCCAGTTGAAACTCCGGTTAGGGAACCGGTCGCTGTTGGATAAATGGGAGAAACCAAATTCCTTGCCAGATCCCAGGTCAATTGCCCCGTAGCCTTGTTTTGGGCACGATCGCTATTGGCATAGCCTCGATACAACTGAAAGAAGCGGGTGAACCCAGCGGTTCTTTGCCCAACGGTTGTCTGAAAACCCCGGTAGTAGGGCACGATCGCATCGCCAAAGTTTTGTTGATATTCCAGAGAATCAATGTAGGAATCAATCTCAGCTTCATATCCCTGAGACGTATAGAGATCAACATGGTAGGCAATTTCTGCCTCATCATTGGGAGCACGACCCAGAAGATGTTTATAGTTCAACTCAATAAAACGAACCTGAGCATTGGTATAAAAAAACTTTTGCCGATAAAGATCCGATTGGGCGATCGCCCGCACAAAATCCCGCACGCTGATCTGATCCTGGTGCAAAAGCGATTCAGCACTGGCAAGGCGATCGTGTTCAAACAGATGTTCATTGCCAAGAACTTGACGATACGCCGCCCAGATCACTGCTTTCACATCAGCATCGGTTTTGACGGCACGCAATTCAACCTTTGGAGTCTCTGCAAACGGACGAACCCCCAATCGACTTGCTTCTCCCAGTGTTGCCATGATTTCATCTCCTAAAGCGAGCATACAGTTGCAAACGGTTGACGATCGTCATTTAAAAACAGGCGTTACGGCAGGAAAGCGCTTGCGTAGTCAGGAAAACGTCGTGACCACAACAGTATTGGTGACTCAACTAACTCAGATCAGTCACCAATGCCAATCATGGCGATCCAACAGTTCTAGCTAACTACGCAAAGGCTTGACGCATTTGCAACGTTTTACGGCTGCAAGCTTGATAGCAATCTTTGCGACAGCATTGTGGACTGCTTCCAACTCATCTGGCGGTGCTATGCCTCTGGATAACACCAAACCAAATGCTACCCAACCAAAGGCGATCCAAAGCAGCGCAAAAACCGAAAAAGTTAACCACTGCTAGCTGAGTGCATTGATGATGTAATCAATGTACGAATTTGCTTCAACTGCTGGATCACCACTCAAGCCATGATTCGCCTTGATATATTTGAGGGCTTCAATATACCAACTGGGAGAAAGTTCAAACGTGCGGTTGATTTCAGCCAAGCCCCCAACCAGGTAATCATCGATCGGACCACTACCGCCCACCACTAGCGCGTAGGTCACAATCCGCAGGTAATAGCCGATATCTCGTACACACTTCGCTTTGCCAGTCGAGCTAGACGCGTAGTTAGGACCATCTAGCTGAGTGGTATAAGGAAACTTCTGATACACAGCAGCAGCAGCAGCAGCATCCGCCAGACTCGGTGCCTTTTTAGAGAGTGCTTTTGCAGCTTCCAGGCTGACGGCTGCCTGCCGGAAACGACCGAATGCGGCTTGGATTTCGGTGCTACCCAGGTAGCGACCCTGAGAATCAGCAGCGACAACCGCCTCGGTTAACGGAGTCTTACTCATTGACTTTTTGTCTCCTAATTTCTTTTACAAACGATTGGCTGATAGATTGCTTGCAATCGGCTGATCAAGCCTTAGAGAACATCTGAACAGTCTGATCAGCAGCGGATGAAACGGAGTGCTCACAGCTTTAAGCCAAATGAGTCATCCGCCTTATCTGTTTTCGATCCATTGCCAACGGATTGAACACATTTCAAACATCCTCTGAGAACCTGATCTTTCTTTGACGCAAGCATCTTGATGACACCAGTAGAGCGAGCTTAGGCAACGGCTGCAGCGGCTCGATCGAAATAGGATGCAACCTCTGCAATCAGGCTGCTGCAATCGCCTTTCGTAATCCCGTTAGGGTCACTGGCAATGGCGATCGAGGCTTCTTTGAGTTTTTGAATGCCAACCGCAACAGACGCGCCCGGAGTACCCAGTGCCAAATAGGTTTCCCGTAAGCCATTCAGAGCACGGTCTTCCAGAATGCTGGCATCGCCCGCAAAAATGGCATAGGTTACATAGCGGAGGATGATATCCAGATCCCGTACACAAGCAGCAGCACGACGGCTGGTATAGGCATTGCCGCCAGGTGCGGTCAATTGGGGTTGCTCAGCAAACAAGGAACGAGCAGCATTGGCAACAATGGCAGAGGCATTGCCAGAAATCCGGTTGACAATATCAACCCGCTTGTTACCGTCTTTGACTACACCCAGCAGAGCATCTAGCTGAGAGTCGGTCAGGTATTCTCCTCGCGCATCAAACTGGGCAACAACCTTAGAAAAGGCATCTTGCACCATAGGTTTCAATCTCCTAAATGTTGATTAATTGAGCGTGGTCAAGCGTTCAAGAGAGAAACGAGAGAACGCTGTTTTACTTCTTTCTAGACTAATAATCATGGCTAAGAAAAGCCTCATGCAGGCTAAAAAAGCTAAGACCAAAGCTTTATAAGCGCACAAATTGTACAGAAAGAGTAATCTTTTCTGATTCAAATTCGAGCTAATACCACGATCGCCGAAGAAAAAGGTCATAAAAGCATTCTCTCATCGAGTGAAACCTCGTCTTCTCTGCTTGAACCTCTTACAAGAATTTTTATACAATAGCCAATCGAGCTTTTTTGTTACAAAGTGTTTAGAGAGTACTCATCTGACTCAAAGTGGCTGTTGCTCCTATTTTCTACCGCTATTTGCTAACAACTAAGCCCTTAAATAAGGCTAGATTTTCTTGCTTATTATAGTTTAATCGCTTTCGTATCAAGGTTTTAACGCTTTTATTTTATTTTCTAAAGCGCCAATATGAGATTAATTAGTTTAGATTCTTTTACCTCTGTCAAAGTAGCAGAGTGTCTGTTTTTTCCGTAACAAAGGTTCTTCTAGCAAGCAAATTGTGATTCTATATACAAGAGTTTCGTCATGCGAGTTACTTTAGCTCCAACTGTTATTTTCAAATCTTTACAATATTGGGATGATTTGAAACTGCTTTCTCTTTACTGGAGTTTAGACTAACGGCACGTGGGAACGGCTCAACTCCTTGCAAGAAGTGAGTGAGATGGCAGGAACAACGCCATCAGCGATTAAGCAGACTTCTTGTTATCCACTTTAGGGTTGCGAAA